>UMHM01009903.1_pt1 | contig 10505 bp, 8 predicted proteins | sample 1965501 | NCBI WGS metagenome assembly UMHM01 (sample SAMEA4836095, study PRJEB28245) | human gut metagenome | biome: gut microbiome; material: fecal sample | place: Denmark | collected 2008
CCGCCGGGGATATTCGGCGATGTAACTCTTGTCGCCCACCCCCTGATGGGTGTAGGGACCGGGATGGTACATATGGATCTGATAGATGATGTTTTTCAGAGGCATCGGCGAAAATTCATCGTAGGAGAGCGGACTGCACCAGTTGTTGCTCTCGACGATGACCGGCGTCTCCGGATCGATCGCCCGGATGGCTTTCGCCGCATCAAACTGCAGCGTCCAGTAGTCGAACTTCGCCGGACCGCGCTGATCGGGCTCGTTCACCAGATCATATCCGTAGATAACCGGATTATCCTTGTAACGGGCAGCAATCCGTTTCCATGTATCGAGAAACGCCTGCCGATACACCGGCTCTTCCATCATCAGAAAACGCGCCTTGTTGCCGAACGCGTCGGCCGCCTCGGCTCCGGCGGTGCCGAGTACTCCGCCGCGGGAATAACGTCCCCCCGGCGGGAAGTGCATGTCGATGATCACGCGGATATCCTGTTCCCGGAGCACGGGCATCAGTGTATCGAGCTTGTCGAGGGCGCGATCGATCCACTTTTCGTATTCCGCGATGTCGCGGCCGTTGTTGCGGAGTCCGCCGACGATCTGATAGCGCAGCAGATTGGCGCCCCATTTCCCCAGGTCACGAATATCCTGCTCCGTAATTTTTTCCGGAATCGGACTCATGACGCCGCGTCGTGCGGGAAGTTCCTTCACGGTAGACGAATATTCACAGACGAAACCGGCGGGCACCGGAAACGGCTTCGCAGCAGACAGAATCTCCATCGTGGGATTTCGGAACTCAAGCACTCCCCACCCCTGCTGGATTCCGAAGGTGATGGAGGCACTCTTCAACGCCCGGGGATACTGACAGAAGTAGGAGACCTCCTGCCATTTCTCCTCCGTCCCGACCAGAGACGGAGATGCGGTCCAACTGCCGACGCCGGCAAAGTTGCGGAGGGAGCCGAGGATCTTGCCGCCGATATGTCTCCCGGTGGTGTCCGAAGCGATCCCCCGCCAGCGCATTTCCGCCCGGAAGCGGATCGCTTTTCCGGCAACTTTCTTCGGATCGAGTCGCAGAGAAACGCCCCGGGTTTCATTGGGCGGATTGGGGTGTTTCGGAACCGTAACAGTGTAGATTCCGTCATGAAACACGGCATCCTTCCCCAACGTGAGCTCGGATGGCGTCAGAGGTGTTGACGGATTCTTTGCCATCACCGCGCCGCACAGCAGCAGAGCGGACAGAAGATAGAGTCTCATGCCGACTATCCTTTCTTTTTGAATCGATCTTTCATTGTTCCTCACCAGTCCTTTCGCCGGACGCCACGGCCGTCGGCGCCCGGCGCGGACTTCAACATTCATTTCGCGTGCCACTCCAGAAGCAGAGCATCCAGAGGCGGCACGGTAATTACGGTTGCCTTTTCCGGCGGGAGGCGGAACCCGGGCCGTGCCTCTGCCGGATCGATCCGGCAGGGTTCGGGCTGTTCCCCGAAGTTGACCAGGAGAATCGCCCCTCTTTCTCCACAACTCCAGGCGGAGGCAATCACCGCGGGAGTTTCCACCGGCGGCCGGTTCTTCAGATAGATCCGCCGGGTGCCGCAGGAGAGGCGCGGCGCTTTTTCCATCCGCCCGCAGCGCAGGTAGTCCGCCGCCCGGCCGCGCCGGAGGCGCATCAGATTGGCGATCAATTCCACCAGCGGCTCCTGGGCAGGTTCCGGGTCGCTCCAGGCAAGATTCCAGTGCCAGTGAATCTTTCCGCCGTCCTTCAAAACCACGGAAAGCAGATTGCCGAAGGCGAAGTTCCACGCCAGTTCCCATTGCAGGAAGAACGGCGTACGTTCCAGATCGACCCACTCGTTCAGGCAGACACCGTTCCCGGAAAATCCCGCCGTATACTCGTGGAACAGATACGGATAGAGCGGCACCGGCACGCCCCCCGCCCCCCACGCCAGATGGCTGCGCAGATCGTTCAGACGGCAGACGCCCAGGTAGGGCTGCGCGGCCGCATTTTCGCATCCGAGCAGCGTCTCACCGGCAACATTCTCCGCTTCCGCCAGCAGCTCCCTCATGGATGCGGTATGCCACGCGCCGGGCAGGTCGGGGTGTCCGTGCCGTCTCGAGTAGCAGAACGGAGCGCTACACCCCTGATTTTGGTCGAAATACTGCAGATAGTCCACTCCGAGCCGTGCGGCGGAAGCGATCTCATGCGCCACGGTATCCTGCGTAAAACGCCGGTTCGGACAGAGGTCATAGCCGATGCGCTGCCCCCTCGGACCGTTGCAGACCCGGGAAAACGCCTCCCCGCGCGGACCGATGCAGATCTCCTTCTCGAGATGTTCTTCTGCGAACTGCGACGTCCGGTCATACGCCGGATCGATCATGCTTTTCTGCGTCCAGCCGATTCCGGAGCCGTAGAGCCCAACCGCGTCGCCGGTTTCATGCATCGCTTCGAGAAATTCCGCCAGCGGCTCCTCCCCGCCGCTCGGCGGCCAGATGTACGGCGGCGCCCAAGGTGCGGTTCCCTCCCAGTGCATCAGCAACGTCAGAATCCGGCAGTTCCACCGTTCGCGATACCGGGCGACCACCGGAAGCGCCGCCGAATAGGGATAGTATTCATTGGGGATGAGCCCCCCGTGATCCAGCCCGCAACCCTTGACCGGGTAGATCAGCAGAACCGGCGCCTCCAGCAGCAGCCGTGGCATCCGTGTCTCCAGCGTCACAGGCAGCATCGGATCCTCGTGCTCCATCCATTCACGGTAGAGCGCCGCCGCCTCCTGCCAGTCCCCCCGAAAGCCGATGACGGCGACCTCATACGACACTGCACCCGATCCACCGGTAAAATGCTGCAGCAACGGCAGCGCCGCCTCCCCATCCGGACGAAAATCGATGCTCTTCGGTCCATGCTCCGGATCGCGGCAGAGGAAACACAACCCAGCATCCCCGGTATAGAACGCCTCGAACTGCATCGCCGCCGGGCCGGGATAGAAACCGCTGACTCCGGTCAGCGGGTAGTCCGCTTCTTCACAGCGGAAGGAGGCGGAACGCTCCCGTTCCTCCAGATCACGAACCAGCGTCCCCTCCGCGAACGGGAGCAGGTAGTTCCCGTCGGAGAAACGACGCAGGCGAATCCGGGGGAAATCGATCCACTCCACCTTGAAATCCTCTCGGCCGGGCGAAACGGCGATCCGCCAGCGGATCTCCGCTCCGTCGCACCGGGCTTCGATCTCGACCTCGGTACCGGGCAGAGCGGCGCAGTCGGAAAAGACCAGGGAGAAGTTCCCGGCGTCTTTCCGATGCTGCACGGCGGAGAAATCCCGCGCCTCCAGCTGCAGCGGATTGCCGACGAAGTCGCGCAACCGGCAGACAAACAGAGTCTCCCTTCCGGCGGCCGGCGCAGCAAACTCCACACCGCCGAACCGCAGAGATTGGACAATTCCCCGGGAATCCAGTTCAAGACAGACAGACTCAACAGATCTCATTTTTTCATCTCCCAAGCTTTCTTCTGCATATAGTATACCGCAAAACCTGCCGGAGCCCAAGAGAGAATTTCATAAAAAAATGTAACGATCTGCTATTTCTTAATGATAAGCTCCCGCTGTTTGCGAAATTGAGAGGGAGTGATACCAAGCTCCCGATGAAAGAGTTTGATCAGATAATTTGCTGAGCAGAATCCCGATAGAGCGGCGATCTCATTGATGGAAAGTTCGGTGGACACCAAATAGTGCTGCACCTGAAGGAGCCGCGCTTTCAGGAGATATTTCATCGGCGACATTCCGAGAGCGGAACGGAATTTCTGCGTGTAGGCAGGCACACTCATCCGGGAGTTTTTCGCCAGCTGCTCGAGCGTGAAATGCCGCTCCGGGTTTTCCTCCATCATAGCGATCGACTGGAGGATGCTGAAACGATCCTCATGCACCTCCGGGCGCGTCATCTCCGGTCCCCGCAGCGCCGTCACCAGAAAGTCGAGGATCTGCGCTGTCATAATGGTCAGCGAGCCGGCCCGTTTCTGCAGGGATTCGGCAACGGCACGGTCGAGCGAGAGTCTTCCCCAGTGACGCATCGATGCCGGAAAATGTATGATGGTGTCCGGCACACTGGAACGCTCCCCGAAAAAGCGCTGCCAGCCCGGCAGTTCGCGCAGCTCCGGATACCGGACAAGAAATTCCGGTCTTACAAAGAGGTTGTAAAGCACCATATCCCTGCAGTGCTCGTAGCTGTGTCTCTCGCCGATCTGAACCGAAAAGACATCCCCCTGAATCAGGCAGTTGGTACGGGTCCGTCCGTTCAAATCGATATGGCTGTGCAGAGCGCTGCCCCGGGCGACGAACACCACTTCGATGAAATCGTGGGAATGCAGACAGACATAATCCAGCTGCTCCGCCTTCTCCAGCATCACCGGGAATTCCTGCGGCATATCGACGCTGCTGCCGGAAAAAAAGGTCAAGCCATCCATACGGGGTTCCTCTCTGCGAACATCAACCGGCGATCCGGCAAAGCTGCTGACATTTGCGGAAAACATTTGCCCCCATACTCCGTCCGAAGGAAATTGCTCCTGTTGAAATTCAGCCATCAAGCCGTTCGAGAATCTCCAGCGCGGCGGCGACATCCCCCTGCGGAAGCTGTGCGATCACCTCGGGGGAACGGTCCCACCAGCGGGTTTTGAGCAGCCGGGCGACGGTCTCCTCGTCGAACCGGTACTTGATGACGCGCGCCGGGACCCCCACCGCGATGGCGTAGGGCGGAATATCCTTCGTCACCACCGCCCCCGCGCCGATCACCGCGCCGTCACCGATGGATACGCCATCCATGATCGCCACATTGAGCCCGATCCAGACATCGTTGCCAATGTGGACGGGGCGTGTATTCTGGAATACAACCCGTTTTTCAGGCGGGATACTCAGCTCTCCATCCTCACCACGCCAGGAGGCAGGATGCGTTGTCAGCGCATGCACCGGATGCATGGAAGTTCCAATCGAGACATTTTTCGCAATGGAGCAGAATTTCCCGATCCGGGTGCGGGAGTCCACGATCGTGCTGCCCGGCACCACATAGGTATGTTCCCCGATGATGCCCGCCCGGAACAGTTTCCGGTTCAACCGGGCCAGACGGGAATGGCGACGGCGAAAATCCCGGCGTTTCCGGCTGCTGTAAAAATAGAGCAGAAACGCAGCAATCTTGAACAGAAATGAATCCATCTTCCCCCTCCGCAAATATTCCATTTCTCTTTCGCCGGCGGCGATGTGACGCTCCCCGTCTTCCGCACTTCGTGTGCCGCCGTGTTTTCTTTTTTTCACCCGTTCTGCAGGAGACGCTCCAGCTCCGCCACCCGGTGATCATGGGTGTGACAGGCGAGACAGCGGCGGCGCGCCGCGCCTCCGACCGCCTCGGCGAATCCAGGGTCAGCCAGGCACCGTTCCACCTGGGCAAGCAGCTCCTCCGGCGAGCGGAACAGCAGAATCTCCTTCCCCGGTTCAAACGCCGCCTCAGCCTCCTCCACATACTCCGCAATCAGACATCTGCCCGTGGAGGGTATGGCAAAACATTGCAAACTCAAAATCGTCCGGAACCGGTCCAACGGCTCCTGCAGGATGTTGATCATCGCATCGGACGCCTGATAAATCTTTACCAGCTCCCGCCCCACAACATTGCGGCCCAGGCGGGCGCAGCGGTTCAGCCCCGACCGCCGACTCTCCGGACAGCGTCGCCAGCGGTCGCCATACAGGGCAAGTCCCTTCCCGGCCAGAAGCGAACAGAACTCCACCCGCCGCTTCGTCGCCCGTCCGATGTAGGAGACCGGCGCTTGAAAACGGCGCCGGTCTCCGGAGGAGAGCTTCATCGGCGCATAATAGTCCGGATCCGCGGCGGAAGGCAGGTAGAACGCCTGCACCCCCTCTTCCGCGGCACTGCGGACCATGTACTGCGATGCAGTGAGCGGCAGATCCACCTGACGAAACGCGGCAACCACGCTCTTGACCGGATTGTGCGGTCCATCCAGATCGTGGATGGCCACCACTCCATGATAATAGGATTTCAACCGGGGAAAATCATACTTCCAGCTGGCGACGCAGTAGATGAGATCCGGTTGAAAACGCTTCACCAGCCGTTCAAGCGAACGCTGACGACGTTCATCGGCCATGTGCCGGGGCAGAGAGATCCCGCAAAATGACGCCATCCGGTGATAATCCCCGACGGCGATCTCATGGCCGCGCCGCCGGAAGGCCGCTTCGATGTGTGAAAGATGAAGCCCCATCCAGGAACTTTGCTTGCCGAGTATGAGAACACGCATTCTGTTACCTTTTCTCCTGACATCCCGCACTTGTCCGATTCCGGACGAACTCCTCCAGCAGGTCGACGGCAACCCCGGCCCGACAGCAGAAATTCCGTCCGCCGCCATGTGAGATGATCCGCGCCCGATACTCGCCGGGGCGGCCGAGCATCTCCGTCAGCAACTGCAGAAACACTCTGTCGCTCCACGGTTCCGGAACGACGACGCCCCCCGCCTCCGCGACAAAATCGCAGAATCCGCACGCTGCCGAGCAGATCACCGGCAAGCCGGAGGCGATTCCTTCGAGCAGAACATTGCCCGCCGCCTCGTTGCGGGCGGGGTGAACCATGAGATCGGCGGCGAGGAGCAGTCCCGGAACATCCTTCCGGGGACCCAGCACGCGGAGCGCCTGCTCCGGCAGTCCGCAACGGCGTCCGAACGCCCGAATGCGGCGCTCATCGGCGGCTCCGGCGATGCAGAAGCAGCAGCGACTTCGCAACTCCTCCGGCAGAGCCGCAACGGCACGGATAACCCGATCGACCCCTTTGCCGAAAAAGTGACCGCCCACCTCGAGCAGCATCAGCGAACTCTCCGGCACGCCAAGTTCCCGGCGCTTCTCCGCCCGAATGTGCTCCGCGTCCGCCCGGATGCGGAATTCAGGAGAAATACCGGGCGGCAGATAGAAAAAACGCTCCTCCGGAGTCCCGTAACAACGCATGAAGTCCCGTTTCTGGCGCGGGGTGATGTAGAAGATATTCGTCCGGCTCCGCGGGGAAAAGACCTCCCGTTCCTGTTCAAGAAAGGAGCGGTAACGCGGCAGCAGTTTCAACAGCAGAGACGAGTGTTTGCGCGGCATCTCCACCGCGAGACAGTTGTCGGCGGCGAAATACCAGTCACAGCCGCCGAACCGGTTGAAGGCAAGCGAGAGGTCGAACGCCTCCTGTTTCAGCGCCCCGGCGAAGCGCACCGCGAATTTCCGGGCGCGACGATGATTCGAGCCGCCGCCGCACTCCAGCAGCCGCACGCAAATTCCGGAACGGGGCCCGGCCCCCTCCCACGCACCGGTGAAAACGGTCACCTCGTGACCGCGGGCGGCCGCGCACTCGGCAATCCGCAGCATATCGGACTGCAGACCGCCGAATGGGAAATATTTGAACAGAGCAAACGCAAACCGCATGAACCGAATTCCCGCCTTTTCACGACCCGAGACGACCGGGATAATATATGCCGGAGGCGAAAGATTTCAAGCGGCTTCCGGAGGAACCGTCGATTTTCCGCCGGAATAAATCCGTGAAAAAACGCTTTTCCTCTTGAATTCCCGCCGGAACTTGCTACAGTATGACGCAGGAGAACTGAACCGTATCATGAACACACCCGATCCCCAGGAAATTGAAGTTGCCGGCAAAGTGATCACGCTCACCCGGCAGATCGAAAGCCGCCTCGTCGCGCTCGGCGCCTCCGGCAACGGCCTGCGGGAAAAGTCGGAGTCCCTTGCCGGGCGCTTCCCGCCTGAAGTGGAAAAACTGCTCGCATTCATCGGCTGCATCCGCAATCGGATCGCACATGAGGACCAGGCCGGAATCTCTCCGGAAGAGCTTCAGTTCTTCGAGGAAGCCGTCGCCGCGGTTCTGGCAGAGCTGAAACTGCCGGGCGAGACGACGGCAGAACCGTCAGGAACACCGGCGGCAACGCTGCCTCCTCCCCCTCCGGCGCCCTCGCCGGCACCGGTTTCGCCGCCGGAATCCACCGGGTCCGCCACTCTGGAGAAACCATCCGCCCGGACGAATTCGCCCCAATCCCGGGCGACTGTGCCGTCTCAACCGGCAGTTGCACCTCCCGCCCGCCCGGAACTGGTTCCGCCACTCGCGGGGAGGATTCCGCTGCTGCACCTGGCCTACGCGGTGGAGCTGGCGCTCACGGCGCTGCGTCCGGCGCGGCGGCCGCTGTTTCTGGCGTTGCTGGAAGTCGGGGCTGTGGTTCTGGCGGTTTTCGCTCTGCTTGACGGAATCTACTATCTGGCGGGGCTGGCAGGGTCGATTTTTCTGTTGAGTTACGCCGCGATCCTGTACGAAGGGTGGTTCCGCTCCGCCGAACGGCTTCCGCTGGCGTTCTTTCTCATTCCGGGGGCGAACCTGCTCTGGGTTCTGCGGGAGTTGTTGCGACTGACCGGCTGGTTCCGGCTGGCGGCGGCATTCACCATTCTCGCCGTCTGGGTGGTGGCGATCTTTCTCGCTTTCCGCAGGGAATTTTCCGCCGCCGGAATTCTTGCCATGCTCAGCTACGCTGTCTCGTTTGCCGCCACTTTGTGCCCTGCTGAAACCGGGAAGCCCGCAGTCGACAAAGAAACACCGCAATGAAGAAGCATTCACGGCAGTGAAACTCGCCGCCGCTTCAGAAACGAACCGGCAGACGGTCGTCGTCGACACTGCCGGTTCTTCCTGGTCACGGAAACGGGAGAAGGTGTTTACTGCCTTTTCAGCTCCCCGCGGAATCCTTTCAACATCACCTCTTTGCGGTCGTTGTTCGCCGAGGGGCGGATGTTGCCCGGCGTCCCCTCGTGCTCCAGACTCCAGCCGTTCCACTCGCGGAACGCATGGTAGGTCCAGTCCCAGCCGTACTCTTCGAAGATTTCAATGCAGTCCCGCAGATAATCCGCCGCGCCGGGCGCCCAGAGAATCGCGGAGAACTCGCCGACGAAAATCCGGGCGTTGTGCCGTTTCTGGAAGTCGCGAACCGCCTGCAGACGTTTGCGGATCATCTCCTTATCCCAGTATTCACTGCCGATCTTCCCCGGATAGCGGACAAAATTCCGCCTGCCCTGTTCGCCGTAGCTGTTGCCGACGAACTGATGGGTGAACTGGCCGGGGTGATACATGTGCACCTGATAGATCACGTTATCCATCGCCAGCGGCGAGAGGTAGCGAAACGCCGTCGGAGAATCCCATTCGTTCGCCTCAATGATGATCGGGGTATCCGGGTCGATCCGGCGCACCGCCTCCGCCGCCATCCGCTGCAGATTCCAGTAATCGTACGGAGCCGGACGGGTCTGCACCGGCTCATTGACCAGGTCATAGGCCCAGACCGATGGATTCCCCTTGAAACGCCGGGCGATGCGCTGCCAGACCTTGATGAAGTGATCGGCATACTTTTTGTCGTAGAACATGTGCATGTCCCGGGTTTCATCGCGTCCGCCCGGAGGCGAATGCAGGTCGATCACAAACAGAATGCCATATTTCCGCGCCTTTTTGAATACCTCCTCCAGGTGGTCGAGCTTGCCGTCGAGCCAGCGGTCGTACTCCGCCAGATCGCGGTCGGTGTTGGCCTTGCCCCAGGCCCGGGTGATCTGAGCCCGCACCAGTTTAACGTTCCATCTATGCAACGTCTCGAGGTCGTCATCGGTGAATTTGTGCGGCGACATCACCCCGCGCAGCAGCGGCATGGAGGCGACCCGCTCCGGATAGGAGACCTTATAGTCGCGGTTCACCAGCGGGAACAGCGTATACACCTTCAGGCTCGCCAGATCGAACTCCACCTTGCCGGAGCTGTCCTGCAGCCCCAGCTTGAGAGTTCCCTTCTGCGCGGAGGGAGAGATGGAGCAGGTGAAGGAGACTTCGCGCCAGTCGAAGGTTCCTTTGAGACGGGAAGGATGGTGCCAGTACTCCTGACCGTCGGCATCCCGGTAGTTGAGCATGAATTTGACTCCGTTCCAAGTGTCGCGGGGTGTGGAGACATTCCACGCCCGCGCCCGGATGGTGAAACAGAGCGACTGCCCGCGGAACGGCACAAGATCCACCGTCGCGTCGGCGCAGTTCAAGGCACTCCGGGCGCCGGCCGGAACATCGATGACAACCCGGTCCCCGGTGATTTTGCCGAACTTCCCCGGGGACCAGTGCGCAACAGGCAGCTGGAACTCCTTAAGCGGAACAAGTTCCGCGCCGAATGCCGCCGCGGCAAGCAATCCCGCGCCGATGCAAAGGAAAAGTGATCGTAAAAAAAACATATTCCGCACCTCCCGTTGTTTTCTTCTTTGAATAGTATAGCAAAAATTTCCTTCTTTTGCAAGAGAAAGTAAAAAAATCCTCAGCAACAAAAGAATAGTATACCAACAGGAGGAGAGAAAAGAACATCACAATCAATTGAACTGCAAGATCCAGCGTTATATGGGAAAACTGATTTCATGGATCTTCTGTACGAAATCAGCGGAAGCAACACACCATTCCCGCCGACCTGCCGCGGGAAGAACGCGTGATCGATGTTC
>UMHM01095351.1_pt1 | contig 10500 bp, 7 predicted proteins | sample 1965501 | NCBI WGS metagenome assembly UMHM01 (sample SAMEA4836095, study PRJEB28245) | human gut metagenome | biome: gut microbiome; material: fecal sample | place: Denmark | collected 2008
GGCTGATAAGCTGGAGTTCCAGTCTCTCCAGTTGACGGAGCCGCTGATGGAGACCGCTATGCTGGAGACTGAGGGCGGCCTGTGCTTCGGTGGCGCGTCGCTGGAGGGCGCGGCGCAGAGCGACGTGATCGCCACAGTGACCTTCACCGTTCTGGCAGACGGCCCGGCGGAAGCACAGACCGCACCGCAGCAAACGGCGCTGCTGCTCAGCGGCTACTATGTGAACGTGTCTGCCACGGACCGGATGGCCTTGCTGGCCATGCCGGAGGTCGTCCTGTACGGCGATCTGAGCGGTGACGGCGAGATCGACATTCGTGACGTCTCGCAGCTAGTCCTGTATTGTAACGGCTACATTACGTTGTCACCGGACACGTTGGCCGCCGCCGATGTGAGCGGCGATGGCAAAGTCACAGTAGAAGATATTGAATTGCTGGTGCAGTATTGTAATGAGTTGATCGACAGCTTTCCAGTTACCATAAATGATCAAAAATTTGTTTTAGGAGGAGATTAAATGAAGAAAACCCTATCCCTGTTTCTCGCGTTGGTCATGGCGCTGAGCCTATGCGTCACAGCCTTCGCGGGAAACGCCACTGGCAGCACTGTGCTGCGCCTGACAGGCGACGCGGCGGATCAGGTGGTCGACCTGAAAAGCGGTCAGCATCTCAGCGCGGACAGCAGCACGCTGGTGCGGCTGAATGTACTGGATGACCCCGGCGCGGAGGAATATACCGTCACGCTGGACGACGAGAAGCTGACGCCTGACCACAGTACATCTCAGTATCATTTTTACGCGGTGCCCGCTGCGAAGAGATCCGGCGTTGCCACGCTGGATGTCAGCACTCGGGCGGACGTGGGGGCGAACGCCGTCTCCATTGCCACGGCGAAGGAGCTGGCCGCCTTCCGCGACCGGGTGAACAACGGCGAGACCACCCTGAACGCCATTCTGACGGCGGACATCGCCCTGAACAAGAGCGAAACGTGGACGCCTATCGGCACTTCCGACACCATGTACGCCGGTATTTTTGACGGCAACGGCCACACCATCAGCGGCCTGAATGTCACCGGCGCCAACAACGGCCTGTTCAAGATGACCGGCGCCGCCACCATCCAGAACCTCACCATTTCCGACAGCACCATTGGCGACAGCAGCAATAGTAGCCTGCTGGGCGCGTTTGTGGGGCGCATCAAGGACAGCACTACCCTGATCAACTGCCATACCACGGATACCGTTATTGTGTCCGGAGGAGCGGTGGGCGGTCTGGTGGGCGGCACGGATACGGCAGACGTCGCATTTACACTGACGATGGAGCGCTGCTCCAACGCCGCCGCTGTCAGCGGATATGCCATCTCTGCCCAGATGGGCGTCGGCGGTCTGGTGGGTGTGCTGCGCAACGGCGGAACCATCAAAGACTGCTTCAACACCGGCACCGTAACCAACAAGAGTACCAACGGCAGCGCTGCGGTGGGCGGTCTGGTCGGCTCCGTCTACAACAACAGCAATCTCAAAACGCCGCTGACCCTGACGGATGTGTATAACACCGGCATCATCACCGCCGCCAGCAGCGGCACCAGATGCGCCGGCGGTCTGGTGGGCAACGCCGCATGGGGCTTTGAAATGACCAACGCCTACGGCACCATGACCGTGAAGGTCGGCGACAGCTACGGCGGCATCATTGTGGGCACAGTGCAGAACACCGTCAGCGTCAGCAACATCTATTCGGAGCTGATCCGGGGCAAGAATGCCGATTGTCATGTATACCTCAATGACGGCGCCGGCAAGATGAGCGCCGTGAAAGACAACAAGATGTTCAACGACACCGAGATGAAAGCGCCGAATAAGCTGCTGGCCAAGCTGGGCGGAGCCTTCGCCGAGGATACCGCCAACATCAATAAAGGCTATCCCGTGCTGGCCTGGCAGAACGCCGCCCCGGAGAGCGCCGCGCAGCTGACGGTTTCCGTCGGCGGTGTGGAAGTGCCTGTGACGCTGCCCACTGACGGCAGCACCAATCCCTCCGCCCCCACGGATGTAGCGGTACCGACTACAGATCCGGGTAACGATATGATGGAACGAGTATCTGTAAGTTCAAGCATATCGGGAGTGGATATTGGCGTATCACTTAGCACAGACGGGAATCTGGGCAAGAACGGTTTAGTCAGCATTGAAGATCAGTATACAAAAGATGCGTATTTCTTTTCCAATACGCCTGAGGAACAAAAGTTTGTCTTCTACTTTACCTATGCAGTAGACGGGACAACATACTACTACAAGATGACTATTTCTCGTCCCGCAAAAAGTGGTTTGGCGATTGGCCCGACTAGTGTAATGGGAACGAAGCTTATGGACGCATCTCCGTTGGGAGTAAGCATGTACGATAACACCACTAAACTCCTTTATAGTGGCCGGAACTTTGGCACTCCGGTGGCAATGGGGGTGTATCGGGAAGGTGTTCCTTTGTCAAAGACATATGCGACTACAGAATGGTCAGAAGATAGCAACGGTATCGTCTATGTCGATGCACGAAATATTTATGCGGCCCGTTTTGGCCGCTACTGGATTCCGACTACTTATACAACTGGTAGTGAGAAAGCTGAAGGACTTCTTCCTATGAATGTATATTGTTCTTCTGCGACAACGGCGAATAATTATCTGAATGCAGCCGAGGCATTGAAGAGCAGTGAACACTATAGCAGCATTTCTGAGGATGCGAAAGCTATGATGGAACAGGCAGTGGCAGCCGTAAAGAAGTTGTCAGACAATAATGATCTAAATAAGTTCATGGATCTTGAAGGAAATTTGGTGTCTGGTAGTCCTAAGATTTCTCTCCGTGATTATTTTGGAGCTCCGTTACGGGGTGCTAACAAAGTAGAAAAAGAGTTCAACACCATCCTCGATCTGACTGCCATCTTTACCACATGGGGCACGGATGCTGAGTTGGCGGCACAGCAGTTTGAGGCCTATCAGAAGATCCTGAACATGGACGGCGGTATCCATAATGTGATGGATATCCACTCCACGGCTGACCGCGACAAGTATCAGGATATCCGCCAGGCCAAGTGGGATCTGCTGAAAACCACCGATCTGGAAGGTATCAACGCGATCCTGACCAGCCTGAAGCTGGACAAGATCACCCCTGCCGAGCCGCAGGTCATGCTGGGCGACATCAACAATGATAGAAAAATTGATATTGAGGATGTAAGCCAGTTGGTTCTGGCCGCAAATGGATATATTACCCTGAGTGACACAGCTCAGAAAGCGGCGGATGTCAACAACGACGGAAAGATCGATATAGAAGATATTAGTCAGATGGTGCTGTTCACCAACGGCTATATCACATCCTTTACGAATTGAAAGGAGCACTTATGAAGCACATGAAAAGAGTTACTTCATTCCTGCTGGCGATGTTATTGACGCTTAGCCTTTGTGTCTCCGCATTGGCTTTGACACCTACGACTAACAAAAAAATCGTCAAAGCAGGTGAGGAAGTCCAGGTCACGTTGACAACCGACCAGGCTATGCAAAATATTGTCGCTCTACAGGCTGCCATATACTGGGACGGCAGTGTATTTGATTACAAATCTTTCGCTGCTGAAAAAGATGAGCAGATGACAGTCTACAACGGTGACAAAACCGATAAAAGCGGTCGTACTTACCGGACCGTAGACTATGTTTCCACTGGTAAGGGAAAGTTTGACGCCAATGCGGAATTCGCGGTATTTACCTTTACTGCCAAGAAAGATATTGATGTATCAAAGACAACGGACTTTGTAGCTTCTATCATCTACAGTAAGACCCTGGACACCGAGAATAATAATGCTCAGGTAAATAACAAGTTTGTAACTGCTGAGAAAACCCTCTCCGTCACCGTCACCCCGGCCAGCACTGAGGTCAAGGGTTATGCCGTAGCCGCCAGCGCTGTGAATTCCTCCATCACTGTGAAAGAGGACGCGCAAGTGGCGCTGAAGATCAGCAACAATGGCGTTAATACTTACAACGCCTACTACATGGAAGTCAGCTATGACACCAGCGTTCTGACCTATAAGGGCATTAACACTGACGTCTCTGTTATTATTGATAACAGCGGCATCCTGAAGATCGCCGGTTACGGCGCAGCCAAGACCTGCGGCACCGATGACATCGTGCTGACCTTTACCGGCACGGCCACCGGCGAAGGCAAGGTCACTGTGACCTCCGCCAAGGTGGACGTCAAGGACAACGCCGCCGCGCAGAACGCTCCCGACGCGACGATTACCACCGATGCAGCCACCATCACCGTGGGCGGTTATCAGGTCTCCCTGCCTGATGGCTTTACCGGCAATGGCACTGCCAACCCCGGCGATGACTACACCTTCACCGCAAATGACTCCACCAAGAAGTATGACTTCGCTGGCTCCACCATGGGCGGCGAGCCTGTGACTGTCACCGACAACGGCAACGGCACCTACACCGTCAATAATGTTAGCGGCGAGCTGGATATTAAGGCCACTGAGAAGGTCACCATTAACCTCTCCGGTGACGCAGTGGGTATCATCGGCGAGAAGAGTTGGGATAATGCTACCGAGGTAGACGCAGGTAAGGCGCTCTGGTTTATGGCACAGCCTGAACCCGGTAAGGAGCTGGAGGTGACCGTAAATGGCGAAGTGGTCGAAGGTAAAAATATGCAGGCCTTTATGCGTTACGACATCGATGCCAAAAAAGTCACCGGCCCGGAGCTGAATATCGTTGTCAACTATAAGGTGGCTGGTAAGGCGACCATCATCGAAAGCGGTACCGCTTGGAACAAAGTAGGCTACCTGAGCCGGGTGGGATGGACAGGGTCTGGCGATAAGGTCGATGCGGGTGCTACCCTTGAGTTCTTCTTTAAGCCGGAGAACGGAAAGAGAATCGACGACTATGTGATCAAGGCAAACGGCGCGGACTGCACGTACGAGAAAGCTGGCGGTCGCTACAAGGTCAGGATCCCTGCTGAGATCATCACTGCGGGCGCGACGGTTACCATCAACTTTGATTACGCAGCCACACCCGAACCCACCATCACCGTCGATGTCGCCAAGTATCTGGATCTGAACGGTCAGAGCATTTTCCTGATCACCGCTTCCTGCACTGATTTGGCCGAGGGCAAGGTGTTGGCTTATAACGGAAACGCCATGTACTGGTCTGAAAAGTATAATGCTTATGCTTGGCTGGAGATTGCTGCCGATAGTCTGGAAACGGTCAAGGCTGCGGTAACCACGGATAAGTTCACGGTTATCGACGCCACCGACAGCAACAAGATCAGCATTGCCTATAACGGCGACGTGAACCAGACCAACGTGGCCGATATCAACGACGCTCAGTTGGTTTGGAACATGTACAACGCAGAGTATAAGGCTGACACCGACTTCCAGACGGTCAACCGCCTGAAGTATCTGTCTGCCGATATGAACGGCGACAAGACGGTGAGTGTCCTGGATGCCACTGCCATTGTCGATAATATCACCAAGTAACTTCATACCCTCTCGCGCACAAGCGCGTCCCCCCGCAGCACCGGACTGTTCCCCTGCCCCGCAATGGGGCAGGGGACGGCCCGGATTTGGAGGTTTTTAAGATGAAACGTATTTTTTGCGGCCTGCTGGCGGTTTTGACGCTGCTGCTGGCCATGGCCGTCCCGGCCTTCGCCGTGGACGAGAGCCGACAATTTGATTTTTCCCTGACTGTGGACGGCAGCGCCGAGAAAAAAGCCGCCACAGGCGATATTATCACCGTGATGTTTACCCTGCGCCGCACCGACGCGGCAGAGGATTACACCATGCACGCCGTGCAGGATGAAATCCTGTACGATAGTACGTTTTTTGAACTGGTGCCTGACAGCGCCATGGTGACCAGCGGCGTACAGACCACGGATCTGGCCCGCCGCGATGACGACCGGGCCTTTTACATGAACTTTGTTTCCCTGTCCGGCGGCGAAACGTGGAAGGCCGCCACCGTGGTGGGCACCTTCCAGCTGAAGGTCATCGGCACCGCCGGGTCCTCCGTGATCCGCAACAGCGCCAATCAGGTGTCCACCAAGGACGGTCAGGACAGCTACGCCGCCACGGCGCAGGATGTGACCGTTATCGTGTCCGACGGCTGCCGCATCCGGTTTGAGACCAACGGCGGCAGCGAGGTGCCCGACCAGAGCGTGGCATTGGGCGGCAAGATCAAGCAGCCTGACGATCCCACCAAGGAGGGCTTCTATCTGGAGGGCTGGTACAGCGACATGGACCTGCAGCACAAATGGGACTTCGCCAAGGACACCGTCAGCGGCAACATGACGCTGTATGCCAAGTGGACGACCGAAGCGCCCGCCCCTCATTTCAGCCTGTGGTGGCTGATCCTGCTGATTCTGCTGCTGATCGTGATTTTGCTGATCCTGTGGGGTCGGAAGAACGGCTATCGCCGCGGCAGCAGCGCCGCCAATAACCGTAAGGACGGCACAGGAGACATTTCCGCAAGCGACATAAAGAAGGAAGAAAGAGACGAATGACAGAGATACTACATACCATCGGTCAGGGGCTTCGCTACCCCTGCTACATCATATTGCTGCTGCTGATCGCGGTGGCCATCATTGAGATCGGCTTTGTGATCTACGAGGCCGCCCAGCGGGCCGGCAGCGACAAGGTCAACACCGTGGAGCTGCTGCACGCCATGCGGGGCAAGACCCCGGACGCCATCCGTGCTATGCTGGATGATGAACCGCTTCTGAACCGGCAGAAGCTGGTGTTCTCCAAGCTGCTGAACACCGCCGACCTGCCGGAGGAGACTCGCCTCGCCGCCGCCAAGCGTATGCTGGAGGGGGAGGAGGACTACTATCATCGGGTCGTCCGCATCACCGACACGGTGGCCAAGCTGGGCCCCATGTTCGGCCTGCTGGGCACGCTGATCCCCCTCGGTCCCGGCGTGGTGGCCCTGGGACGGGGCGACACCGTCACGCTGTCCCAGTCCATGAGCATTGCCTTTGATACCACCATCGCCGGTATCATCACTGCGGCGGTCTGCGCCCTGATCTCCACCGTCCGCAAGCGGTGGTACGCCTCGGATGTTGCCGATCTGGAGGCCGTCATGGAGGGCTGCCTTCAGGAGATGAAGGAGGCGGAGCGATGATCCGGGGAAGCGGTCTGCGTGGCAGCAGCCTTCGTGAGGATGAAGATGTGCAGCCCATGCAGTATGTGGCCAACCTGACGGATGTGATGCTGGTGCTGGCCTGCGGGCTGATGGCGGCGGTCATCACATTTTGGCGGGTGGATCTCACACGCATACAGACAGCCATAGAACAGGACAAGCTGGATAAGATCGACGCAGCGGATGTGATCGAAAGCTCCGGCAATGTCTCCACCGGCGGCCTGACCAACAAGGGCGTGGTGTATGAGGACCCGGAAACGGGCGACCTGTACATCATTGAAAATTAACGAAAAGGGAGAGACCCTATGAACACAGCAACAAGCAAGCGCCTGCTGTCACTGCTGCTGGCGCTTATCACGGCGCTGAGCCTGTGCGTTCCGGTGTTTGCCACTGACGGAACGGGCAACGGCGGCGGAACCACCGGCGAGACGACTACTTCTGTATCGACCATCGTGGATGCCACGCTGAGCAGCACACTGGCGCAGGAGAAGGCAGCGCTGACAAGCCCTGATTTTGGCAGCGAGTGGGTCATTCTTGGCCTTGCCCGCAGCGGCTATCTGGAAAAGGGCAGCAAGTATTTCAACGATTACTATACCCGCGTTGCCGCTTATGCGAGCAAGGCAACAAAGAACGCGCAGGAGCTGGGCGCCCCGGCGGGTGCGCTTCATCTGGTGAAATGCACGGAAAATTCCCGCCTGATCACTGCTCTTTCGGCACTGGGACGTGACGCGCGAAGCGTCGGCGGATGTGATCTGACAGCGCCCTACGAAACGTTTTCGTGGATCGAGGGACAGGGCCTCAACAGTGTGGTTTTTGCGCTGATCGCACTGGATACTGTTGGCTATAAGACAAAGGACACCACCATCCGCCAACAGTGCATCGACTACATTCTGAACTGTCAGCTGTCTGACGGCGGCTGGAATTATCAGAAGGATGCTGCGACTTCTGATCCTGACATGACGGCTATGTCGCTGCAGGCGTTGGCGAACTACCAGGAGCAAGAAAAGGTGCGGGCAGCTGTATCTGCGGCAGTAGACCGTCTGTCTGACATGCAGAATTCTGACGGCAGCTATACATCCTATGAAGCGGTCAATTCCGAGAGCATCTCTCAGGTCATCGTAGCCTGTGCGGCGCTGGGCATTGATCCTCACACCGATAGCCGGTTTGTCAAGAATGGCAAGTCTGCCGTAGACGCGCTGCTGACCTTTTATAACACGGAGAAGAGAGCGTTTCATCATACTATGAAGGACAAGGATGGAAACCCTGCCGATGTTGACGGCATGGCTACCGAGCAGGCGGCCTATGCCATGACGGCCTATCAGCGGCTGATGAACAGGAAAACGTCCCTCTATAATATGAGTGATGTGGCGAAGGACTGTGCCGCCGGAGAACATACTTTTGGTGATTGGAAAGAGACGGCGGCCACCTGCACGGAGGCTGGTACCAAGACACATACCTGCACCAAGTGCGGCCGCAGTGAATTTGTGGAAACGACCTCTGCGTTGGGACATAAGAGCGGCTCCGGCTATGAGATGAGCGATACAAAGCACTGGTTCCCCTGTGTCCTCTGCGGCGCCCATTTGAAAGAGGCCAATCACAAATATAGCGGCGATCAATGTGTCGTGTGCAATTACCACAAGGTGGGCGGACGCATTGAGATAACGCCCCTGACAACACTGCCCGCTGCACTGCAAAGCGTGTCGGCGCTCAGCAACATGACCAAGCTGAAATCGCAGATGGTGACCGCCGTGCAGAAGGTTGACAAGAACATCAAGGCGGAAAACACGCAGATGCTGGATGTGACGTTGATGATCCCTTCTGTGGTGGATAATAAAACGGTTTGGTCACCTGCCGCCAAGGATTCGTTCCCTGCAAATGGCAAGATCACCGTGCTGTTGCCCTATCCCCAGGGAACAGGTAAGTCCGGCTACGAGTTTGTGGTCGTTCATGCTTTTACCACCGATGATTTCGGCAAAACAGTGGGCACCATGGAAAGTCCTTCCGTTACCAAGACGGCGGACGGCCTGCAAGTGACGACCACGGGCCTTTCTCCCATTCTGATTGGTTGGAAAGCCGGCTCTGATTCCGTGATCGACAAGCTGGTCAAAGCCAGCCGTACCGGCGATACCAGCCAGATGGGTCTGTGGGCCTGCGGTGTGCTGGTTTCCACTGCGGCTATCGTTGTTTTGACGCAGAAGAAAAAGCGCAGCGCCAAATAAGCACATAAAGAGGTTTCTATGGAAAGAACTTGGAAAAAGACGTTGGCGGCAGGCATTGCGGCAGTCGTGATCGTTGTCGCACTTGTGCTGGCGGGAGGGAGGCTCACTGATCATACAGCTCCGGCGGATCAGGGGTCTTCCGCTATGCAGCAAACAGATGCTGACCGTCAGCAGGAGCAGACGCTGGACCCCGATGACCCTGATGTCGTTGGCCCAAAGCAAAATGGCAACCGAGAGGTCACGGGAAGTACGACGGGAAATTCCGGCGGGCAGGATCAGTATCATACAGACCCTGTGCCTGAAGGGCGGCCTGAGCCGGTGGAGCCGGATAATGTTGAAGTAGATACGGATACCAGCCTGACGTGTACGATCTCCATTTCCTGTGCCACGATACTGGACAACATGGATCTGTGCGCAAAGAATAAACTGGCGCTGGTGCCGTCGGACGGCGTGATACTTCCGGCGACAACGGTTACTTTTTCGCCGGGTGAAAGCGTATACGACGTGCTGCAGCAGGTATGCCGGGATTACGGCATCCACATGGAGTCTGAATTTACCCCCATGTATAACAGCGCTTATATTCAAGGCATCAATAATCTCTATGAGTTTGATGTGGGCAACGAGTCCGGTTGGATGTACAAGGTCAACGGCTGGTTCCCCAACTACGGCTGTTCCCGCTATCAGGTAGAAGACGGCGATGTGATCTGCTGGGTCTACACATGCGATTTGGGTGCGGACGTAGGTGATAACTCTATGAGCGGTTGAGATCGTTAGATACGGCTTGCTTTAGAAAAAGAGGGAGATGGGGCCTTGGTGCTGATTACCAAAGGCCCCATCTTCCTCGTTTCAAAGCGGTCTTGGCAGCCCGACAAAAGCGAAGAGCAGCTTTTCGGTGTCATGCAAGTTTACCACTGAATGCATAGACCTTCCCTACGCGGCGTTAATTAGATTTACCAGATATTGGTTGGCGCTATGTGTCAGACTTTTTAGGCTGTAAGACGCTGCTGTTGTGCACAGCTTGAGACCTTGCGGTGAGGCAAACGGCCAGTGACTATGCGGAATGCAGCGGCCATGACTGCCTGCGCCGGACATTACGCAGTTCTTCACACGCAGGAGGTCACTGGTTCGAGTCCAGCAGTCTCC
>UMHM01029224.1_pt1 | contig 10488 bp, 8 predicted proteins | sample 1965501 | NCBI WGS metagenome assembly UMHM01 (sample SAMEA4836095, study PRJEB28245) | human gut metagenome | biome: gut microbiome; material: fecal sample | place: Denmark | collected 2008
GGAATTTAATCCTTTCTGGATTGAAGAACCCTGTCTGGCGGACAACATCGATCTGGTGGCGCAGGCGCATGCCGGTATCAAGGCGCCGGTCGTTACCGGCGAGACGCTGTATAACAAGGAAGCCTTTATCCCCGTGTTTGAAAAGCGTGCGGCGGAGATTATTAATCCTGACATCTGCGTCAGCGGCATCAAGGTCATGAGTGAGATCTCTGCCATGGCTGAGCCCTACAGCGTGCTGATGAGTCCCCATAACTTCAACAGTAACGCTGTCGGTCTTGCGGCAATGATCCACCTCTCTGCATCCATTCCCAACTTCCTCATTGGCGAGATGTTCCTGACCGTGGATGATGCTTCCCGCGACATCATGGTGGAGCCTTTCGATATCAAGAACGGCTATGTGGAGCTGCCTACCAAGCCTGGCCTGGGTATTGATATCGATATGGACAAGCTGGCAAAGCGTCGCTATAAAGTCATTGAGCGCAAGTTTCCTTTTAAGGGTGCCTGCGATTACCGCGATGAGTTCCCCAAAGAGGGACTGTGATATTCAAATAGCGCGGATGCTGAAATATTATTTTACAGACGAGTTATTCGAAAGGGAAAAACGATATGAGTAAAGAAAAAGAAACAAAGGAGGCAGGAATTGTTTCCACAGTTTCAGAGACGGCAGCAGCAGTAGTCACCGATGACGATGGGAAAAGCGTCCGATCTATTACGAATCCTGTAGTGAAGCGGTGTCTTTTCGCACTGGCTGTGCTATTCACTCTGTTTCATCTGTACAGCCTGTGTGGTTTGTTCCCCCAAATCAACGTCATGGCGATGTACGCAGTTCACTGGGCAGGCGGTTTGGCGTTGGCATTCATGCTGTATCCAGCAGTAAAAAAGAGCAGCAGACACAAGGTGCCTGTATACGATTGGTTGTTTGCGCTTATGTCGCTTGCAGTCGCTGTATACGTAATTATTAACTGCGAAAAGCTACAAGCGCAGGCGGTTATGAATGGCTATAGCCTGACAGATCTGATATTCGGCGCAGCCGCGATTTTGCTGACTTTGGAGGCAGGTCGCCGTACGATTGGAAGAGGACTGCCCATCGTTTCCATCGTCCTGTTGCTTTATGCTATGTTCGGGAACTACATTCCTGGCTGGTTTTCCTGCAAGGGCTATACGCTGAAAAGAACGATCACATATGTTTTCAGCCTTGACGGGTTGTTTTCAACGCCGGTCAAAATGTCCTTTAAGTATATCTTCCTGCTGGTGCTTTTTGGTGTGTTTCTGGAAGTAACCGGTGCGGGTGGATGGTTCATGCGTCTGGCAACGGCGTTAACTGGAAAATCTCGTGGTGGCCCGGCAAAGGTCGCGGTGGCATCCAGCTGTCTTTTCGGAAGTGTTTCCGGCAGCGCCGTAGCAAACGTAGTCAGCACAGGTACATTTACCATTCCCTTGATGAAGAAGAGCGGTTACCGGTCTGAGTTTGCCGGTGCGGTAGAGGCTGTTGCCTCCACTGGAGGTCAGATCATGCCGCCAGTTATGGGTTCCGGTGCGTTTATTATGGCCGAAAGCACGGGCATACCATATGGTACGATTTGCCTTGCAGCACTGGTGCCTGCGTTGCTGTATTACTTTTCATGCTTTATTTCCATTGATTTAGAGGCAATGAAATACGGAATCAAGGGACTGGATGATTGCGAGAAACCGAAAAGAGTCTTTGTTGAAGGTTGGTACTACGCACTTCCGATTTTGACATTGATCTATTTCATTGCTATTGCACAGATTAGTGTTACCCGTTCTGCTCTGTATGCTATAATCGCAGCGATCCTTGCAGGCGCAATAAAAAAAGAGTCCCGTATTAGCTTGAAACAGTTCTTTAAGGTTCTCGAAACAGGCGCAGTAAAGGCTGTCACCATCATCACGGCGGTTTCTTGTGCCGGTATTGCTATCGGAGCCGTTATGCTGACAGGCCTTGGCATCAAGTTTACCTATGTCGTTTCGCAGCTGGCTGAGGGTTCAATGTTCTTGTCCCTTTTGTTTGCGGCGCTTGCTTGCACGGTAATGGGCATGGGTCTTCCTACCGTAGCGGCCTATGTGATAGGCTCTGCCATGCTTGCAACGGGACTAATCGGGCTGGGTTTGGAACCGATTTCGGCGCATATGTTCATCTTCTACTACTGTATCCTTTCCAACATCACCCCGCCTGTGGCGTTGGCGGCGTACGCTGGTGCAAATCTGGCACGGGCAGATTTTGGGAAAACGGCGGCATGTGCCATGCGAATTGGGTTGGTTGCGTTCATCATCCCGTTCTTCTTTGCATATAGTCCCGCCATTTTGATGATTGGAGCTTGGTATGAGATTGTACTTGCTGTCATTTCGTCCATAATCGGCGTTTACGCGCTGACAGTTGCGCAGTATGGGTGGTTTGCAGGGGACAAACTTCCGGTAGTGTTGCGCCTTATGCTGTTCGTTGCGGCTGGCTGCCTGATTTATTCGGGTATCCTGACAGATATTTTGGGCTATGGTCTGATTATTCTTTTCGTATTTCTGCATAAAGCTACGCGGGAAAAAATTCTTCATGGAAAAATGATTAAGAATAGCTGATGAAGATCTATTTTCAAATTAAAGGAGGAACTAACAAATGAAACGATTCATGGCATTGATTCTGGCGCTGCTCATGTGCTTCAGCCTGGTCTCCTGTGGGGAAAAGGGTGATGAAGTGAAAGATGACGCTAACAGCGAAAATGTGGTCACAGGTGCATATGCGATGCCCAGTGCAAAAACAACCATCAGCACGGCTTCTGGAAATTCGGGTGGTACCGTCTACACATATCTTTCAGGTGCCGCGAGCTTGCTGAACAGCTCCATTGACAACTTTGAACTCAACGTAGAATCCACTGCGGGTTCGTTTGCCAACATGACGCTGCTGAAAACCGGTGAAGTGGATATCGCACAGTGCGAGGTGGGTCTTGCGTACAATTACTACACGGGTGATGGCGTGGATGCCTCTGAAACATTTGAAGATTTGCGTGTGATTTCTCCGATGTATGTATCTCAGTGGTTCATTGTAACATTAGACCCCTCTATCACCTCTTTGGAAGATCTGAACGGCAAAGTCATTGGCGCCGGTAGTGCAAACTCCGCAGCAGATATCTACGACAGAATGTTTGTGGACTTTTTTGACATTGACTGCACGATCGTCAACGAGGGGTGGGGCGATTGTTTCGAAGATATGTATGACGGCAGCATTGATGTTGTTATGGGCTGCACCGGCCAGCCGGCATCCCCTGTGGTGGAGCTGGAAACCAAGACAGACGTTCACCTGCTCCAGATGACCGATGATGAGCTGGATCGCTGGCTGACTGCCTATCCGCAGTTCAGCTCATCCACGATTGAAAGCGGCGTGTATGACTGCGTTGGCGCAGAAGGCTATAAGACTTTTGCCAGTTGGAGCATGCTATGCACGAAGGCTGATTTTGACGAGGGTCTGGGATACTGGATTGCCAAGACGTTGATGGACAACAATGACTACATGCTGATGGTACATTCTGCCGCAAAGGACAGCATCGCAAGCAACATCGTGGATCAGCCTATTGCTATCCACAAGGGTGCGTTGGCATACTATCAGGAATGCGGAATCACAATTCCTGAGACCTTGATCGGCGCTGAATCTCGGTAAAGCGGTGGATTACTTTTTGTAATGCAGATTCACAAAACGACACACTGAAGTAGAGAGGAAGAGGGGAAGCCGAAGAGGAAGTGGGCGCTTCCCCTCTTCTTAAATGAAAGGAAGAGATATGGCGACATTTGAAAATATGGGGGGAGTAAAGGATGTGTTGAAAGACGTTCCCATCCCCGCGTTCTATCGCCTGAAACAGCATTTTACCAACACGGTTGTTCATGATGTTCGTTCCGCTGTCCGTGACAGCTTGGAGGAAAGAGATTTATACGAGACCATCAAGCCGGGCAGCCATGTGACCATCGCTGTCGGGAGTAGGCAGATCGCAAATCTCAAGGATATCGTACACGAAATCGTACAAATCGTTAAGGAACGTGGGGCGTATCCCAGCATTATACCTGCAATGGGAAGTCACGGTGGTGCAACAGCGGAAGGACAGAGAGACATATTGGCGACATTCGGTATTGACGAGATATCCATGGGTGTTCCTATCCTCGACAGTATGGACGTAACGTTTATCGGAACTTCGGAGGATGGAGATCCTGTCCATGTTGCGACACATCTCCTACAGGCAGACGGAATTATCATCGTAAATCGAGTGAAACCACATCCCGCTTTCAGCGGTCCAATAGAAAGCGGCATCACAAAAATGTCTGTGATCGGCCTTGGAAAGCAAAAGGGCGCTGAGTACTGCCATAAAAAGGGGCTTGGCGGATTCAGCGAGCGCCTTCAGGTAATGAGCCGGGTCGTCTTTGGGAGGCTTCCCATCCTTTTTGGCGTAGCCATTTTGGAAAACCCCTACGATCAGACAGCCGAGATACACTGTATTCCTTCAGGCCAAGTGGAGAACGAAGAACCTGCCCTTTTGGAAAAGGCAAGAAAGTATATGCCGCGCATCATTCCCGATGCACTGGATGTGCTGATCGTGGATGAGATTGGAAAAAACATAAGTGGCACTGGAGCCGATCCCAATGTTATGTGCAGGTTTACATCACCTTATAAAATGTCTGACAGAAAGCCACCTGTACGAATCGTCATGCTTGATCTGACGGAAGAAACACATGGTGCGGCAGCCGGTATGGGGCAGGCAGATTTTATAACGGAGAGGCTGTTTGACAAGATTGACTACGGAAAGATATACATTAACAGCATTACCTCCACGCTGCTGCAAAACAGCTTTACACCTCTGGTTATGCCCAACGATGCGCTTGCAATCAAAGCGGCAATTCAAACATGTAACCGCATCGATTTGAAGGATGTCCGTATTGTGCGGATCCGGAATACCTTGGAACTGGGAACTATCCTCGTCAGTGAAGCAATGCTGCCCGAAGTAGAAAGGAATCCTGAAATAGAGGTCGTTTCAGGGCCGCTTACCGTTCGCTTTGATACCGCTGGGAATATCATCGACTATCCACTCAAATAAAGGTAAATGGTGAGAAGAAAGAGGACAACGGTACTATATGTACGAAAGCATCCGCGAAGAGCGGGCCACCGTAGACTACGAAATGAAAAACGTCCTCCAAGGAAACTTCTTCATACAAGCACTCTCTTCCAATACCGCGCACCGATATGCACAAGAGGGATTATCTCTCTTGTGCATATTACTATTATTAAAAAAGTAGATAAGGGTATGTTCGCCATGATGCTTATGAAAAATAACAAGAACAAAGCATTTTTACTGATGATAACCGCCGCTTTCTGCTTCGCGAACATGAACCTGTGCTCCCGGCTGGTGGTGGGCGTGGAGAGCATTGAAAAGGCCTTCTTCCGAAACCTTTTTGCCCTGCTCATCTCCGCCTTTTTCATTATCAGGAACAAAACGCCCATCCGTCTGGTCAGAGGTTCCGCGCCGCTGATGGCGCTGCGCTCCGTGGGCGGAACACTGGGCGTGGTGTTCAACTTTTACGCCATCGACCACACACTGTTTTCCAATGCGAATATGCTCAACAAGGTCTCGCCTTTTGCCGCCATCTTCTTTTCTACTATATTATACAAGGAGAGGGTCAAGCTCCCGCAGATTCTCTGCCTGTTGGCGGCCTTTGGCGGAGCGCTCTTTATTTTGAAGCCCGGCGGTGATATGATAAATATTGCCAGTGTCATCGGGTTGATCGGTGGGATCTGCGCCGGTTTATCTCAGTCTGCCCTCCGGGGACTGAAAAAGAAGGGGAACGACTCCATGGTCATCGTTTTTATCTTCTCTCTCTGCTCCGCTCTGATGATTCTGCCGTTTGCCCTTCTGCATTACACGCCGCTGTCGCTGCGGCAGTTGTTTCTGCTGTTCCTGACCGCGGTCTTTGGCGCGGGCGGACAGTTTTCCCTCACCTCTGCCTATTCCATCGCTCCGGCTCGGGAGATATCTATTTACGATTATACGCAGATTGTATTTGCGGGCATCTTCGGCTATGTTTTCTTCCGACAGATCCCCGATTGGCTGAGCATTATCGGCTATTTGGTGATTTTTGCCGCAGCATATTGTATGTTTCAATATGCAAGGCGTCATTCGGCTGAAGACGAGAGAACCCCTAACCGTGTATAGGAGAAAAAATGCAACTTGACTACGGAGAAAAAAACATTAACATTCCTTTTCCTGTGGAGAATATCGACTGCACTGTAACCTCAAGAGCCGCCGATATTTTGCCCGAGTCCAGTATACCGGAGCAGGTTAGTCACGCTCTGGAGCATCCGATCGGATGCTCCAGACTCGAAGAACGAATTCACCCTAACGAGCGAGTCTGCATTCTGGTCTCTGATGTGACCCGACTGTGGCAATGTACGGCGGAGTATATGCCGATGTTGGTGAACAGAATCAATGCCTGCGGTGTTCCGGATGAGAATACTCTCATTATTGTTGCTGTGGGTACGCACCGCAGTCAAACGCCCGAGGAGTTCGAGAGGATTGTGGGATCAGAAGTTGTGCGACGTGTCCGAGTAATCAATCATGACTGCGATGATATGGAGCATTTGCGCTGTGTGGGCCAAACGCCTTCCGGAAATGAGGTGTATCTCAACTCCTATGCGCTGGATTGTGTCCGACTGATACTGACCGGCGGAACAGTGCTGCACTTCCTGGCTGGGTTTGGCGGCGGAGCCAAAAGCATTATTCCGGGCATTGCGTCCCGGGACACGGTAAACTATAATCACAATCTGGCGCTGAATCAAGGCTTTGGGTCAGGGATTCACCCCCTGGTGAGAAGTGGCAGCATGGACGGAAATCCTCTGCGGGAGGATATTGATGCCGGTGCGGCCCTGATTTCCATTGACTTCATGATTAATGTTGTGGCCAATGAGCGGGGGCAGATCGTCCGCGTTTTTGCCGGAGATGTCTTTCAGGCACATCGCAAAGCGGCTGAATATATCCGCGAAATGTATACGGTGCCGGTAAAGCGCCGGGTGCCGCTTCTGTTTGTCAGTGGCGGCGGATTCCCTAAAGACATCAATCTGCGCCAGACGGCAAAATCCTTGCACTGTGCCCTATCTATGGCCGAGGAAAGCTCCACCATCATCCTGGCTGCTGAATGCAGAGATGGCTTCGGAGATGAGCAGATTCGGCGGCAGATCATGGATTTCTCTGATATGCGGGAGCGGGAGCTGGATCTGCGCAGCCACTTTACCATCGGTGCATTTGTGGGTTTCTATTTTACCGAAGTGGCGGAAAAGCACCATGTGATCCTCATTACCTCCATGCCAGCGGAGTGGTTCCGAAACACAAAGATTCATGTCTCCGCCACGGCGGAGGAGGCATTACGTCTGGCTGAGCAGCTTAACGGCGGCAATAGACGGCATGCGCGCGGCGCTTTTGCCCGGCGGCGGAAGTGTGCTGCCGGTGGTGGAGTGAGAGGCCCCATCATGTGTAAGACCTGAGAATTGTTTGAATAGGTTTTGTTTGCAGCTATCTTTTTTCCGTACGGTGGCCGTGGATCGTCGGCGTTGTAATTGGTGTGCTGGGTTTTCTCGGAAATATCATGGAGAAAAATGATAAAGGGAAGATAAAAGAAAAGGAACAGGCGGCAGCTCTGATTGCAGCATACAGGCAACGTGGATACAAACTGTAAAGAGCATCATGCTATAAGTCATCGCAACAAGTCTACATCCGGTTTTCCGATTTTTCCCCATCTCCGAGTATATATTATAACAGTGAAGGCCTCCGGGTAATTCCCGGGGGCCGAATTTTATACTATGGAGGAATATCACCATGACGACATCCCAACCCTGTACCTGTGCCCACTGCGGCACCGCCGATGCCGAGCTTACCGAGTTCAATGGACGGTTTTACTGCCCGGTTTGCCTGGATGCCCTGACGCTTGTTTGCACCGATTGCGGGACGCGTTTTCTGCGCAGCAGGAACTGCAGCGAAAACGATGCGTTCCCCGTCTGCCCCGACTGCTACAACCGCAATTACACCCACTGTACCCGCTGCGGAGCGCTCATCCATACCAACGCCTGCTACTACCCTTATGACAACGATGACCCCTACTGCCAGAGCTGCTGCAGGGAGATCGACAGCTGCGCTATCCATGAGTACGGCTATAACCCCGAGGCCATCTTCTACGGACAGGGAGACCGTTTCTTCGGTGTCGAGCTGGAGATCGATGGCGGCGGAGAATACACCGACAACGCGGAGAGTATCCTCAGCATCGCCAACCGGGAGCAAAACCTGATCTACTGCAAGCACGACGGCAGCCTTGACGATGGCTTTGAGATCGTCACCCACCCCATGTCATTGGATTTCCAGCTGCATAAGATGCCATGGCAGGCGGTGCTGCAGAGAGCTATCGCCATGGGCTACCTCTCCCATCAGGCGGGCACCTGCGGCCTGCATGTTCATGTGTCCCGGGATGCCTTCGGCGATACCGGTGATGCCCAGGACAAGGCCATCGCCCGGGTATTGTTCTTCGTAGAGCGGCACTGGAACGAACTTCTGCGGTTCTCCCGCCGCAGTCAGCACCAGATGGACCGCTGGGCGGCACGCTACGGCTATCGGGATCATCCGGATGAGATGCTGGAGCATATCAAAAAGGGCTACGGCAACCGCTACACCTGCGTGAATCCTACCAATGAGAATACCGTGGAGTTCCGCATGTTCCGCGGTACGCTGAAATGGAATACGCTTATCGCCACATTGCAGATGGTCAACAGGATCTGCGATGCGGCGATTTATTTGCCTGATGAGGAACTGCGGAGTTTGTCATGGAGCAGCTTCGTCAGTGGTATCACAGAGCCGGAGCTGATCCAGTACCTGAAAGAACGGGAGCTCTATATCAACGAGCCTACGGAAGGGGAGGTGGAGTCCTTCCAGTCGAGGGAGTCCCTATCGGCAAGGACTTGAAGCCGTTGCGGCGCAAGGGATTTCTGGGTTGGCGGCGATGCGCATCAGGCGAAAATTTGACCTGCAAACGGGGTGTTTGGAGGACGTTTCAGGCACGGGAGAGGTCAAAATCGAGGGGGTTTGCGCGGGGGTGGGTGGTGGTTGAAAAAAATTACGTCTGCGGGAAAAGTGTGCAATTATTGCACACTTTTCCCCACAGACAGCTTTTATGGTGAAGCAAAGTACGGAGCCTTTTGGCTCCGTACTTTGTGCTTATTTCAGCTTTTTGCCGTCCTCAAAGGCGTTGCCGACTTTCTCGCCCAAAACAAGGTAGTCGTTGTGCACAGGGTCGAATGTGATTGGCTGCAGCTTCTGCGAATCGATCTTTCCCTCGCTATCCAGAATACGTTCGTCGGCGGAGACATTCACGATCTCGCCCAGCAGAAGCTCAGACTCCTCGTCAAAGCTGATCAGTTTGCACTCCAGCGTCATGGGAAGTTCGCCGATGATCGGCGTGTCCACGATCTCACTCTTGGTCACATGGAATCCGGCGCGCGCCATCTTATCCGGTGTTGTATTGCCGGAGATGATGCCAACATAGTCGCAGGCGTCCACGTGGCGCGCATCCGCCATGCTGACAGTAAATGCTTTGCGGTTCAGGATGTTCTTCACCGTTTTATGGCTGCCGCTGAGATACATGGCGATGCGGTTTATGTCCGCGATACCGTCCCACGCGGTGTACATGGCGTCAGGAGTACCATCCTCGCCATAGGTTGCGATGATCAAAACAGGCTACGGGTGCAGCCAGGGCTTTGCTCCAAAATTCTTACGCATAGTTCCGTCCTCCTGCTTCAAGAATGATCGTATTGCACCACATTGAACAGCAAACATAAAACCTGCTTGATTGATATTATAATTTCTTGTGTTACACCGTGTTCAGCGATATAATGCGGTTATGTATCACAAGGCGTTATTGAAAGGAGAACGCCACATGGCAACAAAAGCAAAGAAAAAATATACTTACCTGACAAAAGCAATTCAACTTCCAGATGGAACGCGAAAATACATCCGCGGGAAAGACCAGAAGGAACTGGAAGAAAAGGTGTTAAAGGCGCAGATCATGGTCAATGCCGGAGTGGATATTTGCAGTGAGGAGACCTTTGGACATTTTGCTCAGATGTGGTATGACATTTATAAAAAGCCGTACCTCCGGGAAAACAGCCAAAATGCCATCAAATATGTTCTGAACCAGCACATCCTTCCGTATATCGGTGGCTATCGCCTGCGGGACATCTCTCCCATGCAGATTCAATCCATCATGGCAGCCCTTTCTGACAAAAGCAACTCTCTCCAGTCAAAGGTTCTGATTGCGCTGAGAAGCATTTTTAAGGCGGCGCAGGAAAATGGCTTGGTTGCAAAATCCCCAGTCAGCAGCATGCTGAAGCCAAGTGGAAAAAGGACCGCCGAAAAAGTCGCATTGACTCCGCAGGAAAGTGACTTGCTTCTCCAGCGGGTCAAA
>UMHM01009169.1_pt1 | contig 10474 bp, 7 predicted proteins | sample 1965501 | NCBI WGS metagenome assembly UMHM01 (sample SAMEA4836095, study PRJEB28245) | human gut metagenome | biome: gut microbiome; material: fecal sample | place: Denmark | collected 2008
CGGATTGCGAAGATGAAGTTCGGTTTTGCGCCGCTTTGAATGCGGAGCGCATGAGGATATTCGAATCGTTCGGAGTTCCGTGCAGAACCTTTGTCCATGTCTGCAAAAAACTTGTTTGCAAAAACCTTATGTTTGATGAGCCGTGTTTTGCGGCGTTGTGCAGGGGCAGCGAGGACGCAGAGAAAAGCGGTTCGGAGGGGATAACGATTGCGGTCTACGGCAACGGAGTGAATGAGTTCGGCACTTCATACGATGGAATAACCCTGCTGAATCGCATTGTACGCCTTCCGGATTGGACGATTGAAGAATACTTTTCATCAATTGCTCAGCCGCCCGCTTCATGATGCTTCGTCGGTTTATAACGAATAGCATAATCCGCGGGCGTGTTTTTGGCCGAAAAAAAGAATTGAATTTTGAACCCGGCTCAGTTTTCCAGCTGCTTACCCATGAAGTTTGCGGCGGTTTCCGCAACTTTAACGTCTGTCGGGGAGATTACCGCGCCGGGCTCTTTTGAAAGAAGCATGACGGCGCCGATGGCATCGCCCGCGGCAAGAATCGGAATAATGAGTTGGGCGGTGTATGCACGCCCTTGTTCATCGTTCTGAGTGATTCCGATCATTACGTCGCCGTTGGCAGTGCTGCGGTTAAGCTTCTCGCGCATTTGCATAACGGCCTCAACGTCATCGTGTATCGGTTTGTCAACGGCAAGCGGAGAGCCGATTGCAATATCACGCCTGTGCGGACTTGAAATTGCAATAATCGTGTCCTTATCGCAGATTGCTGCAATATGCCCCACGGATTGCTGAATGGATTCGGCATACTCCTTTGCAAAATCACAAAGTTCGCCGACAAGAGAGTATTTTTTAAGGATGACCCCGCCTTCGCGGTCGGTATAGATCTCAAGCGCATCACCTTCGCGGATACGCAAAGTCCTTCGAATTTCCTTAGGTATTACAACTCTACCGAGTTCGTCAATTCGACGTACTATTCCTGTTGCTTTCATTTGCAGTGAAAACCTCCGTTTTTTGATTTATCATGGATAGTATTCGCTTTGCTCGCATGAATATACATGATAAGCAAACATCGGCTTTAAGAGCAGGATTCGGTTTTTAATAATCGATATCGCTGCCCGTCTTGAATATTCAATGATTTGTTGATATAATGTAGATACGGAAAAAATGTGCGGATGACACCTTTTTCGAACGGCAGAATTGAACGTGTTCGGCGAAATTGCGCCAAAAACGGACAATTGATGCAGCATGTTTGAGCTTCTCGAATATGCACACTAATATGTAATAACACAGCGACGGAGGAAACATGGAAAATTGTTCACAAATTCAAATTAAAAGCATTGAAAAAGCGTCACATACATTAAAAAAGCTTTCGGCAGCTCTGCTTGCTTTTATCATGCTCTTTGCGGCTGCCTGTAAATTCGGTGATATTGACTTCGATGTGACAAAAGCGCCGCAGCAGCAAACGCAGGAACCCACGCAGGAACCGGCGCATGAAAAGACGGCGGCGGACGAAGCATTTGGGGCCGTGGATCGTGAAGTTTTTATATCTGTAGTTACTTCATCAGGGCTCACTTTTCATCAATTCGTGAAGGATGCTGCAAGTTTCGGCATTGCCGAAGAGGATATTGAACGCGGATGGGGTGAGCTTTCGCAGGAGGCTGATGCTGCCGATTTTGCGGAAAACGCCGAAATGCGCAAAAAGCTTTCCGAAATCGACCGAAGTCAGCTGTCCTACAGAAACAGAATCGCATACGACAACCTTGTTCTCAATCTGAAGCTTTCTGATGAAATTCATGCTGTTCCCGATGCATATTATTACAATGAACCGCTTACAGTGTTCAACGGTGAACACACGATGCTTCCGCTGATGCTCTCGATGTATGAAATCAGCTCGGCGGAGGATGCCGAAAATTATGTGCTCCTGCTTGAAGATGCCCCGCGCTATATCGGTCAGATAGAGCAGTTTGAACGTGAAAAGGCGGCAAAAGGACTGTTTATGACAGAAAATGCTTTGAACAAGGTTCTTGAGTCCTGCATCAAGTTTGCGGAAACGGGCAATGACTGTTTCCTTATCGGTTTTTTTGAAGACGAAATGGCAAGTGCCGAGTTCGAAATTTCCGAACAGCAAAAAACAGCTTTGCTCGAACGCAGCAGAAACAGCATTATCAACGAATTGCTGCCGGCATACAGAAGCCTTGCGAACACTCTTGAACAGCTTCGCCCGCAGTGCGGCTCCTTTGCGGGTGCGTGCATGCGCGGTGTTGATGCAAAGGATTACTATGCTGCCGCAATAAAATCAAATGCTGCCTGCAATGCCGAGTATTCGTCAATGGCCGATGAACTCAGTGAAAGCATTTCGAGTGTTTACGCTAAATTGGTAAAAATCATTCTCACCGACTCGAATGCAATGAAAGATTACGAAAAGAATATGACGTCCGGCAATGTTGAAAAGGATGTTGAATATCTTAAGGAGCTTATCGACGGAATCTATCCTCAGATTCCGGAACAAAGCATTCAATACGTCACGATTCCTGATGCCGTTGCGGAGGATTTCAGCCCTGCCGCATATATGATTTCCGCATTCGATGATCCGACAAGGAATGTCGTTCTGCTTAACCCGACGGCGGAGGACGACACAATGCTCTTCACGCTTGCACATGAATGCTTCCCGGGGCATCTTTACCAAACTCAGTATTTCCGCAGCCTCGACGGACTGCCCCTTTCGCAGCAGCTGTGCGCGCCCACGGGCTATTCCGAGGGATGGGCTGTTTTTTCGGAGCTTTTTATCTCAGGTATCAGCGAGAAATACGGAGTGGGCGGCTGCACGCTGCGGGAATACGAAAGTGTGCTTGCAAACATTCTTATTCCCGCATATGTGAGCATCAAGGTCAACTGCGAAGGCTGGACAACGGAAGATATCGGCGACTACCTGAAGTCGTTCGGGCTTGATCAGCAGGAATACATCAATGTTATATACGAATATTCGATTGACATGCCGCTGTATTTCTTCAACTATGCAATGGGCTATGTGTACACAAACAAGATTTACGAAAGCGTGAATCATCGCAGCGACGGAGACAAGACAGCATTCTTCAAACGTTATCTTAACATGGGACCCTGTATGTTCGACATTCTGTTTGAAGAATTCGGAACGGAAGAATAAAGCGGAAATCGGCTGCCGCAAGCGAAACGGCAGGCTGAACAGTCAGCAAATGAAGTTAAGCGTGTTCCGAACGGGGATTGCGGAAAACACAGGCTTAAACCTTTCTGCTGAAACCGTATCGCTCGGAGTAATTGCAATTCCAAACGTGCAATGCATCGGAGGCAGGATAACAATGGCGGATTTGTATTTCAGATGCGGAAGCAAAAGCGAGGCTGACAGCCTTGTCGAGTCGGCGCGGGAATTTGCCGAAAAACATGAAATGTCAATAGAGCATGTGATTTTTGACCGACAGGACGGGCGGACAATTATGCTGAACATGTATGCCGATTCGGCCGTGTACAGGGAGCCGACAACGCTCCTCGTTCGCAATTATGCCTGCCTCGGCAATTCGGAGATACAACGGCTTACAATGCATAAAAAACTTGTACGAAACGGGCTGACGGTCGTTTTTGAAGGCGGAAGCCCGATTGCGGATGAAAGAAAGCTGATTCTTCATACAATAAAATCCTATTACAGCTGCGGCGATGAATGGGAACGGAAATATGCCGGGGAAAGTCAATCGGCACAAGTGCGGACGGAGCCTTTCCCCGGGGCGAAATACGCAATGCCGGTGCCGTTCGGATACAGATTCGAAAACGGAGCACCGATTGCGGATCCCGCTGAGTCCGTTGTTGTGCGGAAGATATTCGAAATGTACAGGCACGGAACGGGTGTTATCGAAATTGCAAAGGAAGCGAACAGGCTTTTGGCGGATATCAGGAATGAAAACGGACAGAATACAGCCGATGCCAAGCCGCTTACGCGTCATAACGTGTATGCAATGGTCGAAAACAACAGATATTTCGGCATTGAGGAGAAAGACGGGTTTGCACCCTATCCCGCAATCGTTCCGAATTACCTTCGGCTGTATGCAGCGCGTATCAACAGACAAAGAAAGGAAAAGGCGGAAGCGGGGCACAGATTTATGTTTGCAAACATCCTGCCCGTCGGCCTCGGAACAGTTTTGCAAACGGTCAATATTGCCTCTCCGTACAAGCCTGAAATCAGGTTTTATTGTGAAAACGGCAAAATAATCGTTGATGCCGTAAGGTTTGAAAATGCGATTTACGATGCATTGTGGATGCAGCTGAGAAACGGAAGCGAACGAATGGAAAGAGCTGTTCGCAGATACATTGCCGAAAACAGGAAAACGGCGGAGGCAACCCGAAACGATGTTTACAGCAGACTGGAAATGATTCGCGAGGAGATCAACCGCATCGGTGAAAACGGATGGAGCGAAAGCCTCATGCCGCATATGAATCGTGCAGGCTGTTTTGACGATTTCAAAACGGCGTACGACGAGCTGAGGGAAGAGTTTAGGTGTGCGCAGCTCGAATGCGAGCTTTTGGGCGTTACAGGCGTTCAAATTTCAGGTTTTTTTGCTCATGCCGCCGATATTCCGATACAGTGCGCGGAGGAAATTCGGTTTTTCTCCTCCGTATTCATTAAAAACATCCTGATTGACGAGGAAAGAATAACAATAAAAACACTTGGCGAAGAGTGGGGCGATGCATCGATGCCTTCAAACGGCATAGTGCGGTTTGCGAAGAATCAACTGAACCGTTCCGACCCGGATCGTTTCGATTCGGACTGTGAAAATCACGAATGCAGCACCGAGGACGAAACCGTGCACAATGTGACGGGATGAAAACCTAATTAAAAAAACAGGCGGAGACACTGATATGCAGAAAAAGCAAAGAATACCTAAAAACATAAAAGAGCAGAGAACAAAAAAAGCGAAAGGCGCATCAGCATACGATGAAGCCTTGTATTTCCTGACGCCGAAAGCGCGAACGGTGCGCGAGGTTGAAAACAGACTGGATGAATGCAATTATTCCGAAGGCGAAATCATGGCGGCAATTGACAGGCTGCGAAACAACGGACTTTTGAACGATGAAAAATTTGCCCGTGATTTTATTGAATCGCGCCTCAACACAAAACCGGTCAGCAGAGGAAAACTGCGCAGACAGCTGAGGGAGCATTTTGTTGAAAATGCGGTTATTGACGAGGCTCTATCCGCCGTTTCGGACGAAACGGAGCTTTCCAACGCCGCCGCTGTCGGAAGCAAGTATTTCAGGCAGTATTCAAACCTTCCTCTCAAAGAAAGACTGCGTCGAACGGGTTCAAGGCTTGTTTCGTGCGGGTATGCGTTTGACGATGTAAAAACGGTGCTTTCCGAGCTTGCGGAAAATTCCGAAGAGACCGGGAATTCCGATGAAATACCCGATGAAATCGAGTTTTCGTTACGTTCGGCCGAAAACGGTGCAGATGATGAAGAATGACAAAAACGGGCGGACAGGCTCTGTGAATTGTTTAAAAATGCACAGCATACGGAAGGCGGAAACGGTGCATGAAACGGATTCCACAAATGCGGAGCTGAAGCGGCGCGCTGCAAACGGCGTGTTGAAAGACGGAACCGTATTGATTGCGGAACGGCAAACGAGAGGACGCGGCAGACGCGGCAGAAAATGGGAAAACACATCGGGAGCGCTGCTGATGAGCATTGCCTGTGGTGCTGAGGATATTGCGGCGGAGGATATTCCTCTGGTTACGCTTGCGGCGGCACTCGGAGTGCTCGATTCGCTCGGTTTGCTCCTGTCTTCAAAAAAACGGTCAAAAGCCGACGCAGCAGATGTACGGATAAAATGGCCGAATGATATTCTGTTCAGACAGAAAAAACTTTGCGGAATACTTGCTGAGCTTGTTAAGAACGGAACGCGGACAATGACCGTTATCGGAATCGGCATGAACGTGAATGCCGCTGAAGTGTCGGATGCATGGATGCAGCGGGCAACTTCGCTTTTTATCGAAACGAGAGCAGTAACCGATGTGAATGAACTCGGAGCCTGCATTGCCGAACATGTGCATGAACGTGTTAACATGCTGAAACAGGGGGAGAAAGACCGTATCCTGCGGGATTACATAAATAACTGTTCAACATTGAATCAGGAAATCACGATTCACGGCACGGACGGCGGCAAGGTTAAGGCGTTTGCGGAGGGAATCGATGAACACGGCAGACTGATCGCCGCTTTTCCGAACGGAGAAACAAAAACAGTGGATGCTGCGGATGTGTCCGTCCGAACGGCAGAACGCATGCCCGAATAAATCAGTACGGGGAACAAAACGACACAAAGGACAGAATTTATGCTTAACGTATCCAAAACGACATTGATGCGCAGCTGCGACAAAAATATGACGGAAAAGATCGGCATACCCGATGCGGTTCTGATGGAAAATGCGGCAAACGCAGTTGCACAGAGCATAAAAAAACATACGGCAGGGTGTAAAAACGGCATCCGCGTGTTCATACTTATCGGCCCCGGCAACAACGGAGGGGACGGACTGGCACTGCTCCGAATTTTGACGGCGGAGGGGTACAATGCGGAGGGAATTCTGCTTTTTGAGCCGATACAGAGCAAAAAAGATGAACAATCGGCTGCGTTGCCGCGCAGCAGTGCCGAACTGAATTATCAAATTGCGATAAATCTCGGTTTACCGCTTTCAAACGACATTAACAGGTTGAATACCTGCCGGGAATCGGATATAATCGTTGATGCGATCTTCGGAACGGGACTGAACAGAAAGCCGAGCGGTGTTTTTAAAACGGCGATTGAAAGGGCAAACGCTCTTCCCGCCTGCCGCATTGCGGTGGATATTCCGTCCGGAATAAACGGCGACACGGGAGAGTGCGGAGGCTCGGAACCGAATTCGGAGCGTCCGGCGGTGTTCCGTGCGGATGAAACGGTGACTTTTGTCGCCGTAAAGCGCGGAATGCTGCTCACTCATGAACGTGAGTGTGTAGGGAAAATAACCGTTGCACAAATCGGAATCACGGATGCGGAACACGCTGCCCTGCTGCAAAAAGAACAGCTTATTGACAAAGAGTTTGTTCGCAGCCTGCTGCCGAAAAGAAAACTTGTTTCAAACAAGGGAACTTTCGGAAAAGCGGCGATTGCAGCCGGAAGTCCCGGCATGGGAGGCGCGGCTGTTATGGCGGCATCTGCGGCTTTGCGTGCGGGCGCAGGATTGACGAAGGCGTTTGTTCCGCGCGATATTATGCACATGTTTGCTTCCCGCCCCGAGATTATGGCAGTGGCGGATGAGGACATTCAGAGCCTTGTGCAGTGGGCAACGGCTTTCGGCATAGGCTGCGGGTCGGGCGGCGATGCATCGATTAAGCAAAAGCTTCGCGCCGTGCTTTCGTGCGGAAAACCGGCCGTTATCGATGCCGACGGACTGAATAACCTTGATAATGAGTTGAAAAAACTGCTTTCCCTGCGGCATGTGCTGACTCCGCATCCCGGCGAGATGGCGCGCCTGACGGGAAAATCAATCGAAGATGTGCTGCGTGACCCTGCGGGATTTGCCGAAAACACGGCAAAAGCATTCGGGTGCATCGTTCTGCTTAAAGGAGCGGTCTCGGTGGCAGCGCATCCGGACGGCAGACTGAGATACAACGCTTCCGGCAATCCCGGGCTTGCCAAGGGCGGCAGCGGCGATGTCCTGACGGGAATTATCACGGCGTTGCTGGCACAGGGACTGGAACCTTTCGATGCGGCATCGGCAGGTGCGTATATTCTCGGCAGCTCGGCGGAGTCCGCACTTGAACTGCTGCATGAACGTGCATTAACGGCGGGGGACGTTTTGGACGCAATCGAAAAAACTGTGGGCATCACGGAACACCGCAATTGATTTTAATACCGATTTCATGTGAATAAATTAGCAAAAAAGGAAAAACAATGGAAATATTAAAAAACGGAAAAATAATTCCGATGGTCGGAGAACCCTACGAGGGGGATATTGCAATTGAAAACGGAAAGATTCATGCAATGGGCGTGAATCTTGATTATCCGAATGCGGAAGAGATAAATGTCAGCGGATGTTTTGTGCTTCCCGGGTTTGTGGATGCACATTGCCATATCGGCATGTGGGAGGACGGCATAGGATTCGAGGGCGCGGACGGCAACGATTCTTATAAACCCGTAACTCCCGAACTGCGCGCGATTGACGGCATAAACCCGTTTGACAACTGCTTTACGGAGGCTCGTGCCGGCGGCGTAACAAGCGTTGTGACAGGCCCCGGCAGCGCAAATGTTATCGGCGGTCAGTTCGTTGCAATGAAAACGTTCGGCAGGAGCATAGAGGATATGACGATAAAATTCCCTGCCGCAATGAAGGCTGCATTCGGAGAGAACCCAAAGCGCGTTTTCAGCGCACAAAAAACTTTTTACACAAGAATGTCGATTGCCTCACAGCTGCGCGGGACTTTGCTCGATACGCTTGAATATGACAGAAGCATTAAAGACGCAAAGCAAAAGGGCGAAAAACCTCCGAAAATCGATCATTCACTCGAAGCGATGCTGCCCGTTGTGCGCAGTGAGCTTCCGCTCAAAATTCATGCGCACCGTGCGGACGATATAATGACGGCTCTGCGCATTGCAAAGGAGTTCAATCTTAAAATCACGCTGGATCATTTTACCGAAGGTTACATGATAATCGACCGGATAAAACCCTGCATTGACGAGCTGAATGCGGGAATTATCATCGGCCCGCTGCTGCATGAACGCAGCAAACCCGAAGTTCGCAACCGCAGCCTGACATCCGCAAGAACTCTTTTCGATAACGGAGTAAAATTTGCGATAATGACGGATCACCCCGTTGTTCCGGTGCAGTATCTGCCCGTTTGCGCCGCGCTTGCCGTTCGGGAAGGTTTGCCGGAGGATGCAGCCCTGGAGGCAATAACCATAAACGCTGCACGCATTGCGGGCATAGATTCCCGCGTCGGTTCGCTGGAAGTCGGCAAGGATGCGGATATTGCGGTTTTTTACGGCCATCCTTTCGATTTTCGCAGCCGCTGCGCGATGACGCTGATAAACGGCCGAATTGTGCATGACGAACTGTAACAAAAACAAATTCGATGCGAAAGACGGTGAAAGACTATGACAAAAACTGAGAACACAGCTGAAAAGAAAGAAAATGCAGCCGATACATGCGCTGCGGAAATAAAAGCGGGCATTCGAAAGCAAATGCGCGCAATGCGCAGGGCGCTCGATGCGGAGGCGGTGCGTGAAGCTTCACTTGCCGTTGCCGAAAAGGTCAGGGCTTTGCCGGAGTTCAATTCCGCAGGGCTTTTGATGGCATATATGCCGGCAAAAAACGAGCTTGATCCGATGCCGCTTATTGAGTGCGCAAAGGCTGCGGGCAAGCGCATTGCGTTCCCGCTCTGCATTGAAAACGGCGGACTGCGTCTTTTTGTTCCGAATAACGGTGCGGATTCTTTTGTCAGCGGCAGCTACGGCATTCTTGAACCGAAGCCGGAGGATTCAACCGAGGTCTTTGCGGAGGATATCGATCTTATTATCGTTCCCGCCGTGGCATTCACAAAGGAATGCGGAAGGCTGGGACAGGGGGGCGGATATTACGACCGCCTGTTGAAGAAAACGGGCGCATTCACGGTCGGCGTCGGGTACGATTTCCAACTTTGCGAAAGCCTTCCCGTTGAGGAACACGATATGCCCCTTGATTGCGTTGCACTTCCCGGTGCTTTGTTCAAAAAGGGCTGAACGCAAAAACAGAAAATGCGTTAAACGGAAAAATAATTCGGATTTTGTCCGAAAATACTGCATCGGGGGTTGAAATTCACCCTTCGACAGTGGTAAAATCAGTATGTTATATTCGGAGGATTGAAATTGCGTATTATTGCAGGTTCGGCTCGCGGCAGGCGATTCGATGCACCGGAGGGCAGGAACACGCGCCCGACTCTCGACAGGGTAAAGGAAGCCATGTTCGGCATGATTCAGTTCGATATTGAAAACACACAGGTATTGGATCTTTTTTCCGGCAGCGGCAGCCTTGGGCTGGAAGCACTTTCCCGCGGGGGAGCGCATTGTGTCTTTTGCGACAACGACAAAAAATCAATACAGGTAATTAAACGCAACGTAGAGGCTCTTGGCTTCGGCGGCAGAAGCGAGGTGCTTTTCGGAGATGCGTTTGCGCTGCTTCCGCTGCTTTCCGCCGAAAAACGCCGCTTTTCGTTGGTTTTGCTTGATCCTCCGTATGAATCCGATTTTTATTCCCGCGCGGTGAATGAGCTTGCAAGGCTGAATCTTCTTGAGGATGGATGCATAATCCTTGCGGAGCACGCATTCAAGCGTCCGCCGCAGTTCGACTGCCCGAATATTTCGTGCGGAAAAACGCATAAATACGGTGATGCGGCAGTTACAAAAATTATCTATTCGGAACAAAGGGAGGAACA
>UMHM01032147.1_pt1 | contig 10468 bp, 6 predicted proteins | sample 1965501 | NCBI WGS metagenome assembly UMHM01 (sample SAMEA4836095, study PRJEB28245) | human gut metagenome | biome: gut microbiome; material: fecal sample | place: Denmark | collected 2008
TCTCCTTGGTGACCGCAAGCATCCAATCGGTTGTGTTGGTAACCTTATCCGGCGTGTAGGTGCCTGCGCCGTGAACAAACTTGTACGGCAAACCTTCCGCTTCCAATCCCAACGCAACGCGCACAAGACGAGTGAGTTTTTCGTAGCCGTTGGCGTTAAGGTGCAAATTGTCGGGAACAAACAAACTTGTATCTATGTTGCCTTCGCCGTCTTCCACAACCGAAGCAAAGTCTACAAGAGTACACCATGCGCTATTTTCCGTTGCGAATTCCGCATACTTTGCATTGAGTACATCGATTTGAGAGTAGAACGCTTTTTTTGCTTTCGAGAGGCACTTTGTTGCAGTTAATCAGCACAATCTTTGCCGATGGCAAAAGTTCGTGCAATCTGTTGAGCGTTTCGGCAACCGTAGCGAAGATGTTTTCTCCCGTGTTGGTGCCGTACATGTCGTTTATGCCGATCATATACACAAGTTTACTCGGATTGTATGCTGCCACTTCGTCGGTAAGGTTGAGCCAATCTGCGGCAACCGTTCCTCCGATACCGATGTTGAGAATGTTGTCTACGTCAAAGAAATCGGCTTTGTACGTTGTCCACAATTCGGTGTAGGAATGTCCGAAAATAAGCGTGTCCGCCGTAACGATGTCGGTTTTGTCGGATACGGCAAAATCGCTGAAAACAACGTTACTTGCTTCCGCACGCACGCCGATTCCGTCGCCGTCAAGCGTTACTTGTTCCTTTATCATCAGTCTGTCGCCGACGTAGCAGTATGCTACTCCGTCCTTTACCACCACTTTGATGTCATACATGACATTGGCGGAATACATTGCCGACAACGTGGAATGTTTTATTTCAGTGTAACTCGGTGCAATTTTGGCAAGAATAGGCGCGCCGACTTTGTTGACAAAGAAGAAGTAGTAACTAATACCGTCTTCCCCTTCCCAGAAATTCTTGTTTCCGTTGGTTTTTACGCCAAACACTATGCCGCTGTCCGTACCGGACAACACTTTTGCCGAAACCGTTCCGTTGGTAGCAAGCGTTTCCGTTTGGGAAATCATCATGGAGTTTTGCGATGTTGCCTTTATCTTTCCTACTGCCTTTTCGAAGTCACCGCTGACAATATCGAAACCTTCGGGACGTTCGTGCGTGATAGTTTCGGCGGTAACTGTAAACTCGCTGTAAACGGTATTTGCCTTACCTGCGCGCAAACCTACGCTTGTACCCAGCAAGAAGTTTTCGTCGGTGTAAGTGATGTACAACACGTCATCTACGTAGCAACGTATCGTACCGTCACTGACTTCCACTTTTAGCGTGTAAGTTTTGTTTACGTCGTAGTCGGCAATCGGCGGTACGTTACCGCATTGTTGCCAACCGCCCGCAACCTTTCCGAGGTAAGCGCAACCGTTGATGTTGACAAAGAAGAAGTAGTAACTTGCTCCCGCCTCCCAAAACAGTTCCTCGTTGGCTTGCGTCATACCGAATACGATACCGCTATCGCCGATTTCGCCTGCTTTCATTTTGGCGGTAATAGTTCCGTTTTGCAATTGATACTCGTTGTGTACGGCAAGCGTGTTGGCTTCCTTTGCAACAAGATTGTTTTCTTCCTTTGCCAATTTTCCGTTGCGGACTACAAAATTGTCCACTACTTCGGCTTTGATTTCTACGGGAAGATCGTTTTCGTCGATTTCCAAAGGCTTAAACGTTGTGCCTTGTTCAGCCGCGCGATAGCCTACGATAACGCCTGGAAGTTCGCCGAGATTACTGTTGCGATACACTTCCGTGTCATTTACAAACACTACCAACAAACCTTCGTTGTACTGCACCTTGATAGTGTACTCGTTTTGTGGATTGTAGGTTGCCTCCAATTTGGTAGAGTGTGCCAACTCCGTCCAGCCGCTGTCAACGTGACTGATGAGTACCGTTCCGTTGAAGTTTACAAGTACGGTGTAGTAGTTGTTGTTTTCCCACCAACCTTCCGACTCGCCTTGCGCCGCGCCGAACACGATACCGCAGTCGTTTGCCGTACCGGGAGTAACCTTGCCGATCAACGTGCCTTTGCTAAACGGTTTGTCGAAGGTAATCAGCGTGTTGCCGCGTTCCGTCGTGTACGTTCCGTCGGCATTTTTGACAGCCGAACCGTTACGCACGTCAAACAACTTGGTAAACTTTGCCGTAATGGTGATGTCCTTGGTTACGGGAGTATCCCAATTGTACTCCGTTTCGCCGACGAACCAACCATCGAACTTGTACCCTGACTTGGTAGGATCCGCAGAGGGTTTTTGCGCAAACTCTCCGTCCTTGACCTGTTGCGTAGAGGATTTGATTGCCCCTACAATCGTCACGGTGTGGGTTACACTTTTGTCGCATTTGCATTTTTCGGAGCAAATCGGATCCTTGCAATCCGACGTACATCCTCCGCACTTCGGGCAAACATGTTGACAAACGTGTTTAGTGTCGTCGTTGATGTCACATGCGACAAACAACGCCATACACAATACGACGGTCAATATTACCGCCAATAGTTTTGCAACGTTTTTCATAATGTCCTCCTTATAATAGCGGAACTTGTCCGCAAAAAATCAACGAATATGTGTAACTGCGTCAAAAACTTTTTTGTAATTTACCACCACGACAAGTACAAGCGGTACGGGCAACAAAACAAGCGTAATCACCCATGCCACAAGTTGCCAAACAAATGGTAACAGCACTGTGACAACAATCGGCGATATTGTCAATAACGCCCATCCGACAAAGGAAAGCTTTGTAAAAACCAATTTCCAGCCGTTTGTCGCGACGTCCGACCACTTGTCGAAATAAAACAAGTTTTGCGTCGCACAAGTAAACACCCAACTCAGGACAAATACAAACTGCACTACGGCAACCGCAGCCAAAGCGTAAGCAACCAAATCGGGCAGGTTAATTTTGCCAACCCACACGGTAGACAATACCGCCGCCGAAAGGGACAACCACAAAAGCACGGCATACAGACAATATTTTCCCGTGTTTTTTCCGCCCTGCCTGAAACCATCGGAAACGTTGCCGCTGTCCTCGTAGTAAAGGTTGGCGCAACACTTAGTAACACCGCCAAGTCCTACCGCCAACAGCAAGAAACAAGGCAAGTTGCCCATGCACCACAAACTCAATGCTCCGCCAACCGCCTCGGACGCGCCGACAAGCAAAGCGGAAAAGCACTGACAAACGATCGTCCACACCGCCCAAGGCAAACAAAACAATGCAAAAACGGAGTTGATTGCAAAAATTGTGGACAAATGACTTTTGCACAACTCGGAAAATCTGTTCATTTTATATGTAATCTATGCGTACGATTATGTCCTGCGCATAGTCCCCGAAAGTCTTACCGAAAATATTCAGTCCGCCCTTGTTTTTTGCGTCGTCCTTGATACCAATACGCAACGTAAAGTGCGTGTCGCTTTCCAAATTCAATTCGTCTATCGGTAGTTCGTTTATTTGGTTTTCGTCTATGTACACGCCATAGCCGTCCACCTTGAAGGTTTTCAGTAGTCCGTATTGCGTACTGAAACTACTCCACCAAGACGGGGTAAGGTGTCCGCGCCTGTCGCCGAAGTCGCCCTTGCTTGTGTAGGTGCAAATTTCTTTGCCGTTTAGCCACAGGGTTATGTCCGACGGCCAATCCATGTTGAAGTTAGGCGCTTCGGAACAAAGCTCGAAACTTATGTTGATTATTTGCGCGCGATGCCCGTACAAATAGTAGTTAGGTATGCGGTACTCCACATATCCTTCGCTAAACCACACTATGCCCGCATTGACGCGTTCGGGAAGATAAAACGCCGACGGCATATCGTCTACTCCGATTATTTCCGTATCGCTGGCAATGCCGCAAATATTGCTGGCTTTGCAATCGGTGTAACTGCCGACGGGGATTTCCAACGAAATGCTGTTCATCTCCTGCTCGACTTGCTCGGACATGTCGTCCATGTCAAAAGTCACTCTGTCAAACTTGCGAGAAACGACTTTTGCGCTGCCGTGTATGCCGCGTGTGGCATTGATGTTGATTAGTTGCGCCTTTTTCAGCAAGCCGATGTGAAACGACGTTGTGGACAGCGGCTGGTTGAGAATGCAACTGATTTCGTTGATCGTGTAACTGCCCTTGCGCAACAACTGCATAATTTTGCGCCTTACTTCGGATGAAAGGGCTTGCGTTACCACATTAACCTGATTGTCTTGGTTAAGGTCTAAAACGAGTTCCTTTTTCATTGTCTACTCCTTTCTTCCTTAGGCTGCAACAACGACATGAGTGTCACAACAAAACACACTGCAAAACAAAGCAAAATGCTGTTCGCTCAACTCCATTATAGTTGACGAATTTTTGCGGTGTCAATACCGACTTTCAAAAATTAAAAAACAACGTCGTTTGCTACAACTTTTTTGGAAGCAAATGTGGATATATTATATCAAAACGTATAAAGAAGATCAATAGTGATTTTTACTTAAAGTAATTTAAGATATAGGATTACAATACATATAAGACAAAACAGAAAAAAAGATAGCGAAAAGATTTTCTTTGTGTTAAAGTCTAAACAAATGCGACCCCGACGGAATTGACAATCCCGATCGGGGTTTTTGCTATCTTGAGATACCTGCGGCAACCTTAATTCCGTATAACATCTTGCATTCTATGCATGCAACCAGACGAAAAGGGCTAATGGAAATAATGGTCAGAATCTATATAAAATAGCCACTTTTGACCCGTTTTTTGGCTTTTTGACCCCAAAAAACACCCGATTCCACACTCAAACAATCCCACGCAAGGCAAATTGCTACTTGAGCACATGCACGGCCACTTCAAAATGTTGAGAGATTTTTTTCACGTAATTGCCTTGAAAATTGTCCTTGTATATAAGTAAAATAAATTTTATATCAGCTAAATAAGCGCAAAAAAAAGGACGAGCGGTAAACTCGTCCCAAAAAATCTTGAAATCTGTTGAATGTTAGTCAAAAATGCTCGCAAGTACTTGACTGAAGTTATCGGAGCTGTCGAATGTAAGTTGCGTGTATTCAACATACAATTTTACATCGTCGAACAAGGGCTTGAGAAAAGTTACATAGTAAGTCCTGCGACGATGCGCTACGACGTAACGGGCAAGCTAGCTTTTTCTTTTATAATGGGGACAACGTCATTGTCGAAATAACGATCAAACAAAAGACCCGTTTCTTTTCCGACTCCGCCCATTCGATTTTCAGCGCGGTTAGTGAAAACAAACTCGGTGGCAACTCTATTCAAATAAACTATTTATTACGGGGCAAACTGTATTGCGGATACTGCGGTCATCGTCTGAACGGCGAAAGCGGTACATCTCACACGGGAGAAAAATACTACTTTTACAAATGCTCATATCAAAAGAAGGGACGGGATAATTGCAGAAAGAAGACCATACGCAAAGAAGACTTGGAAGGTATCGTCCTTGACATGGCTATGGATTTGTTCACAAACAAAATTGACCTCGACATCATCGCCGACGAAATAATACGAGTACGAAAAGAAAGCGCAAAAGAACACAACGAATTAAATATTCTCGTAACAAGACAACGAGAAGCGCAAAAAGCGTTGGACAACATAATAAAGGCGGCAGAGGCAGGATTTTTTACAGCGACAACAAAAGACCGAGCCGAGAAACTCGAAGACGAGATAGCAAACTTAAATATACTGATAGCCCAAGAACGCAATAAACTTGAACAAGAGATTTCTCGCGAAGAAGTAATGAAATACCTGACCGCCGGCGTAAGACAAAAATCCCCCGAAATACTGATAGAACTATTGATTAACAAAATAACTATCTGGGACGACCACATAGAAATAGAATTCAATTATTCAAACAACATAAATCCCGACGAACACGAAACCGCTCGTCGGGATTTTTCTATTTCACGAAATCTCTACGTCATGATTGCCACAAATTGCGTTTTGATTGCTCGTCGTCAGCTTTTGTATGATGCACACTATTTACAAGTGGCGCAAACCACGCTTCAGGATTACAGTGTATCGTAATACTTTACCCACAAATACTAAGAAAGCATAGTCTAATATCTAATTAGATTATGCTTTCTAAAAATTACTTATACCTTATTAAAAAAGTTTTCTTTTTCAAATCCATTAAACACATCTACAGAAAATAGCGAAATGCAATCTTCGTAATTTGATTTGCAATAATTAAATAAATCCTCTCGACATTGTCTCATATATCTATCGTAGTTCTGTTTTGAAGATTGCACCAAATATTCGTGCATTTCAACTATTTTTTCTTTCTCTATGATTTTTTTTCTTTTCTTATAATACTTTAACGTCATTAAAATATACGAATGCACTGAGTGCCCTATATTATTTGAGAATCTTGGACTCTCAATCAATCCTCTCAACTCTTCTGTCCCTTGCACATACAAATCATCACCCTCATTATAATTATTCGAACAAACATGGACAGCTTTTTCCAATTTATTCTTTGCCAATGCATGCCTTATTTGGTATGAATTTGTTCTAATTGCCAACGCTTGATTCAAAAAGGTATCCGCCTCATCATATTCTTTACACAACTGCTTCAATAACCCTCTTTGCATCCAAAAATAGCTTGTCTTACTATAACACCTTTCCAGTTTAGCAAATAATGCTACGGCATCCGAAAAGTCTAATTTCAAAGATTCTATCAACTCACGGCTCTTAAATAGTTGTTCATATACGTTTTTCCAACGATTATTATCATCCTCTCTAACCATACTAGAAATTGCCATAAGCGCATTATAAACAATTTGTTCACGTTCTTTAGACGACGATTCTAATATAAAACTGTCGTACGATTCCGAACAACGCAATGTTATATTTCCGGTTGAATTCAGCCCAATAACCAGATCCGACAACTCATCCGCATTAATATCCCCATATATCAACCGTACAAAGCTTTGATTAACGTTATGTATACCCATCCGTGATAAAATACATAGAAATTTTACAATTTCTATGCTGTCTTTTGATGCATTTGAAAGAAGTTCTTTGAATTTTCTATTGAAATATTCAACAAATCCTTCACCTTGCGTATTACTGTATAAGAATTCAACCAATTGCTTTGACTTTTTTATTCTTTCGATCGCAGGCCAATACCGCATAGATGACAATCTGCCTAGTCTTTTTTTGTCCGACAATTTATCATAAACTTTTTTAGGCATCTTATCATCAAAATCATCTTTTAATTCCCATTCAATTCCGTGCAATTCTACCAACTCATGCTTTTGACTATTATGCTTTTTCTTATTTGAAACCAGAATAAACACAACTGATGTAATATGTGATGGCAAATTCTTCGTCATTTTTGCAACAGAACCATATAAATATGCAGCATCATCTATTAAGATTGCAACTTTTCTAAGTCCTGTATTTTTTGTTAAATAATCGTTAATGGCGAACAGTTCATTCTCTCCGTCACAATTATAAGAATATGCACAATATCCATTCTTGTATAGTTCAATCAGTAGTCGTGTAGCAACAACTGTTTTTCCAGAGAAAGCTTTTCCATAAATAGAGACAATATAACTAACACCATCATCAAAATTTAAGATTTTTTTTAACACTGCAGAAGTCTTAGAATACACAATGTCCCAATCTGCAAATATATCATAATATGTCACCTTGTTACCATAATACAACTTACTTTCATAATTTTCGGGAACATTTTTGTATCTTTCAATGTTTTGAAAGTTTCCATATTGTTCCAACATCCGTTCTTGTTCAACAATACTTTTTTCTTTTCGTTTCAAGGCACTACATAGTTCTAAAAACTGTTCAGCCGTATATGCTATATGATAAAAATTCTTTTTAGATGCAATCAACGTTTTCAGTGATATACTAATTTTAGGCGCTACAAAAAAGAAATTTGATTCTTTTACAAATCCAGCTCTTATATTCTTTTCAATCAATACACTTATATCTTTTTCATTAAACTCAGTGCCAAGAAAGATTATATCATTATAAAAACAGTCCATACTGAATTTCTTTATTCTATAATCTTCTTCAACTATATTTGACACATAATCATCACTGCTAAATATAAACGATTCTTCACTTTTATTTACACATCCGTGAAGTTTAATGATTTGTCTTTTTCCGCCACTTGTTTTTTCTTTTTTTTCATTTTGAACAACGTACTCAATACCATTCAAAGTATAAGTATTTTCAATTAAATCATCAATGTTCAACGTATAAATTTTGTCCCAGTAGTAATCACACAACATGTTATGAAATGGATTTTCTGAAGAAGGCATGGTCCCTTGAAATCTATCAATCAAATATTTCTTAAGTTCGCCATCTTTGCCTTCTCTTTTAATAACGTTACAAAGCTCCGATAAAGACATTTTTTTTAAGACAGACTTATCTTCATTTGACATATCGCTATTAGAGTAAAAGTAGTCAAACAATTCCTTTTGTAAGTCTCCGCCTAATGGCAAACTCTTTCCCTTACATACTGCCCCATAAGAAAATCCTGCACCTACAAATAAAATTGGGGAATGATTCATTAATGATTCTCTTAATTTTTCTTCACCTTCGCACATTGCTTCTTTCTCCTATTTTATATTTCAAATACTTAAACTCTTTATGCAATAATGTCAACTTAAAAGAGGTAGTCATCAACAGCGTTAGTCTTAACTTCATTAAAGATGCTTGCAGATTGCCTTTTACTTGCATCTATAATAACAAGTTCAGGATATTTATAACCATTCTTAATATCTCTTTCATGTAATTCAATTAAATGCGTTCTTTTTATAGAATTACCAAGATCAATAAAAACAAATATGGTTTTCTCTGTATTCTCTGCTTTTCCATACAATTTTACTTGAGTCTCATAACCTTGTTTATATTGACCACTCGTAGATAATTTAATCTCAGTAATTGTTTTATCGTCACCACAACTAATCTTCATGTCTTCAGAACCATTTCCGCAATTACCTTCAAATGTAATGTCTAAACCATTTTCTTCTATGTAATGCTTTGCACAAAGATGAATAGTTCGCTGAATTGACTTTTCTCGACTTCTTGTTGGAAGTTCATCAATTACTGCCCAACCTCGATTATTCTCAACCCAATCCTTAAAAATATTGATAACCTTCATAGAGGCGTCAAAACTATTAGGTTGATCCTTTGTTTTCGAAAACTTTCCTGCATCTTTTATTAGCCTTAATATAACCTCTGCAGAATATTCTGGATTACTATTTAAGTCTAATGCAGCCAAATCCTTATTTCTATAATTTTCAATTACTCTTTGACATACATCCGGTTGCATAAATATATTTCTAAATAGGTAGTCTTTTTGTTCTGAAGTTGCCCATTTTTTCCATTCTGCACCAATCTCTGCACTCATTTCTCTTCTAATTGCATCATTTTCCGAAGCTACCCTATCTATGTCATCCCAATCTTTTGCTATTGGTAATTCATGCAATATTTCTGTAGGCACAAATAAAAGCGGGCATTTTCTAAATTGATTCTTAATCAATCCATCTTTATAAAAACTCAGGTCTTTTCTTGTTTCTGAATTGATTCCAAATTCGCCCATCATTCGTTGAGTATATCTTTTTATATGTTCCTCTATAATCGTTGCAATCATATCGCTTAGACGATCACCTGCAATACCTTCTTCAAATAAACTCACAAGATGGAAAATTTCCGGTTGAAGCGAGCCCTTCTTAATTATTTGATAAGCATCACCTAAAACTTTATCTGAAAGTTTATTCCCCCACCCTGAGCCTCCGCATGACTTAGAGAATCCAAGATTAATTCCTTTCACTTCATGAAAAGCAAATTTTCGTCTTGCTTCCTTATACATTTTATCCGATGCATTGGCATTATCTGATGCATTAAGAAGAAACGCAATATCGTGAAAAAAGGAATTCAAGTGCTGATAAGCCTCTACGAACTCGGGCACAGTTGACTTTTTTAGACGGATAATATTGATAAAAAAGTTATTATCCTTGTCTATTAACGCATCAAACACGCCGGACGTTGAAAAAGACTTTCCAAGTTTCAGGTATTCAGATATAAACATTGGTACTCCTAATGATTCTTTATAGTTTCTAAATTGTACTGTAAGAAAATGACGAATAAAATCACTGACGTTATATTATGTTTATTATACCATTTCATTTTAATGTTTTCAATAGGTTTTACAAAAAAAATATTGACTTTTTCTAAAACTGTTATAAAATTTACCATCAAATTAATCACTTAAAAAATCATTAAAAATATAAAACCAAAGTACTTGTCAATGCTACCACCCCTAATATTTTTCCAAAATAACCCAATAAAAAAGGCTGTCGCAAGAAAAACAAACTTCCTTTGCGACCGCTTAATTAAATTTACAAAAAAAACATAGCCAAACCGCAAAAGGTTCGACTATGTTCCCGGAATGGTGGAGTGGGGATGTTTGCGTTCGCACACCTTTTATACTAT
>UMHM01088604.1_pt1 | contig 10427 bp, 7 predicted proteins | sample 1965501 | NCBI WGS metagenome assembly UMHM01 (sample SAMEA4836095, study PRJEB28245) | human gut metagenome | biome: gut microbiome; material: fecal sample | place: Denmark | collected 2008
CGCTATCTCAAGGCGACCTGGGAGGGGCTGAAGGCGGGGGATGCAAACGCCCGGGTGGTTGGCTTCAGTGTCACTTCCGACTTCAAGGCGGACAGCAACAGCTGGCTCGAACAGGCGATCAAAGCGGGTGGGCTCGCCTGGTGTGACATTCTCAGTTTTCATCCCTACAGCATGCGGGAACTGGGGTCGTTGCAGCCCGCGGATGCGGCGATCCGGACGATTTTCGATCTGCAGAAGAAAGCGGGCAAAACTCTGCCCATCTGGAATACGGAACTTTACTACCTCTTTGATACACCCGCATCGACCGATCGGGCGCAGAAGGAGAAAAAGGTGGAGTATCTGCTGACCCGGTTCCTGCTGGATTGCGGAGAGAACGTCGCACAATCGATTTCAATTCAGGAAGATATGCTGTGGCGGGATTCCAGTTACCTCACCTATGTCGGCGAATTGATTCCATCCACCTATTTTGTCGCCTGCAACACATTGGCCCGCCTGTTTGAAGGAGCGAAGGTGGTGGCGAAGCATCGTTTCCCGGCCGGTGTGATCTGTTACGTCTATCGCCGGGACGGAAAACTGATCGCCGCAGTCTGGAACTATGAGAAAAAAACGGGAGTGACGCTGGATCTTTCCCGATTTGACGTGATGGATCTCTTCGGAAATCCGGTTGCGCCGGGCCTGAAGAATGTCGGGCCTGCTCCCTGGCTGTTGACGCAGGGAAAGAGGAGCGAGACGGAATTTCTCGCCGCCTGCGCCGCATTGAAGCCCCGTTTCGTCTTTCCGGTTCAGGTATCGGACCGGGGCCGGGTGATACAGGGAAACGCAGTGATTGGACTTCACAATCATTCCGATGAGCTCCGCAATTGCTTCGTTGGCTTGAACGGCGGCGGCTACAGTGCGAAAGAACGCGTCGAACTCTCGCTGCAGCCGGGCGAGAGCAGGGCGGTTTCCATTCCGGTCCGCCGGATCGGCGAGGCGAAAAAAACGGCGCATGTGGTGATCTTTGACGGATCGACTTACCGGGTGCCGCTTCTTCTCTCCGAGAGTTCTGCGCTGGCGAATGGCTCGACCCTGCAGCTTCGGTCTGCGGATGGCCGGCTTGCCGCCGAAGTGCGGGCGGAGGTGAGAGAGAAACGTTTCCAAGTGAGTGTGGAGGTTTGCGATTCGACCGATGCCGGTCCGAACGGAACGCGGGAACCGTGGGAGAGCGATTCAGTGGAGCTCTTTCTCGATCCGATCCCGCTGGTGTTGGCGGAGCGTTCGGCGCAGCGTTACAATGCGGAGACGTCGCGCGTCTTTCTTTCGCCGCGTGACCCGAAGCCGTTTCGGATCTGGTCGCAGCAGCTGCGGGAGGAGGATTGCCGCTGGGAGATTGCCCCGACCGCTTCCGGATATTCCGTTCGCTTCGAATGCCCTGCGGAGGGACTTCCCTTCGGCTTCGGCATCAAAGTCAACGATGCGGAAAATTCCCGGAGCAAAGCGGTGCGCAGTGTCGCCTGGGGTGCGGAGGGAAAAGCCTATGCGGATCGATTCCAGTTCGGAATCATTCAGGAAACTCCGGCTGCAACTGCAAACCCAGCCGTCACCTCCCTGCTGACCGATGGTTCATTGGAAGCGGGAAAAATGGCGATGGATTGGAAGAAGAACTACTCTTCGGCGACCTATCCGGCGACGCTTGTGGAGAACCGGGATTTCTTCAACGGCATCCGCTGCATGAAGCTGACTGCCTCTCCGGAAACTCTTCTTTCGGTAATTTCCCGGGATCTTCCCGCCATGCCCGGGCAGAAATTAAAGCTTTCATTCTGGGCGAAAGGGGAGGGTATACGGGTTCTTGACTGCTGTATCGAGATCTGGAGTCCGGTGAAGCACCGGGGGGAACATCTCTATATCCGACGGAAGTTCAACCTCACGGATGACTGGAAGCCTTACGAACTCACACTTGCTGTGTCGGACGACGCGAAGCGTTATCCGGATGTTCTGGATAAGACTGCCCGGATCAAGTTCTGGCTGCCGAAGGAGAAGGGGGCGGTCTACTTGGACGATGTTTCCGTACAGGGGCTTCCCTGATGAGCGGATGCGGCGGTCCGGCATGAAGGTACCGGACCGCTTCCCCTACCCGCTCAATCGAGACTTTTTGTCACACAGGAAAGGTGTGCACCGGAGTTTCCCCATCGCCCCGCCGGTAAGAGACGAAACCTTTGTGATGAGAATTTGCCGGACTCTTCCGGATAATGTTCATGCGTGAAAATTGCGCACCTCTTCTGCCGGCAAGTTGCGGTTGCCCGCATCACGCCTTTACCTGCTGCCATTTTACGAAGCACAGTGGCTGTTGAAGAGAGATTTGGCATTGAAAGAGCCGCGGGGGGACATTTTCTGCGGATTCAGCCGTCAAAAAATTTTCATCCCAACGATCCGCTGCTGCAGCACGGGAAGTACCGGATCGATTTCCCGGCGGAGGGGGTGATCCGGATGAGCTCTGCGGAAAGTTCGCTGTTTCAGGTCGTCTGCGAATATCGTCTCCGGATTGTGCCCGGTTCCGATGTGCTGGAGCTTACGAACACCCTGATCAATACTGCACCTTACGACAGGCCGCTCGGAACCTGGAGCATCACCCGGGTGAGGAGTGCCGGATTGAAGCGGGTTTTGCTTCCTTCCGTGCGGGAAGGCGTGGCGGTGAAAAAGAAGATTGCCCGGCATGGGAACGATGTGGAGTGGATCGATGGAGTGGACGGACTTGAACTTCGAACCTCCATTCGTCCGGGAACGCCGCGCAATTACTTTGAATTGCAGTTGTGGGGGGTGGCCCCGGAGATCGTGGCGGAGACGGAAACGAGGGACCGTTTGCGGATCACTTGTGAAAGGGACGACTACCTCGCGCGAGAAGAGCCTCCGCTGCATCTTTTTTTCTGTGACCGCTTCTGTGAGCTGGAATCGCATGGCCCGACCCGGCTGCTGTATCCGGGGGAGCGTATTTCACTCTCGGAGCAGTGGACTCCGTAATTCCGGGGGGGCGGGATCCCCGTTTTTCCGTGGCGCCGCAATTCGGGAGCTGCGTCGCGAATCCCGAACCGCTTCCGCGGCCCCGGATCGGATTCGCCACAAAGAGGACTTACGGCTGTTGCAGGAAATTTTTCGACGATCTGTGGAACTTATTCCGCCGGAACCAGCGTGATCTTCCGCAACTGATCCGAACCCTCGACCAGCCGAGATCGGCGGTTGCGGAATCTCATCTGGACGGGCTCCTGGTCTACAACCGGGGGAATTTCTCCCGCCGGACGACGCCTCGCCAGAGCTTCCTCTGCAGTCTACAGACATTGGGCGAAGAGAAATCAAGTTTTATAAATTACACCGGTGTAATTTTTTTTTGAATAAAATACATCGGTGCTATTGACATTCTTTCTTGTCCGAGGTATAATTTTATAAAGAGACAAGGATGTCGGGGAGGGGGCACCGGTGACGAATTGGAGTGGTACGAATTTCCGGCTGGATTTGCGACTTCCGTTTTGTCAAGAAGAAATTGAAAGGGGTACGGCAGATGAAGAGTTCATTTTTTCGAAGGACCATTCGGCAGGATACATTTACTCTGATCGAACTTTTAATCACAATTGCTATCATAGCCATTCTTGCTGCAATGCTTCTTCCGGCGCTGAACCGGGCGCGTGAGGCTGCCCGTAGAATCTCCTGTGTCAACAATATCCGGGGAATTTATTCCGGCGGCATCATCCTTTACGTCAATGATTTCAACGGATGGCTCCCCCCGACGGCGGACAATGCGCAGTATGTCGCATTTGTGAATTTGTATATCAGAGCTGCTTTTGAAAAAGAGATTGCGACGTTGGTGACCAGCGAACAGAAGATCGGACTGCTGAATTCCGGTCCGGCCCGGCGTGTGCCGCAGGGATTTTTCTACTGTCCGGCGGTGCCGCCCACCTGTTCCGCCTCGCCGAGCTGGGAGGGGGGGACGGAGGCGGCCTGGTTTCTCTCCAATTACGTTCCCGCCCAGAATCGGACCTCGCTTGCCAACAGCGCGGGGTCGGGAAAGAATCTGCCGGGCTGGTATATGCTCGGGCGCGGCGCGAGCGGTTCACCACAGTGGCGTGCCGTCCGCCGGTTTCATGATGTGGCTGCCAACTCCATTCTGCTGGCGGAAACCAATTATCGGCGGGTGGCGACCGTCAGCTACGGCAAGGTCAATCAGGCCGCCATGTTTCTGGAGACGAGCGACAACGTGAATCAATTCCCGAATCTGCTCGGCGGACTCGGTTACAATTTTCATTCGAGGCAGGCCAACGTGTTGACGGTTGACGGTGCGGTGACCAGTGTGACGCCCGGCGGAATCGATCCGGCGACGTTGAAACTGCGTTGAAGGAGAGAAGGGATTGCTGCGATGAAGAGAAAGGTCTTTTTCTGGGGAATTCTGGCCGGAATTCTATCCGGCCTTGCGCTTCCGGCCGCGGAGGAAATCGCCATGGATTTCGGCGCGTCCCGGTGGAAACTTGGGAAACATGTCCGCCTGAAGGATGGCATCATTACCGTGGAGGTGCCGGATACGCCGGAAAAGATGAAACAGCATTTCGCCGTCTGTCCGATCGATCTCAAACCGCTGTACGGGCAGACGGTCAGCTTCTCGATCGAGGCGAAAGGGAATGATATTTCCACACCTGCGAAATTCTGGAACGGCGGCAAGGTGATGCTCTCCTTCCGGGATCGGGAGGGAAAAATGATGTGGCCGGGATCGAGCCGGATCTCCGGCTCGTTCGACTGGCGGGAGTTCGGATTTTCCGCGACGATCCCGGAAGGAGCGACCGAAGGCAGACTCAATCTCGGACTTCAGCAGAGTTCGGGAAAGATCGAGTTCCGGCTTGATTCGCTCAAGGTTCATCAGATGTTCCCCCGGATCAACCGGGACCACCGGGCCGTCTCCTCCGGAACGCTCGCTAACACCCCGCCGCTGCGCGGCGTGATGTCGCCCCACAAGTTCACGGAGGAGGATTTCAGGACGCTCAAGGCCTGGAACGTCAATCTGGTGCGCGCCCAGATCACCCGCCGCTGGGGGCAGTTCGACACCGATCAGGACCTTGAGGAGTACGATCGATGGTTCGACGGCAAACTCGCGCATCTGGAACAGGCACTCCAGTGGGCCGGAAAGTACGGCATCAAAATGATTTTCGATATGCATACTCCCCCGGGCGGGCGGAACCGGCAGCGTGAGATGACCATGTTCTTCAAAAAGAAATACGCCGATCACTACATCCGGTGCTGGGAACGCGTGGCGAAGCGCTTCAAGGGCAATCCCGCCGTTCTGGGGTATGACCTGCTCAATGAGCCGGTTCAGCAGCGGCGGGCGCCGTACGACTACTGGAACATTCAGCGCATGGCGGCGGAGGCGATCCGCGGAATCGATCCCGACGCGGTCATCATCGTGGAATCGAACCTGTGGGCGGCGCCGGCGACCTTTCAGTATCTTTCTCCGCTGAAGATGGATAATGTGATCTATCAGGTTCACATGTACCAGCCGGGGGCGTTCACCCATCAGGGGGTGAACAATGCGTTCGGCGAGCAGGGAAAACGTATGCTGGTCCGGTATCCGGGCACGATTGGCGGAACATACTGGGACCGGAATGCACTTCGCAGGGTGCTGCAGCCGGTCCGGGATTTCCAGCTGCGGCACAACGCCCGGATTCTGGTCGGGGAATTTTCCGCGATAGCCTGGGCGCCGGGCGCGGAGCAATACCTGGCGGACTGCATCGCCATCTTCGAGGAGTACGGCTGGGACTGGACCTACCATGCGTTCCGGGAGTGGCGCGGCTGGAGTGTCGAACATGCGGGGCCCGATTCCGGACACCTTGTTCCGTCTCCGGACAATCCGCGCCGGCGGGTTCTGCTGGAGGCTTTTCAAAAGAACCGGCCGTTTCCTGCGGAGGCTGTCTCCGGCGGGGAGCGCGGTGCGGGGGAGCGGAACTCCGCCGGTGAAGTGCGCCGGGGTAATTGATCCGGCGGGAAAAACACACCTGCGCTATTGACATTTTTCCTGTTTCGCACTAATATTATAGCAGGAGAAACGGAGAACTCATGGGACGACCGACTTTGCTGCCGGGGCGGGGGCCGAAATACCGCCTGATTGCCGATCAGCTGATCGGGCAGATCCGCACCGGGGTGCTGACGCCGGGCGAGCGGCTTCCGGGGGAACGTGTCTTTGCAAAACAGCTTGGGCTTTCGGTGGCGACGGTGGTGGCCGCCGTAAAGGAGCTGGAGGCGAGGGGCTATGCGGTCCGCCGCCGCGGTTCCGGGACCTACATCGCGAATCCCGAACCGCTTCAGCGGCCCCGGATCGGATTCGTCACGGAGAAGGCCTACACCTATTGCAGGGAAATTTTCGATAATCTGTGGACCTTCTTCAGCCGGAACCAGTGTGATCTTCTGCCGCTGATCCGCACTGTCGATCAGCTGGAATCGGCGGTTGCGGAATATCATCTGGACGGGCTCCTGGTCTACAACCGGGGGAATTTTTCCCGCCGGACGATTCAGCAGATTCAGGCGAAAGGGGTTCCCCTGCTTCTGCTGAGCGCGGTGCAGAACGAGTTTTCCGACTGTTCTTTCGGGTACTCCAACGAGGAGCTGATCGAGGATGCGGTGCATTATCTTGTTTCCATGGGGCATACGCAGATCGGCCTGCTGCTGGGGCACGACATGATCGTGCCGAACAACTACCGGAAGGAGTTCTTTTTTCAGAAGATGTGGGAACTCCGGCTTCCGGTCAATCCCGCCTGGGTGGTGACGTCGGATCTGGAAGCGCGTCTTCCCGCCTTTCTCGCCTCGCCGGAGCGTCCCGGGGCGGTCATCATCGGCAACGGGGTGTCGCAGCCGACCGTCAGCCGGGGAATCGACGCCTGCGGACTTCGTGTGCCGGAGGATCTTTCCGTTCTGGTTCTGGATGATTATCTGGAACTCTACTGCCGGGAACAGTTCAAGGTCGTCAGGGAGTATACCCGGTTCCGGATCAATGTGGCGGATTTTTCCACGCAGGCCGCCGACTACCTGCTCCGCCGGATTCGCGGGGAGAATCCGGAAAAACCCTGCGTCCGGAACTACGAATTCGTCGACGCCGGAACCTGCCGGCCGCCGGCGGAAGACAGCCGCTGGAGCGGATGTCGTCAACTCTTCCGCAGGAATGCTGCCGGCCGGACTCCTCCTTTCGTTTGAACCGCAATTTGCAAAATATTTCTTTTTTTTTCGTTTCGAGACTTGACTTTCATCACCTTTTGCTTCATAATATGATAAAGCGCTTAATCTAGTATCGGAGGTGGTGTGGTAAGGCTGATAGACATCGCGGAACGGGCTGGAGTTTCCCTGGGAACGGTTTCCGCCGTGCTGAGCGGCCGGGGAAACAGCATCCGGTTTTCGAAGGAGAAAGCCGAGAAGATCCGCGCCATCGCCCGGGAGATGAACTACATCCCGAACTTTTCCGCGAAGATGCTGAGCGGGCAGTCATCGCATACGCTCGGGGTGCTGATCGACAGCGGAGATGTTGCGGTCCGCTACGAACAGCTCGCCGCCATCGACCAGGCGGCGGAACGGCGCGGCTACCGGCTGCTGATTGCGGAGGCGCATGCCAACGCCGAGAAACTGCTGCTCAACCACCGCACACTGCTCCAGTACGGCGTTGACGGAGTGATCTGCCACGCCAACAGCGTCCATGAATCGCTGCGGACCGAAAAGAATGTGGTATTCTACGGCGCGGAACCCTTCGACGGCATCCCGTCGGTCTATTATGATATCGAGGCGGGATATCGCCAGGCTCTGGCGCAGTTCAGGCAGGAAGGACGGAAACGGCCTGCCCTGGTGATGTCCTGGGATATCAAGCGGGATTCCATACGGGCACGGCATCGGGCGTTCCACAATCTGGAAGATGAACTCTCCGGCGGACTCTTTATCCTGAACGGGCGGAAGAGTGAAGCTTCTGACGTTCGTGCGGAAATCGGAGCGCTCATTGACGAAGTGCTGCTGCCGAAGAAAATCGATGCGCTGATCATGCAGAATGACCTTCTCGCCCTCTCTCTGCTCTTCGAACTGCAGCTGCGCGGGATCCCGGTGCCGCAGGCGATCTCCGTTGTCGGGCAGGACAACTCGCCGTTCTGCAATTATACCCGGCCCGCGCTTTCGACGATCGATTCCAACCTGGATGGACTGGGGAATGCGGTGATGGAACTGATGCTCGAACGGCTGGAGCATCCGGAGCTGCCGATTCGTTCCGTCGGCATTCCCACTTTGCTGGTGAACCGGGATACCACCCTTGCAAGACAACATAAGGAGAAGAATTAAATGATGAGCGAAAAATGTTCCAGAAAATTCACGCTTATTGAACTTTTGATAGTTATTGCGATTATTGCAATTCTGGCGGCCCTGCTGCTGCCGGCGTTGAATCGGGCGAGATGCCGGGCATCGTCGATCGCCTGTCTGAATAATTTGAAGCATGTCTCGCTGATCTGCCTGCAATATGCCGAGGCATACAAGTCCTATTTTCCGACCTACAACAAATGGAACGGGAAACCGGAATGGGGATATCGCCTGATCTCCGCCGGATTTACGAAGGAGTCGGACTGGAAGTCCTTCTCCTGTCCACGGAGCACGTTCGCGGAGAGCTGCGAACCTCTGACGCGGCTGGTCACCTTCTGTTACGGACTCAATAATGGTTATGTGAGGCAGAAGAATCTTATCAATGTCTTCACCATCACAGACCATAAGGCCAATCATCCATACTTCACCGGCTGGGTCAGCAACGATTCCGACCGCGGGTTTTGGGTCGTGGCGAAACTTCCCCAGCCAAGCACCACAATCATGATGGCGGATACGAACGGCTCCAATTCCGCCGGGACCAAAGCTACATACCGGGAGTTGAACATGAAGTCGACACTGACCGGTTCCGGTTATCCGAAGGACTTTCACGACAACAACCGCTGCAACATGACATTCTGGGATGGGCACGCGGCGGCTGTCAGCGCTGCTGAACTCAACGTGCTTCTGCCGCGCAACGCCGTTCAATTCAGCGGTACAAACTGGAATATTTACGGAATATTAACCAAGTGATCCCGTCGATCCCGCTTCGGACCGGCAACACTCGCGTGCCGGATGTCCATGGGAAAGAAAAACATACCAGATAAGAGCATATTGAAAATGAACATCGCACAACGTGTCGCATGCGTTTTGCCTTCGCCTCCCCGGATGATTTACGACCGGGCCGCACACTATTCCAACGTGATCGATCTGACGCTCGGAGATCCTGATCTGCCGCCGCCGCTCAACGTGAGGGAAGCGGCATGCAGAGCGATCATGGCGGGAAAAACCCGTTACTCCGCCAATGCCGGACTGCCGGAACTGCGTTGTGCCATCGCCGGAGATATTCTGAAAAATACCGGAGTCGGAGCCGATCCTAAAAGCGAAATCATCGTTACCGTCGGCGCGATGGAAGCCGCTTTCCTGACGCTTTACACTCTCGTCGAGCCGGGTGACGAGGTGGTTATTCATACGCCGTTCTGGATCAACTATTCGCAGGTGGTTCGCTCACTCGGAGCGACGCCGGTGTTTGTTTACACCCGGCCGGAGGATGATTTTCAACTCAGAGCGAAAGATCTTGAAGCGGTTGTCTCCGAAAAGACAAAGGTCGTTGTGCTGAATTCTCCCAACAATCCCTCCGGAGCGGTCATTCCGGAAAAAACTCTCGAAGAAATTGCGGAACTTGCACAAAAATACGATTTTACCGTGCTCTCCGATGAAATCTATGAATTTCTGATCTATGACGGCTGCCGTTGCCGCAGCATTCGCAGTTTCCCCGGGATGAAAGAACGCACCGTTGTCATCAACGGCATGTCAAAGCGTTTTGCGATGACCGGCTGGCGGCTGGGATGGGCGGTCGGGCCGGAGGAACTGATTTCGCAGATGACTAAAATGCAGGAGAACATCGTCGCCTGTGCTCCGCTGCCCGCGCAGCACGCCGGAATCGAGGCTTTGAGTGATCGTACCGACATGGATTACATCCGGGATGAATTCCAGAGGAGGCGCGACGTCATCTTCAACGGCATCAACGCCATCGAAGGCTTGATGTGTCATCCGGTGCCGGCGACCTTCTATGCGATGATCGACATCGGCAGTACCGGACTCAGGGCGGAGGAGTTCGCCTTCCGGCTGCTGGATATGCAGAAGGTGGCCGTGGTGCACGGTTCTGCATACGGCGGGGAACATTACGACAATTTCATCCGCATCGCCTTCACCATGGAGGTGGAGAAACTGCAGGAGGCTCTGAGGCGAATCGGCAGGTTCATGGAATCGCTCCGGCGGTGACGGTGTATTCCGGACGATGAAGCGGAATGTGCGGGGATTTCTGTTTACGGGAAGCGCTTTTGCAACATAAGATGGGAAACGACAATTTTTTA
>UMHM01094824.1_pt1 | contig 10402 bp, 8 predicted proteins | sample 1965501 | NCBI WGS metagenome assembly UMHM01 (sample SAMEA4836095, study PRJEB28245) | human gut metagenome | biome: gut microbiome; material: fecal sample | place: Denmark | collected 2008
GGTAGATGGGACTTGAACCCATACGTCATACAACACACGCCCCTCAAACGTGCCTGTCTGCCAATTCCAGCACTACCGCATATTCACTTCGTGCACCAGCGGTGCAACGTGTATATTATACGAAACCCGGCCGGATTTGTCAACCCTTTCTTTGAAAAAAGTTTCCTGTGCGCGGCGGGCGCGGGATGCGGCGGCCGCCGCACCCCGGCAACATTCAACCGTCCTTGGTTTTTTCCTTCTCGCTGTCGGCGGCGAGCCGCGCCACGTCGAGCGCCTGCCGCAGCCGCTGCGGCACGGGTACGCCGAGCAGCACCGCGTTTTCCAAAATCGAAAGCGATTCGTTGACGATATAAAACATCGTCGCCGCGCCGGTGCAGGCCGCGCTCCCCGTGAGCTGATCGAGCACGGCGGCCAGAAGGACGATCACCAAAATCATCGCCTTGCGCGCCAGACCGGCGAACCCCGCCCGGCTGCTCAGCGCGCCGCCCTCGCTCTTCGGGCTTTTGCCCAGCAGCGCAACGCCCACGCCGCTCAGATAATCCAGCGCCATCAGCAGCACGAGCAGCCGAAGCGCCGTCGGCATGCGCGTCAAAAGCCCGGCCGCAGCGCCTGCCGCGGCCGCAATCCATTTCATCGTCTTTTCCATCTGCCCTCTCCTCTCTCGCGCGGGGAAAAAAGCGTTTGTATGCAAGAAAACGCCCGTTCTTCCCGTCTATATAGGCAGAAGCCGTTTTTCCCCCGTTCAGGCTATGCGTTCGGGCGGGTTCGCGTGACGCGCGCGCAAAAAAACCTTGCGCCGCGCGGCAAAATGCAGTATGATAAAGGATGATGTCGTATACATAGGCGGGGTTCGCCCCGCCTTTCGATTAAATAAGGAGGTGAAGCCCATGGCAGATGATCGCCAAACGTCCCGCCGCAGACGCAGGCCTCAGGCCGCGCCCGTTTCGGAGGAGCCGGTGCGCATCATCGTGGGCACCGAGGAGGATACGCCGGATTGGATGGTTTCCGATACCAGCGGCGCGGCCTCCCGCAGAAACAAACAGAAGAAAGCCGAGCCGGAAGCGCCCAGGCACACCTCGCGCGGCGCGCAGGAGACGCAGGCCATTTTGCAGATGAGGCAGACGCGCGACGAACGCGCGGCCGACGCGGCGAAGAAACCCGCCGCGCCACGGAAAGCGCCCGCCCGGAAAAAGAAGGCGTCGGCGCGCCCGATGAGCAAAAAGGCCAGAGAGCGCCGCGCGCGCAAGCTCCGCCGCCTGACCATCGGCGCGCTCTGCGGCGTGATCGCCGTGGTGCTGCTGATCGTCGGCATCCGTTCGGGCGCGCGCCTGGTGGATATCAAGCAGACGCTCGACCGCGGCGACGGCGTGTTCTACCCGAACATCTACGTCAACGACATCCCGCTTCAGGGCAAGACGCTCGACGAGGCGGCTGCGCTCGTCACCCAGCAGGTGCAATCGCTGATTTCCTCGTTCAAAATCACCCTGCGCACGCAGGACGGCCGCAGCTGGGATATCACCGGCGACAGCCTGAACATGCAGTATAACGTCGCCGACCAGCTCGATCAGCTCTGGGCCATCGGCCACACGGGGTCGTCCTCCGTTCGCTACGAGCAGGTCAAGGCGCTCGAAGAAGAACCGGCCATGCGCTATACCACGCTCTCCTACGATATGAGCCAGGTCAACCAGATCCTCTCCCAGATCAAATCCGAGGTGGATCTCCCCGCCGTCAACGCGACGCGCGTGGACGACGAGACCAAGTGGCCGCCGTTCTCCTATACAGATGAGACGGCCGGGCAGACGTTGGATATCACCGGGCTGAACGAGCGCATCTGCACGATGGTCAACATGCTGGAAAGCGGCGTGGTCGATCTGACCCCGGTTCCCGTGCAGCCTTCGGTCACGCGCGCCCAACTGGAAGCGCAGATCGTGAAGCTCAGCAGCTTTGAAACCACCGTCGGCAAAACCGGCGACTACGTTGAAAGCCGGACGGAAAACATCCGCGTCGGCACGGAGCGCTTCAATCGCCTGACCGTCGCCCCCGGCAAGTCCGTCTCCTTCAACAAAGTCGCGCTCAAGCGCACGGCGGCCAACGGCTATCAGGCGGCGCTGGAAATCGCCTACGGCAACTACGTCGAGGGCATCGGCGGCGGCATCTGTCAGGTGTCCTCCACGCTGTATAACGCGGTGGTCAACGCGGGGCTGACGGTCAACAAGCGCACGCCCCACGCCATCCCCTCCAGCTATGTGGACAAGGGCAAGGACGCGACCGTTTCCGATGATCGCTATGATTTCGTGTTCACCAACAACACGGGCGCGAACATCTACATCGAGACGCAGTTCGTCAAGGTCAAGGGCTATTGGACGAGCCGCTTCATCATCTACGGCCGCCCCGATCCGAACGGCTACACCTACAAGCTCGATTCGCAGGTGGTGGAGACCATCCCGCTGCCCGAGCCCACCTATAAAAAGGACAACAACGGCGAGTATGTCATCTACGACGACGAGACTTATCAGGTCAGCAAGGGCCGCGAGGGCTACGTCGTGGACGTGTATCTGGTGACGATGGACAGCAATGGGCTGGAAATCTCCCGCGAGAAGAAATACACCGATACCTATAAGGCCGCCGCGCCGATTTACTACGTCGGCGTGACCCCGCGCGAAACGCCCATCCCCGATACGCCGAGCATTGATTGACGCCATCCAAACGCATCTTGCATACATCAGCAGAAAGGAAGGATTCTCCCCATGAAACGCCTTCAAACCCGTGCCGCAGCCGCCGCGCTGAGCGCCCTGCTGCTGGCCTCGCCCGCCTGTGCGCTGGCCGCGGAGACCGCGCCGCTCACCCTCAACACCCAGCAGGACGCGACCGTTCAGGCGAGCCGCAAGGATCTGGGTCAGCTTGAAATCTTCGGCCATCGGCGCGCCTATCGGGGCGTTTCCGCTTCGGATCAGTGGCTGTATCAGGCGCGGCTGGGCGGCCTGTCCGTTCGGCTCTGCCTGTTCACGCCGGAGGGCGGCGGCGTCACCTTTCAGGAGAATCTCTGCGCGGCGCAGACCGGCGGCTCGGGCGACATCCGCCTGTGTATGCGCGCGGGCAGCGATCAGGGCGGCCTGCTCCTTCAGATGGATCAGCATGCCGTCGATGTACTCCGCCGCGTCGGCGTGACGGAAATCGTGCTGACCGATATGGATTTCTATGTGCAGGAGACCTATCTGGTCGAGGATCTGGCCGCGATGCGCGATGCGCTTTCCCTCACCTCCGGCGAGCAGCTCTGTCTGGGCGGCGAGGACGCGCCCATCACCGTCGTCAGCGAAGACGGCGTGCGGCGGCAGATCGCGGAATAATTCGAATCGCACATTCGCCCGCTTCCCGCATAGACTGGGAACGGGCGTTTTCTTTTGCTTTGCCTTGTGTCTTTTTCAAAAATGGGGTACAATAGGCGTATCAAAATCCGCCGGGAGGTTCATTGTCTGATGGATGCCCTGATTCAATCGCTGGTTCAAGCCAATTTCGCGCCGGAGCGCATCGCGCCGCAGGCCTCGATGGCGCAGTATACCACCCTGCGCATCGGCGGCCCGGCCGAGGGGATGGTGAACATCCACTCGGCGGATGAAATCGCCGTTGCGCTCCGCGCCGCCAAACAGGCGGATGCGCCGGTGACGATCATCGGCAACGGCTCCAACCTGCTGGTGCGCGACGGCGGCATCCGCGGGCTGGTGCTGCGCATCTCCGGCGGCCTGAATGCCATCCGCCGCGAGGGCGACTGTCTGCTCGTGCAGGCGGGCGCGTCGCTGGCCGCCGTCGCCGCCTTCGCGCGGGACGAGGGGCTTTCCGGCATGGCCGAGCTGGGCGGCATCCCCGGCACCGTCGGCGGCGGCGTGCTGATGAACGCGGGCGCTTACGGCGCGGAGCTCGCCCAGCTCGTCACGCAGGCGGAGGGCGTCTCCCTGTCGGATGGCAGGCGCGTCGTTTATCCCGCCGACCGGCTGGATTTCGCCTACCGCCACAGCGCGCTGATGGACGCGGGCGTGGTGATTACGCAGGCGACGCTCGCGCTCACGCCCGGCGACCCCGAGGCCATCCGCGCGCGGATGGAGGAATGTGCCAAGGCGCGGCGGGAGAAGCAGCCGCTCACGCTGCCCAGCGCGGGCAGCACGTTTAAGCGCCCGGAGGGGCATTTCGCCGCCAAGCTCATCGATGACTGCGGCCTGCGCGGCCTCACCGTCGGCGGCGCGCAGGTCAGCGAGAAGCACGCGGGCTTTATCGTCAACATCGGCGGCGCGACGGCGCGCGACATGCTCGAATTGATGCGGCAGGTGGAGCAGCGCGTCTTTGAGCAGACCGGCGTGCAGCTCGAGCCGGAGGTTCGTATTCTGGGCGAAGACTGAACAAAAGAAGGAAGAGGCAAGCATGAAATTTCTGATCGTCACCGGCCTGTCCGGCGCGGGCAAAACGAGCGTCCTGCGCCATCTGGAGGACAGCGGCTATCAATGCATGGACAACATTCCGCCGCTGCTGCTCGCGCCCGCGTTCACCCTCTGCGAAAAGGTGGAGCTGGATACGCCCGTCGCCCTCGGCGTGGATTCCCGCAGCGGCGCGCTGTTCGACGCGGACGCGGTTTGCAGCGCCATCGATCAGGGCGGCGACAGCCACGAAATCTCCATCCTCTTTCTGGAGGCGGACACCGAAACGCTCATCGACCGCTATAAGGAAACGCGGCGCGACCACCCGCTCATGCGCGGCGGCATGACGCTCGAACAGGCCATCGCCAAGGAGCGCGAAATGCTTCAGCCCCTGCGCGAGCGCGCCAATTACGTGCTCTCCACCGGCGGGCTGCGCGCCAAGGAGCTTTGCGCGCGTGTGGACGACCTGCTCTCCGGCAACGAGAATCAGCGCGCCCTGCGCACGGAAATCATGTCCTTCGGCTATAAGCGCGGCATCCCGCGCGAAAGCGATCTGGTGTTCGACGTGCGCTTCCTGCCCAACCCGTATTATATCAAGGATATCCGCGCCTACACCGGTCTGGAAGCGCCGGTTCGCGATTATGTGCTCGGCAAGGAGGAGACCCGCGAGTTTTTGGGGCACCTGTACGAGCTGGTCGATTACCTTCTGCCGCTGTATCAGCGCGAGGGGAAACGGCGGCTGATGATCGCCGTGGGCTGCACCGGCGGCGCACATCGCTCCGTGGCCATCAGCGAGGCGCTCGGCGCGCATCTGCGCGCGCTGGGGCAGACCGTCAGCGTCACCCACCGCGACATCGCCATCGAAGAGGCGAGCTGGCCGTTCCGCAGGGCAAAATAAGCGGCGCGGCGCATCTTTTTCAAAAAAACGCGCATGCTGTGCTTATCACCGTTTTCGGAGGATAAGCCGCATGCGCGTTTCTTCTTTTTCCAATGTTCCGTTCATCCCGCCGATTGCGCCGCAGGCCGTGCCGCCGCAGACTCCCTGCGCGCCGCCCGCCCCGGCGGCGTTTCTGCCGTTTTCCGCGCAGGCGTTCGATCAGGCGCGTCTGCGCGACGTGCCGGTACTGCTCTTCATCTGCGACGCGCCGCCGTCGTTTGCGGACGCGGCGCTGAATATGCAGATATTCGAGCGCACCGTGCCCGTCTGGCTCTACCCCGGCATGCGGCCGGATGTGGAGTTGCTCTGTCAGCGCGCGGGCGCGCTGTTTTCCGGCGAGGGCGCGCTGCCCCTGTGCGCGCTGATGCTCGAAGACGCGCGCGTGTTTCTCGCCGCGCCGCTGCCCCCGGCGGGCTTTGCGCTCGATCCGTCGCGGCTGTATGTCTGGCTCTCGCAGGCGGATCGCCGCTTCGCGCAGAACCGCGACGCCTTCATCCGTCAGGCCGCGCAGACCGTCCGCTCCTTCCGCGCCGAGCCGCTGCGCAAGCCCTATTCCCCCGGCGACGCGGCGCACGACCTGACCCGCGCGCTGCTCGCCGTGCGCGACCCGATCAACGGCGGCTTCGGCAAGCTCAAGCAGCCGCTTTGCCCCGCGCTGCGCTTCTTGAGCCGCGCCGCGCTGCGCGACAGGCAGGCGCACGCGGCGCTTGACCAGACGCTCGACGCGATGCTCGCCTCCGACCTCTACGACCCGCTGGACGGCGCGTTCTTCCGCGCGACGCTGACGGAGGATTGGCGCGCCTTTGTGCCGGAAAAGCCGCTGGCCATCAACGCGCTGCTGGCGCTGACGCTGCTGGAAAGCGGCCGCCGCGCCGAGGCCGTCCGCACGCTGGATTTTCTGCTCTCCGCCTGCTTTGCGCCGGGCGGCGCGCTGAACCCCTGCCTCACCTACGACAGGGAGAGCTGCGCCTTCACGCCGGAGCAGGTCTGCGCCGCGCTCGGCGGGGAGGACGGCCTGCGCGTCTGCCGCCTGCTGGGGCTGCGCCGCCAGCACACCGGGCTGCCGCCCAAGGTCACGCCCAGTCGCTTCTCCCCGGTCGAGGATTCCCCCGAAGCGGATCTGCCGCGCACGCCGACCCTGCCGCATTCGCTCACCCCGGAGGACGCCGCCTTTCTGCGCCGGGTCATGCCCCAGCTCCAGCGCGTGCGCGCCGCCCGAACGCCGCCGACCCCCGCGCCCTGCATCCTCAGCGAGGATTGCGCGCTGGCGGCGGCCGTATTCGCGCTGTGCGGCAGGCGCTTGGGCGAATCGCGCTACATTCAGGCGGCTCAGCGCGCCGTCGGCTACCTCGCCGCGCTGTCGCCCGCCCTGCCGCCGTCGTATTCCCCGGTCAGCGCGCTCAACGCCCAGCTCACCTGCGGCGCGGGCGCGGCGCTCGCGCTGGCGCTGCTGACGCTGGGGCAGGCGGAGGAGCTGCACACCTATCGCGAAAGCGGCCTGCGCCTTCTGGGCGCGGCGCTGCATGCGTTCACAACGCCGGACGGCCTGCCGATGCACACCCCGCAGGACGCGGCGGCGTTCTTCCCGCGCATCCCCGCGGTTTGGGATTCGGAACTGCCCTCGCCCGCCGCGCTGCTGCTGCATGCGCTGGCGCTGGCCGACGCTTGCCGCCCGCAGGCCGGATACAAAGACGCGGCGCTCGTCCTCTGGCAGGCCGCCGCGCCGTATGCGCGCCAGCAGCCGCTCGCCTGCGCCGGGTTGATCGACGCGGCGCATTTCACGCTTTCAGAATCTCGCGAAGCGCCGCCGTAATCTTCCAGACAGAGCCACGAATCGCAGCAGAGCTGGCGCAGGTGTGTCAGCCCTGTCAAAAGCCGCATCCGCCCTTCGCGCACGTAGTCAATCGCCCGCTTTATCGTCGTCTGGTTGTGTACCATCTGATAAATGCCTTCCATGTCCAGCACAATCCATGCCCTCCGTCTTCCGTTTGCTCTATTATAGCATGCCTTCGCCGCTTTTTTGAGCCCGATTCCGCTTCTTTTTATTTCGCTATAACGCGACTTTATTAAAATTCACTTGACAAATGTTACAACTCGTAATAAAATAGTCACATACTTGAAATGAAAGGAGACGCATGCCTGTATGTCGATTCGTGCGTCTAACAAAAGATGGATTGCGGCGCTTTCCGCCGCTTTGATGGTATGCGTCTGTGCGAGTGCTTCTGCGCAGAACTACAGCCTCGGCGACGAGGCGGACGAGGTCGCGACGATCCAGACCGCGCTCAAGCAGCTCAAGCTCTACAGCGCGGGGATCACCGGCCACTACGGCGAAAAGACGGAAGCCGCCGTCAAGAAATTCCAGAAGAAATACGCATTTGAGGATAACGGCATTGTTGACGAGGACACCCGCGCAGCGCTTTACGAGGCCGCAGGAATCACCTACACCGCCTCCGGCAGCTCGTCCTCCTCGTCTTCCTCCGCCGCTTCTTCGTCCTCTTCCTCCTCCGTGTCGGGCAGCGCCATTCTCCGCTACGGCACGCGCAGCGACGAGGTCATCAAGCTCCAGCAGAATCTGACCAAGCTCGGGCTGTACACCGGTACGATCAGCGGCCACTACGGCAGCATCACCGAGGCCGCGGTTATGAACTTCCAGCGGAAGAACGGCCTCTCCGCCGACGGCATCGCGGGCGCGAAGACGCTGGCTAAGATCGAAGAAAAGGTGAACGGTTCTTCGTCCTCCTCTTCCTCCGGCAGTTCTTCGTCTTCTTCGAGCAATGCGGCCGCCAATTCTTCAAACGGCCTGCTCAAGTACGGCGTTCGTTCGGACGCCGTGCGCACCCTCCAGCAGAACCTCAAGACGCTGGGCTATTACGACGGTTCTGTGACCGGCAATTTCGGCCGCCTGACGAAGGAAGCCGTCTACAACTTCCAGAAGGCCAACGGCCTTTCCGCCGACGGCGTTGCGGGCGCGAAGACGCTCTCCTCCATCTCCGGCAAGCTCTCCGGCAACAGCAGCTCGAGCGGTTCGAGCAGCAGCAACAACAATAATAGCAGCAGCGGTTCGAGCAGCTCCAATAACAGTTCGGACAGCTCCACCCTGCTGAACACGAGCGTCATGCTCCAGCAGGGTTCCTCCAGCAGCGAGGTGCTCAAGCTGCAAAACATGCTGGCTTCTCTGGGCTTCTACACCGGCAACAAGACCGGCAACTTCGGCGCGCTGACCGCCGACGCGGTGATGGCCTATCAGAAATCCAAGGGGCTGACGGCGGACGGTATCGCGGGCAAGAAGACGCTCGCCGCCATCAATGCGGATTATTCCGGCAAGGGCAGCACCAGCGCCGGTACGACCAACGGCACGACCGCCCCGAGCACGCAGACCGCCGGCAACGTCATCTATGAAAACTTCTACAACTGGCGGCGCAATTACGCCAACGGCGAATACTGCACGGTGTATGATTTCTCCACCGGCTACTCTTGGAAGCTGCGCATTATGACCAAGGACGCGCATATGGACGCCGAGCCCGCCACGGCGGAGGATACAGCCATCATGCTCAAGGCGTTCGGCGGCAAGACGACGTGGACGCCGAAGGCAGTCTGGGTCACCTTCTCGGATGGCAAGACCTACATCGGCTCGACCCACGACGTGCCGCACTCCCCGCAGCACCTCTCCAACAACAACTTCAACGGTCACCTGTGCGTCCACTTCCCGATTTCCATGGAGAAGGCGCAGAGCATCGGCCCGTATGCCACGAGCCATCAGGAGGCCATCAACGAGGGCTGGGCGGCCACGCAGAAGCTCAAATACTGATGGGTTTGCCAAAGCCTGATCGGAATCGCATCATCTGGGATTTCAGTTATTCGTCCATTTGCAGAAAGAGCCATTCTCTCCTTCGGGGGAAGAATGGCTTTTTTGATGTCTGAGCGATCGCCCGGCTTTCATCCGCCTGCGCATTTGCAGTTTAGCGCTCAACATGATATAATGAATCATCAAGAGAATCAGGAGGGCTTACCTATGGCCACGATGAAGGATATCGCCAACCTTGTCGGCGTCAGCTTGACGACGGTTTCCAATGTCGTTCACGGCAATTACGACCGCGTTTCCCCGCAGACGGTGCAGCGGGTTCTCGACGCCATCGAGCAGCTCCATTATGTGCCCAATATGTCCGCGCGCGCGCTGGTGAGCCATTCCTCCCGCATCATCGCCTTTGTCGATACCCATAGCCCGCAGGAGACCTACGCGGGCAACGGCTTTGCGGGCGTGCTGCTCTCGGGGCTGGAAGGAGTCGTCACCGACCACGGCTATTTTCTGATGATGCGGCGCGGCACGAACGAGGATGTTCTGCGGCTGATGCTCAACAACTGGAACCCGGACGGCGTGATCTTCAAGGATCGCGTGCCGCAGAGCCTCGTGGATTTCGTCAAAAAGCAGGGCAAGCCGTGCGTGACCATCAACACCTACCTCGACGACCCTGAGCTGATTCAGGTGCGCGCGGAGGATCGCCGGGGCGGCTATCTGGCGGCGCGGCACCTCATCGAGCTGGGGCATCGAAACATCCTCTTCATCGGCGCGGTGAACCGCGGCTTTATGAACAACGACCAGCGCTACGCGGGCTATTGCGACGCGCTTGAAGAGGCCGGAATCACGCCGAACCCGGAAAACCTGATTACGAATCTCTTCCCCTTCAAGGCCGAACGCGGCATTGCGCTGGGGCGGCAGTTGGCCGCTCAGCGGGCGATCACGGGCGTCTGCGTCAGCGGCGACCAGTATGCCGCCGCGGTCATCACGGGGCTGCGCGAGGGCGGCGCGCGCGTGCCGGAGGACATCTCCATCGTCGGGTTTGACGATGTGGATATCGCGCGGATGACCTTCCCGCCGCTGACCACCATCCATCAGGACGGCATCGGCAAAGGCCGCCGCGCGGCGGAAGCGATTTTCGCCATGATCGACGGCGAGCATCCCGATCCGAAGGATTTCAACCTGCCGGTGAAATTGATCGTCCGCGGCTCAACCGGCCCCGCCCGCATAAGCTAAACCGTGTTCCCCTTCCCCCTCGGGTCC
>UMHM01066720.1_pt1 | contig 10400 bp, 9 predicted proteins | sample 1965501 | NCBI WGS metagenome assembly UMHM01 (sample SAMEA4836095, study PRJEB28245) | human gut metagenome | biome: gut microbiome; material: fecal sample | place: Denmark | collected 2008
TCAACATACAGAACCAGATCATTCCGGTGGATTCAAGAAGGTATACGCCAAATATCCAAATGCCAAAGTATATGCATCGATTTCAGGTAAGAAAAACATGATTGAACAGTATTTTGATCAAGTTCCTTACCAAGTCGTAAAAACAAATGATACAATCAACACAGGAAAATATGATTTTGTATTTGTTGAAATGCAAATGATTCATTGGCCAGACAACATGTTAACATATTGTCCACAACTTAAAACTGTATTCTCAAATGATGCTTTTGGACAACATATCGTTAATTTCAACTTAACAGATGAAGGATTAGATAAAGCCTACTGCTTGAAACAAGCCAAAGAATACTTTGCGAATATTGTTTTGCCATATACAACACCAGTTCAAGCTAAATTAAACTTGATTCTAGGTATGAACTTAGACATTCAATACATCATGCCTGCACATGGTATTATTTGGAAAGATTATATTTCTGATATCATTGAAACTTATAAAGATATAGCTGCTCAAAAAGCAGACAACAAAGCTGTCATCGTTTACGAATCCGTATGGAAACATACTCAACAAATTGCAGAAAGTCTTGCCGAAGGATTTAGTGATGCTGGAATGGATGTCAAAGTCTATAAATTATCAGACACAAAATCAAGCATTGTTATGCGAGAAATCATGGATGCTAAAGTTGTCTGTGTAGGCTCAGGTACTTACAACAATGTCATGGCACCAAGTGTTGCAGCCTTTCTAGAACACATTCGTCCATGCAAATTTAAAAACAAAAAAGGAATGGCCTTTGCCGCTTATGGATGGTTTAATCAAGTTGCTAAAGAAATCGATCAAAGAATGCAGCAATCTGGTATCGAATCTTGCCACGATGTAATCAACCAATGTTACACACCAAGTGATGATCAATTAGAAGACTACTATAATATAGCTAAAGAAATCGCAAACAATTTATAGAAATTAAAACCAGGAGAACAATAAAACTCTCCTGGTATTTTTATTCCATATTTACATGCGAGTTAGGTAATAACCTTAACCCTTTTGGTATCTTATTTTTAATTTGTTTTCCATCACTCTTACCAAAACCAAACGGATGTCCCTTATAGCATACCGCTACATAACCTTTATCACATTCTTTTTGAAGAACCTCTCCATGCATGAAACGATCCATTTCTTCTAGTGAAACATCAATTTTTCTTTTGTAATCAAAATCTGCAACCATATAAAATGAATGACTAGGTTCAAAACGATTCTTGATTACATCTCCTAAATATACGCCTTGTCGCAATACTTTTACTTTTTTAAAATCTACAAAAGGCACATCCATACCATAGACACGCTCCTTATCCACATAATAATACGCAGGCAATGAATGTAATTGTTCACTTAAAAATTTTTCGGCAACCTTATCCAGCTTTTTTCCCTTTAGAACTGGAAACTTTCCAATTGATCCATCTTTCTTTTGCATCTTCGCAATAAAATGACCTTCTCCACCATCCATTGGAAAGATACGACGCACATTCAAATCTTTATAGCCTTTTCTTCCCCAGCTGACATTTGGATCTAAAAGCTCCATATCTCCATGTTTTTCTAAAAAAGACAACACAACGTCTTCATCTTCTTCTAAAGCATATGTACATGTCGAATATACAATAATTCCACCTGGTTTCAACATAGAATATGCATGTTCTAATATTTCTTTCTGTCTAGAAGCACAAAGCTCTATATTTTCAATACTCCAATTATTAAGTGCAATATCATGTTTTTTGATCATACCCTCACCACTGCAAGGTGCATCGACCAAAATCTTGTCAAAACAGCAACCAAACACTTTCGCCAATTTATCGACACTCGTGTTGGTAACTGCCATATTTTTAACACCCATACGCTCCATATTAGAAAGTAGGATTTGGGCTCTTTTCGCATCAATTTCATTCGATACAAGATACCCATTCTTTAAATGCGAAGCAATCTGCGTACTCTTTCCCCCAGGGGCTGCACAAAGATCTAACACATAATCATCTTCTTTAACATTTAAAATTTCGACTGCACTAGAAGCACTTGGCTCCTGCAAATAGAAACACCCACAAATATGCAAGGGATGGTTTCCTAAAGGCTTGTCTACATAATAACTTTCTTTACAAAACTTGCTAGGACGATCCAAATGATCAAATTCCTCTAGTTTTGCCTTTTTTAAATTTACACGCATACCACGATATAAAGGCATCGATAAAGAATCGATATAATCATTATATTCCTCTTGCAACAATTCCTTCATTCGAGAAAAATACATTTCTTGACTCATACACCCTCCAAAACACTCTGCGGATCTATACGACATGCATAATTTGAACATGTAGCTGCTTCACTAAATCCACAGCCAAACGAAAAATCCGCACCACTATTTATAAAATAATCAACTATATCATTTAAACTCTTTTTTAACTCAAAAACCTCTACGTGTGTATGAGGCCCTGTTGAATTTCCGCTGTTTCCACTCTTTGCGATAATTGTAGACTGACCTATTTGTTGTCCACTCGTTACATAGATTTCATTTGACAAATGTGCATACGTAATCGCATATAACCTATCATTTACAGCAACTACCATACATATTGTGTTACCCCCACCATTGGGCCATCCACACATATTGCCTAGATATCCATTATTAGAATCCACAGGTGCCTGGGCATAAAGTACAATTCCATTCGCAACCGCCCTTACATCACTATACATCGGACTAGCGATATCTAAACCTAAATGTAAACTTCCATCTGGATAAGCCCAGCATCCAGCACTGATTGTACCATTTTCAATTGGTTTTTGCCAAAAAGAACTATATGAATCTATTTCATAATTTCCTGCCACTAAACAGGACATCCCGTTATTTTCATATGTCTCATAACTTCCATAGGCAGGTAAAGAATAACTACCTGAAATCATGGAATCAATATCTGCATCCCTTTCATTATTAAATTTTGATAAAGAAGAAAAACGTTCAAACAAACGCTTTTGGCAAGCATCCATTCGCTTCATATACCCCTTATATATAGAAAACTTATTTTCTAGATAAGAAAGCCTTTGTTTCTTCTTAACATATTCAGAATGTATTTTCTCATAATCCATACAATATGTTTTTAATTCTTTTTCAATTCTATACGGATATAAAATCAGATTTCTTTGTTGAATCATCACCAGCTTTTGACTATACTCAAGCTTCTTTAATTCATATAACTTTTTTTTATGGTTTTGCTCTTTTTGTAGTATTCGCACTCCCCTATTTGACTTTTGAATTTTCTCATTCAATACATCAACCTCTTCTGCTATTTCTAAAGAAACATCCCTACATTTCATAGAAAGAAAACTTGCTTTATCTTCATTCACAAGCTCTACTTTATTTTCCAACTCCGAAATCAAGGCTTCATAACCTGGATAAGGTGTAGATTGAATTCCAATAAAAAAACAGACAAAAAGAGATATATACTTCATATGACTCCTTCTACTGTCTGTCTTCTATAGATATTGTATTTATTTTTTTAAATACATGCAAGCACTATTTAGCACAATAAAGCATAGTGTCCCCGTTGCCACAATATTCAATGTGCAATCCAACAATCCGTAAATCAATACAATGGCAATAAAACACATCATCATACCGAATAAAGCTGGATTTTCTCTTCTTGTATTGGACGTAAAAATTTCTTTATTTAATACAAATGTATAAGCCAATACTATAAGTGTCCCAACTACTCCATAGGATAAAATCGAATCAATATAAATATTATGCGCATGTGGTGCCTTATGACCATGTACCAAAGGATAAAATTTCTTATAGGTTTGTGGTCCCCAGCCAAAAAATGGATACATCGAAATACATAAGAATGCCGTTTTCCATATTTTTACACGCGATGCAAAAGTAGACATATCACTGATTCTCGGAATCAAAGTTGGCTTAAAAAAAACCAATCCGCAAACACATAATTCTAAAACAATCGATGTGACAAACAGCTTTTTCCAGCAAATACAATAAAGAAAGATAGGAAAAATAACCGCAAAAGGTAGTAAAGCCGTTCTAGATCCAGTAAGATACAAAACAAAGAAGTTAAAGAGAGCAACAACAAAATAAGCAATCCTACAAAGGATATTTTCATTTCTCACAAATCGATACATACATATAACACAAATAAAATCAATGATCATCGCATAGATGTTCGCATTCATGAATGTCGCTGTAATACGTCTTGTTGGTGAATTAAAAATATGAAATTCTAAAAAAGTACGTCCATTCGCAACAGAAATTTGATTAAACTGATACAAACCATAAATAGCTGTAAATACGGAAAGAATAATAATTAAATCACACATTTTTTCAAAACATTTTCTCGTGACAGATTTACGATAATAAGCACCATATAATCCAATCAAGACAAATAGCCAAACATTGCCAAAACCATTCCAATTTGCATGAAGAATCGAAACAATGAATTCGAGTCCAACAAAACTATAAAAGAAAAGTGCTCCCGTTTGATTTTTTACGGCATCCACTAATTTATGACGACAAAAAGCTTGTATAAGAATACATGCAATGCCAACACTTGCTATTTCAAATGGCAAAAACAAAAATAGTGTTGCCAATAGAATCATTTTTTCATCAAAATTAAATTCTTTTAACATAATCCTCTTCCTCTAAAAAAAGAAGCTGGTTTCCCAGCTTAATTTTAACCATGGTGCCGACTATCGGATTTGAACCAATGACCTACGCGTTACGAGTGCGTTGCACTACCACTGTGCTAAGTCGGCGAATTGACTACCCTATTAGGATAGTCCTATTTTTTAAGATTGTAAAGCAGAAATCATCTGTTGATAATATGTGATTTGTTGCTGTAAAGACGCTAACATTTGATTGTTTGTAGCAATCTGAGACTGAATATCTGTTGTATCCTCACCTATTTGCTGAGCATAGGCCAAATCGTCTTCTAAGCTCTTTGCATATTGAGAATATACACTATATTCATTTTGAGCATTCGTTAAAGATGTTTGATATTCCTGAATTTTACCTTGATTCTCATCTTTTTGTTTTTCTTTTTCTTCTTTTGCCTGTTCTTCAGCCGCCGTTTTTAATTCTTCCTGCTCTTTACATAGATCCATAAAGTCTTTGCCCGTCTTAGAATTTGATAAAGTATTTACTTCATCCTTCAATTCCTTAGATAATGAACTATATGTAGACTGCATATCTGCAACTGCCATTTTTTCACTATCCGATTTTGTATCCCAGTTATTTAATAGATCCATAATTTGCTGATATCCAGGCAATTTCACTTCTTCTTTTGTTTCTTGAAGATGCTTCATCTTTTTCAATAATTCTTTATACGTTTTTCCTGTCTGCTCTTTAAAATATGCATTGATAGAAACCTTTTGTTTATCAAGAAGCTTTTTATAATCCGCATCCAAATCCAGCAATTCTAGCTTTTCAGCATCCGACATCATATTGTCACCATATTCATCCGCATAAGATACAAGCTTGTCATATATTTTTTGTTGCGATTCAGAAACAATATTTTGTGGATTATAGACTAAAACCTTATAAGAGTATCCACCTAAAGCTACAACACCAGCAAAAATCACTCCTAAAACAATTTTAGTAACTGTTTTCATTGGCTTTTTAGTTTTCTTAGGCTTCGGTTTCTTTTCTATCTTCTCTTTGACCTTCTTTTCCTTTTTAGGCTTCTTTGGTTTTTCTTTTTTATCTTCTGTTGCTAATTCTAATTCAGCACCCTCATCTTCTTCATCATTTGACATATCTTGTAACATCGCATGAACAAGATTCAATGCTTCATTAGACTGCTCTTTTTCAAGTGAAGAAGTTGTAAAATCTTCTTCCATGTCTTTCAGATCATTTTTATGCTCTTCATAAAAGCGTTCTTCTTCCGCAATTGTTTTCTGTCCACGCTCTCTACGAAGCATATCCAAAGCAGAAGATAATGTCTTTTCTGCTTGTTTTCTTTCCGCATCGGACATGACCGTTTCTTCTTTAGGCTTCTTTAATTCATCATTATATTCTGTTTTTTTATCTAAAAGTGCTTTTGAATAAGCATCTATCTTCGTATCTTTTTTGCTCATAATATATTTTCCTTAGTACCCATTTATTTTAGCACATTATAAGCCTTCTTTTTCAACAAATTCATAAAAAGATTTTTCCTTCGTAAAATCCTCTTTTTTCACCTTTCCAATTGGCTGAGCATACAAAATAAACTCCTCTTCCCCATCTAATTCGAATATTGCATCACAAATGGAAGTCACACAAGCACCAATTCCACAAGTTCCTAATCCAATACTTGTACTTGCAAGATAAATATTTTCTCCGATATGCCCTAAATCCACTAAGGCAATTCGATGAGCAAAATCTCCATATCTCCATTCAGTTCTGTAAGGGATGTAGCTAAAATAAAAAATTACATTGGCTTTTAAAGCCCAAGCTTGATCACACAAAGAAGCTGAAAGAACATCTTTCACCTGGTTAAGTGGATTTAAAAACTCAATTTTATGTTCCATTGGTAAATAATGATATGTACCCGATTCTAACCCCTCCACATTCTGACATACAAAATAAAGTTCAAAACCATGGCGAGCACCTCCCGATGGTACAGTACGTAGCGTCGCATAGTGCTTGCCACGTAATTCTTTCACGCCCTGGCAAGTCCATAACATATAAGAAAGCTCTAATAAAGACATTGCTTCATTTGTATAGACTCTAGAGCTATGACGGGTATTTATAATATTAAGAAAATCCGTTTGTATCAGCAAATCCTTAAAATTTCCAGGTAAATCTATCGATTCTTCTCGCATTTTTTCCTTCACAAGTGGTGGTTGGGGCAACTTTTTATCTTGGTCTGACTCAAAGTCTACATTTTCATATTTTAATTCAGAATAATCCATAGTATCCTCCTAATGCTGTAGCTCATCTAACAAACGAGCTTTTTGTGTTCCTATCAATAATACTTGTTTATATTTTTCATAAACCTCAATAGTATGAGAGCTTAAATACAAAGCCATCTCACTTGACATAGTAAGATTTGTGACAAAAATCGTCATTTCCTGTCCATTCTTAAATGCACTTTCCATAAATTCGAACCCATTTTCAATTTGAATTTTTAAACTTTCATCCATTGTATCCAGCTTATTCTTTTGTTCAAAGAAAGATTTTGTACATTGCTCAAAACGATCCTTAGGTGATAAAGCTTCATCCACATTTACCTTTTGAATTTGTTCTAACACCACATCATATTCATGTTTTGACGAACATTCAACAATTCACTTTGTACCTTAGCATGATAGATATCCATAAATTCTTTAACACAAGCTTTATAAGAAGAATCCATCTTCTTTCGATACTCCTTTAAAAATCCATACCGAAGGTCGGTACAATTCTTTTCAAAAAAATACTGCATTGCATTTCTTAATAGCCCATCCATAACTAAATTGACAACAGATACTCTTTCATCAAAATCAGCATTAAATAAGCGAGCATATATTTGACTGGATACATTGCCATTTAAAATATCATCAATTCCATAATCATCCTGATATTTTCTATACACTAGGTAATACGCAAAAACATCTTCTGCGATATCTTCATGGTGCAAATATTCATAAATCGTATCCTGCGAAATTTCTAGATTCATTTTTTCATATGTATACAATAAATGTGATAAATCTTCCCAGCCTCGTGCTGTCACAAATTCCATGCCATCCACACTTGTTGAAACCGTATAGAAATAATTCGGTTTTAACTCTAAATAACTTAAAATCATCGGATGAATATGACTTGAAATCGCATATTCTTTCCATACATAATAATCCGTTTCCACATTTATATAGCGAATTCGATCCATTGTCACAACATCAAAATCACGAATCGACTTATTATATTCACTTGGATTGCCTGCAGCCACAATAATCCAGCCAGATGGAACCTTTTGGTTTCCAAAAGTTTTATTCTGTAAAAACTGTAACATTGTTGGAGCCAACGTTTCTGAAACACAATTGATTTCATCGATAAATAGAATTCCTTCTTTCAATCCTGTATCTTCCATTTTCGAATAAACACTCGCAATAATTTCACTCATCGTATATTCTGTAATAGAATAGGTTTTACCATCAAATATTTTTTCTTGAATAAAAGGAAGTCCTACTGCACTTTGTCTTGTATGATGCGTAATCGTATAGCTTACAAGACCAATCTGGCATTCTTTCGAAATCTGTTCCATAATTTGTGTTTTTCCAATTCCAGGCGGACCAATCAACAATAAAGGTCGTTGATTCTTTGATTCAATTTCATATTCACCAAAGGCATTCTTCGATAAATAAGCCTTAACTGTATTTTTTATTTCATTTTTTGCTTGTAAAATATTCATAATTTTTCTTCCAATCTATATTGAATAGCCCAAGAAGGCACTTTATTTTGATCATAATCTTCTAAATAAATAAAAGCCGTTTTATAAGCTGGATTTTTTTTAGGATAGATACCCTTTCCATCCGTAAAATAGAGTAAACCACAAAGATTTTGAAAAGCTTTTGCATCCATTAGATCATTCACATACTGAAATACAGGTCGAAAATCTGTATTGCCTCCACCAACGAATGTGAATGCATTTAACAAATGATCCATTTCATTCTGATTTGAAACCACATCATCCTTGCGAATCCTATCATCACATTGAATAATATGTACTTTGCATGTCTTATAAAACATGTTTGAAGTACTTAAAATACTATAGGTATTTGATAAAAAACGTTTCGCAAGATTCTCATCAATCGAATAACTTGTATCTAATACAATCACAAATTCATATATTTTCTTGACTTCCTTTGTTTCCAAAGGCTCCATTAAAGGCATATTTTTATAGATAGATAAACCATATGTGTAATAGGATAAATCAAATTCGTCTGGATTGATCTGCAATTCTTCTTTTATAATACTGAAACGTTTTAAAAACTGTGCAAAGGAATATTTTGATTTTTTTGCCTGTAAACTAGACACTAGAAAAGCGTCCCCGTCATCACTATCTTTGCCTTGTTGTTTATAATCAAAAAGTGTTTGTTTCGCGACACTTTGCCATTTCTTATGAGGCGAAGAAGATTGAGGTATTTTTTCATTCTGCTCATTTGGCCATATGGCATGATCATCCACCACAAATTCGTAGTACAAGCTTTGAACATCTTCACGAGCACATAACCAATCATATACAGTAATACAACTTATACCATCTAACTTTTCAATCTGATTATAAACATCTCTTCGTATATAAGATAAAATACGGGAAACACTTTTTTTATGCATGAAATCCAATGTATACTCCACCACAATATCGCAAGCTACATTCCATATAAATTGAATGCGATTCTTTCTAAGCCAGACATGACTATATAGACAATGTAAAACACTATGTAGGTAAGCACGATTTAAAAACACAGAATTCTTTTGAAATAAATCAATAATCTTTACTGAATTATAATAAAAATACACGCCATTTGTCGCACATACAGTTACATGGTCATCCCCCTTAGACACCAGCGTATTCAATGCCGTTAAAAAATGAGGCATGTCCATGTAGAGTTCTGTTTTAACAAGTTCTAAAATATGAACCGCTTTTTCATTTTCCCATTCGTTTTGTCGCATCAAAAATCCTCAAAAGAATATGTAGATGATGATTTAAACATCTTATTCTTTAATTCCATCAATAAAGTTCGCATTTCCAAATCTGTTTCTATAGAAATCAATGTATCCATTTGAATCGTATCTAAACATTTTTCTTCAATCAGTTTTTCTATCATCATACACATATCTTTATATAACGGTAAATAAGAAGTCAAATCATGTGCTCTTAAATAATCATTATATTTTTTAGAATTCAACATAAATCGAAGAATAGCAACATGAAAGATACACGCATCGTTTTCTTCAGCACAAAGCTTTTCAAAACATGCATCATAATCATCAAAATCAATTTTCCCTTCTTTAAAACACTGTCGCATACGAAAGCCTTCTCCTTCAATGTTTAGGGCAAAGATATGGGCAGGGCCCACCTCATCATAGCCACCATTGTATTCGGGATAAAAAATCGCTCCATCAAGAAAACACACTTCGATATCCCATGTAATTTGAGTTAATATTTGTTTCAAAATTGTTGTCGAGAATATGGAGCAATCAAAATAAATTCGATTGAGCCTCAAACAGTTCATAAACACATCACTGCCAACATGCAATAAAGTATATGGTAAACGCACTTCTTTTAACTTTCGACAATTATAAAATGCATAGTCCCCAATTTTTTTCAATGTTTTACATAGCATTACACTTTCATGATAATGTCAAGATAAAATTCACCAAAATGGATCGTTTAAT
>UMHM01093454.1_pt1 | contig 10394 bp, 6 predicted proteins | sample 1965501 | NCBI WGS metagenome assembly UMHM01 (sample SAMEA4836095, study PRJEB28245) | human gut metagenome | biome: gut microbiome; material: fecal sample | place: Denmark | collected 2008
AGATCAACTCCGCCTACGGCTGGGCCGGGGGCGGGGAGCAGGGGATGCAGGAGCTGCTGCTGCGCGTATCCGAGATCATCGGCTTCACGCCGGACGGCTATATCGTCGTCGACCTCAGCATCTTCCGGCAGCTGGTCGACCTCATGGGCGGCGTCACCTTCGACGTCCCGGTCGACATGCACTACTCCGACCCCACGCAGAACCTCAGCATCGATCTGCAGGCCGGCAAACAGCACCTGAACGGCGAACAGGCCATGCAGGTCGTGCGCTTCCGCTCCGGCTACGCCACGGCTGACCTCGGCCGCATCGAGGTGCAGCGCGCGCTCGTCTCCGCCGCCATCCGCCAGTGGGTCTCGCCGAAGGGCGCCATCCACCTGCCGCAGGCCGTGAAGCTCGTTGCCGACCATACCAATACCGATCTTTCCACCCGCAATCTCCTCTGGCTGGCCGAGAGCTTCCTGCTCTGCAGCCGCAGCGAGATCAACTCCGCCACGCTCCCCGGCTATGCCGCGAATTTCTCCAGCGGCTCGTATTACGTGCTGGACGCCGCGGGCGTCGCGGATATCGTCAACCAGTATCTGAACCCCTATGAGAAAGGAGTACAGGCCGCGGATCTGTTCATCCGCAACGGCTGATCCATCCCATGTACATCGATCCCACCCGCTATTCCGGCCGCCCGGCCGACTGCGCTTCGCGCCTGCCGAAGGAGCAGCGCTGCTACGATCTGCTTGACCGCCTCGGCATCGCCTATTTCCGCGTCGACCATGACCACGCCGACACCATCGAGGCCTGCGAGGCCGTCGAGCAGGTGCTCGGCGAGAAGATCTGCAAAAACCTCTTCCTCTGCAACCGGCAGAAGACGCAGTTTTACCTGCTCATGCTGGAAGGGGAGAAGGTCTTCAAGACCAGGGACCTGTCGAAGCAGCTCGGCGTGGCGCGCCTGTCCTTCGCCGACCCGGCGGATATGGAGAAATATCTCGACATCACCCCCGGCTCCGTCAGCGTCCTCGGCCTCATGAACGACCCGGACAACGCCGTCCAGCTCGTCATCGACCGCCCCATCGCCGAGTCAGCCTCCATCGGCTGCCACCCCTGCATCAATTCCTCCACCCTCGCCATCGCCACGGCGGACATCCTCGAAAAATTTCTCCCCGCCGTCCACCATCCCCTCATCCTTGTAGACCTTCCGGACCCGGAGTAACCTCTCCGCCTCGCTTCGCTCAGCACCTCCCCTTCACAAGGGGAGGCTTTTTTACGCCCGCACCCAAGGCTCCCCTTGTCAAGGGGAGCTGGCGCGGAGCGCCTGAGGGGTTACCCCGCCGCAGCGGCCCAAGCCTTCCCCTCATAGGGGAAGGCATTCCACTTTGTAACCCTTCTGCAACCTCTTTGCAACCCATTCGAAAACAGTTCCGGGGTGTGGGACAAAATAGTTGACATAAATTAATTAAGAATTCTTAAAAAAGCCGATTTTCCCGAAAAATGCAGGAAAATCCCGTCAACAACCTATTGCGTTCTGCAAAGGACTGTGCTACGATATATATGGAAAACAGGTGGAAACCACGGCCATGCTGCGCGTTTCTGCCGACCGGCGTACGGACAGTCTTCCGTGCGTGCCTGATGGATCCCGGCGGAGAGCCGGGGAACAATGCAAGGAGGAAGAATTATGAAAAAACGTTTATTGGCCCTGCTTCTGTGCCTGGTCATGGTCATCGGCCTGGTACCGGTCGCGTTGGCGGATGGTTCTGAAACTGGTAGCACTGGGACTGTAACAGAACCTGTTGAGGGTGAGAATCCGCCAGTATCTGCTACTAGAACTCGCACAATTATTTTCAAAGCTAAAACTGAGGATGTTGATGTTATTTATGATCTCGGCAGTTGCAAAGTTACGTTTGCAGAAGGCAGTAACTCGACGACGTTAGCTGAGAATAATTGCTCCACTGCCAATTACACAAAACCCGGTTACACTGTTGGTACTTGGTATCAAGGGGGCTATGGGAGTGGCGATCCACTGACGGATAATACAGGAATTGGTTATAGCGCTGAGCATCCGGAGAAAGTCGTTTATGCGTTGCTTACGGCTAAGGATCACACTATTTCCTTTGAATATACTGGCGATGTTCCGGAAGGTTTTACTGCACCTGTAAGCGTAACAAAAAAGACCAATGATACGGTTGAGCTGAATACGCCGACTGATATCCCGGCAGGATATATTTTTGACGGTTGGTATGTTGGCAGCCAGAAAATTGATGGAACGACCTATACCGTTCCTGAAGTCGATGCTGCAACGATCACCTTGACCGGAAAATGGCATCAGGAGTTCACTGTTACCTATAAAAAGGATGCAAGTAGCACTGGTTCCGATGTCAAAGAAGTTAAGGTTGTAAAAGGCTCCGTTTATACAGCTGCTACCTGTGATTGGACTGCTCCTGCTGGAAAAGAGTTCGTCCACTGGGTAACTGCAGACGGTAGTAAAGTCTACAAAGCTGGTCAGTCTCTGGGTGCGATTACTGGCGATGTTACGCTGATCGCTGTCTTCAAGAACAAAACTGAAACGACTTACGACGTCACCTTCAACTGCAATTACCACGACAAGAAAGAGACGATCACAGTTCCGGCCAACACGAAGCTCATCATCGACCCGAACTACGGCACCTACGCTGGCAGCACAACCAAGACGACGATTACTGTAACGAGTGATACCACGATCGCGGATGCGAAACGCGCTGGCTACTATTTCTACGGCTGGTATGTGACCGAGCTCAACGGTGTCTACACCTTCACCGCTGTCTGGAATAACAACTATTACTACAATAGCTACTCCATCTACTACTACGACTATGACGACTGCAAGAGCGAGTACGCGAACTTCCCGTACGGCACGTCCGTGGTCATTGACCCGAACGGCGGCACCGCGAAGCTCAGCGGCACGTCCTTCTCTACCAAGCAGTCCTTCAACATCTACCGTGACTACACGCTGACCGACGCCTCCCGTTCCGGCTATACCTTCTACGGCTGGGATCTGACCAAGTCCGGCAGCACCTACTACTTCACCGCCATGTGGTCCCGCTACAAGAGCGACGTGCCCTACATGCTCAACGGCACCGACCACTACGCCTACATCAAGGGCTATCCCAACGGCTCCTTCAAGCCCACCGACACCATCACCCGTGCCGAGGCCGCGACGATCTTCTATCGTCTCCTGACGGATTCCACCCGCAAGGCGTATGCCACCACCTATAATTCCTTCAAGGACGTCCCGGCCACGGCCTGGTACAACACCGCTGTGTCCACCATGGCGAAGCTTGGCATCGTCAACGGCGGCGCCGACGGCTACTTCCGCCCGAACGATCCCATCACCCGTGCGGAGATCGCGGCCATGATCGCCCGCTGCGACGGCGCCTACTACACCGGCACGAGCACCGTCTTCTCCGATACCTACGGCCACTGGGCTGCCGGCTACATTGACAGAGCCTATGAGCTCGGCTGGATCAACGGCTACGGCACCACCTACGCGCCCGACCGCTACATCTCCCGTGCGGAGACCGTCGCCGTCCTCAACCGCGTGCTGAACCGTGCCCCGCAGTACACCTCCGATCTCACCCGGAACTACACCACCTTCTCCGATGTAGCCACCTCCGCCTGGTACTATCTCGATGTTGAAGAGGCTGCCAACAGCCACACCTACACCAGAAAGTCCAACGCCGACTACGAGACCTGGACCAAACTCATCGCAGACCCCAGCTGGTTCTAAAAACAAAATAAACGCAGGGGCAGCTTAGCTGCCCCTGCGTTTTTACACGCATGAAAAACAGAACCTCTCCGCCTCGCTCTGCTCGGCACCTCCCCTTGACAAGGGGAGGCATTTTTTCGCCCGCACCCAAGGCTCCCCTTGTCAAGGGGAGCTGGCGCGCAGCGCCTGAGGGGTTACCTCCGCCGCAGCGGAAAAAATCCCAACCCCCTTGCTATTTCATGCCAAAAGCAGTATAATCTCAATATCTGCCGTCATCGGTGTGTGGATTGTGCGGCAGAGGTGTGTGTCAATAACTCGAAAGGATGAAAAAAATGAGTCTTTCCGCTTCCGCTCCCTGGCTGAAATATTACGGCGAAGTGCCGCATCACCTGACTTACCCGCAGAAGACCATCTATCAGATGGTCCGCGACGCCGCCATCCGCGACGCCAGGCTCCCCGCCTATGAGTTCATGGGCAAGAAGACCACCTTCGCGCAGTTCATGGAAAAGATCGATCAGACCGCCCAGGCCTTCCTCGCCATGGGCATCCAGAAGGGCGACCGCGTGACCATCTGCATGCCGAACTGCCCGCAGGCCCTGCACGCGTTCTACGGCCTCAACCGCATCGGCGCGGTCTCCAACATGATCCATCCGCTCTCCGCAGCGGGCGAGATCAAGTTCTACCTCAACTTCTCGCACTCCAAGTGCATCCTCACGCTCGACCAGTTCTACGCCAAGATCGCCCCCATCATGCCCGAGCTTGACAACAAAGACTGCAAGCTCCTGCTCGCCAAAATTGAGGACGAGCTCTATCCGCATCTGGCCCTCGGCTACGCCCTCACCGCCGCGCGCAAGTATCCGAAGCCCCCGAAGAACGGCAATCACATCTGGTGGTCCGAATTCCAGCGCGTGGGCAAAAAGCGCAATCTGCCCCTGCCGAAGGACTACGGCCGCGCGGAAGACGGTGCGTCCATCCTCTATTCCGGCGGTACCACCGGCACGACCAAGGGCATTCTGCTCTCCAACATGAACTTCAACGCCCTTGGCCTGCAGACCATCGCGGCCTCCGGCTTCTCGCCCATCGACGGCATGAAGATGCTCTCTGTCATGCCAGTGTTCCACGGCTTCGGCCTCGGCATCGGCATCCATACCGCCCTCATCGGCGGCGCATGCTGCATCCTTGTCCCGAAGTTCAACGTCAATACCTACGCCGACCTGCTCATCAAGAAGCAGCCGAACATCATCCCCGGCGTCCCGACCCTGTTTGAGGCCCTTCTGCGCGCCGAAAAGCTCGAAAACGCCGACCTCAGCTGCCTGAAGGGCGTCTTCTCCGGCGGCGACAGCATGTCCATCGAGCTCAAGAAGAAGGTCGACGAGTTCCTGAAAATGCACCATGCCTCCGTGCAGGTCCGTCAGGGCTACGGCCTGACCGAGTGCGTCACGGCCTCCTGCCTGACCCCGAAGGATTATAACCGCGTCGGCTCCATCGGCGTCCCGTTCCCCGATACCTACTACAAGATCGTCAAGCCCGGCACCACGCAGGAGCTCGACGCCAATCTCGAGGGCGAGATCTGCGTCTCCGGCCCCTCGGTCATGCTCGAGTACGTCGACAACCCCGAGGAGACCCATAACACCCTCCGCCGCCACGACGACGGCCGCATCTGGCTGCACACCGGCGACCTCGGCAAGATGGACGAGGACGGCTTCGTCTACTTCTCCCAGCGCATCAAGCGCATGATCATCACCTCCGGCTACAACGTCTATCCCGGCCAGCTGGAAAACATCATCGACGGCCACGAAAAGGTCCTCCTGTCCTGCGTCATCGGCGTCAAGGACCCGTATAAGATGCAGAAGGTCAAGGCTTTCGTCGTCCTGCGCCCCGGCTGCGAGCCGTCGGACGCCGTCAAGCAGGAGATCCTCGATTACTGCCGCCAGCATATCGCCAAATATGCCATGCCGTATGACATCGAGTTCCGCCCCGAGCTTCCCAAGACGCTGGTCGGCAAGGTCGCCTACCGCGTGCTCGAAGAGGAAGAGGCCGAGCGTCAGGCCGCCGAAGACGCGAAGAATCAGTAATACAATCAACCCGCAGCCTGCCGCCTCCGCGGCAGGCTGCCCGAATTCCGGGAGTCTGCCATGAAGAAAAACGATCGCATCTGGGAGCTTGACGCCCTGCGCGGCGTGTGCATCCTCTGCGTCATCGCCGTCCACCTGATCTACGATCTCGGCTTTTTTATCGGCCTGGACCTGCATCTGCCCGCCTGGTACGTGTTCATCCAGCAGTACGGCGGCGTGATCTTCGTGATCCTGTCCGGCTGCTGCGCCACGCTCGGCTCGCGCAGCTTCCGCCGCGGCTGCATCGCCTTTGCCTGCGGCCTGCTCATCTCGCTCGTGACCTTCGGCATGTACCGCCTCGGCATGGCCACGCGCGACGTGATCGTCTGGTTCGGCGTGCTGCACCTGCTCGGCGTCTGCATGATGCTCTATCCCGTCTACCGGCGGCTGCCGACGCCGGCGCTGGCCGCCATCGGCATCGTCCTCGTCGTGGCGGGCTATCTGATTGCCGGGACCGTCGTGCGGGCGAAATTCCTGTTCCCGCTGGGCCTACTTTACGAGGGCTTCACCTCAAGCGACTATTTTCCGCTCCTGCCGCATCTGGGCTGGTACATGCTCGGTACTGTCCTCGGCCGGACCGTCTACGCGGACAAAAAAACGCGCCTGCCAGGTACGTTCCGAAACAGCGGCGTCGCGCGCTTTTTCTGCTGGTGTGGCCGCCAGTCGCTGTTCATCTATCTGCTCCACCAGCCCATCGTCTACGGTCTGCTGGAGCTGATCGCAAGCCTGAAACGCTGAAAAAATCCTGTGCCATTCGGCACAGGATTTTTTTGTTACTTTTCCAGCTGTTTTCTGACGACCTGCACGATCCGCGCGATCGCGGCGCTCAGCACCGCGTTGACGGCGAATTCCACCAAAAAGTTCACGCCGATGAACGCCACGAACAGATACGTCACAACGTCCGTCCCGCCCGCGTACTGCGCCAGGATCGGCCGGAAGACCGTCAGCATCCCGACGGCAAACACGCCCGTGTTCACGACCGGCGCGACCAGCGCCGCCGCGATGCAGCTGAGCGTCTGCTTCTTTTCCAGCGCCTTTGCAGCGAGTCCCGCGCACAGGCCGCACAGCACAGCCTTGCCGACGCACACGACGATCAGCCAGAACGGGCTGGCCGTCCACAGCAGATACGTGAACTTGTCCGCGCCGGTGACGCCCGCGATCAGGCACACAAGGCCGAACACGAAGCCCAGTCCCGCGCCCGCGCCGGGCCCGAACAAGATCGCGCCCACGACGATTGGCACCAGCGTCAGCGAGATCGGGACCGGTCCGATCCGGATGCCGCTGGCTACGGTCTGCAGCACGACGACCAGCGCGGCCAGAATGGCCAGCGAGGTCAGACGGACGACGGATGCATGATTGTTGCGTTTCATAAGTACCTCCTGCTGTCACTCCGGGTCTTCCCGGATGCAACGCAAATATTTTATCACGGGCAGTGCCCGGTGATAACAGAAACAAAGAAATTGCCGGGAGAGGGGAGTGCTTACGGGATCTCCTCCTCCACGGGTTCGCTGGAGATGGGCGCGCCGTCTTTGATGGCCTGCCACTGCTCGCGCGTGATGAGCAGCTGGCGGGGCTTGGAGCCCTCAAACGGGCCGACGAGGCCGCGCTCCTCCATCTCATCCATGATGCGCGCCGCGCGGGCATAGCCGAGCTTCAAGCGCCTCTGGAGCATGGAGACGGAGGCCTGTCCGGTCTCGAGAATGACGTCGACCGCGGCCGGGAGCATCTCGTCGCCGTCGGAGCTTTCGGTCTCCGCGGCAGTGCTTCCGGAGCTGCCGGAGCCGGATTTTCCGCTCTCCGCAGCCTTTTTGTCGATCTCTGCCATGACGGAATCGGAATATTCCGCCTCGCTGGAATCCTTGATGAACGTGACAACGTCCTGGACCTCATTGTCCGTGATGAAGCAGCCCTGCACGCGTTTGGGCTTGCCCTGGCCGAGCGGCGCATAGAGCATGTCGCCCTTGCCGACGAGCTTTTCCGCGCCCGCGGTATCGAGAATGATGCGCGATTCCATCGCGGAGGCGACGGCGAACGCAATGCGCGAGGGGATATTGGCCTTCATCAGGCCCGTGATGACGTCCGCGGACGGACGCTGCGTCGCAATGACCAGATGGATGCCCGACGCACGGCCCATCTGCGCGATGCGGCAGATGGATTCTTCGACTTCCTTGGCAGCCACGAGCATCAGGTCTGCCAGCTCGTCGATCACGACGACGATCTGCGGCATGGGCTCGAGCTCATCGTCGGCGGACATGCGCGCCTGCTTGTTGTAGGATTCGAGATCGCGGACGCCCGCGTCCGCCATCATGCGGTAGCGCCGCATCATCTCCGTGACCGCCCACTGCAGGCTGCCTGCGGCCTTTTTGGGGTCGGTGACGACCGGGATGAGCAGGTGCGGAATGCCGTTGTAAATGCCGAGCTCGACCATCTTCGGGTCGATCATGATGAGCTTGACCTCCTCGGGCTTCGCCTTGTACAGAAGCGAGATGATCAGCGAGTTCATGCAGACCGATTTACCGGAGCCGGTCGTACCGGCGATCAGCAGATGCGGCAGCTTGCCGATATCGCCGATGATGCGGTTGCCGCCGATATCCTTGCCGACGGCAAAGGAGACCTTCGACTTGTGCTTTGCGAACTCCGGCGAGTCGATGACCTCGCGCGCCATGACGACCGACACGATCCGGTTCGGCACCTCGATGCCGACCACAGAGATCTTGTCCGGGATGGCCGCGATGCGCACGCCCGACGCGCCGAGCGCCAGCGCGATGTCGTCCGCCAGATTCGTGACCTTCGAGAGCTTGACGCCGCGCTGCAGCTCCAGCTCATACCGCGTGACCGACGGGCCGCGCGTGACGTTGATGATGTGCGCCTCGATGCCGAACGACTGCAGCGTATCGCTTAGCCGCTCCGCATTCTGCCGCATTTCCTCGGTGCCGTCGTGCGCCTGACCGCTCCCGGCCTTCAGAAGGTCGACGGGCGGGAACTGATACTCGGGCTTTGCGGGCTCCTGCTGCGTGATCTGCTGCGCGATCTGCGCGGCCTCGAGCTGCACATCCGCCTTTTTGAGCTTTTCCGGCTGTTCCGGTACCTGCAGCGGCGGAAGCGGTTCTTCCGGGGCCGGGGCGGGCTGCGGCTCAGGTTTGGGTGCGTCAAAATGGTCGATGATGAGCGGCGGCATCTGCCGCGGCTGTGTCATGGGAATGACGTTCGGGATGGGCGCCGGTTCTTCTTCCGGTTCCGGCTCCGCCGCCTTCGCGGGCGGCTCCGGCTGGTCGGCGATCAGCGCGTCAAACTGCGACTTGTAGTCGGTATGCACCCCCGGCTCTGCCTGCGCGGCGGCGGGCGCTTCCGCGGCCTCCGGCTCCTGCGCGGGCGCTGCGGACGGCTTTGCCTGCCTGCGGCTGTTCTCCACAAAAACATCCGGCCGCATGGGCGCAGAGCGCTTTGCACTCTTTTTGGGCGTCTCTTCGGGCAGGGGAGGATCGTCGACCGGCAGGTCGAACTCGCTCATCCGCGACGCGCGGCGCTGCTCGGCCCGCTGGACATGCTCGATGTGGTGCGTGGCGACGGTGTCGACGATGGCCTGTGCGGTGTCCTTATGCTCGCGCTGCGGCTCGGCATATTCGGCGCGCGGCCGGTTCTTGATGGCGGTCACGATGCTCGCGACCGTCATATTGAGGCTCGTGATCAGGCTCAGCAGCATCCCGACGATCACCACGATCACCGCGCCGATCCGGCTGATGAGCGCCGCGAGCAGGCTTGCCAGCCCGCCGGACAACACGCCTCCGGCCGTGCCGCTGATGCCGCCGTCCCAGAGCGCGGTGACGACTTCCCAGCCCTCCGGCGCGTCAAAGCTCCCGCCCACCAGCTGTACCAGACTGCCGACCAGCGCGGCCGTCAGAAACGTGCACGTCACGCGCAGCGCGACGGGGCGGCCGTCATGCAGGATGAGGATGAGAAAGCTCATCACGAACGAGAACGGCAGGATATAAAATCCCGCGCCGATCAGCCCCCGGAATACAGACCCGAGCAGATTCAAGATCGCCGCGTCGATCCGGAAGCAGCACAGCACCGTCAGCAGCGCCAGCACCAGACACACGCAGGCGCCGACCTCCCGCCGGATGGGCGCGGCCTGCTTCTTGGCCGGCTTTTTCCGCCCGCGGGAGGAGGAAGATGTCGTTTTTCTTTTGTTATTGGTGGCCATGGAACCTTACACCTCACGAAATCAGGGACAGGATCAGCGTCAGCAGACCCGCGCCCCAGCAGTAATAACAAAATCCGCCGAATTTTCCGCGCTGCACGATACGGTTGAGCGCGAAAATGGCGAGATACCCGAATACGAACGCCGCCGCGACGCCGCACAGATACATCGGCACCTCCGCCCAGTCGATCCCGGCGGAAATGGCCTTGACGAGCGACAGCAAATTCGCGCCCAGCACGGCGGGAATGGAGAGGAAGAACGAGAAGCGGACCGCGAACGTCCGGTCAAACCCGCGCAGCAGCCCGGCGGAGATCGTCGTCCCGGACCGGGACAGGCCGGGTACGACGGC
>UMHM01037121.1_pt1 | contig 10390 bp, 8 predicted proteins | sample 1965501 | NCBI WGS metagenome assembly UMHM01 (sample SAMEA4836095, study PRJEB28245) | human gut metagenome | biome: gut microbiome; material: fecal sample | place: Denmark | collected 2008
GCGGCTCAATCGGAAGCGAATTGTGCAGGCAGCTTGCCGCGCATGATCCCAAAATGTTGATTATTTTTGATATTTACGAGAACAATGCGTACGATATTCAACAGGAGCTGCGTGCGGCGCATCCGGAGCTTGAGCTGATTGTTCTTATAGGTTCGGTTCGCGATAAGCAGCGTGTCCGAGATGTTTTTTCAAAATATCGTCCGGAGCTTGTTTTTCATGCGGCAGCGCATAAACATGTTCCCTTGATGGAAACAAGTCCGAATGAAGCTGTTAAAAACAATGTTTTCGGTACGCTGAATGTTGCGCTTGCGGCAGATGAATTCGGAGCTCGCCGAATGCTGCTTATCAGCACCGATAAGGCCGTTCGTCCGACGAATGTGATGGGCGCAAGCAAACGCATATGTGAAATGATAGTTCAGAATATCAATAACCATTCAAAAACGGAGTATGTTGCCGTTCGCTTCGGCAATGTTCTCGGCTCGAACGGTTCAGTGATTCCGCTCTTCAAAAAGCAGATTGAAAAAGGCGGACCCGTCACGGTCACGCACCGCGACATAATTCGCTATTTTATGACGATTCCTGAAGCGGTCGCGCTTGTTCTTCAGGCGGGCGCATATGCAAAGGGCGGAGAGATTTTTGTTCTTGACATGGGAAAACCCGTGCGCATTGACGATCTTGCACGGAACATGATACGCCTTTCCGGCTTTGAGCCGGAGCGCGATATTCAAATTGTCTACACCGGCCTGCGCCCGGGTGAAAAGCTTTACGAGGAACTGCTTTTGGATGAAGAGGGCATCAAAAAGACTGACAATGCACTTATATATATCGCAAAACCGATAGTGTTTGACGAGGAGGCTTTTGCCGAGGGCATGAAACGCCTGCGTGAAGCCTGCAATGCGGAAAACACGGGGAATGCTGCGGACATCCGCGTCATTGTGAAGAAAATTGTGCCGGAGTATCACGAGAACAAAATGCATTGATAAAACGGAATCGGAACAAAATTGAGCAATAACAAACAGAAACCCGAAAGTGTTAAATTCGGGTTTCTGTTTTCGACATTAAATTTCTGTTATGCAGGCATTGATTTGAAAAAGCTCAGCTTCTCAGCACCTTTTCGATATAGGAGCGGAGCATATCGCAGTCGCTCTTCTGCACGGTTCGGGTCGTTTTGCCGCGTGCGAGAAGCTGATTGCCGCCGCCTTTTCCGTTCATGATGCAATTGACGGCGGTGCAAAGTTCGCGCATGCTGAGCTTTATCGCCGCATCTTCCGTGCATGCCATGCAGTAATCGGCTCCGCCGGCATTCGGCGCAAACAAAAGTGAAACGCAGGGCACGGTGCTGTCTTTTTTGCAAAGCTCGTCCGCCGTGAGCTTTAAATCGTTGGCGGTTGAGCCGTCCATAACGGAACATACCACGGCGATGCCTTTTATGCGTTCCGCCGTTGAAAGCAGACTGACGCTCTCGGCAGAGGCAAGACGGCGGCTTTTTTCGCGCAGCTCGCTTTTTGAAGATGCAAGCTCGTCTGCCTGTTTGCGAATTGCGGCGGGCAATTCCTCGCGGGAGGTTGAATACTGCTTTGCAAGCGCGGAAACGATGTTTTGAACCGTGCGTACCGCTGCGGTCGCTCTGCCTCCGCAAACGAACCAAAGCCGCGTTCCTCCCTTGTAATGCTGAGCATCGGTGAACAGAATCGTTCCGACACCGCCTGTTGCCGCAAGATGCGTGCCGCAGCAGGTACAGGAATCGATTTTTCCGTTGTCGATATAAACAATTCGTACAGCTTTTGCGGGCGGCACGGGTTCGCAAATGTTATTTTGGGGTTTGTCGGATTTTTTATTCTTATCGTTTCCGACAGCTTTATCGGATTTTTTCCGCAGAGTGCGTGTTGACGCATCCTCCGGAGTCGTAACTTCCGTATGCACCGACAGATTTGCACGCACGGCAGCATTTGCAGCACGCTCAAGCTCCTCAAGCTGAGCCTGCTCAAGAGGAATATCGAAATCTATCGTGCAGTAATCCGCTGCCATGTGAAAACCAACGTTCACCGCACCGAACAGCTTGTTCGCAAGCCCGGAAACAATATGTTCTCCGGTGTGCTGCTGAGCATGGTCAAGGCGGGTGTCAACGTCAAGTACTACACGAACGATTGTTCCCGCAGGAATTTCAGCATCACAAAAATGAACAACGCTGCCGTTTTCGGTGCGGGCATCGGAAATGCGAACGGTCTGCTCCGCTGCGGAGTTGTCGGGCCTGAAAACAATCGAACCCCTGTCGGCAGGCTGCCCGCCGCCTTCGGGATAAATCATTGTTCTGTCAAGTATGATTTTGTACGCGCCGCTGCGCTCATCTTTTTCACAGGAGAGCACCGCCGCACCGCATTCGGTGATAATGGGAATCGAGTAATAAAGCAGTTCGGTCATTTTGAGTCACTTCCTTTAAGTTTGTAATATATAAAAATACTGTTAATAAAAATATATTTATTTTCGGTTCTGTTTCTTAAAAAAACGATGCCGCAATCGTGCAGCCGAACCGAAAAGGCGCAGAAGAGCGGGACGCAGCGGGAACAGAAGCCGCCACAGCGCGGCGGGGATTCTGTATGCGGGGGAATTAAAATCAAGCTTGTGTCCGCCGCGTATGCGTGCTTCGGCAATGCCGAGGAGTTCGCCCGTTCGTTCGGATTCATCGGAATCGTTAAGACTGCTTGAATCATTCGGCTGTTCCGACTGCTTTGAAAGCGGAATAAGCCGCAAAGGGTTCTGCGGAGAGGCAAAAGCATCAAACCCGCGGTTGCCGTCGCCGGCGGTCACAACACGATTTCCCTCAATGCGCATTACACGGTGCAAAATGTATTTGCCGGAAATGCAGAAGAGGATGATGTCCCCGCGTTTCGGTTTTTCAATCGTCACGGAGGAGCAGGGGCGTATGCAAACGGAATCCCTTCCCGCGCGGAAAAGCGGGAACATGCTGTTCCCCGTCACACGAAAACACACAGTTCGCCCTGCAAGAAGTTTTTTTCGCACAATTGAAAAAAACTCGGCGGCGGGCAGAATTTTCGGCACGGGTTGCTGAACGGAATCTGTCGGGTATTGTTGATGCTGCGAATCCATTCTGCTGTCTCCTTCTGCTGTTTGCGCAGGATGTATGCAAAAAACTGCAAAGCTGCGCCGTACAGCAAAGCATATAGCAAAAACATTTGGTTATCAAGGCAGGCACTGTAATTTTTGTGTCAAAAACCCGCCGCAGTGTTAAACTGCGGCGGGCATGACGGAACTAAGTTCGATATTCGCCGAACGCGAATGGATTATTTTGCAGGTTCGGTATCAGCGTTATTGCCGCCGAACCACTTTGAAAACAGGTCACGGAGGAACTGCGCAACATCTTTGAAGAAATTGCCGATGTCTTCAAGGGTTTGCTTTGCGCCCTCGGTGAATTTCTTCCAACCGGTTGCTTTGCGCGTTGCATCGGCAAGGCCGTAGGCGCGTGCGCGCAGCTGTTCAACGTCGAGACCCTCAAGCGTTCTTGCAAGGGTCAGAATCTGGCTGATTTCGGTTTCGGTAAGCGAAACATCGTTGTCGTCGGCAATTTCACGAATTTTCTGCTTGACTTCATCATCGGTCATCTTCTGAGTTTCGTCAAGAATCTTTTTCAGCTCGTTAATCACTTCGGTCGCTTCATCGGAGCCGATCATTTCGGCAAGCTGACCGGTTGCAATAAGCTCATCAACGCCCGCCATTTTTGCGTATTCGCTGAGGATGTTGCCGGTGAGGCTTTCATATGCTTTGTAGACGCCTGTCAATGCTGCCGTGCCGCTGACAACGCTGGGGGAAGCAACAATAATTTTTGCGTCCGTGATGCCGACGGTGGTAAGGACGTTGCGGTACATTTCCTCGGTGCAGAAGTCAACATTGTAAGTCTTGATGTCAAGACCGCTGCCTGCGGGCATTGCGCAGATGTAGATGCTGGAGATGGAACGCTGCCCGATTTGTCCGGAGGGAATCTTACCTTCAAAATAGAGGCGTTCTTCAGCGTTGGTAACGGTCAGGATGCGGTTTTCGTCAACTTCACCCTGAATGCCGAACATGCCGATAACCTGGCTGCGTTGTTCATCGGTCAGATCCGCACCGAAAACAATGCGGTAGTCGCCGTCCTCCATTGCGAAAGCGGAATTTGCAGCGCCGAAAATGCCGACAGTGAACAGCAGAGCAAGTACAAGGCTCAAAATGCGTTTTTTCATATTCTTTCTCCTTTCAAAAATAAAGCCTTTCGTGAATGCATCAAAAGATTTCGGAGCGCCGGTCGCCCGAAACGAGCACGGTTCCGACGCATCCGTATTGCATTCCGATAATACTATAACATAATATGCCCGCAATATCCAGTCATCCCGTGCGGAAAAAAGCGGCAAAATCGCCGTATTCACGGCTTTGTTGCAAAAATGTACAAAAAAAGTATACATTTGACCTGCAAAACACGGCGGCGGACGGATTTTGACCGCGAAACAACTCACAATTCAAATATATTTATGAAAAATCAATCCGCTTACTGAAAAATACTGTATAATTAAGAATGTAATTGCCCGAACGCATTCGGACAGGGGTACAGTCGGGCAAAAAACTGATAACGACTTATACATCAGGAGGACTCCAATGGAGAAGAACAGCGGCTTCGCAACGAAGCAGATACATACAGGCAAAATCGAAATTCCCGGCATTGCGCCGCTTGCAACGCCTATTTTCCAAACCTCGACTTTTGAATTTGAAACCACGGCTCAGGGCGCACACCGCTTTGCGGGTGAGGAAGCGGGCTATATCTACACCCGTCTCGGCAATCCCAACACGACAAAAATCGGCGAAAAGCTTGCTGCTCTTGAACATGCCGAAGCGGGCATGGCAATGGCAAGCGGCATGGGCGCGGTAACAACCGTTATGTGGACCGTGCTCCATGCGGGAGACCATCTGCTTGCGGATGACGCGCTTTACGGCTGCACTTTCTCCTTCTTTACCCATGGGCTGACCCGCTACGGCGTTGAAGTCACCCTTGTTGATTTCGAGGATCTCGATGCCGTTCGCGCTGCGATTCGTCCCAACACAAAGGCTTTCTATTTTGAAACGCCCACGAACCCGAACCTCAAGCTCATTGACATTGCCGCAATCTCCAAGATCGCGCATGAGAATTGCCCCGATGCAAAGGTTATTGTTGACAACACGTTTGCAACACCTTACCTCCAGCGTCCCCTCGATCTCGGTGCGGATGTTGTTATCCACAGCGCAACCAAGTATCTTAACGGTCACGGCGATGTTATTGCGGGCATGGCGGCAGGCACAAAGGAATTCATCGATGAGTGCAACCTGTTCGGCCTTAAGGATATGACCGGTGCGGTTCTCGGGCCGTTTGAAGCTTTCCTTATCGACCGCGGTCTCAAAACTCTTGATATCCGCGTTAAAAAGCATTGCGAGAACGCGATGCGGGTTGCGATCTTCCTTGAAGGCCATCCCATGGTAAAGCGCGTTATCTACCCCGGCCTTGAGAGTCATCCCCGTCACGAGCTTGCAAAGAAGCAGATGCACGGCGGCTTCGGCGGCATTATCACCTTTGAGCTGAACGCAACCCGTGAGCAGAGTGCGGAATTTGTAAATTCCCTCAAGCTCTGCACCATTGCAGTCAGCCTCGGCGATGCCGAAACCCTCATTGAGCACCCTGCAACCATGACCCACAGCACCTACACTCCCGAGGCTCTTGAGCAGGCAGGCATCGGCGAAAGCATGCTGCGCCTCAGTGTCGGCCTTGAGGATGCGGAGGATATTATTGCGGATCTTAAAGCGGGTCTTGACAACCTTCAGAAATAAGCTGTCGCTTTTGTCTGATTAAATCCGAAAGCACATGCACCCCGCCCGGGCGGAGGGATTCCGCCGGGGTTCGGGGTGCTTTTTTGTGCGCATACGGCAGATAAAGGGCGTTGTTCAAAAAAATTTTGGCCGAGAGCAAAATGTTTACAGTTTCGTAACAAATTCCCGATGAAAATGTGCTATCATTATTGTCGAAGGGAATGAACCCGCGGAAACGGCGGAGGGAAGCATGGTGAAAAAAGTGATGAAATCGAACGAAAAAAGAGCCGTTAAGGCTGAAAATGCCGAACGCAGGCACCGCAATTTGATTCTTGCGGCTGTTGCGCTTACGGCGGCTGTTGCAATTGTGTCACTCGTTCTTTTCATAAGGACGGCATCGCAGCTCAAACGCGGCGCAAACGAAGAAGAAAGGACGGATATTCCCGTGCTCATCGGGAATATTAACAGTGACGGCGGGGCGGAGCAGCTTTACGGCGGCGAACCCTGTGCAGTTCGGCAGAACCTTCCGAAAGAACCGGCTCTGCTTGCACGGAACAGTTACTGAATACTGAGCAATAATCGGATGTCAACCCCTTGCAAACGCCGTACAGCGGGCGAAAGCCCGTGAATACGGCGTTTTCCGGCAAAAGCGAGGATGATAAAAATATATTGCATCCGTCCTTGCGGCTCATGCGGTAAATATGTTGCGGAAAAGCTTTGAATATGCTATAATTCGGAGCGAAAATTGAATATGCCTTATCAAGAGTGGCAGAGGGAACGGCCCGGTGAAGCCACGGCAACCTGTTTAATGCGAAAGCTTTTCACAAGGTGCCAAATCCGACGGCATTCCCCGGCGCAAACTTTTTTTGTTGAGCTGCGGCTGCCGGGAGATGAGAGCGCAAAGTTAAAAAGGGTTTCCGTGCGATGTTCCGACAGGGTTCATCGCATTTTGTTTTTCTTTTGCAAAGGCATGGAAAGGATAAAATATGAACAATAACGAAGTACAAAAGCGGCTGTTTACCTCCGAATCCGTAACAGAGGGGCATCCGGACAAGGTCTGCGACAATATCGCGGACGCCGTGCTTGATGCAATGCTGCGCAATGACCCGAATTCGCGCGTTGCCTGCGAATGCTGCGCAACAACGGGCATGGTAATGGTAATGGGCGAAGTTACCACAAACTGCTATATAGACATTCCGAAGCTCGTTCGCGATGTTGTGCTTGAAATCGGCTATGACAAGCCCGAATACGGCTTTGACGGCCATACCCTTGCGGTTATCAGCGCAATAAACGGACAATCCCCCGATATTGCAATGGGCGTTGACAAGAGCTTTGAAGCAAAACACGGCGACACCGACTCCTATGATATCGGTGCGGGCGATCAGGGAATGATGTTCGGATATGCCTGCGATGAAACTCCCGAATGTATGCCGCTGTCCATCAGCCTTGCGCACAAGCTGACCCGCCGCCTGACGGAAGTTCGCAAGAGCCGTCATCTCGGCTATCTCCGTCCGGACGGCAAGAGCCAAGTCACCGTTGAATACGACGAAAACGGCAAGCCTGTCCGCATTGACACAATAGTCATTTCCACACAGCACGATCCGGATATCGACATGGAGCATCTGCGCCGTGACGTTATCGAAAACGTCATTCGTCCCGTTATTCCCGCAGAGCTTGTTGATGCGGAGACAAGAATTTTTGTAAACCCAACGGGAAGGTTCGTTATCGGCGGACCGCAGGGCGATTCCGGCCTGACCGGCAGAAAGATAATCGTTGATACCTACGGCGGCGTCGGAAGACACGGCGGCGGCAGCTTCTCCGGAAAGGATCCCACAAAGGTTGACAGGTCCGCTGCCTATGCGGCACGTTATGCGGCAAAGAATATCGTTGCACAGGGCTATGCAAAACGCTGCGAAATTCAGCTTGCCTATGCTATCGGCGTTGCAAAACCCGTCTCCGTCCGTGTTGACACTTTCGGAACGGGAACAATGCCCGATGCAGAGCTTGAAAAGATGCTGCTTGCAAGTTTCGATTTCCGTCCCGCCGCAATCATTGAAAAGCTTGACCTTCGCCGCCCGATTTACAAAAAGACAGCGGCATACGGCCACTTCGGAAGGGATGACGCCGATTTCCCGTGGGAAAAGGTTGATTTGCAGTTTGTGAAATGAGTTTGCACAAAGCAATTGCTGCCGGTTTTGCAGCGAGTTTTGCAGAGAAATGAATGCTGAGTATTGCGCCGGTTCAGTGCCGTGGTATTCTTTTTAACCGAAATTGAAATGAAAAGGGATTGCCGCAGAGTTTGTGCGGCGATCCCTTTTTGATTCGATATATAAATGTGGAAAAAAGATTTATATCAAAAAATTACAGTTCCTGAAAATACGACACGATCCGTCCCAAAGTATCATCGCTGATTTCATCGGAAACCAGAATCCCCTCCTCGATATAACGCTTCGCACCGGAAGAGGCATTGACGATTTCGGCGAATTCCTCGCTTGCCGCATATTGGCTGACTGCCGCAAGATACATTGTTGTTGAAACGCTGTAAGGGCTGTTTTCGTCGTTTACAATTTTGCTGATTTTTTGCGCACAGGCGGCCGCAAGCTCCTTGGCCTGTTTTGCCGTCAGGCTGTTTAGAATCTCCGGCATACAAAGCATGGCTTCAAGATAGCAGAGCCTGATGCAGCCGACGCTGTCGCGTGCTTTCTGCTCGTCAAGGTCATAAAGTTTATATAGCCTTATAAGGCTTTCGGCAGCGTCCGGCCGGGTCATCAGCTCGCGTATGCCGTTATAGTCGCTGCGTACGTTCTCCATACCGTCCTGCATTGTGTCAAAAAGCATAAAATCAATAAACAGGTTATAGTTCATGCAATAAAGCACAAGCTCGTCGGTTGAAACGGTTTCGAGAATGTCCGCCGGAATCTGGGAAACTTCGCGCATCTGCACGGCGTCCTCAAGTGCGTCCCACTGCTCCGGAGTATCGTCCGGATTTATGCTCGAAACGTATTTTTTTTCATCGGTTTTTTTGTTAAGGTATCCTTCGGGAACGGGAAACCAAAATTCGGAGGAATCGTCGTCCTCATCCTTGGCAGGTTCATCCTGCGGGTCGGAATGCCGAGTTTCGTATTCGGCATAATGCTTCCGCGCATTGCGCCCGATTGCCGCATAACTCTTTTTTGGCAGTGCCAAGGCAAGAGTGAATGCTGCTGCTGCCAGTATGCATATGCATACAATGATCGCTCTTCTCTTTTTCATTGAATAAATCCTTTCCGTGCCGACAATATCGCGTCTGACAACTGCTTTTAAATAATAACAGATTATTTTTTAGACGTCAAGTCTGAAACCAAACAATATATATACAATAAACGCAATCAGGTAAATGCATCGGCAGGACTCCGGGAATCGGCTTTAAACGGATCGTGTGAAAAAAGGCCGCAGGTTTGAGCCTTTTTTCGCACAATCTATCGGGGAAACTTCGGTTAAAGGTTGTTTATCAGAGCGCTTTATTCACTTGTGATTGAGTTCACAACCTCGGACATCTTTCCGAAATCAAAAGATTGAACGATCTCCACAGCTTCACTGCGTGAATTGTAAACGGTCAAAATTTCAACAAGGAAACCGTCAATATCCGCCCAGAACGTAACGGCATCATCGGAAACATCCGTATCGTTAACAATATAGAGTCTGCGTATTTTGTCCGAACCGGTCGGAATTATTTGCGTAACGTCCTTTGACTTGATTTTGCCGTTGAGCAGTGTTTCCGAATCGGCGGAAAGCCCCTCAAAAATCGTGAAGTAACCGTGTCCTTTATCAAAGAGGTACACAAGGGAAAAACGCCCGAATGTGGGGTAATAATCCATGTAATGCGGTTTATACTTCGGGTGGGTCGGGAAGGGAATCCTGTCAAAGCGTTCCAACAGATCGGACAGCTCCGCCTTGTTGCGGACGCCGCAGCAGCGGCGGATTCCACGCTCTTCAATGTAGCTTTCAACCTTGCTCTCATCCAGCTTCACGGATGCAAAAAATGCCTGCATTTCTTCAACACTGCGGAACTCAATGCTGTCGGGGGGAACTTGATGACCGGCTTGCCATTCGGTCGGTTGTGCGGTCGGTTGTGCGGTCGGTGTCGTTTCCGTTTTGTGAACGGAAGAACATGCAAGCACCGAACAGATGCATACAGCAAGTATTGCTGCGATGAAAAGACGATACTTTTTCATAGTTATATTCCTTCCGATTAATGATAGTGTGTGTCGTCGTCGGGGGTGTCATTTCAAACGGCTGCGCTCGGAGAAGAAGTTTCACGGGGACAATATGCCGAACATTGTTCCGTGACGTCCGAACCGGTGAAATGATTTCCGCTGTCGTTTGACTGCGGAAGCCTGCTTGGCGGAGAATGCATCGCCTCCTTTAAATGTGATGACTATATTATACCATATTACCTATCGTTGTCAATATAAAAAATCATTTATTCTTTACGTCGAAACACAAACAAAAACAGCCTCCGCAAGTGCATAAAATTTGCGGAAGCTGTTGATTTTTTGCGTTTTAGTTGAAAGCGGAAACGCCTGCG
>UMHM01041493.1_pt1 | contig 10389 bp, 14 predicted proteins | sample 1965501 | NCBI WGS metagenome assembly UMHM01 (sample SAMEA4836095, study PRJEB28245) | human gut metagenome | biome: gut microbiome; material: fecal sample | place: Denmark | collected 2008
TTTATTACATATCTGCCATCAATAACTTCATATAAAGGCCAATAACATGTTTCAACAGCTAATTTGTTTATTTGCATTAACATATCTGTTGGATATCCCCAGCCTCTTGGACAAGGTGATAATACATTTAAGAAACATGGACCCTCTGTATAAATAGCTTTTTCAGCTTTTTCATATAAATCTTTAAAATTTGCATAAGCAATAGTTTGTGCTACATATGGTAAATGATGTGCCTCCATAACTTCTGTCAAATCTTTTCTAGATTGCATTTTACCAGGTATAACTGTTCCAGCAGGTGAAGTTGTAGTATCTGCAAACTTAGGAGTAGCAGAAGAACGTTGAATACCTGTATTCATATAGGCACCATTATCATAACATACATACACCATATCATGACCTCTTTCCATAGCACCTGATAAACTTTGGATACCTATATCATAAGTTCCACCATCTCCACCAAATGTAATGAATTTTGTAGTTTTATCACTAGGCAATTTGCCTTGTTTTTTTAATGAGCGATAAGCTGCTTCCACACCAGAACAAGTAGATGCTGCATTTTCAAAAGCTGTGTGGATATATGAGTCAGTCCAAGAAGTATATGGGTATATAAAACTTGAAACTTCCATACAACCAGTAGCATTACTAATTACTGCATGATCTTCTGGCTTTAAAGCTCTTAAAACCATACGAGCGATAGGTGGGGCACCACAACCAGCACACATTCTGTGACCAGCTGTAAATCTAGATGGCTTATTTGCCATTATTTCTTTTAAATTATATGCCATAAAATTTTCCTCACTTTCTTAATCCTACATAACGATATGGATTATCAATTTCACCAGTTTTAGCAACCTGTGTTAAATAATCAAATACTTCATAAATATTATTACTTGTAGTATCTCTACCACCAATACCATAAACATAGCTTACAGCAGGAACTTGCTTTTTGGCTGTATACATGCTTGAGATAACATCTTCATATAATGCACCACCCATAGCATTTAAAGAATCAGCTTTGTCCATTATTGCAACAGCTTTTAAATTTCCTAAAGCTTCAGCAATTTCTTCTGCAGGGAAAGGTCTAAATACACGAACCTTAACCATACCAGCTTTAATTTCTTTTTCTCTTAATTCATCTACAACTGTCTTAGTGGTTCCAGCAGTTGAGTTCATACAAACAACAGCAATTTCTGCGTCTTCCATTCTATATTCTTCAAAAAATGAATATTTTCTACCAGTCATTTTTTCAAAGTCTTTGGCAACTTCTAAAATAACTTTTTTAGCATTTCTCATTGCCTCAGCTTGTTGATATTTATGTTCAAATAAATATGATTGAACATCTAATGGTCCAACAGCAATTGGCTCTTTGTCATTTAATAAATAATGTTCTGGTTTATATGTTCCAACAAATTTTTTAACTTTATCATCTTCAATTAGTTCGATATTCTCAATTGAATGAGAAGTAATAAATCCATCTTGACATACCATTAAAGGTAATAAAACATCTTTATTTTCAGCAATTCTGTGAGCCATAATTAAGTTATCATATGCTTCTTGGTTATTTTCAGAAAATAGCATAATCCATCCAGCATCTCTTACACCCATTGCATCTGAATGATCATTGTGAATATTTAATGGGCCTGAAACAGCTCTGTTTACTAAGCTCATAACAATAGGAAGCCTTAAGCTAGATGCAATATATATCATTTCCCACATATATGATAAACCATTAGCAGAAGTAGCAGTCATAGCTCTTGCACCAGCAGCCTCTGCACCAACACAAGCACTCATAGCACTATGCTCACTTTCAACAGCAACAAATTCTGTATCTACAGTGCCATTACTAACAAAAGTAGAAAAATATTGAGGTATTTCTGTTGAAGGTGTTATAGGAAAGGCAGCTACAACATCTGGATTTATTTGTTTCATAGCAATAGCAGCAGCTTCATTTCCACTTAATCTTTCTCTAATTCCCATACTATAATCTCCTTTACTCAGTCATTTCAATGGCATGGAATGGGCATACTTTAGCACAAACTCCACAACCTTTGCAATAATCATAATTAAAATCTTCACGCTTTCCTTCTTTATTTACAGGAATAGCATCATCAGGGCAAACTGGAAAACATAAACCACATTGAGTACATTTTTCAGATATGTAAATAGGTTTAACACTTCTCCAGTCACCTGTTTTAAATTCTCTAGCATTACCAGCTTTATAAATATTACCACCAATAGTCATATCACAAGCTGGAGTATTTTTATCAATCATTTAAACCATCCTTTCTAAACTTTATTAACTTCTTTTAAAGCCATTTCTAAGGCTTTCATATTTCCATCAATAACTTCAGGTTTTTTAGCAAATTTGTGTTTAAAGGAACCTTCCATATCAGCTAAAAAGTCTTTTTCTTCAATTACTCCACTTACTTTTACAATTGCAGCAAGCATAGGAGTATTTGGAAAATATTTACCTAAAGTTTCTAATGATATTTTTCTTGCATCAATAGTATAAACATCTCCGGTATATCCGTTAAGTAAAGGCTTTAATTCATTTCCACTTTTTGTAGTGTTTATAACTATTGCACCATCAGGTTTTAAACCAGCAGTTACATCAACAGCTTCTAACAAACTATCGTCAACAACTACTACATAATCTGGTTCATATATATTACTATGAATACGTATTGGTGTATTACTAATACGGTTATATGCAGTAATAGGAGCACCCATTCTTTCTGGACCATATTCAGGAAAACCTTGAATATATTTACCAGTGTTAAAAGCAGCATCTGCAAGTAAAAGAGAAGCTGTTTTAGCACCTTGACCACCTCTACCATGCCATCTAATTTCAATTAAATCTTTCATAGTTTAAGTATTCCTCCTTAAATATTTTTCAAGTATTATTTTATTCTTAAATAAGCATAATGTCAAGAAAAAAAGGTATAATATACTTTGTAAAAACAATTGACAATAATGTGTTTTTTTATTATTATATACATATAAATTGTAAAGGAAAGTGATAATATGCAAATGAAAAATAAGTTGAAAAGTGAAAAAGGGGTTATGACAATGTATGTTACTGTTGCAGTAGTAACATTTACCATAATATTAGTTGCACTTTTCTCGTTAGCAGTTGCTACAAGAAAAAACCAGATAAAAACACTTATAAAAGTAAAAGAAGTGTATGAGCAAGACAATAACAAAAAAGAGCAGATATATTTAGCAAAGAAAGAACAGATTGAACAACAATTGCCAAGAACAAAAGACACAAGACCATACTATCCAGATGATACATTTGAGAAAGATCCAGATACTAACTTAAATGATGGACTAGTAATACGAGATTCAGAAGGAAATGAATATGTATGGATAGAAGTACCAAGAAGTTTATATGCAAATAGTGGTTATAACACAAAAACAACAACAGCAGACCAGAAACCTACAAGCTCAACAGATTATGATAAAATAGAATATTGTTTGCATAAATATACAGATTATTATAGAAGAGACAAAAGTGGAACATTAACAAGTTCTAAAGACGAATATTATTCAGATGATGTAACAGGATTAACAAGTGCACAATATACAGAATTAAAACAAAAAATGTTAAAAAGCGTATATGAAAATGGCGGATTTTGGATAGGAAGATATGAAGCCGGAATAACAAAAAATAGAACTTCGAAAGATGAAGAGATAACAGCAGCTCCATTATCAAAAGCAGGAACAGTAGAAAATGCAGTATATCCATATACTTATGTAAAATGTAGTCAAGCACAAACGTTAGCAAGTCAATTATCAACAGGAAAAAGTTATACAAGTAGTTTAATGTTTGGAGTACAATGGGACCTAGTATTAAAACATATAGAAACAAAAGAAGTAGAAAAAGGAACAGCATTAGCAACAATACAAAGTGCATTAAGAAGTGATAGTAAAGATTGGGGAAATTATATAGATGCAAGCTTTACAATAAATAGAGGAAAGTATGCAAGAGATGAAGCATTAACTACATGGTATAATTATAATACAGCATTAGAAAATTGTGTAACATATGCAAATGGAATAAGTACAAAAGTTTTAGCAAGTTCTAGTAGTAATTCAATATTATTAACCACAGGAGCAAGTGATGCGTGTAAAAAAATGAATATATATGACTTAGCTGGAAATGTAAGTGAATGGACATTAGAATATACCTCTACTACCTACATTCCTTGTGCTGGTAGGGGTGGCTTTTGCGGCATCTTTGGCTCTGACAATCCAGCTTCTTGCCGTGTCAAAGCCCGTACGACTGGCAGCGGCTACGACATTGGTTTTAGGCCCTCACTTTACAAGTAACCCTGCGCCAACAAGATGAGAATACAACTGTGCAATTCTAATAAAATTTAGAATTGCACATTTTTTATGCTCTACACATTGCTTTTTGTTCAAATCTGTTATATAATACACACTGTTAAATATTGCATTTTTAAAATAAATAATATCCAAATTTAAGGAGGAAATCATGGGAGAAGTTATAGTAATAACATCTGGAAAAGGTGGAGTTGGAAAAACTACAACTACAGCAAATGTTGGGTCCGCTTTAGCATTGAGAGGTAAAAAAGTAGTATTAGTTGATACTGATATTGGTTTAAGAAACCTTGATGTTGTAATGGGACTAGAAAACAGAATAGTTTATGACATAGTAGATGTTGTAGAAGAAAAGTGTAAATTAAGACAAGCTCTTATAAAAGATAAACGTTTTGAAGAGTTGTTTTTACTTCCAGCAGCTCAAACAAGAGATAAAAGTGCAATAAATGAAGAACAAATGAAGGAATTAACAGAAAAATTAAAAGAAGAGTTTGACTATATTTTAATAGACTGTCCAGCAGGAATAGAGCAAGGCTTTAAAAATGCGATTGCAGGAGCAAGTAGAGCAATTGTAGTAACAACAGCTGAAATATCTGCTATTCGTGATGCAGACAGAATTATAGGACTATTAGAAGCATCTGAAATCAAAAATCCTGAATTAGTTATTAACCGCTTAAGACCTAATATGGTTAAAAAAGGTGAAATGATGGAAGTTGAAGATATAGTAGACCTATTATCAATTGACTTAATTGGTGTTGTACCAGATGATGAATTTATTATTACACAAACTAATAAAGGAGAGCCAGTTGTAACAAATCATAAAGCTCCATCTGGAAAAGCATATACAGAAATTGCTAGCAGAATATTAGGGGAAAATGTAGAAATTACAATACCAGGAAAAAAGGAAGGATTTTTTACAAAATTTAAAAACTTCTTTACAAAATAATACATACGGAGGTAGAACATGTTTGAAAATATAATGAACTTTTTTAAAAGTCTTGTAAAAAAAGAAAAGAGCAAGGAAAGCTCAGATACAGCAAAAGAAAGATTGCACTTAGTTTTAATGCAAGATAGAGCAAACGTATCTGCCGATTTCTTGGAACTTATGAAACAAGAAATAATAGAAGTAATAAAAAAATACATAGATGTTGACGAAAAAGAAATAGATGTGCATTTAACAAACAAAGCTAATGAGGATGGTACAGTTGGAGCACCTGCATTATATGCAAATATCCCAATTGTAACAATTAAAAATGAAGCAAGAAAATTAAATGTACCAAAACAACAAGAAAAAAATAATAACGAAAAAGAAAAATCTAAAGAAACTGAAAATAAACCTAAAAAGGAAGAGAAAAAAGAAGAAAAGGTAGAAGAAACAGTGGAAGTTAAAGAAGAAAATGAAGTTGATTCTACACAAGAAGAAAGCAAAGAAACAGAAAACACAACAAATACCGAAGAAAATAAAGGAGAAGAGAATAAAGGACAAAAAGTAGAAGATAATATAGTTGAACAAGAAGATAAGGAAACAGAGACATCAAATAAATAGAGGTTAAGTTGAAAAATAATTAGAATTTTGGCTGTGTCAAATTTCATTTAAAACGCGGTTACAACCAAAGAGGTTGCGCCCTTGCCTTTTAAATAAAATTTTCCTTGCCAAAATTTAATTCTTTTCCAACTTGATTTATGTTTTGATAAAGGAAAGAAGTTAAACATGCAAAAAAAGATGTTTAAAAATTTTGAGTGGGGGATTTTAATATGTACAATAATACTACTAGCAATAGGGTTAGTTGCACTGTTTTCTGCCACTCAAAATTCAGATTATGAGGAATTTAAAAAACAAATTATGTGGATAGGCATTAGCATTCCAGTAATAGTTGTAGTTATTTTGGTGGATTATGAAATATTAGCTAAAATATCTCCAGTTATATATGGAATAAGCCTTATTTCACTTGTAGCAGTATTATTTACTGAGCCAATAAATGGAGCTACTAGCTGGTTTAATATAGGACCATTTTCATTCCAACCAGCCGAATTTGCCAAAATTGCAGTGGTGCTATTTATGGCAAATGTTATTGTAAAATTGCAACAAAAAGGTAGAGACGAAATAAATAGATTTTGGAAGTTGGGAATAATATTAGCAACAGTTGGAGTACCAACATTACTTATTATAAAGCAACCAGACTACGGAACAGCATTAGCATTTTTAGTTGCACTGATATTTATGCTATATGTAGCAGGAATAAACAAAAAATATATTATAACAGCTGTACTATTAGTAGTTATTTTGGTACCATTAGCATATTTCTTTATATTACCAGATCATGCCAAAGCAAGAATAGATGTGTACCTAAATCCAAACTTAGATCCGAGAGGAGATGGCTACAACATAATACAATCAAAATTAGCAATAGGGGCTGGGCAAATATTTGGAATGGGACTATTTAAAGGAAATCAAACACAGTTAGGTTACTTATACCCAAAAACCACAGACTTTATATTTGCAGTTATAAGTGAGGAGATGGGATTTGTAGTTGCAGGAGCCATAATTGTACTATATGTAATACTAATTACAAAATCAATTCAAGTAGCCAAAACTGCCAAAGACGATTTGGGTTCATATATAGCAACTGGAATAGTTGGAATATTTTTCTTTCATATGTTAGAAAATATAGGAATGACAATGGGACTATTGCCAATTACAGGAATACCACTTCCATTTGTAAGCTATGGTGGAAGCTCAATGCTCACAAACCTAACCCTAATAGCAATTTTATTAAACATAAGCACCAGACGCAAAAAAGCAATGTTTATAGAATAAAAACAAGTTGTTTTTTTACATTGCACAGACTAGCAACAGCGGCATTGCGGACTAATTATCATTTTTAATTAAATATTAGATATAATACTTTTTGCAGTGAGGCTGTGGGGACCGACAAGCTAGAAAGCGTTGCTAAATTTTTTCGAATCATTGAAAATGTTTGCAAAAAATTGTTGTTACGCTTTCTTGCGTAGATTAAATGGTTGTGTTGGAGCTTTAGCTCTTACAAACCATTATATGCAGAGCAGGGATGGAACGGAAAAAAGTATTATATCTAATAATAGAAAAAGGAAGATAAGATGTACTTAAAAGAACTAAAAATAGGAAATGTAAAACTAAAAAACAACATACTACTAGCCCCAATGGCAGGAATAACCAACCTGCCATTTCGTTTAATATGTGAAAAATTTGGAGTTCGGTTTAGCATATACAGAAATGGTAAGCAGTAAAGGACTATTTTATAATGATGAAAAAACAAAATTGTTATTAAATACAGAAAATGAACAAATACCGGTAGCTGCTCAAATATTTGGAAATGATATTGAGGCAATGTCATTTGCAGCAAAAGAACTAAGCAAAACATTACCAATAATAGATATAAATATGGGATGCCCTGCACCAAAAGTAGTAAAAAATGGAGATGGAAGTAAACTATTATTAAACCTAGAACTAGCGGGAGATATTATTGAAGCAGTTGTTAAAAACTCTCAAGTACCTGTAACACTAAAAATGAGAAAAGGCTGGGATGATAATAATATTGTGGCAGTGGAGTTAGCAAAAATAGCAGAATCAAAAGGTGTAAAAGCAATAACTATACATGGAAGAACAAGAGAACAATTTTATACAGGAGAAGCAGACTGGGATATTATAAAACAAGTGAAACAAGCAGTAAATATACCAGTAATACGGAAATGGAGATATAAAAACCAAAGAAGATGCATTAAAAATGTTTGAACAAACAGGTGTAGATGCAATAATGATAGGAAGAGCTAGTATAGGAAATCCATGGATATTTAAAGAGATCCAAGAATATTTAACCGGTCAAGAAATAACACCAGTATCTAATGAAGAGAAGTTAGAAATAATATTAGAACATATAGATTTGCAAGTTAAATATTTAGGAGAAAACACAGGAGTTAAAGAAATGCGTAAATATATGAACTATTATTTAAAGAACTTACCAAACGCAACACAAATGCGCCAAAAAATAAATCAAATAGAAACAAAACAAGAATTACAAGATTGCATAATTACATATTTAAAAAACATATAAAGCATAAGTGAATTTACTCGCTTATGCTTTTGCTATTATTATATAATTCGTCAGGACATATATCAGCACCATTAAGCCAACTGATTGATAGACCATCGATTTTTACAGTATTAAATAAAGCTTTATCGTTTAATTGCTCAAAAGCTTTATGAGTTAAATAAGGTTTTACATCAAAAATTTTCTTTTCTCCATTTTCAAATATAACCAATAACATATAATCTTCTAAAGGTTTTACATCTATAGCTTTAGGTCGCATAAAATCACTCCAATCCTTTTATTTTTAAAATTTCACCATCATTATTATAACAATACCAAGTTGCAATTAACTCGTCATTATGTATTTCCATCCAAGCCTGAACTAGTCTCAATTGCTTTAACGGTAAATTACCATTTATAACAGTACCATCAAGCGATAAAGAAGCTTCGTATTCATTGTATTTTACATGAATATGTGGTTTGTTGTGGTGTCCTCCTAATTCTTTGTATAGATAAATAAGAATACCATAGAATTGCGAAATTAAAGGCATATACACACCTCCCTTATTATAACATTTTATATAATTAGTTTCAATGAAATTAAATAGAAAAAAATAATTTGAATAAAAAAGCTATAGATGTAACAGTTAAATAATAAAATAAATGTAAATAAATGTCAACAAAGAACGTATGCCAAAATACGACAATATTAGACATGAATACTTTGAGGTTAAGCGAATATAAATTGAAATAGGAGTTGATCATATGAAAAATAAAATGATTTTAAAAGTCACCATTGCAATTGTAGTTATAGCAATAATTGCAATAATAATTTACTTTTTTTCTAGAAATGTTAATAAAAAATCAAAAATGGGAAATAATTTAAGTGACAAAACAAATCAGGAAATTGAAGAATATATTTTAAATATTAGCTCATATGAAGCAGAGATAGATGTAGAAGTTGAAACAAATAAGAACAAAACAAAATATAAAATAAAGCAAAGTTATGTTGCACCAAATATAGAAAAACAAACAATTTTAGAGCCAAGCAACATAAGTGGCTTAGAAACAGTATATGATGGAAATACACTAAAAATAAACAACACTAAATTAAATTTATCTACTGTGTACCAAAATTATCAATACATGACAGAAAACTTTTTATGGCTGAACTCATTTATAGAAGATTACAAGAATTCTAACGACAAAAAACTCTATGAAGAAAATAATATGATAATTATGGAGGTAACACTACAGAATAATAATCAGTATGTTTCTTCAAAAAAGCTATTTATCGACAAAACAACAGGAAAAATTACAAAAATGATAGTACAAGACAAGAACCAAAAAAATCTAGTTTACATATTATATAATGAGATAAGGATAAATAGTTTAAAGAAGGAAGAAGTACTTGCGTTTAGATTAAATAATTTTTCTGTAGCACAGTATTAAGAAACACATATCTGCTTAAAACTATTTTTTTATCTTTGCTAATCCTTAAAATATATCAAAACTGGAAGAATATTGGGAGTGAAGAGAATGGTAATAAAAAGAGGAGATATGTTTTATGCAGATTTAAGTCCTGTAATTGGTTCAGAACAAGGCGGAGTAAGACCAGTGCTTATAATACAAAATGATGTTGGAAATAAGCATAGCCCAACTGTAATAGCAGCAGCTATAACATCACAAACAGGAAAAACTAAATTACCAACACACATTGAAATAGAACCAGAAAAAAGTGGCTTAAAAGCAGATTCTGTTATCTTAACAGAGCAAATAAGAACAATAGATAAAAGTAGACTAAAGGAAAAAATAGGGCATATTGATGATAATCATATAATGTCACAAATAAATAGCGCTTTAGGGGTAAGCTTTGGATTAGACTAAAACCGTTGTGAAAATAATCACAACGGTTTTTATCAAAATCTAATCAAAAGTAATTGTGCATATTAAAAAAATATGTTATAATAATAATGTA
>UMHM01014074.1_pt1 | contig 10379 bp, 10 predicted proteins | sample 1965501 | NCBI WGS metagenome assembly UMHM01 (sample SAMEA4836095, study PRJEB28245) | human gut metagenome | biome: gut microbiome; material: fecal sample | place: Denmark | collected 2008
AAGCGGCGAAGCGCGCGCCGGGCATTCCGAACATCGCGCTGGAGAGCTGCGGCTTCGCTCCGGTGGAGCACTACCGGGAGCTTCTTCCGTGGATCGATCTCTTTCTCTTCGACGTCAAGACGCTGGACCCGGAAAAGCACCGGCGGTACACCGGCGTGCCGCTGGAACCGATTCTCCGGACGCTGCGTTTTCTGGACGACTCCGGAGCGGCGATTTCGCTCCGCTGCCCGCTGATTCCTGGATTGAACGATTCGGAAGAGGCGCTTACGCGCATCGCGGAGCTGGCGAACACTCTTCGCCATGTGCGTTCGATCGATCTGGAACCCTACCACCCGCTCGGAGAAGCGAAGGCGCGCCGGCTCGGGAAGGAGCCGGAGTTCACCGCCCCCTTTGCCCCGCCGGACTATGTTGAAGAAATCCGCGGCTTTCTCCAGCCGCTGACCGCCGTTCCGGTTCGTCCGGCCTGATTCATCCGGCGGAAAATTCCCCGTTCCGGCCCCGGTTTTCCGATGGAAAAAACGCTCCTTTGCGGTATATTATCGCCGAAGGAGAGTGAATCATGGTTGTCGCGCTGGATTTCGAAACCGCCAACAGCGATCCCGGCAGCATCTGCGCGGTGGGGCTGACGTTTCTCGGGGAGGACGGGCAACTGTGTTCCCGCGGGACGCTGGTGCGGCCGCCGCGCGCATGCGGCTGGTTCAGCAGCTTCAACATCGCGGTTCACCACATCACCCCGGCGATGGTGCGCGAGGCCCCCGAATGGGGGGAGCTCTGGCCGAAACTTGCTCCCCGGCTGGAGGGGGCGACGATCCTTGCCCATAACGCGGCATTCGATATCGGCGTGCTTCGGAGAGGGCTGGAACTGTACGGATTCGACTATCCGACGCTCGATTTTTTCTGCACCTGCAAAAGCGCCCGGCGGGTATGGCCGGAGCTGCCCAACCACCGGCTCGACACGGTAGCGGCGCATATCGGCCACCGCTTTCTCCACCATGACGCGCGGGAGGATGCCGAAGCGGCGGCGCGGGCGTTCCTCGCCATGCTGCGGGAACGGAACTGCTCGAGCTGCGCGGAACTGGCCGAATCGGTCGGAATCCGTCTCGGCCGCCTCTACCCCGGCGGCTGGGAGCCCTGCAACGTGGTTCCACGCCGGAACCGGGCGGCGGGAAGGACGAAACAGGAAAAAGAGCAATGAAACAGATTGAAATTTACACCGACGGCGCCTGTCGGGGAAATCCCGGTCCTGGCGGATATGGCGCGGTGCTCAAATACCGGCAACACCGGAAGGAGATTTCCGGCGGATTCCGGGAGACGACCAACAACCGGATGGAGATCTACGCGGCGATCGCCGCGCTGGAACAGCTGATCGAACCGTGCGAGATCACCCTCTATTCGGACTCCCGCTATCTGGTGGATGCGATTTCGAAGCGGTGGCTCGCAAACTGGAGGCGGCGGGGATGGATCAAGGCGGACAGACAGCCGGTCTTGAACGTCGATCTCTGGCGGCGGCTGGAGGAGGCGATGGCGCCGCACCGACTGAAGTTCGTCTGGGTGCGCGGCCACGCTTCGAATGCGGAAAACAACCGGTGCGACGAACTGGCGGTCGCCGCCGCGACCCGGGGGAATCTCCCCGAGGACCCGCGGTGACGGCTGGGGGGCGGGGGCGTATAATGAGAAGGAGCTGATTGCCATGAAGATCATCGATGTGCATATTCATTTCACCGATCACGAGGGATTCCGGGAGACGGCGCGGAAGGCCGGGCACGAGAACTCCGCCGGACATCTGCGTCGGGAATTCGAACGGCTCGGCGTCGTCATGGCGGTGGCGATGGGGGCCGGCCGCGGCGGCGACGTCGACGGCCTGAGCGTGCCGCGGGCGGTCGACCTCGGGGGGGCGTTCGACCCGGTCCACTACGGGCAGCCGGAGTTCATCGCCTTCTGCTGCGGAGTGGAGAGCCGGACGCTGACGCCGGAGAACTCCCGTCGTTCCGCGGCGCTCTTCGAACCGATGCTGCAGATGAAGCAGTGCGTCGGCATCAAGCTCTATCCCGGTTACAACCGCTGTTATCTCGCGGACCCGATCCACCACCCGTTCTACGAGCTGGCGGAGAAGTACGACGTGCCGGTGGTGATCCACACCGGCGACACCGCCTCTTCGAACGGCATCCTCAAATACGCCCATCCGCTGACGGTGGATGAGGTCGCTGTGGAGTTTCCCCGGGTGCGTTTCGTGATGGCGCACTACGGCAATCCGTGGATCATCGACGCCACCGAGGTGGCGGCGAAGAACCCGAACGTCTTCATCGACCTCTCCGGGCTGGCGGTTGGGCAGTTCGCGCCGGGAGAGTTCCTCGAACACTACCGGGGCTATCTCGACCATATCCGCACCTGGATCGCCTATCTCTCCGACTACGGCAAACTGATGTACGGTTCGGACTGGCCGCTGGTCAACCTCGAAAGCTACATCGAAGTGGTGAAGAGCCTGATTCCGGCGGATCACCACGACGAGGTCTTTTACCGGAACGCGCTGCGGGTGTTTTCAAAGCTCGTTCCGTTGCTCCCGCAGTGATTCCGCAGGCAGCGGAAACGGCGCGACGGGGGAGGGGGGCTCCGCCGGCGTGGTCCTCCCCCCTGTCCCCGCGGCGGTTCCGGGGAGCGCCGCAGGTTCAGCGGAGCAATTTCCGGTAGGCTTCGAAGTAGCGCCGGCCGAACTCGCGCTGGCTTTTCGCGTCGAAGTGGACCCGGTCCGGGTTGGACGTCAGTCCTTCCGAGGTGACGAAAGCGGCCGGCGCCATCTCTTCCACGACCTGCCGCTGGGCGGCGTCAACCCGTTTCTTGGAGTCGTTCCACTTTTCGCCGGGGAATTGGCTCAGCTGACCGACCAGAATCGGCAGTTCGGGATTGCCGAACTCACTCCGGAACCGGCGGAAGAGTTCCGTCAGCCGCTTGTGATAGGTGCGGCTGAGGGAGTTGCCGCAGTCGGCCTCCCCCTGGTGCCAGAGGATCCCTTTGAGCGTGCCGGATTCCATCGCCTTGCGGGTGCGGGCGAGCGCATCGTCGTAGGGGTGACTTTCGGTCTGTTTCCAACTGGCTCCGGGGACCCAGGTCGAGAGCGGGGAGCCGCCGCAGGCGGCGGGGATCAGTCCCACGGTGATGGAGGGATCGCTTTCCGCCAGAAGGATGGCGAACCGCCTGCCCGGTCCGACACCGGCGAAGGGTTTGTCGAAGTGAACCGGATCCACCGCCGGGACCCAGTTCCCGTTGCGGTCGAGCATCAACACCCGCGGATGAGGCACTTTGTCCTCCGGGGCGATGGCGCCGCGGCCGGCCATGTTGGATTGCCCGGCGAGCAGAAACAGATGAAACTTCTCCTTCGGCGGCAGTTCCGCCGCCGGAAGCAGAATTCCCGTGGCCAGAAGGAGTGCGAGAAAGAGCGACTTCATGATGTTTTCTCCTTACTTACTGAATGGAGATGTCGAGGCGGGGATTGAGAAATTCCACCTTGCCGGAGGATTTCCCCAGATGGAACGAGACTCCGAACCAGCGCGCCCCCTCCGGAATCGCCGTCAGTGTCCGCGTTACGCTGCGGTCGCTCCAGTCGGCGCTGCCGTTGAGCGGCTTGTCGTCGTAGAACCAGATCCGCTGGGCGTTGTTGTCGTAGAACTCCAATGTGGCGAACGCTCTGCCGGAGACGTTCGCCATCTTCTGTCGGTAGACCAGTGTGATGACCAGTTTCTTCCCTTCCGGAATTTTCGGCAGAGAGGAGACGGCGACCGGCGTCTGCCGCAGGGTGAGCCAGCCGTTATTCCGGACGGCGGTGAGGGTCAGAAGCTGCTGTGGACTCTCCGGGGAGAACGGACCGACCGCCACCGAGGAATCCTGCTGTCGGCCTCGGAATGTCCAGTCTGTGGCCAGCTTGTACTCCTTCGCCGATGTGGTGACCGCCAGCGCCGCGACGGCAAGACAGAGCCAGGTTTTTTTCATCGTCAGTTCCTCCTTGTGGTCATTGTTCCGCCGGCAGTCCGTTGATCCGGAACTTGTCTGCCGACGCGTTGATTTGAAGCGGCCCTGCATTGTTCAGAAACCGCACGTTGTCCAGCTTGATTTCACCGCGGGAGTCGCGGAAGATCTCCACGCCGCACCGGCCGATGCCGTCAAATACGACATTCCGGAAGGTAATTTTCTGCACGTTTTTTTCGCCCCAGATGACGGTGATGCCGGCGTTGACGTTGTCGATCGCGGTGATGTTTTCGAAGAGCACTTCGCCGAGATAGTCCCGTTTTTCCGCCCGCAGGACGATCGTGCCGTAGGGCAGACCGTTCCAGAACCAGCCGCCGCACCGCTCCAGCCGGATGTTCCGGAACACGGTGGTGCCGCCCAGCGGCCAGGAGTCGAATTCGGTGGTCGCGGTGAGACCGCCGCTGGTGAGCGTGTCGCGCCCCACGCAGTTCTCCACCCGGTTGTTGCTGCCGCCGAAGATGGCGAAGCAGCGCGCGCGCCACGGCGCTTCCGCGGTGCAGTTGCGGATGATGTTGTTGCTGGAGGCCAGCCGCCCCTTCGGCGCGGCCCAGATGGCGAAGGAGTCGTCGCCGGTGCCGCGGGCATGGCAGTTTTCCACGACGGAGTTCTGCGTTCCGGCACAGAGGTTGATTCCGTCGGCGAGCAGGTTGCGGAACCGGCTGGTTGTCGCGGCCGACCCAGACGCCGCATTCGGCCTGTTCGATCCAGAGATTTTCCACCAGGGAACCCTTGCCCCAGTCTCCCCGGAGCGGGTGGGATTCCTCGCCGCGGCGGGTGCCGTCACCGTGGATGGCGAAGTCGCGGAGCGTCGAACGCCCGTTCACCTGAAACCCGACGCCGTTGCTTTTTTCCGCCAGATTGTCCCGGCGGTTGAGAATGGTCGTGTACCACATGCCGGCCCCCTGGATTGCAATCTCGTCGATCGCAAAACGGCAGCTGGTCCGGTAGACGCCCGGCGGAAGGTAGACCGTCTTTTTCTGCTTTGCCGCCGCATCGAGGCAGCGGGCGATGGCGTCACTGTCGTCGAAAAGTCCGTCCCCGACGGCGCCGAACTCCTTGACGGAAAGAGAATTTTCCGGGTGGGGAATCGGCGGCGGCACCTCTTCAAGATCGATCAGATCGATCACATAATACCGGGCGGTGTCAGAGGCATCCTTCTGCAGTCGGATTTTCGCGCCGGCGGGAATCGGTCCGGTGAGCAGACGCGCCTCGTCGAAGAAGCGGCGCGCCACCGTGCCGGGCAGCCGTTTCAGCTCTTCCGGATCGTTGACCGGATCATGCTCCTTGCCGTACAGCCAGGTGTGGCGGCTGGAGAGCTTCAGGTCGAACCGGTGTTTGCCGTCGACGTACCCGCTCAGCGTATGCTCCTCGCCGCCGCCGCGGGGGGCGTCGGGAATCGCATAGCGTACCACGATGGAGTTCGCCGCCGCCGGCGCGGTGAATTCGACGTAATCTCCGGCCCGATTCAGACGGACGCCGCTCTTGCCGACGCATTCGGCGGCGAAATCCCCCGCCCGACGGGAGGGTTTCAGACGTTCGGCATTGGTTTCGGCCTCTTCCGCCTGGAGTGTGCGCCAGGGGAACGTTCCGCCGATTTCGGCTGCGGAAACGGCGGTCGCAAGCGACAGGAGAAACGGGAAAAGAGAGGTAAACCGCATGACAGAGGGCCTTTCATTCAGTAGATATTGAGAATTTCCAGATTTTCAGTCGTCGCCTGGCGGATTCTGACCGCCATGGCATGGCGCAGCGAGGGTCCGAAGAAGCTCCGGCAGCTGCCGTCGAAGAAGGAGAAGTTGCTGAAGCCGTCGTGAATCAGATGGACCATGTTGTCCTCCCCCATGGTGTTGGAGGTGGACCAGTAGTAGAACGGCATGCCGCGGTACGGGTAATCCACCCCGTCTTTGTTGTAGGTTCCGCTCTTGATGGTGACGGAATCGGCCATCAGCGGAGTCTTGGAGGGCTGTTTCAGCCGATTGGTTTTATAAAAGATGAATCCTGCATGGTTGTCGATGTAGAATTTCCCCAGACGGGTGTCGAAATCGCCGCTCTGCTCCTTGTGCTCATTGTCCCAGCGCACGCCGTACATGCCATCGACCAGATTCTGGCTCAGGTAGCGGGGAATTCTCGGATTGGCCGGGCAGTACCAGATCGGACTCTTTTCCGGCAGGTAGTTGTTCTGGTAGAGAGCCATGTTGTGGGTGATGAAATTTCCGCCGTCGGCAGTTGGATTGTGATTGCTTTTGAAGAGGATGAAATCCTTGTTGTCATTGCTGTAGAGCAGATGGGCCGCGGTGATCTGCTTGAGGTTGCCTGTACAGCTCGCCTTGTGGGCAGTTTTGCGCGCCTTGTTGAGAGCCGGCAGCAGCATGGCGGCCAGGATGGCGATGATCGCAATCACGATCAGGAGTTCGATAAGCGTAAAAAATCCTTTTCTTCCCGACATTTTTCTTCTCCAGTCACGTTCGTGCGGCGACGGAATCCCGTTCGATGATCCGCATCGGCAGTTTGACATGAAACGAGTTGTATTTTCCCTGAAGACACTCCCGGATTCCCCGGAAGGTGGCTTCCACTTCTGCAGATTGATCGTAGGCGACGATGGAGAGCGGCGGGTGGATGAACTCTCCGTCCGCCTCGTCGGTGTGGGCCAGAATGCTGATGTCGTCCGGAATATGATAGCCGAACTCCCGGATTGCCTTCATCACGCCCGGCACGCTTTCCCCGGCGATGACATAGACTGCGGTGAAATCCGCTTTGCCGTTACGGCTGAGCAGATAGCTGCGCACGGCTTCATACGCCTGGTTGCGCGCATAGGTGAAATTTTCCATATGGCAGTCGAGCACGGAACACTCCATGCCGAGAATTTCAGCCGTATCGGGAAATCTCCGGCTCCACTCCCGTGTTTTCTGACCCGGTTCGCTGACGACCATCAGAACCCTTCGATGCCCCTTGCGGTGAAGATAGCCGCAGGCGAGAATGGCCCCTTCGCCGTCATCGGAACAGACGGAACTGATTTCGAAATCTCCGACGTCCATTCCCAGCATGACGACCGGAATGGTCTGTTCGGAGAGCCAGCGCATGTCCGAGAAGGAAAAACTGCTGTGCCAGTAACGGATCATCAGCGCATCGAAATTCCGGGGGGAGATGGCGGCGAGCTCCTCATGTTCCCCGTTGTAGAGGCGTCGAACCAGGTTCCAGTTCCTCTGCTGTTCGACATATTCCAGCGCGGCGCAGCTCCAGCGGTTGGTCGTACCGGAGGGCCAGTCCGGTTCCGCCAGAAGAACCCGGTGGGAGTCCGGTTTCCGGGTGACTCTGCTGAAGTGCCCGATTCGCGGGACGCTTTCGATCAGCCCCCGGGATTTCATCTGGATCAACGCCGCATCGATGACGCGGCGGTGCACTCGAAATTTCGCGGCGATTTCGTGCAGCGAATAAAAGCGGCTCCCCGCGGGGAAGGCATCCAACTCCCGTTCCAGCTGCAAATAGAGTCGTTGTACCTGTGGATCCAGCCGCATTTTATCCTCCTTTTCTCCCTATAGTATACGGTTTGTGCGCAGTTATGGCAATGTCTGCGCGCAAAAAAGAACGATTTTTATAACCTGGTCAGGAAAAAAGGTGTTGTGAGCGCGAAAAACCGGTGTTTGCTGCGGCTATTCACACATTGCCGACGAGGGTTTCGATCGGCTGGTCGGCGCTGTTTCCGCTGTTCGAATTGGCAGTGGCGGTGTCAACCGGACAGGACGTCACTCAGCTTCAACTTTGGGTGAAAAATGGTGAAGAGCCGGATGCGCCGGGTGGACGAGATCCACCAGCGTCTGGGGCGCGTCGATCAGCGCCGTGTCGCGGATCAGGGATTCCGCCCGGGCGTTCTGCTCGAGAACCAGCAGGGTGCCGCCCTCCTTTTCCATCCAGTGGAAAAGCGCGTCCCGATTCAGTTTGAGGGGACGGGTGTTGTGCACGGCCGCCGGAATCACCGCCAGATGGAAGGGGCGGAGCGAGTTCTCCGGGCGGACGGTTTCCACGCGGATGTGGAATCCTTCCTGCAGGCGTCTGGTCTCCTCGACATCCTCCCGGTTGCCGGTGTCGATCAGGGGATGCCGGTGACCCGGCGGATTGTACGCGATTTGCAGATGCAGATCGAGAGCGGGCGACTCTCCGGCGGGATGAAGCTGCCGGAACCGATTCTGGAGATCCTTCCGGAAACCTCCCCGTCGCGCGGTTCCAGCAGCCCCAATGCCAGCAACGCACTGCAGGAAACCATCGAGGTGGTATTTGAACACCGCCTGCCGCTGACCAGAAAGCAGTGCGCAGAGTTCGAGCGGCGGATCAACCGCCGCCTCTCGGCGGTCTAAAACAGCGTCGGCTGGGAGACTTCGGTTCCGGCATCCGCGGCGGGGCGGAGCGAGGCGAGAAACTCCTCCAGCGGCAGGACACGGATTCCCAGCTTCGCCGCTTTGGTGAGTTTCCCGCCGGTGGCGTTCACGTCGGCGGCGACCAGCAGCGAGAGCGAAGAGGTCACATCGTCCACCGGCGTGTAGCCGTTTGCCGCGGCAAGCTTTTCGTACCAGGAGCGTTTCTCCGGCATCTTCCCGGTGAAGCAGACCGTCGGCCGCCCGGCCGCGGACGTTGCGTGAACCACCTGCAGTGCGCCGAGCAGTTCGTCGAGGTAGTCCGACTGGGCGGCGAGTTCGGAGACGAGGGCGCGTGCACGCTCCGGCCCGATGCCGGGAATGGCGCCGAGCTCCTCGGCTGTCATCGTTCGGAGCCGGGCGAAGTCGCAGTGTTCGAAGATCACCTTCGCCACGTTGACGCCGATGTTCGGGATGTTCAGCGCGGTGAGCAGTTGATAGTCGTTGACCACCCGCGCCTTGCGGATCTCCTCGATCAGGTTCGCCGCGGACTTCTCCGCGAAGCCGTCGAGCCGGAGGATGTCCATCACCTTGAGTTCGAAGAGGTCGGAGAGGTGGCGAACCCCGGATTTCTCCATCAGTTTTCGCAGCGTCGGTTCGCCGAGCCGCTCGATTCCGAGGCTGCGGACCGCGGCGAGCAGCCGCTGCAGCTCCGTTTCACGGCACTCCGGGTTTGGGCAGACCAGCTCCGGTCCGCGCCGGACCAGCCCGGTGTGACAGCAGGGGCATTGATCGATCAGGGGGGAGCGCCGTTCGGTACCCGGGCGGCTGCCGACGATGTAGGGAATGACATCTCCCGCTCGTTCAACGATCACCGTGTCGCCGATCTGCACGCCCAGTTCGAGCAGATTCTGGACGTTGTGCAGCGTCGCTCGCCGGATGGTCGTGCCGGAGATCTCCACCGGTTCGAGTTCCGCGACCGGCGTCAGGCAGTTCTTGCCGAAGCTCCACTCCACGCCGGTCAGCCGGGTTTCGCGGCGGATGTTGGTGAATTTGTAGGCGATCTCGCCGCGCGGATGGTGGGCGGTGTTCCCCAGGGATTCGCGGAAGGCGAGGTCGGCGAACTTGATGACCACGCCGTCCTGCGGGTAGGGGAGCGCGGCGAGTTCGTGCAGCAGCTTCTCCCATTGCGATTCGAGCTCCGAGAGCGGCACCCGATATGAGACCAGCGAATAGTCGACCAGCGTCACTTTCGCCCCCTGCAACTGCATTTCGGCGATCTCCTTCAAGCCCATGATTCCGGCGACGGCGTTGCGGGAGTTCTTGTAGGTGCCGCCCCCTTTCCGGCGGATGTGGGAGTAGAGGTTGGCGAAGTCGTCGTCGCGGATCACCAGTTCGCCGCGTGCCGGGCGGTCGACAGGGCCGGTGTATCCGGGGGCCTCCAGTTCGATCAGCGGCAGCTTGTCGGAGACGTCCTCGCCGATTTCACCGTCGCCCCGGGTCGAGAGCACTCGACCGTCGAAATTGGCGGAAATGCCGTCGTATTTTGGTTCGACCAGCAACGGTTCTTCGGGGGTGCGGGCGAATTTTTTCCCCCATTCGAGCACCTCCTCGAGCGAGTAGGCCTTGTCGAGTGAAAGCATCGGCACGGTGTGGCGAACTTTGCCGGAACCGGCGACCCGGGGTGCGTAAACACGGGAGAGCAGCGTGTTTCCGGGGTCGATCCGCCGCAGGGCGCGGAGCAGTTCATCGTAACGGGTGTCGGGGATCTCCGGCTCGCCGAGTTCCCAGTACTGCCGGTTGTGGTGTTCGATCAGTTTTTCGAGTTCTTCCCGATTCAGCTGTTCCGCGTTGAAATTGATGAAATCCAGATCCGCCATGGCGCCTTTCCCGGATGATGATTCTGCTGTTATTGTGTCGGAATACTGTACACTCCACATTGATTTTTTTCAAGAGCGTGGTATATTTATAAACTAAAGTTTTCCTGAAACTGGTTCGATGAGAAGTACTATA
>UMHM01056298.1_pt1 | contig 10365 bp, 9 predicted proteins | sample 1965501 | NCBI WGS metagenome assembly UMHM01 (sample SAMEA4836095, study PRJEB28245) | human gut metagenome | biome: gut microbiome; material: fecal sample | place: Denmark | collected 2008
AGATATTTTTGAATTAATATCGATTATTAATTTACCCCTTATAAAATTAATACTGCTTTTAATTACTGCTGTTATTAAAAACATAATGGTTAGTTTTATTAGAATACTTAAATTATAGTTTGGTAATATATAATCTATTATAATAAGTGTATAGTAATTTAAAAGAATACTAATCATTATTAAAAGTATAGATATGAGTATTATTTTATGTATTTTATTTTTTTCTAAATTGAGGTATGAAAGAATTACTTCTAATAATTTGTTTTTATTTCTTAAATTATTTACTTGTTTAACAGGATATATTACTAGTGATGTATTTTGATACATTTCTTTAAATTCATCAAATGAGATTTTAGTTATATTAGTAGATGGATCCATTATAGTAATAGTGTTTTTATTTACTTTATAAAGAACTATAAAATGATACATGTTGTTTTTTATAATATGACAAATTATAGGGAAAGATATTTCATTATTGATAATTTCTTCATATGTATAATGTACTCCATAGCCATCAAATCCATAATTTCTACTTCCGTTAATTATATTATATGCGTTAGATCCATCTATATCGGTTTTAAGTATAAATGTTACTTCTTCGTGTGATGCTTCACATCCATAATATTTCATTATAGAGAGTAAACACGAAGGGCCACAATCTTTTAAGCCATTCTGTCTAACCATTAGTTTTTTATTTAGCATTTTAACCCTCCTATTATTATAGTTAGGCATAAAATACTAAAACACTTCTTTTTTTAGATTTTTTTCAAAAAAAATAAACACTTTTATAATTGTGTTTATTTAGTTTAGTTTTTTTAGCGTATTTATGTTGTTTACTATATCCTTATGTATATATGAAGCTGATACTAACATATCTACTCCTTTATCTACGCAAAGTTTACCAGTTTCATCATTTATACCACCATCTACCGAAATAATAGTTTTAGCATTTTGATGAATTATTTCTTGTTTTAGATTTTCTATCTTATTTGGAGTAGTCTCTATAAAAGATTGGCCACTTTTACCTGGATGTACGCTCATTACTAATACTTGATCTATTTTAGATAAATATGGATAAAGAACTTTTTCATCAGTTTCTGGATTTATAGCTATACCTACTTTTAACCCATAGTTTTTTATTTCATCAATCATTTTATCTATATTTTTTACTGTTTCATAATGAAATGTTATATAACTTGTATTTAATAATGCGTAATCTTCTATATATTTAGAAGGTTTTTCTACCATTAAATGGACATCTAATGGTAATTTAGAATAACTTACTATTTTTTTAACTTCACTTATTGTCCAGGTTTTATTTTCTACAAATTTTCCATCCATTATATCTACATGTATAAAGTCTGCTTTTGTATTATCTAGTTTTTTTACAATATCTTGTGGTTTTATACTACTTGATAGTATTGAAACGCTTACCTTCATTTTTTGTTTCCTCCATAAATTTTAAATAATTATCATATCTCCAACTTGGAATTTTACCGTTTTCAACTAGTTTGATTATTTCACATCCGTCTTCTTTTACATGAGTGCATGTTCTATATTTGCATGGCTTTGTGAAGTCAGGATAATACTTTTTTATTTCTTTTGATGGGATATTTATTTCAAGTGAACTAAATCCAGGTGTATCTGCGATTAAGCCATCATTTACTTCTAAAAGTTCTACTAATCTTGTAGTGTGTTTACCTCTTCCTAGTGAAAGAGATACTTCACCAGTTTTTAATTTTAAAGATGCATCCACTCTATTTAATAAAGATGATTTTCCACTACCAGTTTGTCCACATAGTGCTACTGTTGAGTTTTTGAATTCTTTCTTTATTTTTATAATACTTGTATTAATATATACTTTTATACCTAGTTTTCTATAATAATTTATATATTTTTTAATATCAGATTTTTCTTTTAAAGTAATCATGTCTAACTTAGTAATTATTATAATTGGCTCTATGTTATTATAGTTTGCGATTAGTAAGAATTTATCTATTAAATAATCAGAAAAAACTGGAATAGATGTACTCATTACAATTAGAAGTTTATCTATATTTGCAATAAGTGGTCTTTCCAGATAGTTCTTTCTAGGTTCGACTTTTTCTATTGTTTTATTAGATATATCTACAATTACGTTATCACCTACAACTGGGGAAACTTTTTGATTACGTAGTTTCCCTCTAGTTCTAGTATCAATTATTGTATTGTTTTCTAATAGTACTCTATGTATATATTTATTTATACATATTATTTTGCCTTTCATATTATTCCCCTGTTTCTGTAGTGTCGTTTGGATCTCCCTCTGTGATTGCTTCTGGTGCTTTAGCTATTGTTATAACTAATGTTGCGCCTGGAGTTACTACTGAAGATGCTGCTCTACTTTGTTTTATGATTGTTCCTTCAATTACTGTTTCACTTTCTTGATATTTATATTCTAATTTTAATTCATGTTTACTAGCGAATTCTTCTATTTGTTCTAGAGTATATCCACTTGTGAAATTAGGATATTTGTATTCTACTTTTGGTATATATATTTTAATTTGACTACCTAGTTTACTTGATTCTCCAGCTTTTGGTTCTGTTCTAAGTACTGTGTCTTCTTTTATTTTTTTGTCTTCGCTAACTATTTCTTCTTCTACTGTTACGTTGCATTCACATTGTGCTTCGATTTTACCTTTTGCTTCTAGGTAATTTTTTCCAGTGAAGTCTTCTACTATGTAAGCTGCTTCTCCTGAAGAAATATAAATTATAACTTTAGTACCAGTTTTTCTTTTAGAACCTATTTCTGGGCTTGTTTTAACTACTTTACCTTTTTCAACTGTATCGCTTGGTATGTATTTGTATTCAGTATCTACGTCAAAACCTAAGTCAGTAAGTTCGTTTGCTGCATCAACTGGTTCTTTATTTACAACGTCTGGTATAGTAACATTTTTAACTTTTGTTTTTTCAAAATATAAAGTCATACCTATTGTAACCGTTAAAACTAATGCTGTAAAGATACTTACGATAACTATTAAAGTTTTGTTACCTTTCTTTTCTTCTAAGAAGTCTTCATCATCGTCTTCTTTTGTTTTTTTCTTTTTTGTTGTTTCTTTCTTTAATGGTTCTAGTTCTTTATCAAGTACTTTTGTTTCTTCTAAGTCATTCTCTGGATATGGATAAACATATCTTTTTTCATTTTGTCTTGATTCATCTAGTGCTGTTTTTAAGTCTTCGTGCATGGCTCTTGCATCTGTATATCTATTTTTTGGATTTTTAGCTGTTGCTTTAATAATAACATTTTCTATTGATTGAGGTATGCTACTATTAAATTTCCTAACACTAGGAAGTGGTTCTTTTAGATGTTTTAGAGCTATTTCTACAGCATTATCTCCTTTATATGGAACTAAACCAGTTAGAAGTTCATACATCATTATTCCCATTGAATAAATATCACTTCTTATAGTTGAACCTTTTCCATTTGCTTGTTCTGGTGGTAGATAATGTACTGTTCCCATAACTGAGTTTGTTTGTGTTAGTTGTGTTGAGTTAAGTGCTGTTGCTACTCCGAAGTCAGTTATTTTTATCATACCATTTGAAAGTATCATTATATTTTGAGGTTTTATGTCTCTATGAATAATATAGGCATCGTGTGCATGAGCCATACCATCTGTTACTTGTAACATTATATCTATTACTTCTGTAACAGAAAGGTGTCCTCTTTTCTTTAATACTTGTTTTAGAGTCATTCCATCTACATATTCCATAACAATATAATATTGACCGTCATCTTCTCCAACATCATACATTTCAACTATATTTGGATGGCTTAAACTAGATGCTGAAAGTGCTTCTCTTTGAAATCTACGAACGAATTTTTCATCGTTTGCTAGATCTCCTCTTAGTACTTTAACAGCTACATTTCTATCAAGTATTGTATCATGTGCTAAATATACGTTAGCCATTCCACCTTCTCCAAGTGTCTTAATTATTTGATACCTATCGTTAATTTTAGAACCTTTAACTATCACACTATTCACCACTCATTCTTGCATAAGCAATTGTAATATTATCATTTCCCCCACGAGTATTAGCTTTCATAATTAATTTATCTACTTGCTCCTCTATATCTAATTCTTTATCATTTAATACTTTTTCCATTTGTTCTACTGTTAACATATTAGTAAGTCCATCACTACATAAGAAAATACCATCTACTGTACGTTCTACATCAAAAATATCCATTTCTATTGTTTCTGCTGCACCTAATGCTTTCATAAGTACATTCTTTTGTGGATGATTTTTTGCTGCACTTTCAGTAAGTTCTCCATTTTCAAGTAAGATGTTTACTAGTGTATGATCTTTAGTAACTTTGTAAAGTTTACCTTTTTTATATACAAAACCACTTGAATCTCCCACGTTTCCGAATAGTAAGAATTCTTTAGTTAATATTGAACAAACACATGTTGTTCCAAGACCACTAGCATCTATATGTTCTTCAGAATATTTAAGTATTTTAATATTTACTTCATCTATTATTTCTTTTAACCAAATTACTGCTTCTTCTTTAGTACCAATACTTGATAGTTCAGCAAATCTTTTACCAAGCTCAGTTACTACTAAAGAACTTGCAACTTCTCCAGCTTTATGTCCACCCATTCCATCAGCTACTACTAATAAATACTCATCACTCATATTTTTAATAATTGTTACTGAGTCTTCATTATGGCTTCTTACTTTTCCTGGGTCTGTTTGATAACAAGTCTTCATTTTTCACCTTCTTTTTTAATGTAAATAATTTATTATTGAAATATATTATTTATTGATATTGATTAAATTCTCAATCATTCTTTCTCTATCGTTATATTTACATTATTTGATTTAAGTATATCATAATTTTTTTTTATTTTAAAGTCATTACTTCTTTCGATTGTAAAATCAAATGTCTCATTATAAATTATTAACTAATACACATATGTTTATTCTTTAAAAATAAGATATTTATTTTACAACTTGGGTACTATTAAAACCATTTTTTTGAGAGTACTTTTGCTCTTTCTTTACCTTTTAAATATTCTTCGACTGTTTGTTTACTGCTTCCAGCAAAGCATGTTTCTGATCTATCAATTTTACTATTTCTAGCTATTCTTGCCAGTTCTATTTGATTTTTTATTTGATTTGAATCAACACTAATTTTTTTAATTTCTTTAAACACTTTATAATTCACCTCTTATATATTATTGTTTTCATGGCTTGCTTTTAATTGTCCACAAGCACCTTTAATTCCTTTACCCATTTCTCTTCTCATTTGAACATTAATTTTATGTTTTACTAGTTCATCATAGAATGCATTTATTCTATCTTTAGAACTTCTCTTAAAATTACTACTTGTACTATTATATGGTATTAGGTTTACATAAACTAATTTTCCTTTTAAGAGATTTGCGAGTTCTTTAGCGTTTTCTATGCTATCATTAATTCCTTCTAATAAAATATATTCCATTGTTACTTTTCTATTAGTTTTAGAAATATAGTAGTCTACTGCAGACATTAATTCATCCATTTTATAAGCTTTACTAATAGGCATTAATGTTTCTCGTATTGCTTGATTTGGAGCATGAAGACTTATTGCTAAATTCACTTGAGTGTCTAAGTCAGCAAACTCTTTTATTTTTGGTACTATTCCACAAGTACTTACTGTAATTCTTCTAGAGCCTAAGTCTATACCTTTTGGACAATTTAATATCTTAATAGCTTTTACTAGATTTGTAAAATTATCAAATGGTTCGCCTATTCCCATTACAACTATATTATCAACTTTGATATTTTCTAGCTTTTCTATAGTTAAAACTTCTAATATAATTTCAGCTGTAGTTAAGTTTCTTACTTTTTTTAGTTTACCACTCTCACAAAAAGCACAGGCCATGTTGCATCCGATTTGTGTACTTATACATATACTGTTTCCATAATTATGTTTCATTAGTACTACTTCAATACTTGAATCTTTTACTTCAAGTAGATATTTATTTGTATCTTCACTTTTTAATTCGTCTATTACATTTAAATATTTTATTTCAAAATTATTATTTAAGAATGCTTTTAAATCTTTGCTTAAGTTAGTTATCTCATCAAAAGAAGTTACTCTTTTTTTATATATTCCTTCAAATATTTGAGTTGCATTATATTTTTTAAAACCTTTTTCAACTAAAAGATTTTCAAGTTCTTCTAAAGTAAAATCATATATATTCATTTTTCTTCACCTCTTAAATTATAACATATTTTTATATTAAAACCATATTCTTATGAATATGGTTGTTTTTAGTATCCTAGTTTTTTTACTAATGATTTTATTTCATCTTTGTCTTCTACATTTGCATTTATATATAGAAGTGTGTTATCTATTCTACATGTGTACATATACATAAGGTCAGTAGTAAGTTCATAGGATTCATAATTATTTATTTTTATTGAATTCTCTATTGTTTTGCCATCTTTACTTGCTTCGAATGTGGCTTTCTCATCTTTAAATAATGCTTCTGCTTTAGAAGTATTTTCTAGAATATAGAAGTCTATAGTATAAGACCCATTTGTTATGTATGCTCCTCTTTGTATACCATCAATAACCGTGTCTATTTGACCATTTTGATATTCACCAACTGTATATTTGTTAGTATCAAATGATGATGTGAATTCTTCTATAGTTAGCGCTTTCTTACCACAACCTGTTAAAAATAATAATGATGTTATTAATATAGTTATTAATAATATTTTCTTTTTCATATATTCTCCTATTCTTAAGAAGATTTTATCATTATTTTTATATATTGCCAACAAAGTTATATAGTTTTTTACATAAAGGATAGTTTCTCGTCCCCTCATGAATTTCAAGTTCTTCTAAATTTTCATAAATATTTAATACTCTAAATCCATTTTTTCTTAGTATTTCACTATCAAACTCTTTAAAGGCTGGACATGGCAGTATAGTTCCATCATATTTAATAACTAGTTTGCTTAGACCTGCTGTACATTTATGAGAATTGCTGCTATCAAGAGGTATTCCTATTCTAATTTTACCATTGAATCTTTCATTTGCTTCCTTAACTATCTTTCTAAATTCTTCATAGTCTTCTTTGCTCATCTTAAGTTTAGATTCATTAACTTTTCCTCTTCCTTGAGGTACAAAGTTTAATAAACTTAGGTTTTTAACTTCAGCTATATTTAGTAATTCTACTATATCAACTAAAGATTTATAGTTATATTTCATAGGTACAAAGTGTATATCCGTATCTAAACCTACTTGGCAAGCTCTTATTATTGACGTTGATACTTCACAAAAATTATCTTTACCCATCAATAAATTGTATTCTTCTCTATTTGATCCTTGATAATCAAATACTATTTTATCTAAGCCTAAGTTTTTCAATGCTTCTAATTCGTTCTTTGATATACTTGTATATTCTCTTTTATATATCATTTCATATATTTTTTGTAATTTTCTTTTAATATTTTCTTTATCTTCTTCACTTGGATCAAATCTTTTAATATCACTTTCAATCATTAAGTTTAATTCTTCTTCCGTTAATTTATGTGCACATTTAACACCGCTTGTAAATAAAACTACTCTAATGCCTTTGCTTTTAGCATATTCTATCATTTTGAATAAATCAGGGTTCAAAAATGGTTCTCCACCTGAAAATGATAATTCTTCCACTCCACCTTTTGATAATATATAATCTAAAGTCTTTTTAAATGTATCAAACCTTATAATTGTTACTTTATTTATACTTGCTAGTGATGAACAAAATATACATTCATTAGGACATTTTTGAATTATTTCAAAACATAAATCTTTAATCATCTATTGCTCCTTGGCTGTATTATAACAATTTTTATAAAAAAGAAAAAGTACCAAAGTACTTATTCTAATATTGCTTTAATTCTTCTTACTCCTGCTGAAGATGCTTCTTCTTTTACTATTTTGAAGTGTCCAAGTTCATTTGTATTCTTAACATGTGGACCTCCACAAAGTTCTTTAGAAATATTATCTCCGATAGTATAAACTGTAACGATATCAGGATATTTTTCTATAAACATACATTCTGCACCTGATTTAATAGCGTCTTCTTTACTCATTTCTTCTACTGTTACAGGCAGTCCTTCTTTAATCCATTCATTAACTAAATCTTCAGTTTTTTGTTTTTCTTCAACACTTAGTTTATGGTCACAACTAAAATCAAATCTCATTCTTTCATCAGTAATATTGCTTCCTTTTTGATGAACATCTTTGTTTACAACAACTTTTAATGCTGCGTTTAATAAATGTGTTGCTGTATGATACTTAGTTTCTATTTCATTGTTTCCGCTAAGTCCACCTTTGAATTGACCAGCAGATGCTGTTCTTGATAATTCTTGATGAGCTTTAAATTTTTCTTTGAATCCTTCTTCATCAACATTTAATTTTCTTTCGTTAGCTAGTTCAATAGTTAATTCAATTGGGAATCCATAAGTATCATATAGTCTAAATGCTGTAGTTGCATCTATATCTTTATTATCTTTAGTTACTTTTTCAAATTCTCTTAAACCTTTTTCTAATGTTCTATTGAATTTTTCTTTTTCATTTTTAAGTACTTCTAAAACAGTATTTTTATTATCTTTTAATTCTGAATAATATTTTTCATATTTAGAAATTATTAGTTTTGCGATTTCTTGTTCCCAGTTACTAGAAATATCCATTCCTAGTTTTTTAGCATGTCTAATGGCACGTCTAATTAATCTTCTTAAGATGTATCCTTGACCTACATTACTTGGTTTTACTCCTGCGTAGTCTGCACTTATAAATACACTTGTTCTTAGGTGATCAGCTATTATTCTCATACTTTGTTCATTACCTTCATATGACAAATTACTAATTTTAGATATAAGTTCTATTACATCTTTAAAAATGCTTGATAGGTAGTTATCGTTTACTCCTTCTAGGATTGCTGTTACTCTTTCTACTCCCATACCAGTATCTACGTTCTTTTTAGGTAGTTCTGTTATAGTGCCATCTACCCCTTTATTATATTGCATAAATACATCATTCCAAATTTCTACCCATCTTTCATCTTCAGTATCAAATACTTCAGGAATTGGATCATTACTTCTCCAGTAAAACATTTCTGAGTCTGGTCCACATGGTCCTGATTCACCAGCTATCCAGAAATTATCATCTACTGTTTTAGCAATTCTTTCTTTTTTAATACCTAAACTTAACCATTTATTATATGATGTCTCATCAAATGGAATGTTGTCGCTTCCAGCATAAACTGTTACAGCTAATCTTTCAACTGGAATATTTAATACTTTTGTTAAGAATTCAAAACTCCATTCGATAGCTTCATCTTTGAAATAGTCTCCAAGTGACCAATTACCTAACATTTCAAAGAATGTGTGATGATATGTGTCTCCTATATTATCTAAATCATTTGTTCTAATACATTTTTGATAATCACAAAGTCTAGTACCATATGGATGAGTTTGTCCCATTAAATATGGTATTAATGGTTGCATACCAGCTGTATTAAATAAAACACTTGGATCATTTTCAGGTACTACTGGCGCACTTGGTATTTGTTTATGTCCTTTACTTACAAAAAAATCAATGTACAAATCTTTAATATTCATAATTTCCTCCTTAAAATAAAAAAGAATGGCACACAAGGAGTCATATAGACGGTACCATCCTTTAATTAACTTAATTAATATAACGTATTTCCACGTGAGCTATTAACTCATAAGTGAAAGTAGCTTCAAATATAGTACTTATTAGTTTACACCAGCCACTAACTCTCTATAAAGTATTTTTATTCTACTCGTCTTTCAATGTATTAGATTTTATCAAAATTATTAATAAATATCAATAGTTTTAATTATTTTTATTGTTTTGCTGTGAAATATCCAGGAGTACCTGCTGTATCTATTCTAGCATATGTTTTATTTACATGTGAACCATTATATTTTGTTCCTGCTCCACCTACTAGACTAGTAGCTCCTTTAAACATATCTATACTACTTGTTACAGCAGTTGTTACAAATTTACTGCTTCCATATATTGTTTTAAGATTTGTAGAACCATAAAACATATGGCTCATATCTGTTACTTTTGATGTATCAAAATTACTTACATCTAAGGTTGTGGCTTGACTATATTGAAACATATAATTCATATTTGTTACGTTTGATGTATCAAAATTACTTACATCTAAGGTTGTGGCTTTACTATTATAAAACATAGCGTTCATTTTTGTTACATTTGATGTATTAAAATTACTTACATCTAAGGTTGTGGCTTGACTATATTGAAACATATAATTCATATTTGTTACGTTTGATGTATCAAAATTA
>UMHM01050075.1_pt1 | contig 10335 bp, 11 predicted proteins | sample 1965501 | NCBI WGS metagenome assembly UMHM01 (sample SAMEA4836095, study PRJEB28245) | human gut metagenome | biome: gut microbiome; material: fecal sample | place: Denmark | collected 2008
CACGCTGCGACCGGGAACTCGTCGCTCTCGCCGCGGACTGCTACGTCAAAGGGGGCGACTACACCCGCGAAAAGCTCGATCCGGCGGAACGGGCCGCGCTCGAAAATGCGGGGACGGAGATCTGTTTCAAACCGTTCATCCCCGACTTTTCAACCACCACCATCATCGCCCGTATCCGGGAGACACTGTAACCGAGAGATGGGGAATCCGTGAAAAAAATTGTGCTGTCCCGCTGGAAAAACGCCCGCAACACCCTTGCGGCACTGGTTCTTCTGCTCTTCGTCCTCGCCTTCGCCGGTTTCGGCGAACTTTCCGCATTTTTGGTGCGCGTGCAGTTCGGTCCGGCGCTGGCGGACTGTTTCGCCGCTTTCTCCGCCGGAGTGCTGGCCACAGTGCTGGGGATCGCGCTGCTCACCTTCCTTTTCGGACGGGTCTACTGTTCGATCCTCTGCCCCTTCGGCATTCTTCAGGATCTGATTGCGTTTCCCCTGCGGAAACGGAAAAGGCTGGTGCCGAACCTCCCCCTGCTCCGCTATGTGGTCGCCGGAGTCGTCTTCGGCGCGCTGGCCGCCGGCTGGGCGGGAGGCCTGCTGCTGCTCGACCCCTACTCCAACTTCGGGCGGATCATCGGCGCCTTTCTCTCCGGCGGATTCGTTCCGCTCCTCGTGATCGCCGTGCTCGCCCTCTGGAAGAAGAGGATCTTCTGCACCGCGCTCTGCCCGGTTGGAACAGTGCTCGGGCTGATCGCGAAACTCTCATTCTTCCGGCTCCACTTCACCAGCCGGTGTGTGAAGTGCGGGCGCTGTGCCGCCGCCTGTCCGGCAGGCTGCATCGATCCCCGGAACGGCGTTCTCGACAACGAACGGTGCCTGCGCTGCATGAACTGCGTCGGAGCCTGCAACTTCCACGGACTTGCCTTTTCGCATCCCGAAACGGCGGAAACTCCGGTCGATCCGTCGCGCCGGGCGTTCCTGCTGCGCGGCGGAATCCTGGTCGCCGGGCTGGCGGCGGGTGCGGTTCTCGTACGAACCGGTCTTTCCCGACTGGCGGAACTCCCGCGGCGGTTCGGCATCCTGCCGCCGGGTGCACAAGATGCGGAACGGTTCGCCGCAAAATGCACCTCGTGCCAGCTCTGCACGGCGAACTGCCCGGAAAAAATCATCGTTCCGGCGCCAGGCGGAACCGGTCCGGTTTCGCTCGACCTGAACCGCGGCGCCTGCCGTTTCAACTGCAATCTCTGCGCACAGCTCTGCCCGACCGGCGCAATCCTCCCGCTGACACTTAAGGAGAAACAGCATACCAAAATCGCCGAAGCGAAATTCAATCCCAGAAACTGCATCGTCTTCCAGGAGGAAGAAGAGTGCGGCCGATGTGCCTCCGTCTGCCCGGTACGCGCCATCACTCTACGCGGCAATGGCACACCGCGCCCGGTGAATACAAATCTCTGCATCGGTTGCGGGGCCTGTCAGGCGGTCTGCCCGGCCCCGGAGAAAGCGATGACGGTTCATGAGATCGAAAAACAGATCACACTTCCGGAACCGGTCCGGCAGTGAACAGAATTTTACAGGAGTGCGTGACGATGCGAAAGATTTTCCTGTTCGGCGCGGCGCTGACCGCAGTGCTTTTTTCCGGCTGTACCACCGCGCCGGAACCGCAGTTGGAAACTGCCCGGCAGATGATTCAAACCAACCGGGCCGAATGCGTTCTCATCACCGCCGACGGCCGGCTCGTCACCGGGGAACGGGGCCACGGGGTGAATCCGCTCCTGACGCTCTACGAAACACGCCAAAGCGATATGGCCGGCGCAACCGTGGTGGATAAGGTGGTCGGCCGGGCCGCCGCCGCCATCGCCATCTGTGGAAAGGCGCGCCATGTGCACGGCGAAGTGATGAGCGAGGATGCGGTCAAATTTCTGCAGAAACACGCCATCACCACCAGCCAGACGTTGCTGGTGCCGCGCATTCTGAACCGGAAACGGAACGGTCTCTGCCCGCTCGAACAATCGGTTGCAGGAATCGACGACCCCGCAAAGGCGCTCGTCTCCCTGAAACAGCGGATCGCGACGCTCCGCGGCGGGAAATAGCTCAAAGAGGAGCAGATGCATCCTCGGCCGGACGAGCCCCCGCCTCGCGCTGAGGTTCGTTCCGGAATTCGCGCGGCGAAGCGTGTTCCCACTTCCGGAACTGCCGGTTGAAGCTCGAAAGCGAGGGGAAGCCGCACCGCGCCGCGGTCTCGGAGATCGAATATTTCCCTGTCCGCAGTTCCGCCTTCGCCATGCAGATGCGCAGCTGGTTCAGATAGTCCAGTGGCGCCATGCCGGTCTCTCGCCGGAAAAGGCGACGGAAGTTGGAGAGGCTCATGCCGCACAGTTGCGCCGCCTCTCCGACGGCAAGCGGTTCCGCATAGTGCCGCCCGAACCAGGAGACGGCGCGCGCAATCCGTTCGAACGAGCTGCACTCCGGCTCCTCCTCCGGTAGCGGGAAGTCCCGAAACCGATTTTTCAATTCACAGGCGAGCAGAAGCACCCACGCGCTCTTCGCTTCGGACGAATCCGCCACCGCCAGCGGTTCCAGCAACCGCCGGAGTCGCGCGGCACATTCCCCGCTCATGATATTGCAGAACTCCGCCCCGCGAAGCCGCGCCGGAAATCCCGCGTCGAACTCCGGGAAATGCGGCAGCAGAATCCGCGAAAAATCGAGATAATACCATATCCAGTGCGACGTCGTGCCTGGCGAACTCGCCGCCAGATGAGCCTCCGCCGGACCGATCAACGAAACATCCCCGCTCCGGAACGGCATCACCTTCCCCTCCACCACGAAGACACCTTCACCGGCCAGGCACATCCCCAGCTCCACGCAGTCGTGCCGATGCAGCCGGAGAATCTCCCGCGCCGGATGATCCCGGTGGTCGTGGAGAAGCAGAGGGAACGAATCCGGGAAGTGAACCGGCTCCAGTTGCAAAGTATATTTTGCCTGATTCTGCACAGTTTTTCGGTTTTTCTGCCTGGTTTTCCTGCAAATTATTCCTTATATTATATCGCACTTCATCGAAATACGCAAGCAAAGGAGGAGAGAAACATGTTGATTTCCGGATGGGAAGCGCCGCTGGGAGTGCTCTATGCCGAACTGCAGCAGCTGGAGGAAGAGGGATTTGAAATTCCGGAGGAACTCCGCCGGAAGTGTGCCAGACTGAAAAATCCGGAAGACCTCTGGTCCCCCGCGCTGGAGTCGATCCGCGAGGAGCTGAATCACCTGACGCTCCGGGCCGGCTGGTCCTATGAGGAACCGGATGAACTCGACGAAATCCGCCGTCTGCGTCCGGAGGGACCGCGCCGCCTTGCGCTGCACTGTTCCGACCGGGAGCTGCTGGAGCGTTATCACGGCGCATGGCGCGGCCGCAGTGTCGGCTGTGCCCTCGGGAAACCGGTCGAATGCAAGTCCCGGCAGTGGATCCGCCATCTGCTCGAACAGCGGGGCGAATGGGAGCTCAACGATTACTTCCGCGGCGGCGATCCGGAGCTCTGGTGTCCGCGCTCTCAGCGGGAGAACATCTGCTGTATGGAACCGGATGACGACATTCACTACACGCTGGTCGGACTGCGCGTTCTGGAGGAAAAAGGAATCCATTTCCAGTGGTCCGACGTCGCCGACTGCTGGAACAGTCACCTCCCCTACAACCAGATCTGCACAGCGGAGACGCAGGCGATTTTAAACTACAACCTTCACCGCCCCCGTATGGGCGGCGCGGGCCACAGCATCGCCACCCCCGCCTTCACCCGCCGCTTCAACAATCCCTACCGGGAGTGGATCGGCGCGGCAATCCGGGCGGACTTCTGGGGCTATGCGGTGCCCGGCGAACCGGAACTGGCCGCCTCGCTCGCCTACCGCGACGCCTGCTGGACCCATACGAAAAACGGCATCTACGCTGAAATGTTCACGGCGGCCGTCATCAGCGCCGCCTTCGCCGAATCGGATCCGGAAACGCTGATTCAAATCGGCCTCTCGGAAATTCCGGCCAACAGCCGCTTTTCCGAAGCGGTCCGCACCTCGCTTCAGTGGCACAGAGAGTACCCCGACTGGAACAGTTTCCTGGATAAACTGGACGAGACCTTCCGCGGCATGTCGAGCGTCCACGCAATCAACAACCTGCAGATCGTGGTCATGGCGCTTCTCTACGGAAACACAACCATCGACCGCAATACCGCGCTCGCCGTCATGGGCGGCATGGATACCGACTGCAACGGAGCCACCGTCGGTTCGATCACCGGAATTCTCAATCCGGAAAGCCGTCTGGCGGAACGGCTGAACGACACCATCGAACCGGCTTTTATCGGGGAAGCCACCTGCCGGATGGCCACGCTGGCGGAACGTACCCTCGCGGTCCGCAACGCCATCGCCAACACCTGACCCCTGTACCGGCATTCGGCAGGAGAAAGTCTGCCGCTTTCTCTTGCATTTTTTTCATTCCGGACTATAATACGGAAACCTTGAACCAATCAACCACAGGAGTGTTATTTATGATCAAAGGAATCGCTCATCTCTGCATCCGGGTCGTCGATCTGGAAAAGACCGCCCGTTTCTACTGCGATGGGCTCGGGCTGAAAAAGGCGTTTGATTTCATCCGCGACGGCAAAGTCATCGGCTTCTACCTCCATGTCGGCAACGGCAACTACCTAGAAATTTTCCAGCGGGAACCGGTGGAAGCCGGTCCGAGTCCCATCGATCATCTCTGTCTGGAAACCGATTCGATCGACGAAGTCAACGCCCGGCTCTCCGCAGCCGGATATGCCGTCGGCGAAAAAAAGATGGGAGCCGACCACGCCTGGCAGGCCTGGCTGACCGATCCGGACGGAGTCCGCATCGAGCTGCACGAATACACCGCCGACTGTTGTCAGAAAACCGGGAAGGCCTGCATTCTGTAGCACGTTGAATTCGTACCAATAAAAAAACCGCGGAGCTTCGAAAGAAGTCCCGCGGTTTTTCGTATCGTCCGTTCCGAACGCTCAGCGCTTCGAGAACTGGAACCGGCGACGCGCTCCCGGCTGACCGGGCTTCTTGCGTTCCTTGACGCGGGCGTCGCGAGTCATCATGCCGTTCGCCTTGAGCACGGCACGGAGATTTTCATCCATCTTAACCAGCGCGCGGGCCACGCCGTAGCGCAACGCACCAGCCTGACCGGCGACACCGCCGCCGTCGATGTTCGCGGCGATATCCAGCTTGCCCTCGGTCTCGCTGACCTTCAGCACCTGCATCACGTAACCGCAGAGCGCTTCGCTCGGGAAATATTCGGCCATCTCTTTGCCGTTGACCACAATCTTACCGGTGCCCGGAGTCATGCGCACACGCGCAACCGCACACTTCCGCCGGCCGGTGGCCAGCACTTCATCACTCTTCTTAACCATAGCGCTCGATTACTCCACGGTAACTTTGGTCGGTTTCTGCGCGGTGTGCGGGTGTTCCGCACCGGCGTACACTTTGAGCTTGCTGAACTGGGCACGCCCGAGACGGCCGTGCGGCATCATGCCCCAGACCGCGTCCTTGATGAAACGCTCGGGGGAACGATCGCGAAGCTCCTTCGCCGTGCGCTCCTTGTAGCCGCTGCGGTATCCGGTATAGTCCACATAGATCTTCTCGTCACCCTTGCGCCCGGTGAAGACCGCCTTTTCCGCATTGATGACAATGACGAAAGCGCCGGTATCAACGTGCGGAGTGTAGGTCGGTTTGTCCTTGCCGCGGAGCGCGTTCGCAATGCGGACCGCCAGACGGCCGACCGGAGCTTCCGACGCGTCGAACAGGAGATACTCCCGCTGGATCTCGCCGGTTTTGGCCAGATAGGTTTTCATAATTCAGAATCATCCATGATAAATTAAAACAAAAATACGCCGTACCCGCAAGCGGTTTTCGCACAAAACCCCCGCCGGACGGACCGCAAACGTCTCCTTCTCCCCCGGACGGCGATGATCGGGTGCCGTCTTCCGGAGTTGCAGACTTATTTAAAATATCACGTATTTCCATGATTTCCAGCCGGAACAGGCGGTTTTTTCGATTTTTTTACATTCAGACGCACGGAAAGATCGATGCTGTTCCTTTTCCGACTGCCGGACCTCTCCTTATTACAGGCACGATCCTAAAGAACGAAAAGGACTCTTTGCCGTTTATGAAAAAAACGTGGCGACTCATGTCAAACTGAAATCTTTCGAATGCAATGTGACGATATGCCGCGCTCCCGCATGCGCGCCCACATACTGTATCGATTCTTATTAAAAAAAAGCGGGAATATTGTTTTTTATTCCACGTTGCTGTATAATTATAATAGCAACAGAAACCAGGAGAAAATTTGTGGATTGGAATCATGTTCACATTCCCCGGGAGGACAACCTCCCGCTCTACCTTCAGCTGGCGGCGACGATCAGGAACTTGATCGCCGAAAAAAAACTGCTGCCGCTGGAGCAGATTCCTGTCTCGCGGGAACTGCAGAAACGATTCTTTCTAAGTTCGGTCACGGTGGAAAAAGGAATTTCCCGGCTGGTGGAGGAGAAATACCTTTTCCGCCGTCCCAGAATCGGTACGTTCGTCTCGGAAAATCCACCGTCAGCCCGGATAAGAACCGGTCCGGTCAAGGTGGTGTTCTCCAAGATTCTTCCCTTCGGGAATTTCTGGTTCAATCAGCTGTACAACCTGGAGCGGCTGCTGCGAAAACGCAACGTCTCCATGCAGTTCATGATCAATGAGGACGAACAACCGTTCTCCGCAGATGAGCTCTGTTCCGACTGCTGCGGAATCATCTTCTGCGGCACCAGTCCGCTCAAACTGGTTCTGCAGGTGCACGCACGGCGGTTCCCGTTCGTCGTGGTCGGCAGTCTCGATGGAACCCATCCGGCGGTGAAGAAGATCGATCAGATCACCGGCAACGACGTCGAACGCTACTTTGTCGGCATGCGCCACCTGCTGAATCTGGGACATCGGAAGATCTTGGCGATCACGGCACAGACCGGGTCCCAGTATACGGAGCAGCAACTGGCCGGTTACCGCCGGGCGCTCCGGGAATTCGGGCTGAAACTGAGCGATATCACCATTCTGCCCCTGCCCGATGTGGAAAAAAAACGTCATTCCCTGGGAGGAACTGATCCGCAACGCTCTCTGCGCAATGCCCCTGCCTACGGCAATCACTGCATTCAACGGCATTGCGGCCTGCACAACGGTGCGCGCCCTCTCCCGGCTCGGTCTGAAAGTGCCGGATGATATCAGCATCATCACCTACGACCCCTGGTATGCGGAACTGACCACACCGGCTCTGACGACCGTGGTTCTGGGGGGAGATTATTCAAAACCCGCCGTCGAACGACTCTTTGACCAGATGGAGGATCCCGATCACCGCCCAACTCAGCTCGTCATCGGCAAGGAAACGGAAATCCGGCTGAATGAATCCAGTCGTTTCAACCAACAACCATAAGGAGAATCCCAACATGAAAACCCTTCCTGCGCCCTTCCGCCGAAAGGCATTTACTCTGATTGAACTTCTTATCGTTATTGCGATCATCGCGATTCTGGCGGGAATGCTGCTTCCCGCTCTGAGCAACGCGCGAGAGCGCGCCCGGGCGATCGGATGCACCAACAACCTGAAACAGGTGGGGCTGGCAGTCAACAACTATCAGAACGACAACGACGGCTACATGGTCAACCTGGGGACGACCGCATTCGGCGTGGAGCGATGGCCGGCCATACTGGTCCGCGACCGCGGGATGCAGTCCTTCGTACCGGAGCTGATCACCGGAAAAGGGTATCTCTCGTGGCTGTCGCTCTGCTGCCCCTCGGATCCCGACGCCAACCGCGGTCCCGCAGTAAACGGAGAAGCGGATTCGACCGGAAACACCAGAACCTACGGCATGCTCTCGGATCAGCCGGACAAGGAGAAATTCGGGGTGTGCGTCCGCGGCGCAAAGACGACCTATGACTCCTTCGGCAAGGTAACCTGGAACGATGTTTTTCTCTGTTTCAAGACACTGAAATCACCGACGCAATTTGCATACGTTGTGGACTCTCTCGGCAGCAACGGCAGGCGGCAGAGTGCATTTCGCGCGTTCAACAGCGACGGCAGTCAGGCCTATTTCTTCTCCGGCGCCCATAACGGCAGGGGCAACGTTCTCTTCGGCGACGGCCATGCGGGCAGTTTCTCCCGTCAGGAAGCGCAGGGGTCCGCTTTCGCCAGCGAGCGCTGGAACTACGGCTGGCTTGCCAAAGGGGTTCTGTGGCTTTAACTTCCGTAATTTCAGAGGATTCTCCTGATGAAAACTTTCGTTTTTCTCTGTTTTATCTGCATCGGGCCTCTTCTTGCGGCAGCCTCGTTTCCGGAAGGGGTGGAGGTGCGGCCGAACGGCACCTTCCGTTTTGGTCCGGCCGAATTTGAAATTCAGCTTTTCAACGAGAACTGGAAAGCGTGGTCCAGTTCCCGCTGGACCCTCGTAAAAACCCGGTCGGGGTCCGACGGCCTCGACCTTGCCGCGGAACTCGCAGCTCCCGGAGCTCCCGGCAGCGCAACGGAAACCCTCACTCCGCTCGACGACAACTCCTTTCGGCTGGACAGCCGTGTCACCTTCTGGAATCCGGTGGAAATCAAGGCGCTGCACGGTCTTATCACGCTCCCGGCAAACTGCGGCGCGGAGCTCCTCGTGAACGGGAAAACCCGGATTGTACCGGGCAATATTCGACAAAGCGAAAATATCGCCGTCTTCACCGGCAAGGCGAAGCAGGTGGAAATTCTCTTTGCCGACGGAAACAGCCTGCTGGTCCGCGGAGAGTGTCAGCTGCGCATTCAGGATGAGCGCAAATTCGGCATTCCGACCTTTTCCATCCGCTTCTCCTTCCAGCCCGGCTCGGGGATGATGAAAGAGGCGACGGGCAAATTCACCTTCACCGTCGCCCCCCCCAATCGACAACCGTCGATCTGAGTGGCGCCGTCAACCGCGGTTTTGCGGATGAACCAGAAGGGAAACGGGGCTGGACCGGCCAGGGGGCCGACAACGATCTTCGCGCCCTCCCTGCCGGGAAACTGCAGGCGGGCAACCTCACATTCGACATCAATCCGGCGGGAGCCGTCGTCGTCGCCGGGGAGAAATTCAACAACTTCGATTCCAGCCGCACCCTCTCCCTTCCGGCAAAACAGGCCGGCGCAGTCAATCTGCTCCACGCCTCCGCATGGGTTCCCCCGGCCGGCAAACCGGTGGGAGAGCTGGAGATTCGTTACGCGGACCACAGCAGCGAACGCATTCCGGTGCTGGCGGGACGGGATTGCGGCAACTGGTGGACTCCCTGTCATCTGCCGAACGGCAACGTCGCGTGGAAGGGCAAAAATCCGCAATCGTTCGTAGGCCTTTACGCTTCAAGTTTCCCGCTGAAGAAACGGAATCCGGTACAACTGCGCTTCCATGCCGCGCCGAATGCGATGTGGATGATCGCCGCGGTCACGATGACTGACCGCCCGGTAAGGGTCGCCTCCGCCACCCGCATTTCCGCCGTCGAGGATGGCGAATGGGTCAAACTCGACTTCAAGCGAAAACTCATTCCGGGCGGGCCGCTGGACTTCTCGCACGATCTCGACGCCCCGGCCGGAAAACACGGATTCGTCACCGCCGCGCCCGACGGCACGTTCCGTTTCGAAAACGCGCCGGAAAAACGGGTCCGTTTTTTCGGCCCCAATCTGGTCTTTTCCGCCTGCTTTCCCTCACGGGAGACTGCGGAAAAGCTGGTGGATTCCCTTGCTTACATGGGGTACAATGCGGTGCGGTTTCACCATATTGATCAGGAGCTTCTCGCGAAGGATGCGCCGGACAGCCTGACCTTCGACCCGGTGAAGCTCGACCGGCTCGACTACCTCTTCGCCAAGTTGAAGGAACGGGGAATCTACATCACATTCGATCTTTTCAGCACCCGTACACTGCGTCCGGGAGACAACGTTCCGGAATATGATCCGAAAACCGGCGCCGCCGGCTTCAAACAGCTGCTGGAGTTCTCACCCGCGGCGATGGAAAATTACAAGGAATACGCCCGCCGCCTTCTGCGCCATCGCAACCCCTATACCGGCCTCGCATGGGGCGAGGATCCGGCGATCTACACCATCGTACTGGTCAACGAGAATGTCAATCTCAATCTGTTGAATGAAAATCCGCGCATGACCAAAGTTTACGTGCAGAAATTCGACGAATACCGCAGGCGGAACAATCTGCCGGCAGGTTCCGCCGAACAGAGCAACCCGGTGTTTCACGAGTTTCTGCAGAAAAGCCAGCTCGCCTCAACGGAGAGGCAGATCCGGTTCTTCAAGGAGGAGCTTGGGCTCCGG
>UMHM01020569.1_pt1 | contig 10331 bp, 4 predicted proteins | sample 1965501 | NCBI WGS metagenome assembly UMHM01 (sample SAMEA4836095, study PRJEB28245) | human gut metagenome | biome: gut microbiome; material: fecal sample | place: Denmark | collected 2008
CTTCCGAGCTTTTCTCTCCTTCTCCCTGCGGATCGCATCGTTGGCGCAGCACTCTATGCTGCTGCGGAAATTGTCCATCTCGCTCGTCTCTCGTTTTATCCAGTCGTCGTATAACTCCGCCAGCGGATGCTCAAACCGCAGCAGGGCGTTGAGCTGCTGCGGTTTCAGGCCGGTTTCATCCTCAAAAATCATCAGGAAATTGTCGCGGCAAGCGATCTCATAGGCGTGGGCAATAATATCGTCCGCCGTTTGCTCCCGCAGCTCCGCAAGGAATTGTCGGTTTTCCTCCTGCATCCTCTGATACAGCTTTTCCTCCATCATTTCTTTTGTCATGATACAAACCTCCGTATTTCCGAATGTATAGTGCTATCTCGCCAGCCCCGCCCGCATACGGTGCGCGTAGTTCTCCACGCTGTACCGTCGCATATAGGCGTTCTCACTGGGCGCGGCGCTGTCCAGGTCAATGCCCTCCAGCCGGTAATCATCGGGCCGCAGCACTTCCTCCACTGGGATCACGCAAACACGCGCCCTGCTTTTCCACTCGCCACCGAACACGCCGCCCACGCTGTGAAAGCCCCGATCACCGCACACCCACAGCAGCCGCTTGCCTGCCGGTATGCTGCCCAAAGGCTGTTTGAGAACGACTACAGAACGCGGCTCTGCGCCAGCCACCCGATAGTAACCGGCCTGCTCCGCCTTCTCGTATGTGCGTATCAGCTTCTCGAATTTCCACTGCGGCTCAATATAAAGAAGACTCTCCTGGTATCCCATATTGACCTACCTTTCTAACTCTGTCGTTTTTCTTGTCGGAGACTGCTGGCTATTATCCGGTGCTTCCGTTTCGGCTACGACCTCCGGCTCACGCTTGTCCATATTCAGCAGGGCGTTCAGCTCCTCCAACCGCGCCAGCTTTGTTTGCAGCTCCTCCTCACGCGGAAATGGCTTCAACACCTCCACCCTCGCCGTTTCCAGCTGGTTATGCAGATCACTCAGCTTTTCCCGGCAAGCCTGCTCCTTGAGAGGCAGTGATTCTAGCAGATTATCCATGCGTTGGATATTGCCGAACACATCGGTACCCAGCGTCACCACATGGCGCAGCTGCCCGATCATGGTCAGACGGTACTCCTGTGAAAAGCTGTCAAAGGACAGTCCCAGCGTCAGTCCGCGGTAAGAGCCGATCTGCATCGCCTCCGGCGTCAGCATATTCTGGCATAGCAACAACAGCTCCGCGCCAGCCGCCTTTTTCTCGGTGTAGACCTTACCCGCCAGCGTCATGGGCGAAAACCCGTCCTCATTAGGCGCGGTGTGCGCCTTGACTGCGGCAATATCCGCGCCGTACCCGGCGAGACGTTCCTGCGTCTCCGCGATGGATTTGGGGAACGTTTTGCTGATGGCGTCCTCCATGCTGTATCGCTGGCTAAGGTGGCTGCTTTTCAGCAGCTTCAGCTTCGTCACTTCAATGTCCAAATCCATTTTCTCTTTAATAAGAGGGTTTCCGCTGGCCAGTGCCTTGATCTCCGCATAGGAAAGTGCCTGATCGTCCACGTCCTCAGCAGAGCGCACAGGGGACTTGCTGGTCATGATCTGTGCGATGAATTTTTGCTTTCGCTCCACCAGTTGGTAGAGGTAAGCGTCGAATGTACCCTCGGTGACGTAACTATAAATGTCCACCTCGGCATTTTCGTTGCCCTGCCGGATGATGCGCCCCTCCCGCTGTTGGAGATCTGCGGGACGCCATGGACAATCCAAATGGTGCAATGCCACCAGCTTCTGCTGGCAGTTGGTTCCGGCTCCCATGCGCTGTGTGCTGCCCAGCAGCACCCGCACCTGACCGGCGCGCACCTTGGCAAATAGGTCTTTTTTCTGTGCCTCCGTCTTAGCGTCGTGGATATAGACAATCTCGTTTTCCGGCACGCCCATTTCCACCAGCTTACTGCGGATGTCGTCATAAACGCTGAAAACACCTTCACTCTTGGGTGTGGACAGGTCACAGAAAATCATCTGCGTGGAGTGCTTTTCCGCCGTGCGCCGCCAGATGTCAAACACCGTCTCCGCGCACTTGACCGCTTTGCTCTCCGGGTCGGCGGGCAGCATGGGATTGATGAGCCGCTGGTCTAATGCCAGCTTCCGGCCATCGTTGGTGATCAGCAGCATGTTGTCCACGCTGCTGTCCACCTGCTTATTGCGTACCTGCTCGGCACGCTCCGCCAGTGACGCTACCATCTCCTTTTGATACTCGGACGGCTTCAAGGCGATGTTGTGGTAGTGCGCCTCTGGCACGGGCAGGTTCAGCATATCCGCCGTTTGGATGTCCGCTACATTTTTGAATACAGAGATCAGCTCCGGCAGGTTGTTGAACTTGGAAAAGCAGGTCTTGGCGCGGTAACCCGTCCCCTCCGGGGCAAGCTCGATAGCCGTGACCGTTTCACCGTAGTTGGCAGCCCATGCGTCAAAATGCTGGAAGCCTTGCTCCTGCAAGGCATCCATCTGCAAGTACCGCTGGATGGTGTATAGCTCCACCATGCTGTTAGAGATGGGCGTACCGGTGGCGAACACCACACCCCGGCCACCGGTGATCTCGTCCAGATACCGGCACTTCATATACAGGTCGCTGGACTTCATCGCCTCGGTCTGTGCGATACCGCTGACATTCCGCATTTTGGTATAGAGAAACAGATTTTTATAGTAGTGGCTCTCGTCGATGAACAGCCGGTCAACGCCCAGCTCCTCAAACGTGACTACATCATCCTTGCGGCTCTGGTCGTTCAGCTTATCCAGCCTGTTCTGCAAACCTTTACGGGTCTTTTCCATCTGCTTGATGGTGAAGTTCTCCGCCTTGCCCGCCTTCGCCTCACGGATGCCCAGGATGATCTCGTCCATCTGCTGCTCCAGGATGGCCCGCTGCCGCTGGATACTGACGGGTATCTTCTCGAACTGGCTGTGTCCGATGATGACGGCGTCGTAGTCGCCGGTAGCGATGCGCCCGCAGAACTTCTTGCGATTTTTTGTTTCAAAATCCTTTTTCGTGGCCACCAGCACATTGGCGGCAGGGTAGAGCTGCAAGAACTCGCTGGCCCATTGCTCCGTCAGATGGTTCGGTACCACAAAGAGAGATTTCTGACACAGCCCCAGCCGCTTGGATTCCATCGCCGCCGCCACCATCTCAAAGGTCTTGCCCGCACCCACCACATGGGCCAGCAGCGTATTGCCGCCGTAGAGAATGTGGGCAATGGCATTTACTTGATGCTTCCGCAGGGTGATCTCCGGATTCATGCCACTGAAATTGATGTGGCGGCCATCGTATTCACGGGGGCGGTTGCTGTTGAACAGGATGTTGTACGCCTTGCAGATCTTCTCCCGCCGTTCCGCGTCTTTCCATATCCACTCGGCAAACGCCTCCTTCAAAAGCTCCTGCTTGCCCTGTGCGATGGCGGTCTCCTTCTTGTTAAGCACCGCCACACGCCGTCCGTCCGGGTCGTACTGGTAATCGAAAATACGGACGTCCTTCAAGTTCAGACTGCTCTCGATGATGTCGTAGGCACTGGCCCGCGACGTGCCATAGGTGCTGTACGCCTTGACATTATAGCTGTCCTTGCTCTTGCCCTCGATGCGCCACTCGCCGGTGATCTGGGAGTAATGCACCTTGATATCCCACCGCACACGGCGGGGTGTATCCAGCGTCTCAAAGATGAACTGCCGGACATACTCCGGGTTCAGCCATGTAGCGCCCAGCCGCACGGAGATCTCACTGGCGGTCAGGTCCACGGGCTGCACCTTCCCCAATGCCTCCACATTGGGAAGGTACTGCGGCTCTGTTTCCGCTTTTGCCCGCACCTCCGCCAGCTTCCGCCGCACGTTGCCGGACAGGTACTCGTCGGCGGGCAGGTATTTCTCGCCGCCCTTTTCCCCGTAATCAGGGTTCAGAAAGACGACGCCCTGCAAGTCTGCGAAAAGGGTGTCCTCATCCTTGCCGGTGAGCTTTCCCATATACGTCATATCCACACGAGCTTTCTCCCCGATGGACAGGGCCAACGCTTCCACCGCCGTGTCCACCCTCTCGGCAGGCCGGTGGCTGCGGATGGTGCGCTTGGTGAACAGGTCGGCTTTCCGCTTCAGGCCGCCCTCCTCATCCAGCACCTCCAGCGAACACAGCAGGAAGTAGGAGCTATCCTGGTCAAAGGCGATGGCGTTGCCCCGTGAGTTGATAAGCCCGTAGTCGTGGGTAAAGCGGTCATAGAGGTCGTTCAACTTTGCTTGCTGCTGGCGTATCATGTCATCCGGATAGTCCTCTGTCTGGTACTCCAGCAGCGTCCGCACACAGTCCCGCAGGCCGATCATACCGCGAATACGGCTCTCGGCGGTCTTGGACACCTCCACCGGATTCATACGGCTGTTCTCGCGGTAATAGAGCTTCCCGTCCACCAGCGTATAGGAGAAATTGCGGACGGTAGGGTCTGCCGCAATGGACTGATCCTCGCCCTCCAGCTCCTCCTCGCGTTCATAGGCGGTGATCTCGCCGTGGATATTCTGCACGGCGTTAGAAAGCAGACTGTCCAGCGGCTGATCCGGAAAGGGCGCGCAGGTGGGCTCCGGGCCATATGGCCCCGACACCATTTTCATCTCGCCCAGCACCATGTCCGGATGGTCGAGGAAATAGCGGTTCATGGAGATACCGTCGTCGTTCGTCCCCAACTGTACCCAGTCCGGTTCGATGTCCACCATGCGGTCACGCTTTTGCAGGAACAGAATGTCCGACACCACCTCTGTACCCGCTGCCGCCTTAAAGGTATCGTTGGGCAGGCGGATCGCACCCAGCAGCTCCGCACGTTGGGCAATGTACTTCCGCACGTTGCCGGTGCGCTTGTCCATGGTGTAGCTGGAGGTGACGAAAGCCACCACGCCGCCCGGTCTCACTTTATCCAGCGTCTTGGCAAAGAAATACTCGTGGATGGACAGGTTCAGCCGGTCATAGCGGCGATCCTGCACCTTGAACTGGCCAAAGGGAACGTTGCCCACAGCTGCGTCAAAAAAGTTGTCGGGGAAGTCCACCTTTTCATAGCCCCGCACGGAAATGCTGCTGTGCGGATAAAGCTGGCGGGCGATGCGTCCGGATATGTCGTCCAGCTCCACGCCGTAGATCTTACTCTCCGTCATGCTATCCGGCAGCATACCGAGGAAATGACCGACGCCGCAGGCTGGCTCTAACACGTTGCCCTGCCGGAAGCCCATCCGTTCCAGCACGGCGTAGATGCTGCGGATCACCACAGGCGGCGTGTAGAAGGCGGTCAGCGTGGATTCCCGCGCCGCGGCATATTCCGTTTCGGACAGCAGCCCCTTCAATTCCTCATACCGGCTGTGCTTAGGGTCAAAGCAGTCCGCCAGACCGCCCCAGCCCACATACCGGGACAAGACCTCCTGCTCCTCTGCTGTGGCGAGGCGGTTCTCCGCCTCCACCCGCTTCAAAAGCCGTATCGCCGCCACGTTGTTGGCATACCGCTGACTGGGTGGTGCTGCGCCCAAGCCGTCATCAGTGATGCGGTAGTTGACGCCGCCCGCCGACAGCGGGGCGGCGGCTTCCAGCCTCTCTTTTTTTCTCGGCAGGTGAGGGACAGGCGGCATCGCCGCCTGTCCTTGCGGTGCCTCCTCCCTCTGCTGCGCCTGCGGCAGCGGGGATATTTCTTGCTCCTGTGCCAATTCCTCCCTGACCCCCACTTCCCCGGTGGGAGTTATGGGTGTCGCTTCCTGCTCCGCTTGCCGTAATCCATTGTCGTGCCGATGGTTAAACAGGCTGAATGTGCCGTTGACGTATTCGGAAAGCTGTTCCTTCGCCTGCTGGCAGGAATCATAGTGCCGGTCGCCCTCGTCCATGCCATCCAGATAGGCAGTCAGGGCTTCCAGCATTTCCGCTGTCTTTGCCTTATCCGCCAACTGTTTCTCAATGACAGGAACGGCGTCGTAGTAGTCCGCGCCCTTGGGGTATGGCTTCGGCACATCGTCCGGTGCATCTGAAAAGCCGAAATACACCGACCGTGCCAACCTCCGCCGTTCATACTGCGGGATCTCAGCAATGGCGTCCTCGCCGGGGAAGCGCTTCTGCGCGATGAGCCTTTCATACTCCTTGACCACATGGGGGATGGTCAGATTGACTTCGCCGTACCGTTTGTGGGCATATTCCCGCTGATAGGTCAATCCCTTATAGGTTTTCGTATGGTCATATCCGTCGCACCCGCCGCCGCTGTACTCACCAAAGCACTTTTTGATGAATTTCTGCTGCTCCTCTTTTGTGTGAGAATAGCAGAAAAAAGAGTACACATCCAAACGGCTGTCCACAGACTCAGCAAGGAAGAACTGGTCGATCTCATCCTGCGAGATGAACATTTTACACCGACGCAGGAAATCCGGCTGCGCGGCGAAGTGACGCTCCGGATAATCCAGTCCATCCAGCACTGTCCCGATTCGGTGGGTGCAATACTCCGACAGCCGAAAGCGCATGATGCTGCGGTCCTGCTCGTATGCGCGGAGAAAATCGTGGTATTCCTCTGCCAGTACCGCAAGGCCGCCTTCGCTCTTGGCAAAGGCGGCCACATCGTCTGCCAGCTCCGGGTAACTTTTGTGCTGGTCGTGGATGGCCAACGTCTGCGTGAGCAGTCCTTTGCTCCTGCCTTCCTCAGTCAACTCACGGACGGTCAGCATCAGCTCCTCGGCCATCTCCAACAGGGTATGCTCCCGCGCCTGTTCCAGCTCTGCCGCCGAAAGGTACGTTCCCGCCTCCAGCAGCTCCAGTATTCGTGTCGATACCTGTTCCCACGTTACCGTGGTGCGGCTATGGCCGGTGCGAATGCTGTCGCCCTGCGCCAGATGGATACCGTCCTCCATGAACCACACGGCGTATTTCTGACCATCATATTCAATGCCGCGTCCGTTCTCTGTTCCGAACTCACGGCGCAGGAATGCGATATATTCCGCCTCGGAACGCTGGCGCATATAGAACGCCACCACCCGGTACGCGCTGTTATAGCTGTTGCCCGCCGTATACAGCGCCTGGTCGATGACCGTCTGCGGCACTGTGCGAGTGGGGAACAGCTCACCCGTTCGCTGTGCCTCCGTCACCTCGTAGACGGCTGCGCCGCCGCCCATATCGAAGAAGGAAAGCTGCTCCGCCATTACCGGCGCGTTCTGCAAGCCCAGCTTGATCTTGTACTCGCCGCGCTCGATAAGACCCTCGGTCATTTCCGCGACTACGCCCCACGAAAAAACGGACTCCGATGTACGGGAGAGGAAGCTGCCCGCCCACATCAGGAGCCCGTTCTGCTGGGCGTGGTAGCCTACCCGAACTTTATCCGCACCAGCCAGGACTTCCACCCATATATCGTTATAGCTGTTTTTCAGGAACTCCGTGCGGCTGGTCATATCCCTGTTGGCTTGGAAATATGCAAATATCTCCTGCCGTGTGTGCTTGCGCCCGCCATCGTCCAACAGGATCGCTTCTATGAGGTGTTCATCCAAAAACGCCGGAAGCTCATCGCTCCCAGCGTTTTCGCCTGTACTATTCAGTTGTAGATCAGGTCGTTCAGCACCGCTTCCTCCGCGCTGTGCTTCAGGTTGTTCATCAGGCCCGTCCAGCGCTGGGGATCGGCGGCTTTCAGCTCCTCCGTCACGCCCTCGGCCTTCGCCATCTGCGCCACGGCCTGCGTCACCATCTTCTGCGCTGTCTCCTCGATCTCCGCCAGATGCGCCGCCAGTTGGCCGCTTGTCTTGAGGTTGGTATACAGCACTCTCCGGTGCTGCATCAGATACTGCCTCCGCAGCTCCGCGTACTTGCCCAGGTGCGTCTCCTGCTCTTGCGGCATCAGCAGGTTCGGCAGGCGAAAGCCCTCCTGTACTCTGTAGGTCACTTCCATGTTCTGCGCTCCTTTCTTTTTCGGTGTTGTTTTGCTCTTTGACAGCATCATAGCCGATTTGTGCATTCTTTGCAAAAAATCGCTCCCGCTGTGCCTGCATCACTGTCCGGCTGATCTCCCGCAGGCCCATTTCAGCAATATCGCTGGTGGCGATACCCAAGGCGTTGATAGTACTGGGGGTGTCAAAGGAATAGATACCCTCAAAATCCTCCGGCAGTAGGTAGGCCATGGCAGGCAGAGACAGGCGGGTCATCAGCATATAGGCAACGCTGCACTCCAGCGCCCGCCGGTATGTGACCTCTACATTCAGCGCGTCCAGTTCCTCCAGCATACTGCCGCCGCGACAATCCAGCAGATCCCGCAGGTAGTCCTGCACGTTGTCTGCCACGGCGTTGCGGCTGGCGGACAGTATGGCGTCCGGCAGGGTGTCCTTTTCGACCAGTGTGCCAAAGGTGGCCTCCAACGTCTCGATGACCCTCTCCGTGTAGGCCGCTTCCATTGACCAAATGGGGACAGGCCGTGAGACGGGCGTGGTGTGGGTATCCGCGATGTCGAAGTAGTGCTTCAGCCGCCCTTTGCCATAGGCTTCATCAATAACAGCAATGCCGGTAGCACCCGTATTGACCCACCGGCCAAACTGCCGGTTCCACTTTTCCAGCTCCAGCACCGCCGTGGCATCGGGCCGCTGGGCGTAAATCAGAACTTGCTCATCGAACGGACATTTATAGTTATAGCAGGCCGCCCGCAAAAAGCCCGTCCAGCTTTCATAGTCGCCGGTCAGCTTTGTCAGTGTGCGGCTGTATAACTCCGTGATGAATTGAAATTTGCTTGCCAAGGTATTGCCTCCTTCCTCAAAAATGTTGGACGTATTGTTTTTCAACTACCGTGCTTCGCCCCGTTCTTTCAGCTTTTGCAGTTCCTTCAAGAAGTTCGGCACTTTCTGAAAGCCCACAGCATCCACATAGTAAGCCTTTCTCTCACCGCCGCGCTTGACCACGATTACATCGCTCTCAGATAGAGAGCGCATTCTTTGGCAGAAAGGCCGTGTGTCCGCATTGTGCTTTTGGTACAGCTTATCCAGCGTCATGTCAGGAGTCAGCACTCCGGCAAAGGCTTTGCGGTAATGGGCGGCGCGCAGCTTGCCTTTGGCCCGCTCATAGCGCATAAAGGCGTAGTCCACCTTACCCACGTTGTCGATCTGATATATCTCATAGTACCCCGCATCCGCTGGCAGCTGTGTTGGATCAAGCGGCTCGTACACCGTACCTGCCCGCTGCGCTGCCTCCACAAACTCACAAATATGATAGACATTGCTGCCGACCAGCGTATGGTAGTCGTCGATGTAGGTGCAGGGCCGTATCACGCTGCTGCCATCCATCCGCGTCATGACGATACTGGCACCGTCCGGAATATAGAACAGCGTATTGTACTCCGGATCAATGAAACGAATCCGGCGCTTGCTCTTATCCGGCTCCGGAAAGGCGATAACGCCCATAATGTTCACCGGCTCACGGTCTGTCATCGTTCTTCACCTCGCTCCTTTTTCGGTGCAGTACGGCTTTGTTCGCGCTGCGCCCGCTGTTCTTGATACTCTCCGCTTGCCCGTTCACAGAAGTCCTCGATCATGGACGCGTGGTCTACGCCATAATGTCCCCAAAAGTAATTGGGCGGCCCATCCCCGTCGTTCTTGCAGTTGCGCTGCCAGGTAACGAACGGTGCAGGCGCTTTCGGGTGTTCGCCCAAAACAAACTCAGAATTCCCAACACGCACCCGCGCTGTGATCTTATAGTCTGCGTTGATGATCTCACCAATGACATAGCTGCCGCGTTCCAGCTCCACGGTGTAGCTGTCGTTCTGTGCCTGCTGCGCCTTCACCGGCATGGCAGGCACGCCGCAGACCAAGTCCGGCTGCATGACAAACTGTGACCTCGCACCCAGCAGTTCCTTCGGAAGCGCTGATATGGGCAGATACATTTTCGCTTCACCCAAGATCTCATACCGCAGCAGGAAATCATCCACCGGATAGTAAATGCTCATAACAGGGTCTTTGATATGGCCCTTTGCCATGATCGCGTTCCTATATCTGGCGTTGTCCAAATACCACTGCGGGTCTGCCCCCGGCAGGCTCCAACCAAACATGGAACCCGCACTCATGGCGGCCTCCTGTATGTCAGAAATGCCGCGCCGCCGATTATGCGCTTGGGCGATGTTCTGATTCTCCTCCCGATTCCCTGCATCCCACTCAGAGGCATAGTAGCCGCGCTCACCCTTTCTGAGAATGATAAGCTGTCCCGTGGAGGGTATCGTGGAGAAGCAGAAATCGGGTAATTCATTCCTTCTCATGATCCGTCTCCTCATCTCTCCTGCTCTTGCTGTCTGCGTCGATGCCAGCCCTCCAGCAGCTTGACGATGACTTCCTCCATCTGCTTG
>UMHM01004643.1_pt1 | contig 10328 bp, 8 predicted proteins | sample 1965501 | NCBI WGS metagenome assembly UMHM01 (sample SAMEA4836095, study PRJEB28245) | human gut metagenome | biome: gut microbiome; material: fecal sample | place: Denmark | collected 2008
AATTGTTATATGTAATGGCCATAATACTATTTGTTGTCACTTTCTGTGGAAATTTGGAATTTTTTAACTTGCAAAGTCTAAAATGGCCTCGCAGAGTTTGCGTCCGCAGACGCAAAAAATGGGGATCATTTTTCACCGCGACATGTGCGTGGGGAAAAATACCTCTCAGACTGCAAGTGTGGAATTTTTACGCCCGGCGCAAAAATTATGCGCGCGGCAGGCTGTAAGCCTTTTGGCAGAAAATTCCGCAGAAATTTTCGCCAGAGATTTTCACCAGGCGTCCTTGCCTTTTTCGTCGGGCAAAACCAGTTTCAGGGCCTCGATGGCCACCTCCAGCATGGAGTCGTCGGGCTCGAAGGTGGTGAAATTCTGCAGCCACATGCCCGGAGCCGACAGCACCCGGGTGAGGGCGTTATCATGACGGCCCACGAAGCGGTTAAACTCATAGGTGATGCCCACCACCGGCACCAGCAGCAGCAGATGCATCCCGATACGCACCCACAGGTTCTGCCACTCCACCTGGGTAAAGGCCAGGGAGGAGAATAGGATGGACACCACGATCACCACGAACAGGAAGCTGGTGCCGCAGCGGGGATGATGCCGGGGCTGGATGCGGGCGTTTTCCACCGTCAGGGGCAGGCCCGCCTCATAACAGAAAATGGTCTTATGCTCGGCGCCGTGATACTGAAACACCCGGTGCACATCCTTTTGCTTGGAGCAGAGGATCAGGTAGACCAGGAATATGGCGATCTTGATGACGCCCTCAATGAGGTTGTGGATCAAGGCGCTTTGGGCATGGAACAGGCCCGCCACAAAGGTGGGCAGCAGCATGAACAGCAGCAGCGTAAGTCCCAGGGAAAGCACCAGGGACACGCCCACCAGCACGCTCTGGAGCTTTTCCGCCGGCACATGCTTCTCCAGCCATGTATCCAGCTTGGAGGGCTGGGCAGACTCATCGTCGGGGAAGTAGTCCGCCGAGAACATCAGGGCCTTGATGCCCTTGACCATAGAGTCCAAAAAGGTCACCACGCCCCGGATAATGGGCAGGCCCAGGATGGGGTACCTGTCCCGCACCAGCTTCAGCTCCTCCACCTTTGTCACCAGGCCCTCCGGGGCCCGGACCACGATGGCCTGCTTCTCCGGGCCGCGCATTAAGATGCCCTCAATGAGAGCCTGGCCGCCGATGGAGGTACGGAAGGTTTCTTTCTTTTCGCGTTTTGCCATGTGTCAGTAAGTCCTCTCTGCTTCCCCCACAGTATAGCACAGCCACAGGAGGAATGCAACATTTGTTCTACTATTTTTATTCTTCTTCGCGGGAAATCGGCAGGCGGATGGTGACCACGCAGCCGCCGCCCTGGGCATTACCGATGTCGAAGGTGCCCTCGTGGCGGTGGATGATCTCATCGCACACCGCCAGGCCTATGCCGCTGCCCCGGGCCTTGGAGCTGCCCTTATAGAACTTCTGCTTCACATAGGGAAGCTCCGCCTCCGGGATGCCGGGGCCATAGTCCCGGACCCGCACCGCATAGTACTCTCCCTCCTGCTCCATGGATACAGTGATGCGCTTGCCGGAGCCGCCGTGCTTGGCGGCATTGTCCAGCACATTGCACAGCACCTGCTTCAGCCGCTCCGGGTCGCCGGTGATGGGCCGCTCGAACATCTCCCCGGCATTCAGATACTCCAGGTCGATGCCGTCCTGGCGGAAAAGCTCCCGATAGGTGTAAATAGCATCCTCCACCTCGGCCTGAAGGTCCATCTGCTCCACCCGCAGGGTAAAGCGGCCGTCCTCTATCTTAGAGAACTCCAGCAGCTCCTCCACCATGTTGGTGAGCCTGCGGGACTCCCGCAGAATGATCCGCACGCCCCGGCGCAGCTGCTGGATGTCGCCGCCGTCGTCGGCCAGGAGGGTCTCGCCCCAGCCGTTGATGGCGGTAAGGGGGGTGCGCAGCTCATGGGACACGGAGGAGATGAACTCCGTCTGCATCTTCTCGCTCCGGCTGATTTGCAGGGACATCTGGTTGATATTGTCCACCAGCTGCCCCATTTCATCCTCGTATTTATTGGGGATCTGGATGCCGTAGCTGCCATCGGAAATACGCTTGGCGGCCTCGGTCACCTCCGCCACCGGGGCGGCGATCCGGCGCATAAACACCAGGTTCACGCACAGCACCACGCCGCTGATGACGGCTGCCAGGCCCATGACGGCTACGGCCAGCAGGGCCACCTGCTTATCAAGCTCCCGGGTGGAAGTGACCAGGCGCAAAGCGCCTACCACGCCGCCGTCATACTCCAGAGGTGCGGACACGGCCAGAATATTCTCCCTGGTAAGGGGGTCCCGCCCGGTGAAGGAATCCATTCTTCCGGTATCCAGGGCCCGGCGCACCTCCGGGGTCTCCGGGGTGATGCCCACGGTCTGACCCCGGCTGGAAATTTCCACGCGGCCATTGCGGTCTAAAAACTGCAGCTCAATGGTGTCCGCCTCGTCAAAATTCCCGGCGTAGAGCACCGCGTTGCGGTAATACTCGCTGTAGTTGGCCATGGCATAGGTATTGAAGTAGCTGACTCCGGCCCGGACCTTATTTTCCAGGGCGAAGCGGGCATTGCTGTAATAGCTCGCCACCAGGAAAACCGAGCTGAGGGCGGCAATGAGCATGAGAATGGTGATGACCGGAAACACGCTGGTGATGATCCAGCGGCGACGCATACCCATCATGCGCCGCTTGCGGCCGTGGCTGACCTTAGCGGTATCCCCGGCGCTCCTGTCCTGCATTATGCGTCCCACTTATAGCCGTACCCCCATACCGTGGTGATGTAGGTGGGATTGGTGGCGTTATCCTCGATCTTCAGCCGCAGACGGCGGATGTTCACATCCACGATCTTCAGCTCGCCGAAATAATCCCGGCCCCATACCAGGTCCAAAATTTCCTCCCGGGACAGAGCCTTGCCCGGGTTCTCCATGAACATCTTCATAATAGCGTATTCCATCTGGGTGAGCTTAATACGCCGGCCGTCCTTCTCCAGGGTGCGGTTGCGGGTGTTGAGGACGAAGGGCGGCTGGGTGAGCTGGCCCGACATCTCCTCGGCCATGCCGGAGCGGCGCATGAGGGCGTCCACCCGGGCCGTAAGCTCCGCCGGAGAAAAGGGCTTTGTCACATAGTCGTCGGCGCCGGTCATCAGGCCCGTGACCTTGTCCATCTCCTGAGACCGGGCCGTGAGCATGATGATACCGATACGCAGATTGGTGGCCCGGATACGGCGGCACACCTCGAAGCCGTCGATGCCGGGCAGCATGATGTCCAGCAGGGCCACCCGGATATCCGGGTTCTGCTGCAGCTTTTCCAGGGCCTCCTCGCCGCTTTCGGCCTCGATGACATCGTAGCCCGCCCGGCGCAGATTGATAACGATAAAGCTGCGGATGCTGCTCTCATCCTCTAAAACCAGTACTTTTTTCATTGTCTCTGCCTCTCCTCTCAGTTTCCGGCGGCCCAGGCCGTCGAGATCAAATAGAAATGGCTGTTGACCCACTCGTTGCTCACGCCGATGCGTTCGCCCGTCTCTGTGATGCGCATGGCATACGCCATGTTGGAGCGCAGCATCAGCAGCGTACGCCCGTCGCTGCGGGCCTCCCGGTCCCGGTCCTCGCCGCTGAAGCTGTACAGGTACAGCACCGCCTCCCCGTTACACTGCAGGGTCACGCAGGAGCCCTTGTCGGTGCTTATGATGTCGGTGCCCTTCATGCAGCCGTGCCAATCTTCGCTGAGGGTCAGATACCAGCCGTCGGGCTGGTTGTGATAGGTGTCCATGACCCAGACGCTGTCCCCGCGGTCATTGTACCGATACCAGCAGAACACCCGGGCCGCCGAGCGAACGGTGCTGTCGGCGGGATAGGGAATCTCGATGATGCCGTCGTTATTGATGTCCTGGGGACGGAGCTGGCTGAAGGCATAGCGGACATCGGTTTTCCCGGTGCTGCGGCTCTGGGTCACATTTTTAAGCTCGCCCTCCCGGCTCACCAATATGTCGGTCATGGCCTGGTTGCCCTCGTCCACGCCGGTGATGAAGGCGGCGTTGCTCTGGCTGTCCAGCTTGCCGCAGACGATGCTGCCCCGGCTCAGCTCCGCCGCCGTGCAGCTCAGGCGACACGGGCTGCCGCTGCGCAGCTCCCCCTCCCGCCAGCGGAAATGCTCGGCCAGGGTGGCGCCGTCGGCATCTGTGCGCAGGAGCAGCAGGTCAAACAGGCCGTCGCTGTCCAAATCGTCCACCACAAAGCGGCTGTATCCGCTTTGCATCATCACCTCGGGAGCATCTCCCCGCAGACGGTACACGGCCACGGTCTGCACCTCTGTACTGATGCGCCAGCCCACTGCCACCTCCAGCTTGCCGTCGCCGTCAAAATCCCGGAAGGAAACGGAATCAATAGAGGTGCCGCCGGACTCAATGGTGCAAAAGAGAGTGAACGACTCCTCCTCCGGCCGGAAAAACAGAAGCTTCAGGGGCTTCTCGTCCGACGCACAGCGGAAAAAGGCCACCGCCTCCTTGCTGCCGTCGCCGTCCAGGTCGATCATCTGCAGGGACTGCATATTGCTGCCGCCGGTGGGGTTTATATATTCGTAGCCGCTCTTCAAATAAGCGTTGAGGGTGTTGGACAGGCCCGTGTACTCCACCGGCACCTCCGGCAGGGTAAACAGGTTTTCCGCAGAGGTCTCCAGGGCGCAGCCGCAAAGGCCCAAGGCCAGTGCCAGGCTCGCCACCAAAACTGCCATTTTCTTCTTCCGTTGCTTCACGCCTCACACTCCCTTCCTTACCGTTATCGCAATTGCCCCACTTTATCGGCAATTCCGAGTCTTATACAGAATATACTATACCACGAATCGTGCCGTTTGGGTAGCCCCTGTTTTGCTTTTTCCGGGGAAAGGGGCTGCCTCGGACAGCGGGGCGGATCGTGCCGGGTTTCGGGCCCGTTTTCGTTGTTTTCGCTAAATTCAAGGTGGTTTTATCGGCGTTTTCCCGATTTGCAAAAGCTTGACAAAGATGAATTTTCTCCCTATGATACTATTGTTATACTATCTTAGCGGGCCCTTAACATGATCCCCTGCAGCGCCCGCCCGAAAACAGGAGAGAGACATCGTGGAAAGAGAATCTTTTAAGTCAAGACTGGGCTTCCTGCTGGTGAGCGCCGGGTGCGCCATCGGCATCGGCAATGTGTGGCGTTTCCCCTTCGTGGCGGGGCAGAACGGCGGCGGATTTTTCGTGCTGATCTACCTGATCATGCTGGTGGTGCTGGGCCTGCCGGTGCTGACCATGGAGCTGGGCGTGGGCCGCGCCAGCCGCAGGAGCGCGGTGCTGGGCTACAAGGCCCTGGAAAAGCCCGGCAGCAAGTGGCACATACACGGCTGGTTCGCCATTCTCGGCTGCTACCTGCTGATGATGTACTACACCACCGTATCCGGCTGGATGCTGGACTACTTCTTCAAGTTCACCACGGGCACCTTTACCCACGGCATGAGCAGCGAGGCCAATGCCAAGGTCTTTACCGATATGCTGGCCGACCCTGTGGAGATGGGTCTGTGGATGGCCATTACGGTAGCGGCAGGGGTGCTGGTGTGCAGCATCGGGCTGCGCAAGGGCCTGGAGCGGGTCAGCAAGGTAATGATGACGGCGCTGCTGGTGCTGATTGTGGTGCTGGCCATTCACAGCTTCACTCTCTCCGGCGCCCGGGAGGGCATTGCCTTCTACCTGGTACCCAACATGGACAATGTACGCTCCGTGGGCCTGGGCAATGTTATTGCCGCGGCTATGAACCAGGCCTTCTTCACCCTGAGCCTGGGCATTTCCGCCATGGAGATCTTCGGCAGCTACATGAGCAAGGACCACACCCTTCTCAGCGAGGGCGCCCGTATCTGCGGGCTGGACACCTTTGTGGCCATTATGGCGGGCCTTATCATCTTCCCCGCCTGCTTCAGCTATGGCGTGGAGGTGGATTCCGGGCCCAACCTGATCTTTATTACCCTGCCCAGCGTGTTCACCAACATGGCCGGGGGTCGGATATGGGGGGCGCTGTTCTTCCTGTTTATGACCTTCGCCTCCTTCTCCACGGTCATTGCGGTCATTGAAAACATCATGTCCTCGTGCATGGATCTGTTCGGCTGGAGCCGCAAGAAGGCCGCCGTGGTAAACGGCGCTCTCATTCTCATCGCCAGCATTCCCTGTGTGTTGGGCTACAATGTGCTCAGCGGCTTCCACCCCATCGGCGGCCGGGATGTGCTGGACAGCGAGGATTTCCTGGTCAGCAGCATTCTGCTGCCTCTGGGGTCGCTGGTATACCTGCTCTTCTGCGTGACCCGCTGGGGCTGGGGCTTCAAAAACTACCAGGCCGAGGCCAACACCGGCAAGGGCATGAAGGTGGCCGGGTGGATGCGGTGGCTGTTTATGATCGTGCTGCCCATTATGATTCTGGCGATTTTCTTTATCGGTCTGATGGGATAAAAGCAGGATATGCCCGCTTGCACGCGGTAAACTCGAGACCTTTTTATACAAAAACCACCTGGCGCATCATCGGATACGCCAGGTGGTTTTTTGATTTTACAGGTCCCGGATGTCTTGCAGAAGCTCATCCAGGGGCAGCTTTCGCAGGGTGTCCTCCAGGGACTTATCCTCGGCGGGGGCCTCCTCCGGCTGGGCCGGGGGGGCTTCCTCCGGGGTGGGGGCAGGCTCTGAGGTGGAGGCTGCCTCCGGGGTCACAGGCTCCGGGACTTCCGGGGCGACAGGCTCGGCAGCGGGAACGACTTCCTCTTCGGAAGTCTCCGGCTCCTGGGCAGCGGGCTCAGCTTCCTCCCCGGGAACGGGTTCCTCTGCCGGGGTTTCCGCTTCCTCCTCCGGGGCAGGCGTCGCTTCCTCCACAGGGCTCTCCTCCGGGGTCTGTGTTTCCTCCGGCAGGGCCTCGGGAGCGGCTTCTTCGGCGGGCTCCGTCTGTTTAGCTGCAAGGGCCCGGAGCTTCCGCCCGCGGCTGCCGGAGACGCAAGCAAAGACGAGCATCAAAATCAGCAGCAGCGCCGCTGCGCCGCCGGCGATGTACACATACAGCATGGGCACGGCCAGGGTTTCGCCGCTGTCGGTAAACACCGCACCGCTGAAGCGCTGGAGGGTGGCGTTTTTAGTGTCATAGGTGTAGTAGCCGTACTGGCCGCCGTCATCCATCAGGTAGAGGACTAGGAAATCCGACAGAGCCGCGTCCTCATAGCGCCAGCCGGAAAGGGTCTGGGAAAAGGCCTCCACGGTGGCGGCTTTCAGGCCGGGCACCACGGCTTTCTCCGACGGGATGCCGGTATAAATATAGGTGGCGCCGCCACAGACCAGGGGGAGATAGGGAGACAGAACGCCCTCGGTCCGGGAATAGAGGTAGAACCCGGCCACGCCCTTCTCGTCCACCAGGTAGACCAGGGTGTGCTTGCCGTTGGCATCTACCCAAAGGGGCAGGGTGTCCCCTCCCTGGGAAACAGGCTCGGCGGCGGTAAAGCCCGTGGGCGGGGTGACCCCCTCCACATCCTTCACAACCCCCAGCTTGGCCCCGGAGAAGCTGAGAAACAGCGTGGGGGCCTGGGCCACCTTGGCGGTGACGGTATAGGTCTTGGTATCGCCGTTTTCGGCGGTGACCACCAGGGGAAGCGTATTCTCCCCCTCCTGAAGCGTCAGCTCCCCGTCACCCTGGACGGTGGCGTTGGAGTCGGAGGGAGTGGCGGTGAGCGTGAGCTTCTCGGTGCCCTGGGGCAGGGAGAGGGTATATTCGGTCACAGCCGGGTCAAAGGCCGGGGTCAGGGTACCGGCGCTGACGGTGAGGGCGGAGAGGGCGTTGTTGCCGCTCTTGCCCGGGGTGCTGGGGGTGTAGTCCGGCTCGCTGTCGTCAGGCTCGGAGGCGGAAACGATGGACACCGAGGCGCTGCCGGAGGCATCATAGTCCACACCGGACACACAGTAGGAGCCGGCGGAGATCCACACGGAGCCGGTGCCGGTGTCATTGGCCCGAAACACGAGTTGGTTGGTGCGGTTATCCCCCTCAAAGCCCATAGGGGCCAGGTCGCCGGACTCCAATGTGAGGTTAGCAGAATAGGCCACGGAATAGGTCCACGCCTCAGACCCAGCAGGCACGGTGACGGTAAAGGCCACGGTACGGCCCACGCTGACGGTGCTCTGCCCGGCGGACACAGACATTCCCGCAGCATAGCTCACCTGCAGGAGGGAGAAAAGCATGGCGCACAGCAGCGCAAGGCTCACAAGGGGTTTTTTCAGTAGTTTCATAGGTCACCTATCATTTCTGCACGATGGGCGCAGTGCCCAGGATATGTTTCTTAATGGCCAGCAGCGAGGTGGCCGCGATCTTGCTGCCGGAGAGCTGGGCAGCGCGGGCATAGGCCCCGGATAGAGTCTGGGTGCCCAGGATGTGCTTCTTCACCGCCAGCAGGTCCGTGGCGGCAATGCGTCCGTCGCCGTTAGCGTCGCCATACACCACGCAGGTGTAGGTATAAGTCCCGGCGGCATCCTGAATGGTCAGCACCTGACCGGTAGCGACCAGGGCACTGTCCGCAACGGCCGCTCCCCCGGCGGTGACGGTGACGGTGGCATTCTTATTCACCGACTTGATCTGGGAAATCAGGCTCTTAACAGGGGTACCCAGGGTGAAGCCGGAGAGGTAGGAATCCGACAGACGCAGATTCAGCTCATTCACATAGTCATAGCTCCCAGAGGGCTCCGGATTGGGCTCCGGATTGGGCTCGGGGTCAGGTTCGGGTTCGGGCTCCGGGTCCACATATTCGTTCTCGTACCTGGCCGTGGGCAGCTTGGTCACGGCGGGCATATTCTCCAGAATGGGGACGGAGAAGGTCAGCTCCGTGTCCGTCAGACCGTTTTTGGCGTAGGCCTCATAAGTCTGCCAGCCGCCCCACTTGTAGGCGTAGGTGATGTCCGTGGCGTACTGGTAGCTATAGGTATACAGGGGGGTGAAGTTGAAGCGCTGGAGGAAGGTGGTGTCCTGGCCGTCCTCTATGTAGTTGCGGAAGATGAACCACGCGCCACCCAGCAGGGCCTTGTAGGTGGTGTCCCAGCCCTTACTCTGGGCATAGAGAATGCCGTTGTAGTTGGGGTCGCTGCCGCCGTAGGCACCGATATTGAAGAAATTATAGTATTTTTTGCCGTCACTGAGGGGGTAGCCGGTGGCATTTTTGGTAGCGCCGGTGCCGATCTCACCCCGGGCCTTCACCGCCAGGTAAAAGGGGCTGACCCCGGTGACGGTGACTTTCTCCAGGGCGTTTGCGGCGCTGGTATTGCCCTCGCTGCGCAGGCGCTGAATATCCGCCTGCTTCTGCTTTTCCAGTTCCTCCTTGGACCCGGCCTTGATAAATTCGTCGATGATCTCGTCCGTGGCCCAAACGCAGTCGGCCAAGACCTTCTTGATCTGCGCATGGGTGGCGTTCTCGCCGCCGGAGAGCTTTTCAAAGGCGACGCAGGTGCCGTTCACCAGATAGCTGCGGGGATCCATGTAATAGGCCACCGTATCCCGGCTGGCAGCGTACCAACCCGGCTCAAACTCCACCCACACGCCAGTGGAGCTGTCGTAGGCGCCGGGGGCCGTGGAACGCTGGGCCGCATCATAATAGCCGGAAATCAGCGCCCGGCCCAGGGTGGACTCGTTTTCCAGGGACTTGGTCCAGTCCAGCCCTGTCTTGTAGGGTACAAAGGTCCACTTGCCCCCGCTGGCGGCGTACAGGGCCCGGAGATAGGGCTGGTAGCTCTTGGGAAAGCCCTGCTCGTCCAGATACTTGCGGTACGCCCGGTCATCACCGATGTAGGTGACGAAGTCGCTGCGCATATAGCCCACCTTGGTGTAGCCCTTGTAGACGAACACGATCTGATACCAGTCGTACCCATCGCTGCCCCGCTGCACGGCGATGACCCGCACATACTGCCCCTTGTTGAGCTGAATGGCATCGGAGCCGTTAAAATACACGGAGCTGTACCCGGTGCCGGGGCCGGTGCGGACATTGACCTCGTCGTCATTGACATACGCATCCGTTCCCACGCTGCCCAGCACGGGAATGATCATGCCCGCCAGAAGCAGCAGGACCAGCAGCGCGGAAATGAGCCGCTTGACGGTATTCACTTTTGTCACAGAGGCTTTCACAGTGGTATTTCATCCTTTCCCAAATAGGTAAAACGCACTTATTGATACCATCGGTTGACAAGGACAAACACGCCTGCCAGCGCGCCTTTGCGGCACTTTTTGTCCTTCTCACCTTGGCGGGCGCCAGCCCGCCTGCGGCTCAAAAGCCAAAAAT
>UMHM01044328.1_pt1 | contig 10328 bp, 6 predicted proteins | sample 1965501 | NCBI WGS metagenome assembly UMHM01 (sample SAMEA4836095, study PRJEB28245) | human gut metagenome | biome: gut microbiome; material: fecal sample | place: Denmark | collected 2008
CTGTTATCGCGAGGCTTGATCCGGCAAGAGGTTCCGATTAAAACCGGAGCCTCTTTTTTTAACCCTTAGAATCGTTCTAATACCGGAAGCAATTTGATTTGTTCAGCAACGTCATGATCAGACAGGCAAGGCCAGCCTAATATTTCAAAAGGATCAGAATTATACTGGAGCAGTGAGAGCACTTCCCGCAGGCGTTTAATATCACTTTTGGCGTAACGTTGCTCTGTTGTGGTCTTCGAATTGTGACCAAGCAAACGGTTGACTTGAAATGTTTCGACATTCGGTTGATTTTCCAAATAGGTACTGACTGTATGTCGGAAACTGTGAAAACTCTTCAATGTATCTTTCGTAATGTGTTCCCGATTGAACTTGTTGAAAAAGTTTTCAAAATTCTTTGTGTATCTGGAATGCGGACTCCATGTATAGGAGGGAAACAATCGTTCAAGTCCATTTTTATCTGGCTTTCCGCGCAAACTTATTACGTAACCGAGGAAACCATGATTCAAAAGCGCAGGATGAATCGGAACTGCTCTTTTAGAATAAGCGTTCTTTACACGTTGCGTTGGATGAGAACCGGGAAGTTTGAAGTATGGAATTCCATCCGTCTGCACAATATCATCAAGAAACAGTTGACAAATCTCATTCAGGCGCATGCCGGAAAACATCGCAATAAGAATAGTCCAGGTTCGTTCCAGTTGTTTATAGTCGTTAACATCTTGAAGCTCTTTTAACTGGCGAAAGATTCGCTCTATATCGCTCTGAGAGTATGGATAGCGTTTTTCATCAGGTGCAACTGGATCTTCGATTTTTAATTCAATAACTGGATTTTTCTGGAGAATCTCTTTATAGGAAACGCACCATTTGAAGAAAGAGGAGAAATCAAACAGATATTCATTGACTGTTGCAATACTAATCTTTTTTTCTGTATCCAACTTGATTGCCTGTTGAAGTGATAGGTTACGGTAACGAGAGTCCGTATTACGCCGGACGGGCAGACGGCGAATAACATTTTCCCGCATTTCATACATCCGGTCCCGTGTAATAGTGTGGAGCGGACACTCATTCCCAAAGTATTCGCAAAGCAAATTGAGACTGGTACGACAATTATTTTCGGTGTTAGCTGTCCATTTGCCGCTGCTCTTCTTGTAGGCGATATATTCTTCGGTCATCTCCTTCAGAAGATAGATTGGAGCAGGTTTTTCCGGTTTGATATCCATTTGTGAGGAAGATTCCGGAGTTACAAGACTACCAAATCCTCGTTGTTGATCGAATTCCGTATCATAGTTGCCGTTAAGATGCTCTATTCCGATTTTGTCGATTTTGATCCGCATTGTATAGTATTCTTTGCCGAGTTGATGCAGTGCGAGAATGGAGATGTCATCCAGACTTCGGTTGAAATTACGTTGCGCCGTAAGCTGAAGTTGATCGGCGGCGTAGGAATCATCTTTGCGAACGAGAAATTGACGCATATTGGAAATATCATCTTCAAAAACTTTTCGATAACTGGCAATATCTGCTGAAGAATCTTTTCCATCAAGCACCATGTCGTCAATTCCGGCTTCCAATACTTCCAGATGCAGATGAACCGCTGCTTTGAGTAATTCCTGAAGCTGCTCATAGGTCCAATTAGTTTTCTCTGCCACAGTAAAGAATCCTTTCAGTTGTTCCCGTAGCAATTTACAGACTTGCTCTACTTTTTGCAAACTGCGCGAGGGAATCTTCTGGCGAATTTCCCGTTTTTGCCATCTATCAGCCAGTGCTTTGGGCAGACGCATCCGAAAATACAGCACCCCTCGTTTCATCATTATACACGTGACCATCGGAATGGGTTCCCTCCTCTGGGCATTTGTGACCCCAAATGTGACCCCAAATGTGACCCCAGATTATGCCGTAGCGGGAAAAAAGACGCATTCTCGCGAGAATGTTTGAGGGGGAAAATAAAATTGGCATCCCCAATGGGAGTCGAACCCATGTTGCCGGGATGAGAACCCGGTGTCCTAGGCCTCTAGACGATGGGGACGCATGAGGCTTGTCAAATGATGGTGCTTACTATAAACCTTTTTTTAAAAAAGTCAATCCCTGAAATGCGGCTTTTTCCGGATTTTCCAAACATGAGTGCCGTTTCCCGGGGGGGCTGGTCGGTATTTACTTCGAAAATCCGTTTTTTTTGCCGTCGTATCTTGATTTTTGAACCCGATCAGCTTATAGTCAACGAAGAATGTTGTGACCATTTTAAAAAAGGAGAGATGCTGTGAAACGCTGTTTTTTCACTTTGTTTCTGACGATCGCGCTCACTGCCGCCGCAGTGACCGCGGAACTCGAAACCCGGGACGGAACCATCTATCGGAACGTCACTGTCGAACAGGTCGATCCCGCCGGTCTGACGATCGGGTTCATCAACGAAAACGGCACTTCCGTTCTCAAACGGATCCCGTTCGAGGAACTGGATGCTGCCGTCCAACAGCAATATCGCTACGATCCGGAACGCGCCCGCCGGTATGAGGAACGGCGCGAACAGCTCAGCCGCGACAGCATCGAGGAGATGAAGGCTTCCTCCGAGCAGGCGGGTCGCACGGAAACTATCCGGGCAAAACTCCGGGAGCGGTTCAATGGCAAAAACGTCGAGGTGAGCCGCGACGATCTGCTCTTTCTGATCCGTTCCAACCGCAGGGCCCTGCGGGTCAACGGCGTCGAAGCGGCGGAATCCGGTACCCTCGTGCGTGTCCTGCAGGATGACAGCGGTCTCGACGCTCTGCCGATGATGATCCTCGCCGACGGCCTTAAGCTCAAGACGGATGAAAGCTGGACCGGCTTCCTTTATCCGACCGGACTTAAGGCGCGCATTCAGGGGAATGCCAATCTGCCGGTCTTCTGCTCCTCTGCCGAAATGGCCGCGGATCTCGTCTCCGGATATCTCGACATCTACTACCAGTTCGCCGCTTCCGGGGGGAACGACGCCGCCGGAAAACAGGCGTCCGCTCCGGCGACAACGACCGCGGGTACCACCACCTCCGGCGTCGCGGGAATTGACACCAAAGATAAAAGCAGCTCGGAACCGATCGAATTCGGCAATATCCGTAACTATTCCGGCTACTACTTCGGCAACAGTTACTATCCGGTCTGGTGGTATTACGGGACATGGTGGAACCGCTATCCGGCGCGACCGCTGCCTCCGCCGATCCGCCCCGGACGGCCTTTCCCGCCGTTCCAGCCCGGCTGGCCGTGTCCGCCGGAGCGTCCGGAGCGTCCGGAGCGTCCGGGAGAGCACGGTGGTGTGTCGCGGCCGGGGAGGCCGACGGAAGGCGGCGCTGCCGCGGCACCGCAACGCCCTGTCGGCATTCAGTCACCCTCACAGGAGCCTGCCTCCCGGCCGAATACGCAGTCGAGAGTCGGCATCCAGACCGTACGTCCGGCGGGGAATTCGACGAGCCGTCCTGCCTCCCGGAGCGGCAACATCATCCCCGCCGCTCCGGTGAACTCCGGACGCCGGGCGATGGGGCGTTTCTGAACCTGGCAGTCCTGCGCCGGTCTTGTCGTGGAACGTTTTCCCGCAGAGGGGAGAGGCGCGGCAGGGGCTCTGCTCTTCCGGCAATCCTTACTGCAGATCGATGGTGGAACGGTCTGTGATGAAAACCGGATAATTCGGCACATCCAGAACTGGAATGGAAAGAGCTCCGGAAGCCGATTGGGTGTAGCCGGCGGGCAGGCTGTAGACCTTCTGCCGCAGAGGATCGATCACGACGGGATCTGTAATTTCGCGTCCATTCATGAAACAGTCAAACGCACAGCGTATGGGGTCCGGATTCAGAAGAACCGTTTCGGGAGAAAACACCGCGAACAGCGGAACGCCGTCTTTGCGGAATGCAAAACACTGCAATGCATTCTTCTCCAGAACCGAGATGTTGTTGAGCTCTATTTTCGGATAAAGTCCCAGCTCCGGAGCGGCTTCCAGCCCCTCGAACAGAGTTGCGAGCGACTGCATGGCGTAGTAGGCGAGTTTGGGACGGTTCTCCCTGTTGCAGAATATTCCGCAGGTGGAATCCTCCCCGCCGGACCAGTAGCTCTTCAGGTCGCTCATGCTGTAGATCGATGAAAGCTGCATCCCCGATCCGGCATCCACGGTCAATCTGCGTACATTATGTTTCGCCTGAGAAAGTTCCGTTGCGGCAAAAAGGCCGTGGAGCGTGAAGGTCGCAGAATCGCCTTTCGAGAGGCTCCCCCCTTCTCCCATCCACATGGCTTTCGGCCGGATGATCGATCTGATTTGTTCATAATGTGCGCGGTCGAACGCTTGAGTCGTGGCATCATAGGTGTGACACGCGAGGATGTCGATCACGTTTCCGAAGCCAAGTTTGCCCAGTTCCCGCATGTAGATCCCGTGAAAAACAGCGGGACAGGCGACGATCTGAGCATCCGGTTTGATTCTGCGCACAGCGTCGGCTGTTTGCCTTGTAAATTCAAAAAAATCTCCGGCGGTCCGCCTCAGCATCTCCTCGCGTGAAATGCCGGAATAAGGCGCTTCCCCGTGGAATCCCCAGAACAGACCGGTCCCGTCCGGTTCGTTCCAGACCTCATATTCCCGGATACGATCCTTGTAATGCTCCACCAGCGCACACACAAAACGGATCCATGCGTTCATCGCGCCTGGACCATGATAGAAGGGCGTATCCCCGGTAAATCCGCGCAGAAAACCGGAGGAAGGTTCTTCTCCGGGATGCGCCTTCCGGAATGCTTCATATTTCCGATTCGGCGTGTAGAGCGGATTGCCGAAGGAAAGCTGAAGCCAGACTTTGAGTCCGCGCCTGCGGAGATTCTCGACAATTCCGTCGAGCCATGTGAAGTCATAGATGCCCGGCCGGGTTTCAATCTTGCGCCAGCCGCTCTGAACTCTAACATGTTTGATGCCGGACTCGCCGAGAACATCGTACACCTGTTCCGGATCAAAGGTATCGCGATCCAGGGTCTCGAATCCGATCCCGACCGGGGAGTTTTTGATTTCCCGCGCGTGCTTTGTTTTCAGGAAACCCAGGAAGTTCGCGTCGGGAATCTCCGCGAGAGGATCTTTCGTCCAGTAAAAGGTTTTCGCTTCCGCATCCAGAATATGCGGAGAGGTGTACCACTTCAGCGGATCGGATTCGCATGTCTCGCAGTTTACCGCAACGACCATCCAGATCGATTGATCTCCCGCAATGAACTTCAGGGAATGCACCGGTTTGGGCTGAACGGGAAATGCGGAAATCCCGAGATTGCGATACCGTCCGCCATCCAGCCCATACCATGCCGGCTTATAATTGGGAAAACTCTGCGGTTGACACCAGTCGCTGAGATCGCGTCCTTTTTGAATCTCAAATTGATCGCTGGAACGGTCCGCATAGGTCACGATCAGCCGTCCGGCTACAGATGCCGAAAGCCAGGCCCCGGTATGGAGCAGCAAAATATGGTTCCCCGTTCGGTTCCCGGCGTCAACTTCTGCTTCCGGCAGGAAATCCGGAAATTTTCTGGAGAGGACCAGACATTGCGCTTCCCCGTCCGGGAGAATTTCAAACCGGAACGGCTTCCCTTCCAGGGACTCCCGGCGAAACATCCGCAGATCGTTTCCCGGCCCCTGATCCGTCCAGCCTCTGCCGTCTGCATCGGTTGCGAAGGAACGGTTGGCGACGGATGCCAGGGAGACCGCCGCCGGACAGGCTTTGCCTGCAACACTCTGTTCTACCGGGGATAAACTGCTTTGGTGCATCATATGAGATCCTTCTATGTTTACTGGAGGGGGACGAGTTCTTCCGTCATCAGGTTGGAGATGTTTCCCTTATGCGTCGAGAGGATCTCCTGACTGGAAAGAGAGCGTCCGCTTCCGTCGCACATGGCCGCGTTGGCGCGATTGTTATGGCGTAGATGAACCTTGTAATTGTTGCCGGAGTTGAGCATGCAGTGCTGACTTTTCCAGTCGATCAGATAGCTGTCTGCAAAAAGGATGATCTTGCTTAAAGAACCTTGCGGCTCCCAGTTGATGTCGGGTTTTCTCCCGATCTGGTTCAGCCGGACAAAGCGGTTGCTGTTCCAGGCGCCTCCGCCGAGCCGATTATTCATTCCGTATGCAACCCCATACTCGTAATCGTATCCATTATTAACAAAGCATTTCTCGCTGAAGCCGGGGCAGCGGTATTTCCGATAGGAATCGCTCTTCCAGGATTCAGCACTGGTTTTATGTTCCACGAAGAGCAGTAAACGACGCGGCCAGTGCATGCAAGAATCCAGATCATCCACCGTTCCGGTCGTCAGGTCGCCGCTCCGGTGAGCAATGGGCGGGGGGAGCCAGTCATCATGATCGCTGGCGTAGAGGAACATGAATGCCGCACACTGTTTGAGATTGGAGAGGCATTGCGTTCCGCGCGCTTTTTTCCTCGCCGCATCCAATGCCGGAAGAAGTAGCGCAGCCAGAATCGCAATGATCGCGATCACGATGAGGAGTTCGATAAGAGTAAAATTCTTTTTTCCCTTTTTCATGGATGGATGCCTTTCCTGTCTGGTTTCTGTCAGAAATCGCCGCGGGCAGAAATGCCTCCTGCATTCTGCTCTGTATCTGATGCCCCTCAAAAATGTTTTCCTCCGGCAGAGTTCGTTCTTATCATTCTTTGACCAGTTCGTACGCCATGATTCCCGCCTGCCGCCCGGTGTCGGCGGTGAATTCAAGTCCGTCGTCGAGTTTCCGGAACGGGATTTCGGCCACGCGTTTTCCCGTCTGGCTGACGGCGTAGAGCTTGCCGTTTTCTGCAAGAGGAGTTTTCAGGCGGATCGTCGCCTGACCGATGCGGAGAAGGTGCGGATAGGTCCCTGTCCCATGCTGAGTACGACAGTAACGGAGGAGCTGATTGCCCTTCGTCGCCCATTTGTCCCGGGAGGGTTTGACATCGGTGATGTGAAGGATGAGGATCCGGCCGCTTTCCATCAGCGGCTTGTGATCGGCAGAACCGGCGAAGACAGTCGAGAAGGTCGTATTTCCGGTTACCCGGAGAAGGGAGCCCTCGTTGTCCATGTTCCTGTCCTGAACCAGGGCTTCGCTCCTTTCGGAGACGGCGCGGAAGAGATTCCGGGCCGGATGGAATGCGATCTGTCCACCCGGCGTGCGAATCCAGCCGTCGCTGTCGATTCCGCCGAGTTTCCGCAGGAGTGAATCCGGATCTTTCTGAACTTCCGGCGTAAGAAAATCCTCGTATGAAAATTCATTGTCCGCTTTTTCCCCTTCTTTGAACTGGAGCGAGAGTTTTCCCAGCACTCCCAGCCGGATATAGGCCGGAGGGGGATAGGCTTTTTCCAGATTCCGGGGATTGTAGGTCCATAGATTGTTGAGACCGGGATGCTCCCAGAGCCTTTCCGGGAGATTCAGATGGAGCTCGTTTTTCGCGGGGCGAATGTCTCCGCGGAGGTAGAAACAGGTAAAAATGTACTGGGAGAACACATTGACCGGATCCCACAAGATTCCAAATGCGTCAATGTTTTTATGTCCATTGCTCAGGACATCGGGCCAGCGGCTGCGCCATTTGACGGAATCGAAATCGAAAATCCCGTCGAAATCCTGCCATGCCGCAAACGCTCCGCCGACTGCGCCGCCTTCCGATCGAAACATGTTCGGCGCACAGTAGTGATATTCCGTCACCATGGACGGCATTCCGGCAATGCGATGGCGCGCCGTTATCAGCGGCGATTCCCAGTATTCCCGAATGGAGGAGCCCAGGCGGGAAGATTGGGGATGCATGTTCCAGCCGAAGCCGACATCCGCATTCGGGTGGGCCCAGTAGTAATGAATGTCGAAATAATCGTTGTCGCGTCGCGCCCCCGCGGTGATGATCGGTCGTCCGTTGTTATTCTGGGAGATCGGCGCGGTTACTCCGATTTTGCGCAACTCCGAACGGTAATAGGCAAGCCCTTCGCGAAGCGTATCCAGGCTGAAGTGCATCCAGTCCGCCGCCCGGGGCTCTTTTTCCAGAATGACGCCATTCTTTTTGCACCACGCCTCGTAGGCTCGATTCAGAGGTTCGCGCAGAAGGCGATATGGGCTGTTGTACCGGATGCCGCGATTGCCGATCAGTTGAACCTCATTCATCAGCGCAACGCTGAGCAGAGCTGGATCTTCCGCCAGAGTCATGCCTGTGTAAGGATTTTTCCGCGCGAGAACGCCGCGTGCGAAATCCATCATGTTCTCCCGTATTTCCGGATCAAACTGGGCGAGAATTTTCGCCTCAAACATAGAAATTCCCGCGTATTTTTCCGGGAACCCTTGCCGGCGCCCGGTGTAAAGATCGAGTGTGATATAAAAACCGGCCTTTTTGAATTCGGCGATCTGGCGGAAAAAACGGTCGAGCTTCGCCTCATCGAACACGATACCCGTGCCGGGCTTGACGAGTTCGACGTCAAAATGATGCAGCCGAAGTGCATTCATGCCGTACTGTTTCAGGCGCCGGGTATAATATTGAATCAAATCCTCCGGGAGCAGAGTCCCCTCGAAACAGGCATTGGTTCCGTAGAACCGGACCGCCTTGCCGGGTCTATTCTCAAATTCAAAATGGCCGTTGCGAATGACAACCTTGCCATAGGTTCCAGCGGGAACCGTCGGGGCCAGAGAACTGAAGTCGAGGATGCTGTCGGGAATAACCCCGTGCTCATACCGATAAACCTTCCACTCCTTTCCCGGGGCGATGGAAAACGATTTTTCCTCCGGCTCCTTCTCCTGCTTCGGAGCGAAAAAAATCGCCCTGCCGGAAATGCCCGTGGCCGCGACAATCATCCACATCGCGTCCCCTTCCGCGTGGAAAATGAACGCCTGAACCGGTCGATCCTGCAGCGCGAAACGGGACATGCCAAGTCCGAACCTCATCTCATCCTTATTTTCTGTGCTCCAGATTCGCTGCCAGTTTTCCAGATTTTTCGGATCCCCCCACCAGTTGTTCACATCCACGGCGTTGCGGACCGGAATGGTCTGGCGGCCGCCGTCGGAATAGACGACTTCAATACGGCCGACAACTTCTTCCTTTTTTCCGCACCACGCGGCGGCATGCAGCAGATAGAGCCAGTCGAACGATTTCCTGCCGGCTGAGATTTTCGCTTCGGCGAGAGTCCCCTTGAACCTTTTCCCGAGAACCATGCAGGTTTTCTCCCCCGGTGCAATGTTGAACCGGACGCCGTCCGCGTGCAGCTGTTTTTCCTTGAATTGAGAAAGATCCTGCTGTTTTCCCTGATCGGTCCAGCCGCCCTTCCCATCGTCCGCCACGTCATCGGCGAATGACCGGTTTGCCGCCGGGGAAATATCGATCGGAGTAATGAGGAACGGGAGATACTGGATCGTAACCTCTCCCTGCAGTTTGCCGTTTTTCGGGAAGAGACGGAAATCGCCGCTGTTGTAGCCGTAAACCATACAGGCGACTTCACAGCCGGCTCCGTCGATCCGGAGGGTTCCGCTGGAAAGCGGAACGTCAATGCGCTGAACAATTTTCCGATTGAACGGAGGACGAAGCCATCTGGTAAGATTTTTCTCCTGCGGCAGGGAGACTGTGCTCTGTTTGCCATTTTCCTCCAAGAAAAAAAGTGTTTTCTCTCGGAGACTCGGATCCAGAGAAAACACAAATGCGCCACTTCCAATTCTCCGGGACCACTCGCCTTCCAGCTTCCAGAAAAAGTCAAATGAATTCTCTTTCCCATTGCGGATTCCGTAGACTCCGGGAATGATCTTGCCGGCGAAATCCGTCTGGATCGAAAAACAGCGGTTTTCAATCTTCCGGACCGTCACCTTGCCCGGGGCGTGGAGGGTCAGAACAGTTCTCTTCTGATTGGCAGGATCCTTGAGTTCAATCTGGCCGTTTCCCTTTTCGTGAACCCATGCCGGCTGAGCCGCGAATGCCGTCAGGCCGCTCAGCAGAAGCGCGGCCGCAATCCAGTTGCTTGATCGCATAATTGTTGTTCCTCCATTGGTTCAGGATTCCCGCGACAATCGTAATATAGCATGGTGATGGTGATTTGAACAGAGACGATCTTATCCAAAAAATATTGTATTTACGCCAAATTCAATCTTCCTTTTTTCTGAAAAAAAACTTGCTTTTTCAGAAGAAGATGATACTGTTATAAATACTATGGGTATCGTTTTTCAAGTTCATATGGAAGATTTGAAGCGCATGCTTCATCTCGTGCCGCCTGTTTCCATCGTGACCTATTATGAAGATGAGGTGCAGCCGCGGAAACAGATTCTCGATCGGCTTGGATTCGCACTTCGCCTCACCGGAAACGCAGCTGGAAACCACTTGCTGGTCAACGGGAAGAAGTATTATGCGGCATATCCG
>UMHM01085644.1_pt1 | contig 10328 bp, 3 predicted proteins | sample 1965501 | NCBI WGS metagenome assembly UMHM01 (sample SAMEA4836095, study PRJEB28245) | human gut metagenome | biome: gut microbiome; material: fecal sample | place: Denmark | collected 2008
TTTGGCGGCAGTTTTTACTGCGGTCAATTAGCAAGCCGAAGTTCAGTCAAATTCGGTTTAGGCGGTCGATTTAAGCTTGTGCGTGGGCTTGTCTGCGGCGAGGCGTAGCCGAGCCGCTCTCGTATCAAGACAAGCCCACGCACCGGTGCCAAATTTCAATTTATTATTAAACTGTATTGATTAAAATATTCAAAATGAAATATTGCAACAGCTACTTTCGGTATTGATTTTTGAGTAAAAATATGATATAATTTACATGTAAGAAGTTTTTTATTTATGATACGGAGGAAAATAATGGAGGATCTCAAGACAAAAATCATTTCAGCGCTGCAGACAGATTTTATCGGAGATGTTATTTTTAATGACGATGAGATTGAGCAAATGAAACAAGATTGCCGAACTTTTTACAAGAGAGCACAGGCTTCTTGGTCAAAAATCTATAATCAAGACGATATTTCTGAACTTATGGTCTTAATTATAAATATTGCAAAAAATTGGGATGATGAGTCGGAAGGTCGTTTCTGGACTAAGTTATTTGGAGAAATTTTTGATGACGGATCAATATCTCCCACTAAGTTTTATAGTGAATTTGAATATTGTATAAATAATCATGGGAAAAAACTATTTCATTCTAGAGAGAATAAGAGGATGTTTCGTGAGGTCTTTCTGCTTCATGCACTTGCACCAGATAATTCCGGCTCATCTTTTATAAGCCTTTTATGGAACTGGTATACTGATTCAGATGTGATTGATTTCGATTATCAGCCCGATGATTCTATTTATAATCAGATGGCTAATTTTTTAGAACACGAATTTGGCGGAGAAAGCGACTTTGAGGAAGCACTATCATTTGAAGGCAAAACTTATGCGATTAAATCGTCATTCAAATACCTATTTACACAAGATAAGGAGTCGGGTCTTAAACTATTGCATAAAATATATTCGGCTTTTGACGATATATATTTTCGTGGAACGTATGATAATAATTCATATATAGATTCTTACTGTAATGCTGTCGTTGATAAACTGTTAAGCGAAACAAAGGGAGAAAAATCTAAACGTAACAGGAAAGAACATAATCATATTGTTAGTGATTATTCTCGAATCTATGCCACATATGAAATTTTAGAGGATAAAAATATTTCTATAGTTATTCCTGAAATACGTGCTATAGGTGAATCTGCAGACGAATACAGAATTGACGTATTCAATAATGATAGTTTAATTCTTTCTTTAGATGACTATATTGTGGGCACCGGACTAAAAAGAAGAATTAAGAAAACAATGATTCCTTTTTCGTTGTTCGATAAAAAAATTAACGATAATCTAAATTTGAGAGTTGTTCTTCAATTATATAAAGACGGAGATTATGTGTTAATATACGACTCAAAGTGTAGCTTATATCGTGATTTCATTGTTTTTAAGTCGTCACGCGAAAATCGATCTCAAACGTGCAAACCGGGAGCATATTTTATAGCCCACCCATATAATGTTTATTTGAATAAAATATCCTCATTGGAGTGCAATGACATAAACGGATATGTATCGACCGTTAATGCTGTGGAAAACGATTATATTTCTACAGAGAACCAGAATGTTTTCTTTAATCAACAACCGCAAAACACTCATGTAATTGTTGTCGGAAACAAAGTTGACAACGTCGAATTTGTTAAAGATGAAATTGATTGTTCAATATACAAAAACCTCTCATATATCGATGTTTTATTAGACAAAAATACTCCTATTGAGAGTATTATAGTAACCATAGATAATAACAAGCATTATCCACTTATATCTAACAGTCAACAAATTGAAAATGGTAGAAGAATAAATCTCAAAAATTTGGAGGCAAACAATCAAGGTTTTCATTGTTTGTTAATTTCCGATATCTCAAAAAGAAAATTATTACATCGGATTGATTACTATATTATCGAACGTGTAACCGTTAATATCGGTGAGGGATTTGTGTTCGATAAAAAGAATATTAACATAAATATTTCGCAACTAAGCAATAATGGTATATTCCTGCCGATTGTGGATGCCGTTTCTAGAGCAGGTCAAGAAACGATTTCAGCAAAGTTTGATTCAGGAGAGCTTGTTGTTCCTTTACCTTACATCAGATGGAGAATAGATGATGGAGACTGGAATTATGGCTCACTGCGTAAAGATTATTGGCATAACAATGATTTTTTACATAATAATTGCACTATTGAAGTCGAAAATCATTCCGAGTTCGATTGCGACTTGGCAATAAATGACATGCCTATTAAGCGTAGAAAAAACAACATATTTTTACTTGGTGATGCCTTAACCGAAAACAAAAAAAATGACTTTAACACTATTACACTCACAATAGGAAAAGATAAATTTGCTCTATTTAGAGTGTATAACAAAGAGGAGTTGACTGATTTCGACATAGATATTGACGATAAAATAATAGATATGTCGCCATATTTTATCGGAGAAATTAATGCAAAATTTATTGTAAAACTTAAAAACGAAATGAATTGTTATGAGTTTGATTCAGAATTGAAATCTGCATTTGAGCCCGACATTGTAGATGGAGAGTATGACGTGACAATATCGATTTTAGATTTTTGGGGAAACTCCATTGTTCTTTATCAGGATTGTTGCATTATTGGCAATCCCGATAAATTTTGTTTTGATAATAAGAAGGTTGTATTGAAATCCTTCAAGAAAAACGAAGGTGGTAAAGTAAAACTTGAAAACAGTTCAATAGTTGAGCTAAAGTATTTGCGAGAAGAAAAATTAGGAACGGTTTATTCAGGGGTTTTAATTGATAAAAAGAAAAAATATAATGTCGAAATCTATAAAAAAGATGAAAATTCATTGACATTTTACTTCGTAGACGGAGATAATTTGCTTTCTGTAAATTATAATTTGAAGAAAAATGAATTTACAATGGAAGGTATAAAAGACGGCGATACAACTATAATTCCTTGTTCGTCGTGCTACTATAATTCAGTGGAGGTTGCATAATGTTTAATCCGGCTAAAGCTTCAAAGAAAATAAGAGATGAATTTATAGACTATATTTCTACAAGCTTTTCTATTGCAGATCTAGAATATAATGCTGAATTTATATCAAGGCTAAAAGAACATGGCATAATTTCGCAAGGTCCCCTTATAGAAATTAACGACATTTTTAAAAGTGGGCATAGTTTGGAATTTTTGTGCGAAAATAACATTTTAAGCTCTCTATTCGCAGATCTGGAAGCTTTGAAACCAAAAGATTCTGTGCATAAAGTCAAATTACCGTTATCACGTTCTCTGTATCTTCATCAGGAACAGGCAATAGAAACTATTACATCAAAAGGACGTAATGCAGTCATTACAACAGGCACCGGCTCTGGTAAGACAGAGTGCTTTTTGATTCCTGTTATCAATGAATTACTAAGAGAAAAAGAAGCTGGATCTTTGTGCCCTGGTGTGAGAGCCCTATTGATATATCCGATGAATGCATTGGCAAACGATCAAATGAAACGTTTGAGAGAACTACTAATGTATTATCCAGACATAACATTTGGTGTATATAATGGGGATACTAAAAAAACGGAAAGGGAGGCATATTCGCAATATTGCGATTTACATTCAGGAGAATCATGCGAAGAGCTTCGTACACCATTGAAAAACGAATTGATTTCAAGGGAAATAATGAACGAAACACCTCCGAATATTCTTTGCACGAATTATGCTATGCTAGAGCATTTGCTGCTTCGACCTGAAAACATCAAACTGTTTGAAAATTCTGACTTTCGATTTATCGTGTTAGATGAGGCTCATATTTATTCAGGCGCAACAGGAATGGAAACTGCGCTACTTTTGCGTAGACTGAAGGCTAGAATTAATTCTAAAAAACGCCCGCAATTTATTTTAACGAGTGCTACTCTTGGTAAAAAAGGGGAATCCGAAAAAGCCATTATAAATTTTGCTGAAAATTTATGTGGCGAAAAGTTCACTGCGGATAGCATTATTTTTGGGCAAAGAGAACAACAAAATTTCGTAAATAATGTTAAAGATGTACCGATTAATCTATTCTGCGAATTAGCAAGTTCTACTTTTGAAAATACGGAATCGCTTTTTAAAGAATACGGAATGGTTTACAACAAAGAAGAAGACTGTGCGGCAAATTTATATGACTTATGTTACGATTGCTCTTATTATAGGCTTTTGCGTACAATGACTTTGATGCCTATGGATTTAAACTCTTTTGCCACTTTATTGAATGTAAGGGTCGATGAAGCTATTTCTTTTGTCCATGTATGCTCTTTAGCATCTAAAAACGGCAAATCTTTAATTGATGCAAGATATCACTTTTTCATTCGCGCTTTAGAGGGGGTGTATACTCCGCTTTATGGCACAAGACGAATATTTTTAACAAGGAAAAAAGAAATTGTTGAAGGAGACAATACCATTTCTGTGTTTGAACGTGCCGTTTGCCCAAATTGTGGAGACTTAGCTATTGTTGGGAAGATAGATTCTACAAGCAAAGTGAAAAAACTAATATTAACTCCGCAATATGATGACAATACGAAGTTTTTTCATGTTGTAACAACTAATGAAAAACCTTTTGAAGAATTTGATGATGAAGAGATTGAACCTGAAACAGTTATCGATGAATTCGATGATAGCGTTGTTTTGACAAACAAACAAAAAAGTTACAAAGAATATTATTTGTGTCCTGTTTGCGGGGCGATTTCAGAAAAGAATGACGGAAGACCCAGATGCGAGCATGCCATAACTCCATTACTTGTTTCTGAATATGAAAATACCAATGGCAAATGTCCGAAATGTCAAAACGGCACATATAGGAGATTTTATATTGGTGCAGAATCGGCAACAGGTGTTTTAGCGACATCCTTGTATGAGGAATTACCATCAAAGCAAATAATAGAATACAATTCTGACGGAGTCAAGTTAGAATTTGAAGGCGGAAAACAGTTTTTGGCATTTTCGGACAGCAGAAGTGAAGCTGCGTTTTTTGCTTCATATCTTGATAAATCGTATAAGGAATTTTTACGCCGAAGAGGCCTTGTTCAAGTAATCAACAATCAAAAAAAAGAAATTATTGCGGAACCCTACTCACTCGATGAGTTGGTTGATGAATTGACTAAATTATTTGCGAAACATCAATCATTTAAAAATGATTTAACAGAAGAACTTTCAAGAAGAGAACTTAATAGAACGGCAAATAGACATGCCTGGATTGCCGTTTTAACAGAACTCGTTTATGCTAGAAGAAGAACAAGTCTTGTTTCATTAGGAAAGCTCTTTTTTGAGTATGCTGGAAATTCATCTAAAATTGTAGGTACATTATCGAAAAAATATAATATAGATTCAATAGTGTGCAAAAAACTATTGGATTATCTTGCGATGTCTTTCGCTTACTTTGGCGCATTAAAAATAAATGATGATATTTTAGACGGTGATGATAAAAAATATATTTTTTATACCGATAAAGGCAAGTATGCCGTTCTGCAAAAAACGGCTTCTACAGATAGAAACTATTTGAGTTGGAAAGCTAGAAACCGAGAAGGCTCAATAGATTCTTTTTACCCGAACGGAAGAGTAAGAATCGTAGCCCGTATTTTAAAATCTGATGAAAAAACAGCTAATGCTTTTTTAGATGATTATTTCAACCATTGGTTGATTAGCTCGATAAATAAACACCATCTTGAAAGAGGAAATGGTGATATTTATCATATGCCTGTAGAAAACTATATTGTACGCATTCACGGAGACCCCCAAGCTCACTGGTTTAAATGTAAAAAATGCGGTAAAATTTCACAATTTAATATAGATGGTTATTGCGTTGAAAACGGTTGCGACGGAGAATTGCTTGAAATAGATCCTACAAATAGTTTTAATAATAACCACTATCTAAACTTGTACAACAAACAAGATTTAACCACATTGCTCATTCGTGAGCATACAGCTCAATTATCTCGTGAAGAGGGGTTGAAATATCAAACCGACTTTGAAAAAAATCGTATACATGCACTATCGTGCTCTACAACGTTTGAAATGGGGGTAGACGTTGGAGAACTCGAAACCGTATTTTTGCGCAACGTGCCCCCCTCTGCGGCAAATTATGCCCAAAGGGCTGGTCGAGCAGGTAGAAGTAAGGACTCCTCTGCATATTCTTTAACCTATGCTAAATTGAGTTCCCATGATTTTCATTATTTCAATGAGCCTCAAAAAATTATAGTAGGACAGATAAAACCTCCTGTATTTAAAATTGATAATGAGAAAATCGTCCTTCGTCATATATATGCGGTAGTTTTGAGCTATTTTTTCAAGAACCATCCTGAGTTTTTTGGAAAAAACAAGACAAAAGAGTTTTTAGATAACGGCGGATACGAACAATTAGTTAAACTAATAAACGATAATCCGTCGGAATTACAGGACCTGCTATATCATTCAATACCTAACATTGACCAGTATGCTTGGCAAGATAAATTGATTGGCGAAAACGGGATCCTTCACAATGCAGTAGCCGATTATAATAAGACTGTTGCTGAAATAACGGCATTTCAAAATGAAAAAGCAGCTTTGGGAGAATATGATAAAGCAGCTAGAGCCCAGAAATCATTGGAAAAATATAAAGCGAAGGAAATGATTGATTTTCTAGTTAGAAACAATATATTGCCTAAATACGGATTTCCTATCGATACAGTAGAACTTGATGTAACGACAGACGAACAGCAAAGACAAGAATTGCAATTATCTCGAGATTTAAAAATGGCAATAGCTGAATATGCTCCGGGAGAAAAAGTTATTGCAAATAACAAGATGTACACAAGTCGTTACATCAAAAAATCGTTCTTTAATAACAAAATGGATTATTATTACTCATATGTTTGTCAATGCCCCCATTGTCAAACTTGGAACTATAGTTATACTAATCCTCGTGAAAAGAACGACCTAATGCAATGCGTCGCCTGCCATAAAACTATTTCTGCCGGAAGTTGGAGAGAAGCAATTGAGCCTAGAGGGGGTTTTGTTGCCGAACCACGAATTGAAGAAGTCCCAATGACACGACCTGACAGAATATACCATAGCCAAGATTCTTACATTGGAGACGGAAAACAAATAGATGAATTCACTTATATCGTTAATGGAAAACACATTTTATTGAAATCAAGTGAAAATGATTCTATTATGGTAACTTCAAATACAGATTTTTATGTGTGTAAATATTGTGGGTTTGCGTATGGCATACATGATATAATTAGGGATGAAAATGGGAAAAAGGATAAAATTGCCTTAGATGCAATAAAAAAAGGCGTGCCATATTTTACGTTGAAGAAAAAACATAAAAACAAATTCGGACATTTGTGTTCCAACACAACATTTCACTCTGAAAAGTTAAATCATGTCTATAAAACAGATGTTGTCGTAATTGAATTTCAGGACAGCATTGACGATCACGATTCGATGCTTTCAGCGATGTATGCAATCTTATCGGCCATGTCCGATGTATTGGACATTGATAATACAGATATAAATGGATGTCTTAAGGCTGTTTTTAACGCCCAAAAACTTGACATTTCATACTCTATAGTATTATATGACACGGTTGCAGGCGGAGCTGGACACGTTAGAAGGTTGCTTGATCCATCTGTTTTACAGAATGTTATTTATGCCGCTTGTACCAAAATGCAAAAATGTAGTTGTGATACATCATGTTATAATTGCTTACGCAGTTACTCCAATCAAAAATATCATGATATATTAGATAGGCGTAAAGCATACGAATTTTTACATCCTTATTTAGGCGAAGTGAAAGAGGAGATAATAACATCCCCCGTTGGAACAAAACGGATTGAATTTTTACATGACGGATTGGATGTAAATACAGAGTCTATCGAGTATATTTTTAGCCTATTAACAATAAACGAAATGGTAAAACAACACCTTTTATCTGAATTTATAAAAAACAAAGTCGGTATGCCAGATTATAATGATATCAGTTTCCGCATTGAAGGCAATGTCGGGTATGCGGATTTGTTGTGGAAAGAGAAAAATGTAATGTTATTTACAAAAGACAATGAAGAAAACTATATGCTTGCTAAAGATAGCGATTTTAAATGCTATCTTTTAGAATCAATCGCCGATGCCGATATATTGATTAACGCTTTATTGTGAGGGAATAAATATGGCAATAATGATTCCATCAATACCGAATGAATACACTCCCGCGAGTAGAGAGGGAGAAATGTTTCAAGCATTAAAAAAACTCCCCGATTATTACTACGTATTTCATTCATTTAGAATGATCGATATAATTAACTCCGACTGGAAAGAAAGTGAAATAGACTTTGTTATATTTAATCGACACAAAGGAATTATGTGTCTTGAAGCAAAAGCTGGACAAGTTCAGTGCATTGAAGGTATTTGGTATTATGCGTCGGGAATAGAAATGCATGACCCTTTTAATCAGGCAAACACTAATAAATGGAAATTAAAAAATGAAATATACAATTTTTATCATAACAATGACATATTGCAGCATTGTAAAATGTTAAGTGCAGTATGGTTTCCATCTCTTACAAAGAAAGGGTTATCAAAAATTGTTTTACCGACACATGCGCCGACGGAAATCGTTTTAACAGCAGAAGACTTGACAGATCCAACAGAATCGATAGAGCGAATCTTTCAAATTTCAACACCTTGCAAAGGTTATTCCCCGGTTACTACGGAACTAACAAAAAATGAATCCGATCTACTGTTACGGAATATACTTTGTCCATCATTCAATATTTTGCCTTCAAAAACGATTGAATTAGATTATAAGAAAGAGAAATTTAACTCTTTAATAAAGGAACAATGTAGTCTTCTCAATTATTTGGAAGACCAAAGAAGTGCCGTAATAAACGGTGCGGCAGGTACAGGTAAGACGATGATTGCTCTTGAAAAGGCAAGAAGGCATGCTGTCAAGGGAGAGAAAGTTCTTTTCCTGTGTTTCAATGTAAAACTAAAGGAATATCTCGAATGTACATATAAAACACCGAATGTCGATTACTATACGATTGACGGATTTGCATGTCGCATGTGTAATACACCTGTAGCTGATTTCAACCAACTAGAAAGTGTTTTGCTGGATTTAGGTGCGAATCGTAGTTTCCCGTATATGCATATAGTTATTGATGAAGGTCAGGATTTTGGTCAAAATAGAATTGAAGAAACAGATATAATTCAGTTGCTTGAGGAGATTATTTTAAGCACAGAAAAAGGAACATTCTATGTGTTTTATGACAAACTACAAATGATTCAAAGCTTTAAAATGCCGCAATTCATAGAAAACGCAGATTGTAGATTAACTTTATATAAAAATTGTCGTAACACTAAAAAGATCGCCGAAACATCATTCAAACCACTTGCGACCGGTCCTAAATTATTTGATTTTGCAATTCCGGGGACTTTACCTAACATTTCATTTATTGAAAACAACGAAAAAGAAATATTAGATAATGCTATTGATAAAATCTTTGAAAAGGGGATTACAAATATTCAGATAGTAAGTTGTGCAACTCAAAATGAGAGTATTTATAACGAATACTTAAATAATAACGGAGATTTCATATATAAGGGAAAAGAAGTTAAATTCACTACATGCAGAAAGTTTAAAGGGCTTGAAGCTGATGCTGTTATTTTAGTGGATGTAACCTTTAATGCACTTTGTGATAAGTACAAATTGTTTTACGTTGGAGCCTCTCGCGCAAGACTGGAACTAAGTATAATTTGTAATATGTCGAATGAAGAATGTGTAACGGCAATAAAACTGTTGGGTGGAATAGTGAAAAAGAACAATCCTAAATCATCTCTTGCAAAAATGCTTGGTTGTAATTTGGATTAATCAACAATAGCTCGACCGAATAGTCGAGCTACTGTTATGTTGAAATATTCAACTGTAAATATATTTTGTAAATATGAAATATATTAGATTCAAGCCTATCCACTATCCATAAATTGCCATATATCTTTGGCGCATCTTGATGAAGTATTCGTAAACCGTCGCTTGCGCGCGAGATAAGACTCTGCCTATTTCGGGATAACTTAAGCCGTTTTGGCGGCATTCCAAAGCGATACGCATATTTTCGGTCAAATTTAGGCTTGCAACGATTTTTTCGTATAAAGTATAGTCCTGCGTAACTTCTTCTGGTGTTTCATATGAAGGCTCACTCGCAGGCGTTAAAGCGTCAAGGCTGACAGAACGGTAATAATCTCTCGTTTTCAGATTTATCAACTTCATCATTTTACGAATACAGGCAATCTCGACGGTAATCGGTTTGCCTTTTTTGCTGT
>UMHM01036030.1_pt1 | contig 10292 bp, 12 predicted proteins | sample 1965501 | NCBI WGS metagenome assembly UMHM01 (sample SAMEA4836095, study PRJEB28245) | human gut metagenome | biome: gut microbiome; material: fecal sample | place: Denmark | collected 2008
ACGCCGGATGAACTACAAGTATTAAACTGTGGGAGCAATAATAAGTTTGTTGATTTTTATGGGCTGCAAGACTATTCAGCGTGGCATCTCCATATCTTTCTTGATCAGCTTCACAGCACAGAACTGCGTGAAAGAGAACATAGATTCCCTTGCAACGAAGTTATGAGAAGCACCAGTAACAGTTATAATTTAAGCATCATCAACGCTGCAAATCGCAAAGATGAGGACTGATGCCTGACCGCACATACATAGCTATTGACCTGAAGTCCTTTTATGCCTCCGCGGAGTGCATGGATCGCAATCTTGATCCCATGACCACCAATCTTGTCGTTGCCGATGAGAGCCGGACAGAAAAGACGATCTGCCTTGCCGTTTCCCCTTCGCTGAAAGCCCACGGAATCCCCGGCAGAGCGCGGTTGTTTGAGGTCATCCAACGAGTACGGGCAGTCAACGCTGAACGCCGCCACAGAGCCCCCGGAAGGCAATTTTCGGGCAAGTCTGCCAATGCTCCGGAACTGCAAGCAAATCCTGCGTTGGAACTTGACTATGTGGTTGCCGTTCCGCGCATGGCCCGTTACATCGAGGTCAGCTCGCAGATCTACGGCATTTACCTGAAATACGTCTCGCCGGACGACATCCACGTCTATTCCATCGACGAGGTGTTCATCGATGCGACCTCTTATCTGAAACTTTACAAACTCTCCGCCCATGATTTCACGATGAAGCTGATCCGGGAGGTGCTCGCCAATACCGGAATCACCGCCACGGCGGGAATCGGCACGAATCTGTATCTCGCCAAAATCGCAATGGATATCGTGGCGAAACACATTCCCGCAGACAAGGACGGCGTCCGAATCGCCGAACTGGACGAGCAGTCCTACCGGGAGAAGCTCTGGACGCATCGGCCGCTGACCGATTTCTGGCGCGTGGGTCACGGTTACGCCGCCCGGCTGGAATCCCTGGGGCTGCGGACAATGGGCGACATCGCCCGGATGTCGGTAAAGTGCGAGGATATTCTTTACCGGACCTTCGGTATCAATGCGGAACTGCTGATCGACCATGCCTGGGGCTGGGAACCGGTCACCATTGCGGAGATCAAGGCATACAAACCGGAGAACAACAGCATCAGTTCCGGTCAGGTTCTGCAGGAGCCGTATGAATTTGACAAAGGAAAACTGGTCGCCCGTGAGATGACCGACCAGCTGGTGCTCGATCTCGTGGAAAAACATCTCGTGACCGATCAGCTGGTCCTGACCGTGGGATATGACGCCTCCAATCTGACCGATTCGGACCGCCGCATGAGATATGCCGGGCCGGTTCGAATCGACCATTACGGCAGAGAGATTCCCAAGGAGGCACACGGCTCGGTTAACCTTGATCGCTTCACCTCATCCGGCAGAATTATTACGGATGCCATGATGAAACTGTTCGACCGCCGCGTCGATCCGAATCTGCTGGTTCGGCGCATCACCGTTGTGGCGGCGCACGTCCTTAACGAGAAGGACATCCCGGCTGCCCCGGAGGAGCAGCCCGATCTTTTCGCGGATTACGAGGCGCTGAAAAAAAAGAAAGCGGCGGAACAGGCGGAGCTGGACAAGGAGAAGCGTCTTCAGCAGGCAGTTCTCAACATCAAAAAACGTATGGGAGCGAATGCCATCCTCAAGGGCATGAATCTGGAGAAAGGCGCGACAGGCAAGGTGCGAAACGAACAGATAGGAGGACATCGGAAATGAACAGTCCTTATGCCGACATCATCCACTTGCCGCATCACGTTTCGCAGAACCATCCGCAGATGCCGATGCACGACAGAGCCGCACAGTTCGCGCCATTTGCCGCGCTGACGGGATATGATGACAGTATTGCTGAGGCCGGACGGCTCACGACGGAACGCCGGGAACTAAGTGAACAGGAACAGAACGAACTTAACAGGAGATTCGATTTCCTGATAAGCAGGTTGAAAGGTTCCTCCGAGGTGGATATAGTACACTTCGTTCCGGACGTGCGAAAACCCGGCGGAGAATATCAAACGACTACGGGATCAATAAAGAATATATCTCTTCCAGAACGAATCATAACTTTGGATACCGGGGTGATCATTCATCTGGATGATATTTCGTATATTGGCGGATCAATTTTCTCCAAAATGATGGAGGATTCGTGAAATGTTGTTACCGCTTTTAGCAGAGAGGCTCATTCAATTTTAACATATGATTGAAACAGAATTCGCTGATTGTGCGTAATTTCAAGAGGTGAAAAATGGCTGCGGCAATGAGGATCTATCATGCGGGGGATCTTTTTGATTTCAAACATCTTTCTGGCAACCGCCTGCTGAGCGATGCTGTTCAAAAGGTCTCCCATGGCTTTTAGCAGACGATTCTGCCCCAGGATACAGAAGGGAACCAGCTTCGCAACACCAGTATCTGGAATGGTGATCTGGAACTGGTCATGAGCTGTCATCTGGCTCTTTTTAATTTTGACGGAACAGATCTTGACTCCGGAACCGTGGTCGAGTTTATGATCACCAAGATGCTGGATATTCCTTGTGTCCTCCTGCGGACGGACTTCCGAAATGCCGGGGATCAAACAGTCTCCAGCGATCCATGGAATTTGATGTGTTCGGATTACCCCCGCTCATTGACAGTGCGGATCCATGCTATGAATCTCTATCATCAGTACGTATCCGGTCCGGATGGTTTAAGCGCTTATCTGGGCGAGATCGCCACACAGGTCATTTCCGGATTTGATCGTGTTCGCACCATGCCTTCCTTGTTTCAAGGCGATTTGGCAAAAGCGGAAAAAATCTATTCCTGGGTTGCCGAGGCCTGTGGAAATGAACTGGGCAAGGTAATGACAAAAGAGCGGATTGAGCAGATTGTCAGAGAAAAAGCAGAACTGGATTTGCTCTCATAATTTAAGCGCATGAATGGCGATATAAAGTACAGTTTTCTGTAATACAAATAACCGTTCACGCCTATGCGGATGAAGCACTCAGAGAAGAACTGAAATGAGTTATACAGAGTATCATGACACGTTGAGCAAATTCGTCCGGCTGCGTGTGCGTCCCTCAACTCTTCCTGCTTTCGGCTTCCATAGCGAAGACGGATTCGGCTGGTTATATACAGTTCCCATTGATGGTACGCCCCTTGAATGCCACGTATCCATCTCCGCCAAGGGTGTTGTCTCCGAGAGGGTGCTGGACTCCGAGTCCGGGGATGAATACACCCTGTATCGAGTGGCAAATGCAAACGGGAGGTTTGTCGGTCTGGTGCGTAAAGCGGTCACATCGCTCCTGAAACGGCTAGCCGCATCCTGCTTTGAGCGGAATGTCTTTATCCAAAATCAGAGCCGTGAACTGCTTGAAACTGTCAGGAGTCAGTGGGGAGAAGAACTTGAATTCCTCTGGGAAGACAGTCCTGAATCTGCTGTACTGCGCAGGGCGGACACGGGGAAATGGTATGCAGTGATGATGCGGCTTCCCAAACGGAAATTCGGTCTGGCGGATGATTCCATATCGGAGTTTATTCTCCTGCGCATACCAAATGAAAAAAGAGATACAACTCTCGCCGACAGGCGTTTCCTGTCTGCCTTCCATATGAACAAGCGGACGTGGTTCGCTATTCAGCTGGACGGGCATATGAAGATTACGGAAATTCTACACCTGGTCGAATGTTCACGAGATCAGGCAGTCAAAAAGTGATCTCCCGTGTAAAGACTACAGCTCAGCCGATCTTTTTTTTGCAAGATCAACAACGTCAATCTGCCGCCCATCAAGATTTCTCCGGCAATGGAAACTCCTACGATGTATTTCCCCAATGCTTTCTTTCGACGATTCCGGGTCGCTCACATCATCCTGGCGTGCCTTTTCCAACACTCGGATCCAGCGACGTGTACTTTCGTAAGGCAGCTCCTTCAGCTCGCTGTATTCTTGAATCGTCAGACCGCTGTCCCAATATTCGGACAGTTGCGCCTCCCAATAATCTCGTCCTTCGCGTCCCATGCCGTCCTCCCATTATTCCGGTTTGTGGAAGAACATACCACGCTGTCTGCCTCAAATCCAGATGGGGCTGGCTGGGCGCTTACCCGCAAAGCGGTGTATCCGTTGAAGCGGCCGTGGCATTCGATCAGAAGATCGACCTCCGGGCCGACCGCTTCCCGGACCGCGCCGACGATTGCGGCTGCGAGGTCGAGCCCCCGGTTGCCGATCGTCATATGGGCTTTGCCGAAGGGATCCCACTTCAGCGCGGTGACGCCGAGGGCAACGGCTTTCCGGGCGGCGGCGGCGAACTCTTCCGGGCTCCGCGCGCCGACGAACCAGGCGTTGGCGTACATCCGCACGGAGTCGCGCATTTTGCCCCCCATCAGCGCGTAGACCGGGGCGTTGAAATATTTCCCGGTGATGTCCCACATCGCCATTTCAATGCCGCTGATCGCGGACATGAGCACCGGACCGCCCTTCCAGTAGATGTCGCGGTAGACCTCGAAGCACATCCGCTCGATCTCGCGCGGATCGCGGCCGACGATCAGCCGTTTCAGGTCTTCGACGCAGCCGGAGAGCGCCCCCTCCTGCGTTCCCAGCGAGGCTTCGCCCCAGCCGTGTAACCCCGCGTCGGTTTCGACTTTCACGAAGGTCCAGTTGGTCCGGAACGCATCCATGACGAAGGTTTTTATTGCGGTGATTTTCATCATTCTCTCCGTTTTTGTTTTTAATTATACTTGAATCCGAGGGAAATGTATATATATTTCATGCCAAAAGAGAGGAATATCATGCTGAAAACCGATTTTATGGAAAAGCTGCGGCAATTTTCGGAGGAGTTGAAGGCGCTGGGCCGTTTTCTCGACAGCGGTTTCGTCTGGCACTTTTCCGACAACGATCTTCTGATGAATGTGCCGCAGGAGCAGAGCGAGCACCAGCACCCGTACTGTCGGATGATCAAGGGGAACCCCTACCGTAAATTGAATCGGTGTATTCACTTCCATCACAACGAATCGTTCCGGAAGCTGCGATTGTCGCCGGGGTTCCGGATCGCGGAGTGCCACGCCGGCGTGAAGACTCCGTGCAGTTCGGTATCGACCTTGATGCGGATGAGCTGTGGACCGTGAACGACATGGGCGGCAGCCGCTACCGCGACCACCGGGTCGCCGGATACGCCGCAGCGCTGAACAGCACGAACGGCAAGGTGTGTATCTGGTGCCATTCCGCCTATGCGGGCGAGGTGAAGTCCGGTCCGGGATATCTGCTGCTGCGCGACGGCAACTGCCGGGTCGTCCGTGACGAAAAACGCGGGACAACGGATTACCGGCTCCTCGTTCCGTGGAAGGCATTGAGCAACGACGCCCTGCCTGACCGCTCGCGTCGGATCGGATTCGCTCTGCTTGTAAACGATTCGAACGGCAGCGGCAGGAAACAGCTTCCGCTCTTCCACGGCATCTCACAGTTCGACCCCGCGAAGTTCGGCAGGATTGTCTGGCGCGAGCCGTAGTTACGCTTCCGGCGCAGTTTCTGAGCGCGTTGCCCCGGAGACGGTATTTCGACGGCAGCCGGCCGCAGAAGCGTCGAAACCGGATCGAGCCCCCCCTGCCGAGCCGGCGTCTGAAATCAGGCGTCGTCCTTCGCCGCATTCTCCCGGCGGAAAGAGGTCCGGTACTCCCCGGGAGTGGTGTTGAGATAACGCCGGAACAGAACCGTCATCCGGCTCTGATCGCGAATGCCGGAAATTTCCGCGATTTCCGCAAGTTTATAAGGGGACTCCTCCAGCAGACGACAAGCCCGCGCCACTCGCAGGCGCTGCAGCCAGTCGCTGAACGAATATCCCGTCTCCATCCGGAACAGATGCAGAAAACGGGAGACGCTCAATCCGCTGATATCCGCCGCCTGTCTCGCCGTGACGAGATCATAACAGTGATCCCGCATGTAATTGGCCGCGGCGAGAATCCGTCGATCCGAAGAGGGGAGCTGGGTCAGAAGCGGTTTTTCCAGTCCGGGCAGCCACTCGGAATCAAAAAGATGGTCCATCCGCTGCTTGAGATACTCCCCCAGCAGCTTCAACCGCTGATCCGAAACGGACGGGAGATCCAGCGGCACCAGCCGCTTCGTCTCCCCGGCAAACGGTCCGAAGAACAACACCCCCTTCAGCGTCCCGGAGATCGTCATGCCGACTGCGAGCGTCTTCACTCCGGCATGGCACTCCGCGATCCGGAACCCCGGCGACAGCCGCAGCTTCCGGAACGATTCATCGTGATGAAAATGAATGCACCGATTCAATTTCCGGTAGGGGTTCCCCTTGATCATCCGGCAATACGGGTGCGTGTGCTCGCTCTGCTCCAGCAACACGTTCATCAGGAGATCGTTGTCGGAAAAATGCCAGACGAAGCCGCTTTCGAGAAAATTTCCGAGTGCTTTCAGTTCCTCTGAAAACAGCCGCAGTTTTTCCATAAAATCGGTTTTCAGCATGATTTTCCTTTTTTTCAGCATCAAATATATATACATTTTCTTCCGATTCAAGTATAATTAAAGGCAAAGATGGAGAAAATTCATGAAAATCACTGCGATTAAAACCTTCGTTATGGATGCGTTCCGGACCAACTGGACTTTTGTGAAAGTTGAGACCGATGACGGGCTGCATGGCTGGGGCGAAGCCTCGCTGGGAACGCAGGAGGGAGCGCTGTCCGGCTGCGTCGAGGATCTGAAACGGCTGATCGTCGGTCGCGATCCGCGGGAGATCGAGCGGATGTGCTTCGAAGTCTACCGCGACATCTACTGGAAAGGCGGCCCGGTGCTCATGTCCGCGATCAGCGGAATTGAAATGGCCATGTGGGATATCACCGGGAAATATTTCAACGCCCCGGTCTACGCGTTGATGGGGGGGCGGATGCGCGATTCCGTGCGGATGTACGCAAACGCCTGGTTCGTCGGCGCCAGGACTCCGGAGGAGTTCGCCGCCGCAGCGTGGAAAACCGCCGCGCTCGGAGTCACGGCATTGAAGTGGGATCCCTTCGGCAAGGCCCATATGACGATCGGCAACCGGGAGCTCGACCAGGCCTCCGCAATCGTCGGCGCGGTCCGGGAGGCGGTCGGTCCGGAGGTTGATCTCCTGATCGAATGCCACGGCCGCTTCAACGGCTGCACCGCCCTGCGGATCGTCCGCGAACTCGCGCAGTACAACATCATGCTGATGGAGGAGCCGTGCCCGCCGGACAACCTTGCCGTACTGGCGGAGATCCGCTCCCGTTCGCCGATTCCGATTTCCGCCGGGGAGCGGGTCTACACCAAGTTCGGCTTCGAGGAGCTCTTCTCGCGGAACGCGGTCGACATCGCCCAGCCGGACATCTTCCACACCGGCGGCATGTTTGAATCGAAGAAGATCGCGGCGATGGCCGAGGCGAAACACATTCCGGTCTCGTTCCACAATCCGAGCGGGCCGGTCTCCAACGCGGCGATTCTCCAGCTCGCCGCCTGCACGCCGAATTTCCTCATCCACGAAATCATGCTCACGGACGGAAGTTTCCGGAAACGCATCACCGATGAATGCGTCGAATTCGACCGGGGGTGCATTCGCATTCCCAACCGGCCGGGGCTGGGAATCGAAGTGAATGAATCCGTCCTCGCGGAGTACCCTTACAAACCGCGCAATCTGCGCCACTACACCGGCAACGTCACCGACATCCGCCCGAAAGGCGACACGGTCTATTACTTCAAGGGGCTGGAACATGAAACTTTCTGAAGAACTCGGGCAGGCGCGGTTTCTCGCGATTCTGCGCCACATTCCGAAGGAACGGATTCTCTTCTGTGCGGAGGTGTTCGCCTCGCGGGGCGGAAAATTTCTCGAAATCACCTTCGACCCCTCCGATTCCGAAACGCTCCGCCATACGGGAGGTGCGATCCGGGCGCTCCGGCAGGAGTTTCCTCAACTTCACATCGGCGCCGGAACGGTGCTCAATGTCCCGATGGCGGAGGCGGCGGCGGACGCGGGAGCGGAATTCCTCGTTTCACCGGCCTGCTCTCCGGCGGTGATCGAAACGGCGCACCGCCGGGGGGCGGCCGTGATTCCGGGCGCGCTCACCCCGAATGAAATTCTGCATGCATGGGAGGCGGGCGCGGATCTGGTCAAACTGTTCCCGATTCTTCCGGGGCAGGAACAATACGTAAAAACGGTGATGGCGCCGCTGTCGCACATCCCGTTCATCGTAACCGGCGGAGTGACTCCGGAGACACTCCGTTCCATGCTGGCGACCGGGGCGGTCGCGGTCGGGGCGGGGGCATCGGTTTTTCCGCCGACACCGGTGGAACGGCGGGACCGGACCGCCCTCGCCCGGCAGATAGAACTTCATCTCAGGGAGATTGTACATGGCTGACAAACTTGCAGAAAGAGTGGCTCTCGTCACCGGCTCGGCGCAGGGGCTCGGACGCGTCATCGCAGAAGCGCTGGCCAAACAGGGCTGCCGGGTGCTGATCAACTGCGCCCATTCGCCGGAAAAGGCGGAAAAGGTATGCATCGATCTGCGGCAGAAGGGATTCTCCGCCGACACGCTGATCTTCGACATCACCGATGAGGCGGAAGTGCATCGGGCAATCGGCGGAATGGCGATCGACATTCTGGTCAACAACGCCCGGCAGGACCCCTACAAACGTCCGGCGGGCATGAGCGACGGCGCCTGGTTCAACCACCTGCTGAACGTCAATCTGACCGGTGCCTATCTCTGTGCGCAGGCGGTGAAAGAGGGGATGAAGCGCCGCCGCTGGGGGCGGATTCTGAATGTCTCAAGCGTACAGGCGCACATCGGGATGGAGGAGCGGCTGCTGCCCTATGCGGTTTCGAAGGCGGGAATGCACGCGTTGACCCGCTGCCTCGCGCTGGAGCTGGGGGAGTTCGGCATCACCGTCAACACGCTGGCCCCGGGAATGGTGGAGACGGAAAACATTCGCAATCGCCTCTCCGATGAGGAGATCAAGCGGAAACTGCAACGCTTCCCGCTCCATCGCGCGGCCACCGCGGAAGAGGTCGCGGAGGCCGCGGTCCACACCCTCCGCAGTGGAGCGATGACTGGAGAAACAGTAAACATCAACAGCGGCGTCTATTTTGCGCCATAATGCAGGAGAAACGGGAAATGCTGGAAAATGTGAAAAAAAGGTTGAATGCAGCAGACATCATTGTGCCGCCGGTTCCGCGAAAGGATTTCTGGACGGATCCGAATCATTTCAATCTGGAGGAGGATCCGATGGAGCGGAGAATCAAATTTTTCACTCTCGTAGAACTCCTGGTCGTAATTGCGATCATTGCCATCCTTGCCGCGCTCCTGCTTCCTGCTCTGGGAAAGGCAAGGTCAATGGCATCAAGTATTGCCTGCGCTGGCAATCTCAAGCAGATAGGACTGCTTCTTTCCATGTATGCCCAGCAGAACAACGATTTTGTTCCGTTTTATCAGCCTGGTTGTGAAGCGAGGGATTTTGTCCCTCTCCTGCTCGGGAGGGCTTCGGCTGGAAGATACACGGAAGGAGTGGATCAGACGGACTCTCTCAAGGGCGTTTTCTTCTGTCCCAACACCCCCCGTCTGGCGGATGCCGCATTCTACCGGAACAGTTACTGTCCGACACGCGGTCCCGACAACTCCGCGCGTCCCCGTGCAGGAGGGCTCTATTTTCGGAATGGAAGCTCCTTTAGCCCCCGCAAACTGGGGATGGTCAACCCCTCTTCCGTAGCCGTCGTCGAGTCGAAGATGGAAATTTTCAGCCGCTGGAACAATCTCTGCTCCGCAGGAATTCCAGATGCTTACAAGACCAATCAGGCCCGGAGTCTTCCTCCGGATTCAACCGGAATCGTGGATTATATGCGGCATAATCAAAAAGCAAATTTTCTGTACGCGGGAGGGCATCTGAAGAGCCACCTCATTGGGAAACAGTTTCATTCCGCCGCCGCGACCCCGGCGATCTTCTGGACTGAAAAATGAATCCGCCTGCACAAGGGAATCCTCTCATGAAGAAAATTCTGCTTCCTCTCTGCCTTACGCTGCTTCTTCCCTCCGGCGCGCAAAGTCAGGACAGTGCCGGGCACCAGTGGCGGGCTATCCACGCCGACCGGCTGAGAATCCAGGCGGGCAGTGCTCTGGATCTCACGGAAAATTCGGCGCTTCCACGTCTTCCGGACGGGACTCTTCCCCGTCTGGAGATCCGGCAGGACGGCAAACTTTCCTCGCGGCTGATGGGATTCAACTGCGGTGCGTTCTTCCAGTTTCCCGGCAATCCCTACCCGCAGCCGACCCGGGAGGAGGTATCCGCATTTGTCCTGGCAGCACGT
>UMHM01035178.1_pt1 | contig 10285 bp, 10 predicted proteins | sample 1965501 | NCBI WGS metagenome assembly UMHM01 (sample SAMEA4836095, study PRJEB28245) | human gut metagenome | biome: gut microbiome; material: fecal sample | place: Denmark | collected 2008
ATAAAAGTAAGGGGTCGAGGGGCATAATGCCCCTCGCGGGGTGCAGGGGCGGCGCCCCTGCAATGGGTCAAGGGGCAGAGCCCCTTCGGCATCCTCGCAGGGTGCGGGGCAGAGCCCCTGCTGGGGCGTAAAAAAAATTAACGGGTTGACACATGTACAATTTTAGATTATAGTCAAGTTAAAGAACAGTTGTATTAAAAGGAGCGACCATGAAGAGCTTCCGCAAAGTGCTGACCGTCAACATCCCTTCCCGTCGCGGTTTTCTGAACATCACGCCGCAGGTGAACGCCGCTCTCCGCGAGTCAGGCATCAAGGAGGGGCTGGTGCTCGTCAACGCGATGAACATCACCGCGAGCGTCTTCATCAACGACGACGAGAGCGGGCTGCACTCCGACTACGAGCGCTGGCTTGAGAAACTCGCGCCCGAAAAGCCCTATTCTCAGTATGCGCACAACGGCTATGAGGACAACGCCGACGCTCATCTCAAGCGCACCGTCATGGGCAGAGAGGTGGTGGTCGCCGTCACGGACGGCAAGCTCGACTTCGGCACCTGGGAGCAGATCTTTTACGGTGAGTTCGACGGTATGCGCCCCAAGCGCATCATGATCAAGATCATCGGTGAATGACCTTCCCTCCCCGTCCGATACGGACGGGCTCCCCTAAAAGGCCGCCGCTCCACGGAGTGGCGGCCGATTTTGTTGCCCGAAACGGCGACAGGCGTTATAATGAAAAAAACCGAACGCGCGGGCGTGCCCGCGAAGGTGCGTATGTCCGAAAAGTCTCTTCTTGAAATTTTCTCCCGCCTTGACGGGCAGATCCCTATGCACATGCCGGGGCACAAGCGTGATCTTGATGAGTTCCCGTGGCTCGGCATGCCGCTCGGCAAATGTGACGTCACCGAGATCTCCGGCTTTGACGACCTCTACGCCCCCGAGGGAGTGCTTGCGGACATCCTCGCGCGTCTTGCGGCGCTGTGGGGGAGCAGGCGCGCCTTCCTTTCCGTCAACGGGAGCACGGGCGCGGTGTTCGCGGCGCTCTCGCTCGCGGGCAGAAACGGGGTGCTCGCCGCGCGCAACTGTCACCGTTCCGTTTTTGCGGCGGTAAAGGAACTCGGCATCCGCACGGAATACGTCTTTCCCCGCACGGTGAGCGGCCGGGGATTTTTGGGCAGCGTCAGTCCCGAAGACGTCGCGGCAAGGCTGGACAAGACGGGATGCGGGGCGGTCGTCGTCACCTCTCCCACTTATGAAGGGGTGATGAGCGACATCGCGGGGATCGCCCGCGCCGCGCACGAGAGAGGCGCCGTCCTCATCGTGGACTGCGCGCACGGGGCGCACCTCGGTCTCTCGGACGCTTTTCCGGACGGGGGAGTGCGCGAGGGCGCGGACATCGTGGTGAGCAGCCTGCACAAGACCCTTCCCGCACTCACGCAGACGGCGGTGTTGCATGTCTGTTCCGCCCGCGTCGACGAGGACGCGGCGGCGGAGGAGATCGCCGCATTCTGCACGAGCAGCCCCTCTTATGTGCTCATGGCGAGCGTGGACGGGATGCTCGGTTACCTCGAGAAAAAGGGGAGCGAAAGGTTGCGTTTTCTTGCGGACGAACTCGCGTCTTTCCGCCGCAGGCTGACTGCGCTCGCGCACCTCGAAGTCTTTGACGGCGGGAGAGTCCCGAGTGTGGAAATTTACAGAACAGACAGTTCAAAGATATATATCGACTGCACAAAATGCGATTTGAGCGGTTATGCGCTCAAAGCCACGTTGCGTGACAGGTTCGGCATAGAGCTTGAAAGCGCGTCTTGCGGAGGGGCGCTCGCCTATGCTACGGTGGGGGACGAGAGGGAGAGTTTTCTCCGCCTCGCAGAAGCTCTCGAAAGTTTGGACGCGGAGTGCGCTCCCGCGGAAGGCAAGGTCGTTCCCGCCCCCGTCTTCGGGGAGAAGACGGCGGAGATCGCCGAAGTCGGAATAGCGCCGTCTCGGCTCGTCCCGCTCCGCGATGCCGTGGGGAAAATCGCGGCGGAAAGCGTGTGGGTCTATCCCCCGGGGGTGCCGGTGCTGCTCCCCGGCGAACGGGTGCCGGAGGGCGCCGCAAGCTATCTCGCCGAAGCTGAGGCTATGGGCGCTTCGGTTGCGGCCGCGCGCGGTGCGGCGAGGGGAAATATCCGCGTGCTCGCCTGACTCCTCGTGTCCCCGGTCCGGCATGGTGGAAAGCACGACGGTCCGGCATCGGGTGCGGGCGGTCCCGCGGTCTGGCATACGGCGGGTGCGTTTGTCCCGCTTGACAAGGCGGGGAAACAAAGTTATAATGTATACAATAAATCTCTAAGGAGCATTGCCATCATGAAAAGGATCCTTTCTTTGAATACGCGCGACCTCGCCACCAGCAAGAAGGAAGGCGGCTGCGGCGAATGCCAGACCTCCTGCCAGTCCGCTTGCAAGACTTCCTGCGGCGTTGCCAACCAGAAGTGCGAAAAGTCCGCGAAGTGACGCGGCTTTTCACATCCGTATGACGGATGCATCCGCCCCGTTTGCGGGCGGATTTTCTTGTCACCGAGACCGCGGCGGCAAACCGCGGGCGCGGACTGAGCTCCGCCTTCGCGCCGATCGTGCCGCACACGGAACACCCGCGCGGGGCGCGTGACGGACATCCGTCTCACGCCGTCCGACGGGCGAAAAATCAACTAAAGTCATGGTCCATCTTTTCAAAAGGCTGGGATGCAATATCGCGGTGGATACCGCAAGCGCTTCCGTGCACGTCCTCGACGACGTTGCGTACGAGGCGGTCTCACTCTACGGCAAAATGCCCGATGAGGAGCTCATCGCCGCAGTCTCGGCAAAATGCGGCGTGACTGCGGACGATGCCGCGGAGTGCCTTTCCGACATCCGCGAGCTCGTAAGCGCGGGCACGCTGTTTTCCGAGGATAAGTTCCGTCCCGATGTGAGCGTGCTTGCAAAGCGCGATCCCGTGGTCAAGGCGCTGTGTCTGCATGTCGCGCACACCTGCAACCTCGACTGCGACTATTGTTTCGCAAGCCAAGGCAAATATCACGGCGAACGCGCTCTCATGTCTCTTGACATCGGCAAACGCGCTATAGATTTCCTCATTGAAAATTCCGGGAGCAGGCACAACCTCGAAGTGGACTTCTTCGGAGGCGAGCCGCTCATGAACTTCGGCGTGGTGAAGGACGTCGTGGCGTACGCGCGCGAGCGGGAAAAGGAGTGCGGCAAGCACTTCCGCTTCACCCTCACCACCAACGGGATGCTGGTGGATGACGACGTCATCGAGTTCAGCGACCGCGAGATGGACAACGTCGTCATGAGTCTGGACGGGAGGAAGGAGGTCAACGACCGCTTCCGCAAGACGGCGGGCGGCGTGGGAAGCTATGATGTCATCGTCCCCAAGTTCCGAAAGTTCGCCGCCGCGCGAGGAGAAAAGGAGTATTACATCCGCGGCACCTTCACTCACTACAACCCCGATTTCATGAAGGACATCGACACCATGCTCGGGCTCGGCTTCACAAGGCTCAGCATGGAGCCGGTGGTCGCTCCACCCGATTCTCCCTGCGCCCTCACCGAAGAGGACAAGCAGATCGTCATGGAGCAGTACGAGCTTCTCGCCAAGCGCATGATCGAGATGAGACGAAAGGGTACACCTTTCGTGTTCTATCATTACATGTTGGATCTGGAACACGGACCGTGTATTTACAAGCGCATATCGGGGTGCGGCTCCGGCACGGAGTATATGGCTGTGACTCCCACGGGGGAGCTCTATCCCTGCCATCAGTTCGTGGGCGAAGAGCGTTTCAGAATGGGCGACATCTTCGGCGGCGTCTCGGAAGAGGGCAAAAAGATCCGCGACGAATTCCGCCGCTGCAATGCCTATTCCAAGCCCGAGTGTGACGATTGCTGGGCGAGGCTGTATTGTTCGGGCGGCTGCGCCGCGAACGCATGGCACGCCGCAGGCGATGTCAACGGCGTGTATTCTTACGGATGCGACCTCTTCCGCTGCCGCATGGAGTGCGCGCTCGCCGTCAAAGCTTCCGAAGCCCTCGACGAAGCGGAATAACACGATAAGTATTTTACATCATGTTTGGCAGTATCGGCGGGTCCATCCTGCCGATATTGTCTTTTAACGGGTGATCACGCAGATATAACGGGGTCGGTTTTGTCGGAGCGTTCCGCGCGTCGATGCCGCTCTTTCCCTTTTGTGTGTTGACAAGCGGCGAATAGGTGTTATAATCAAAACGTTGGATATATTTCCGTCAAATACATTTTTACGGAGAAATGATGGAACTGCCCGTATTGACACGCAAGCTTACCTTGAAGGACGATCTTACTCAGGTCGGCAGACTTATCTATCTCACCGATCCGTACATCTTTCCCTATCTTTTCGATTCGGACATCGATGCGGCGGCAAGGGTCTTTGCCGAAATGGTGAAGGGCGATACGATCTATAATGTCGAGAACATCACGGCGGCGTTTGTCGGCGACACTGTCGCGGGCATACTCGTCTCCTCGGCAACGCCCCTTGTGGTCAGTTCCTCCGAAATGATGGACGCGTATATGCGTGCGGGCGAGATCGTCGACGAAAAGTTTGCGAAAGTGTTCAGGGAATACTACGCACTTTTGGAGAACGAGCCGGACGGGATCTATATCGCAAACGTCAGCGTGGATCCCAAATTCCGCCGCAGAGGGGTCGCGGACGCGCTTTTGACCGCGGTTTTGCGGCAGGGTGAGCTCTATCGCCTGGAAACGGTGAAGGCAAACGGTGCGGCGTACGGGCTTTACGAAAAGCACGGTTTTGTCGTTGAATGCGAGTATCCCGGGTTTACTGACGTTCCGTGTTTGCGAATGGTCAGACCCGCATAGAATGAGGGATTTTTGATAGCGGAGGGAAGGGATAATGGACGTTTTTATCAGCTATGAGCACGAATCGAAATCCATAGCAGACAACATTTGCGCCGTGCTGGAATCCAAGGGGGTGCGGTGTTGGTACGCTCCGCGCGACGTGTACGGCGATTACGCCACCTCGATCGTGGACGCCATCGAGCACTGCCGGGTGTTCATCCTCGTGCTCAACCACAATTCTTCCAACTCGCCCCATGTCCTCAACGAGGTCGAGATGGCTTATCAGCGCATTCTGAACGGGGAGATCACCATCGTTCCCTTCAAAGTGGACGACGGCATCCTCTCCAAGGCGATGGAATATTATGTTAAGCGCCTGCATTGGATCGACGCCGTGAGCGCGCCGCTCGAACAAGCCATAAATCAGCTCTACGATCAGCTCGTGCCCATCCTCGGCATAACCAAACAGGCGAGCCCTCTTGCGGCGGTGCAGGCGGACACCAACATCAACAGAAAGCACGTGCAGTATTACACCGCGGACGACGCGGTCGAGGCGGAGCGCCTTGTCATGGAAGAAAGAGTGCTTTTCGACTTCGAAGAGCCCGTCTATGACAAGCTGTTGTTCGGCAAAGATGGGCTCACTGCGCTCGATTTCAGCGTTCTGAACCCCTATTCCACCATACACAGGCTGGGAAGGAGCGAGTTTTCAAAGGTCATCGCGCTGAGCTACGACGAAAATGTGGTGAAGGCTGGCAACGAGCTTTGCGAGGCGGAAGGGAAGATAAAGTTCTTCAAAGTGGACGGCAGCGACGATCTCGATGCCGCATTGAAAGCCGCCATGCGCGAATGCGGCGTGGAGTCCTTCGATTTCCTCAATCTGACCATGGCGATCATGGATCTCGGCAACCCCTTCAAAGTGCTGAAAAAGGTCAAGAAACTGCTCAGCCCGGACGCGCTGTGCTTCGTGCGTGACATCGACGACGGCATCGTCTTCGCCTATCCCGATGAGAACGGCTATTTCGCCGAGATCAAAGAGTTTTATAAGCTGGACACCCTCAGCGGATCCCGCCATTCCGCCCGCCAGGTGTACAACATCTTGAAGAAACTCGGCGCCAAGGACATCCGCTTCGAAAGGTGCGGGGTGAGCACCGCGTCGATGGACTACAACCACAAGAGGATGCTCTTCGAGAGCTGGTTCGGCTTCATCCCGAACGACTTCAAACATATGGCGAGGAAGGACCCGAACGACGCCGCCGCAAAAGAAGTCCTCGCGTGGCTGGACAACAAGTTCGACGACATCGAGGAAGAGTTCTTCGGTGACGATTTCCTCTTCAATGCAGGTTATATGATCTTCACTGCGAGGTTCTGAACGGTTGCAAGTGTGTGAGAAAACCGCGCTTTATAGAGAGAAGCGCGGTTTTTCGTGTTTACATTGGGCGGTTTTCCTGCATCTAAGCGGGTGCATTTAGGTTTTGAGAGCGTTTGGGAGGGCAGGAAGAGTGTGCATTCGTCGTCGGTTTCGGGCGGGGCGGCGTCCGCATTGTCAGCGTCCTAAGAAAGGAAAGGCAGGAGCGTATCGTCGAATGCGGCGTCGGAGGCGACGGAGACGAAAAGTTTCGCAAATGTGAGGGCACTGCCGAGGGCGTCGTCGCGAAGTTCCGGCAGATCGTAGTGCTTGAGGAGGGCGCGGAGATCGGAGGAGTAAGACGCCGTCGCGGCATTCAGGACGGTGAGGACGTCCACGTGCGTGAAGGGACTCTCGTCAATCGCCGCATCCTTGGCTATGACATGCGGATCGGCGTTGAACATGACGGTGCGCATGAACTCCGTTCCGCAGACGAAGTCCGCAATGCCGAAGCTCTTTTGCGGGAGATAGACGCCCGCTCTTTCCGCCGCGCGAAGGAGAGCGGAGTAGAGCTTTCGCTTATATACCGCGCCGGATGTCAGGACGACGGCGTCCGAGTCGCCCTTTTCGTTCCCGTTGAAGCCCGCAAAATCGGAGAGCATTGCCGCCGCTTGCGCGATGTCGGGCGCACCGATGAAGTGCTCGGGCGTAAGCCCCAAAGCGCTCGTGAGAGGGCAAGAGTCATCCGCGCTGCCGAAAGGGCAGCCGAGCGAGGAGACGAAGGTGTGCATGTGTCGCGCTATCCCGCCCTTTTCCACGAGGACGGCGGCGAGTTCCACGGGCACATACCTGCACTCATCCGCCGATTTTTCCTTATCGCCGGCATCTTTCATATCTCCCGCGTTTCCAGTGCACTCATGGCACCAAAACGGGTCGACGGCGGTCATTTCCACGACCACAAATTTTCTGTACTCAAAATTTTTCATGTTGCAATGCCTGACCGGCAAGTCTCCTTCTTTGATGTTGATGTGTTTTGCGCCCAATGTGCGCGTCACGCGACCGGGTTTGCGGTTCGGTGGGTTTTGACTTTGTTTGCTACGCGCATGATGCGCGGGTGCGAGGGCGCAACAGGGGTGTCGTTACGGGGAAGGGGGAGCCCGCAGTCTTGCCGCGAGGTGACCGGTTGCAGCCGCTGCGGGCGCCCTGTGTCACAAATTTACCGCAAGGAATGCACCGAAAACGGGACGCGAACGGCGGCAAATTTGCGTTTGGGTCTTGTATAAGCGCGTTGAATGAAGTATAATCGGGGCGAAGGGACGCGCCCGCACGCGGGCGCACACACGCCGCGGCGGGTCGTTCGGAAGAGGTCGCGCGGCGCGGAGAGGCGTCTGCGGCGTGAGGGGTCAGCGCTACACGCCAAGACACGCGGACAAACGCCGCACGAAAGAGGCGCATGAGCGAAACCCGCATTCTAACGCCATATTTTGCGCCCGTAATACGGGCGGAAAGGAGAGGATATGGAGAGCCTGGAACCCAAAAAACTTGCGCTCATCCGCATTTTGCAGATCTTGGAAAAGCACAGCGACCGCGATCATCATCTGAAGCAGGAGGACATCGCGGAGTTGCTCGACCGCGATTTCGGCATCGTGGTGGAGAGGAAGGCTATCGGGCGCAATCTCTCGCTTTTGAAAGAGGCGGGCTACGACATCGAGTCCGACCGCAAAGGGAGCTGGCTGGACAGCCGTCTTTTCGAAGACGCGGAGCTCAGGATGCTCATTGACGGCGTGATGTCCGGGCGCCACGTCACGGCGGCGTACACCAAGCAGCTCATCGACAAGCTTTGCTCGCTTTCCAGCAAATATTTCCGCGCGCATGTCAAGTATGTTTACAGCGCGGAGGAGTGGAACAAGACGGAGAACAAGGCGGTCTTTTACAACATCGACCTCGCGGACGAGGCGATCGAGAGCGGGAAGTCGCTGGAATTCGACTACAACAAGTACGGCACGGACGGCAAGCTGCACAAGACCGCCTCCCACACCGTCACGCCCTATCAGATGCTGCTGCGCAACAGGCACTATTATCTCATGTGCGGGCACGCGAAATGGCGGGACGTGGTGTTCTACCGCATGGACCGCATCACGAACATCCGTCTTTCGGACGAGCCCGTCATCCCGCTCAACACCATGCCGGGCTACGAGAAGGGCATCAACTATCAGACTCTCACATCCGCACTGCCTTATATGTTCTCGGGGAGGCCGGAGAGGGTGGAGTTCTTTGTGGAAAAGTACGCGGTGGACGACGTCGTGGACTGGTTCGGGAAGGGCGTGACCTTCCGCGAAAAGGAGGGGAGGATCCTGGCGAGCGTCGTCGCGAACGCACAGGCGATGGAATATTGGGCGATGCAGTATCTCAACGCGGTGGAGGTGATCTCGCCGCTGTCGCTGAGGGAGAAGATCGCGGCAAATCTCGCTGCCGGGGCGGAGAAATACGCCCGCGGAAAGGAGGAGTGATATGCTGGCTTACACTTATCTCGGTCGTGAGCGCGGCGGGCTCACCGACAAGGCGGAGCCCGTCATCATGAAGGACACGGACGCCATTGTCCGCGTCACGCTCGCGAGCATCTGCACGAGCGACCTGCACATCCTGCACGGATCGGTGCCCCGCGCCGTCCCGGGCATAACGCTCGGGCACGAAGCGGTGGGCATCGTGCAACGGGTGGGCGCGGCGGTGAAGAGGGTGCGCCCCGGCGACCGCGTGTCCGTGAACGTGGAGACCTTCTGCGGAGAGTGCTTTTTCTGTGGGCGCGGCTATGTCAACAACTGCACCTTGCCGGACGGCGGATGGGCGATGGGCTGCACCATAGACGGGATGCAGGCGGAGCTGGTGCGCGTGCCGCATGCGGACACCGGTCTCACCGTCATCCCGGAGGGCGTGAGCGACGCGGGCGCCGTGCTCGCGGGCGACATCCTCGCCACGGGGTGGTGGGCGGCAAAGATCGCGGATATAGAAGAGGGCAGCGACGTCCTCGTCATAGGAGCGGGACCCACGGGGATATGTTGCGCCCTCGCGGCGAGGCTAAAATCGCCGAAACGGGTGTTTATCTGCGATATTGACGAGATGAGGCTCGATTTTGTGCGCAAACATTATCTTTCTCTCATCCCGCTGCACGCCCGCGACGTGCTTGCCGCGATGCGGTCGGAATGCGCGCACGGGGGAGCTGACGGCGTCATCGAGGCGGCGGGCACGGCGGAGTCATTCCGCCTCGCGTGGGAGGCGGCGCGCCCCAATGCGACGGTGACCGTCGTCGCCATGTACGACGAGCCGCAGATCCTGCCCCTCCCCGAAATGTACGGCAAAAACCTCACCTTCAAGACGGGCGGCGTGGACGGCTGCGACGCCGCGGACATCCTCGCCTGCATCGCGGAAGGCAGGCTGAACACCGCGCCCCTCATCACGCACACCTTCCCCCTCTCGCGGGCGGATGAGGCGTACGAGTTCTTTGCGGCAAAGGCGGACGGCGTGATGAAGGTCGCGCTCGATTGCACCCGCTGACGAGAGCGGAAGGCTCCCGCTTGCACTCGCTGACGGGAGCGCAAAAACAAAAGGAAACACCGCGCCCGCGACGGGCGGAAAGGAGAGATATGGTCAGACACATCGTTTGCTACAAACTGAAGGACCCCACCGACGAGGTCAAACAAAAGACAAAGGAGATCTTCCTCTCCATGCAGGGCAGGGTGCCCGAGGTGAAGTCCGTCACGGTGGGCATAGACGAATTGCACAGCGAGAGGAGCTTCGACATCGTGCTGGACGTCACCTTCGACTCCTTCGAGGCAATGGCGTCTTATCAGCGCAACGACTATCACGTCTCCGTCGTCAAAAAGCACGTGCACTCGGTGAAGGAGAGTAGTGTCTCTGTGGATTATAGCATGCCGGACAGAGAGTAAGGCGGACCTGTGTTCGCATTATTTCTGTCCGGCATGGAAGACTCATGCCGACGAGAGCCGTCGTATTCAAGCACGCTCCGAATAGGCTGTTCGTCTCGGGGGTTATCTTAATTTCCCCCTCCTTCCCTTCGGGCTTTCCTCCCCCGTGTCCG
>UMHM01035394.1_pt1 | contig 10267 bp, 8 predicted proteins | sample 1965501 | NCBI WGS metagenome assembly UMHM01 (sample SAMEA4836095, study PRJEB28245) | human gut metagenome | biome: gut microbiome; material: fecal sample | place: Denmark | collected 2008
TCACTTTTGGGGAACGCGTTACAACTTTATTATAGCACATCAGCTGCTTTCAACCTCGTTTTTGGTATCCGCCAACTAATCCCGCGGCTATACAAATAACCCGAAAAGTGCTACAATAACCATAAAGCGCAACGAAGTCCCAGAAAGTCCCGGGACTTCGTTGAACGAGATGGGAGTTGATAGAACTGAGCAGGATAAGTGAAGAAAAAAAGCGGGTAAGACTAGAGGCGTGGGCAGAGATGTACCGAGAGTATCTTGAGAGCGGAAAGACAATCAAAGCGTGGTGCGAGGAAAACGGAATAGCCAGAACGGCCTTTCACAACAGACTCAGACAGATGCGCGAAGCGGCACTTGAACCAAAACGCGAGATAGTCCCGGTAAGAGACAGCGTGGAAGAAACGCAAGTCCTCACCGACAACACAGGCGTTATTCGAATAAGCGGGCACGGAATAACCGCAGAGCTGCCGCAGGACATCTCGCCGGAGTTGCTGACAGCGCTCTTGAAAGGACTGTCGTCATGCTGAAAGAAGCAAAATTCGAGCAGGTGTACATGGTCTGCGGATACACGGATATGCGGCGGTCAATCGACGGTCTGGCAGCGATTATTCAGCAGAATTTCGGCTTGGAACCCTGCTCGGGCAGCCTGTTTCTGTTCTGTGGAAAACGGCGAGACAGAATGAAGGCTCTGCTGTGGGAGGGTGATGGATTTCTGCTGATTTACAAGCGTTTGGACAACGGAAGTTTTCAGTGGCCGAGGAACGGCGCGGAGGCAAAGCTGCTGACTCACGAGCAGTTTGTTTGGCTTATGCAGGGGCTTTCCATTGAGCAGCCGAAAACCAGAACATCATCCGCAAGTGGTGTCTGAGTATGCTAAAGCGTGTAGATATGTATAAGCCAAACATACCTTATTCGCAGGAAGCAGTTCATTATCTCGCTTGATCCTGCCAAGTATCTTGATTATGTGATGTCGCTATAAGACAAAGATTACAAAACAGTTACAAGCAATGGCTTCTTACCGGGGGTGGGGGCGTGTAGGTTTTGGTTATATTGCAATTTTCACTTGACAAATGTATTGTATTGGTGTATAATAAATATGATTGTAATCAATTGCTCACACGAGGTGCTTAAATGATTTTATCCGATAAAACAATTTTAAAAATGCTTAAAGAAAATTCTTTGGTTATTAGTCCATTAAACAAAGAGCAAGTGCAGCCCGCAAGTGTAGATGTTAGATTAGGAAACACTTTCAGTGTGGTTGACGATATAGACTCAAGAATTATTACATTAGATAAAAAAATCAAATATAAAACTATAATATCAGATAGCTATTTAATATTGCCAGGGCAATTTGTTCTGGCTACTACAATGGAATATTTTGAGTTACCAAATAATTTGACCGCATTTGTTGAAGGAAGAAGTTCATTAGGAAGAATGGGACTTTTTATTCAGAATGCAGGTTGGGTTGATCCTGGATTTAAAGGCGAGATAACATTAGAATTGTTTAATGCGAATCGTTGTGCTATTGAGCTGCAAAGCGGTCGTAGAGTTGGGCAGTTAGTATTTGCGCAAATGGATGATACTGCTTGGAATCCGTACAATGGTAAATATCAAGGACAAAAAGGAGCAACAGGTTCAAAGGTTTTTATGGATGCAGATGCATAAATAACAGGGTGGAGTGTCTGCCCAAAGGAATTGAGGAAAAAAATTCAAAAGCGGCGCAGGCTCTTGAACTGGTGGAACAGATTTTCGCCGAGGACAAGCGCCTTGAAGGTCTGCCCAAAGATGAGGTTTATGAGCAGCGCCTTAAGCACGTCAAACCGCTTCTGGAGCGCTATTGGAAGTTGCTTGAAAACATTTCTGCGGTTGGCGGCTCAAATCTCGACAAGGCTGTGAATTACTCGCTGAACAACAAAAAAGAGTTGGAAAGTTTTTTGCTCGATGGTCGGCTTGAACTTACCAACAATCGAGCCGAGCGAGCTGTAAAGCCGTTTGTCATGGGCAGGAAGAACTGGCTGTTCTCCGACACCAACAAGGGTGCAGACGCAAGTATGATGTGGTACTCGGTCATCGAGTCGGCAAAGCTTAATCACCTCAACGTTTATGGTTATCTTCTGCATTTGCTGACCGAGCTGCAAAAGCTTGGTGAAAAACCAGAGCCGGAACAACTTGACAGGTTTGTGCCCTGGGCTAAGTTGACTGATTTCTGCAAATAAAATTTCCCCCTCAACTTTCTCACTGTTAGCGGAGGGGGATTTGTTTTTAACGTAGGATTATTTGGCGGATACGCTCATTTTCGTATATTCCAAATCAACCTAATTGTTCTACAAATCTTGCAAATGCTTCTTTTCCTTGTTTATCTCTCTTAAATACTCCGGCATCTTCAAGTACCTGTTCAAAAACTCTGCCGACTTCATAACGAATAATATCCATTGCATTATCAGCGTTAAAATCAGAATATTTTTTTAGAATTTCACTTGCCCAAATTGCATGAGATGCAATTTTATCATCTGTAGCAATCTCTTTGCCGGACAGCATTGAATCTTTTAAAAGTGTCAGTTCATCTGCTAAACGCGCCGGAAGAACAGCAAGTCCCATCACTTCAATCAATCCGATATTTTCTTTTTTGATATGATGTAAGGTAGGATTCGGATGGAACACACCTAACGGTCTTTCTTTCGTTGTAATATTGTTTCTCAATACCAAGTCGCATTCAAATCCAGAAGAAGTTGCTCTTGCAATTGGAGTAATTGTATTATGCAGAATTCCGTCTGTTTCTGCAAAAATTCCAACCACTTCATCCGTATATGTTCTCCATTTTGATAAAATATCAGCGCATGCAGCTGCCAATGCCGTCCTGTTTTTTGAAGAAAGACGTATCACAGACATCGGCCATTTTACAATGCCGGCACTAACATTCATATAATTTTTCAAAAGAAATGTTCTTTCAATCGGTGCTTTTGCCATTGCAAAATTATAATTGCCGCCTTGAAAGTGTTCATGCGTTAGAATTGAACCGCCTACAATAGGAAGGTCTGCATTTGAACCGATAAAATAGTGTGGAAATTGCTCAACAAAATCAAACAGTTTATTGAATACCTGTGCATTGATTGTCATAGGAATATGCTGTTTATTAAAGACGATGCAGTGTTCATTATAATATCCATAAGGAGAATACTGCATGAACCAATCCTGGCTGTTGATATTCAACTTTACCGGACGAAGATTTTGTCTTGCAGGGTGTGTCTGATGACCTGCGAATCCCATGTTTTCAACACAAAGCTGACATTGAGGATAGGCTGATTTTTTTTGCAATTTAGCAGCAGCAATATCACGAGGATCTTTCTCCGGCTTAGAACGGTTTATAGTAATGTCAAGTGTTCCATATTCCGATTCATATGTCCACTTTAAATCTTTCGCAATTCTTTCAGCACGAACATAGTTCAGGCTTTTACTAAAAGCATAGTACCATTCTGTAGCTGCTGATGGCGAAGCAGAATATTTTCTTTGAAATGCGGCATTAACTTCTCTCGGCATAGGTGTGAAAACACCCATAACTCTTGTATCGAATAGATCACGTTGTACAGAAGTGTCTTCAATAATTCCTGCCTTTACTGCATAGTCGATCAGGGGTTCAAGAAGTTCTTCAATATTTCCCGTGAGTGGTTCTTTATCATTCCAGTCAGTCAGTTTTAGTATATCCATGAGCTGATTTCTGACAACGAAAATATCGTCATTTGTAATCAAATCAGCTTCTATTGCATGACGGATTAATCCGTTTATTGCCCTGTATATCATGATAACACCTCTTTTCAAAAACCATCCGGATGATTCTTATGCCAATTCCATGCGTCAGATATAATTTCTTCAAGGCTATCGTGTACAGGATTCCAGCCAAGAATTTTTCTTGCCTTTTCACTGGAAGCCACCAGTCGTGCAGGATCTCCGGCACGCTTTGGCGTTTCAATTGCCGGAATCGGGTGCCCTGTCACTTTTCTTGCTTTATCAATTACTTCTTTTACGGAATAGCCGACACCATTTCCAAGATTGAAAATATTGCTTTCGTTTCCGTTTTTTAAGTACTTTACAGCGAGAATATGTGCCTGAGCCAAATCGGTAACATGGATGTAGTCTCTGATACAAGTTCCGTCAGGAGTATCATAATCTGTTCCATAGATGGAGATACTTTCTCTCTTTCCATTTGGGACTTGAAGAATCAAAGGAATCAAATGACTTTCCGGATTATGAGCCTCGCCGATTTTACCTGATTTGTCTGCTCCGCAAGCATTGAAATAGCGGAGAGAAACGTATCTTAGACCATGAGCTTTTGAAGTCCAATAGAACATCTTCTCCATAGCAAGTTTGGTTTCACCATATGGATTGGTTGGCTGTGTTCTGTCTGTTTCAAGAATCGGAATATTTTCCGGTTCACCATAGGTGGCAGCGGTTGAGGAAAATACAATTTTATCAATATGGTGTTCAACCATGGAATCCAAAAGAATTTTTGTTCCGCAGAGATTATTGTCGTAATACTTTAGTGGATTGACAACGCTTTCTCCAACAAGAGAATATGCTGCAAAGTGAATCACTGCATCTATCTGTTCGTTTTCAAAAATATTATCAAGAAACGCCTTGTCATGCAAATCACCCAGATAAAATTTCGCATCTTTCGGAACAGCTTCGATGTGTCCGGTTGCAAGATTGTCTGCAATAATAACGCTTTCTCCGGTGCGAATCAACTCTAAAGCTGTGTGAGAACCGATATATCCTGCACCGCCTAAAACAAGTATACTCATTATTTTTTCCTCCTATTATTTGATTTCAATACCGCCAAACGGTCTGATTGTCATAATGTAGCACGAATTTTGTCCAAATATTCTGTCCATTTCCGTTCTATATGCATTGACAAGGTCATTTGGTACAAATGCCTGAACAGTCCCTGCGAAACCACCTCCGTGAACTCTTACAGCACCATTGCCTTTTAATATTCGTTTCCCCGCCATAATTGCAAGTGGAATACCTTGTTCCGTTGGCTTTCTGCATGAGTATAAATTTTGCAGATAGTTCATGGAGGAATCTCCCGATTCGTTTACAAGCGTGAGAAAATCCTCAAATCTGTTGTTTTTGAGAGCTTCCATTTCTGCCTTTGCACGATAATTGTCGCCAAAAAAGTGAATTGCACGCAAGACAGCTCTGTCAGAAATCTTCCTTTTAATATCAGGGAGATTATCCCAAAATTGATTTTCATCAACTTCACGAAGAACATTTTTGCCGAAATATTCTGCAACTTCGTCCATTTCTGTACGAACGGCTACATAATCATCTGTCAAATCAGAATGATCTCCTTTGGTGTCTGTGATGATCAATGCATAGCCGGTTTTTGAAAGGTCAAAATCAATTTTTTGGATACCTGGATTTTGAATGTTTTGAAAATCAAGAAAAACAAATCCACCAACGGAGCAAACCATCTGATCCATCAATCCGCTTTTCTTGCCAAAATAAAAGTTTTCTGCATATTGTCCGATTTTTGCGATTTCTACTGCACCAATCTGATTGTTATTGTAATAGCTGTCAATTGCCGTTGCAATCAATGTTTCAAATGCAGCAGAAGAAGAAATACCGCTTCCGGCAAGTACATTTGAAGTTGTATACATATCAAATCCGGAAATTTCTACGCCTAAATCCTTAAAGCGAGCTGCAATCCCTCTGACAATTTCAGAAGAACCTTTTTCACCGATATGAACATTCAAATCGTCCAGTGAAACTGCAAATTCATCGTATCCCTCTGATTTAATTCTGATGATGTTTTCGTCATGAAATGCTGCAACACCGATAATATCTAAGTCAACTGCTCCTGCAATGACACAGCCATGTTGATGGTCGGTATGATTACCGCCGATTTCTGTCCTACCCGGAGCAGAATAAACGTGTATATCATTTCTATTCGGATACAGTGCTGTGAATTTCTCCACAGCACTCATATATCGTGATTTCTGACTTTCTATATCCTGTGGCTTATAAATATTTGCGAAGATATTATCAAATCCACCACAAGTAACATTGTCTTGAAAATCCTGTACTTTCATTGCTTTCCTTTCTTCTTACGATCTTAAGGGCATAATTACAAATTCCAATTTCATCGGCTGATCTGCATGAATTCTGTACGCCTCATGCACCGGTGCACCCCAGGAATCATCGCCGCCGACACCCATTTGCTTTGCAGCGATTCTGACCCATGTGTAGCGAACACTTGGAAGTTCATCCGGATGCATTGCGTTTTCGAGTTCATAGGCACTGTATGGCAGTACACTCATTTCAAACGGAGCAGATGCCTTTTGGAACGTCAGACCATGCTGCATATCATCATGGATTGAGAGCGTTCTTACACCGGTACGGTTGCCGCATTCCTGCGGATTGAGATAACCGGAAAGATTTTCTTTTGCCGTAGATTTCCACAATCCCAGTCTTGCCCCTTTGCATCGGTCACTGTAATTTTCATCAGGACCGAGTCCGTAATACCGGAAATTGCAAAGCTGTTTTTTCATCTTGAAGTCCAATGCAAGAACCGGCATATCGGACATTCCGCTTACTCCTGCATAATTTACACTTACGCCCAGCTTTCCGTCAAAGTGTGCGGTATAGGTTACAGTAAACTCAAAAGTCGGAACACAGGCAGCCTGATATGTGAATGTGATTTTCAAAGCATCTTCCTGTTCCAGCCATGAAACGGTTTTATACTTTGCAAATTTGCCTGCGGCATACCACTGTGCAAGATTGTACGGCTCGGAAGCACCGGTGTCATTGTCCGTCATTGCTCTCCAGAAGCTGACCTTTGGTGTGCGTGTGATATATTCAAAATCATTGTATTTCAGAGAACTGATGCCGCCCTCTTTTTTGTCGAACATCATGGAGAAGTTTTCTCCGTGAACACCAATGATAACATCGCCGTATACAATCGTTGGCTTTTGCAATGTGGTTTCCGGAATCTGATTATCTTTCACTTCAAACACTTCCTGTGCAAAGGCAATTTCGTGCCCTGCATCTGCCCATAGTGTCTGTTCTGCGGTAACGGCGGAAACATGATAAACATATTCTCCTGCACTGTCTATTTTGTGAAGTGTCAGTTTCAGTGTCTTGCTTTCTCCGGCAGGAACATTCAGAGAAAATGTATCGGATTTCAGAACAACGCCGTTCTTTTCCAATCGTACAACAAAGGACAAGTTATTTGTATCTGCAAAGAGATTTCGGTTTTCTACGGTAAGCATTCCGTTTTGAATAGACATTCTGATGTTGGAGTAAAGAGCCTTCATTTCCTGAACCTTTGGAGAATAGGTTCTGTCAGCATAGATCACACCATTGGTGCAGAATTCATAATCGCTTGGTCTGTCCTCAAAATCTCCGCCATAAGCCAGAACCGTTTTCCCGTCGTCATTTTTGGTTTCGATTGCCTGATCGATGTAGTCCCAGATGAAACCGCCCTGATAAGCCTCATATTTGTCCTCAAGGTCAGTGTAAAGGCTCAAACCGCCAAGAGAATTGCCCATAGCGTGCATATACTCACAGCTGATATACGGTCTGCCGTTATTCTGTTTCAGGTATTCTTCCACTTCCTGCGGTTTTGCGTACATACGGCTTTCCATATCCGTGATAGAATCATACTGATGATTCGGAACTCTTGTAACGCCCTCATAGTGCACCAGTCTTGTCGGGTCTACACTTCTGAAATATTCCGACATTGCAGCAATATCTTCTCCGCAGTAGGATTCGTTTCCGCAAGACCAGATGAGAACACTTGCGTGATTCTTGTCACGTTCATACATCGATTTCGCTCTGTCCAGTACAGCTTCTTTCCATTCCGGAAGTGAACCCGGTACATTCCAAGACGGATCTGTTGCACCAAGCTTCTGCCATGTACCGTGTGTTTCCAGATTGGTTTCATCAATCAGATAAATGCCATATGCATCACAAAGCTGATACCAAAGAGAATTGTTCGGATAATGACAGGTACGAACGGCATTGATATTGTTTTTCTTCATGAACTGAATGTCAAACAGCATATCTTCCTTTGTGATTGCTCTGCCTGTTTTCGCATCAAATTCGTGTCGATTGATTCCCTTGAAAATGATACGTTTTCCATTCAGGCACATGATTCCGTTTTTCAGTTCAAATCGGCGGAATCCGACTTTGGTTCTGCTGACCTCGATTTCATTTCCGTCTTCGTCTGTCAGAATCACTGTAAACGTGTAGAGATTCGGTATTTCGGCACTCCAAGGCTTGCTATTTTCAATTGTCCGGTTTACGGATTCCTTTTCATTGGATTCTGCAATGACCGTTCCATTTTCATCTGTCAAGATCGATTTCACAGAACACTTGCCCACAATATCCAGCGTTGCAGAGAAGATACCGTTTGTACCGTCATAATCTGAAATCACTTTCATATCACGAACATGGGCAGACGGTGCCGCATAAAGGAATACGTCACGGAAAATGCCGGAGAATCTCCAGAAATCCTGATCTTCCAGCCAGCTGGCAGAACTTCTCTTGAACACTGCAACAGCAAGTTTGTTGCCCTTTTCACGAATATATGGTGTCAGTTCAAATTCAGACGGTGTAAAAGAATCTTCGCTGTAGCCGATAAATCCGCCGTTCAGCCAGACATACACAGCAGTTTCCACACCTTGAAAAGAAATGAATACACGCTTATTTTTCAGAGCGTCGTTCAAGTCAAAATATCTGACGTAGCTGCCGACAGGGTTGTCCTTTTCAGAGATAAACGGCGGACGGAGATGCTCCTGTCCCTCCCAAGGATAAATGGTGTTGACGTACTGCGGTTTGCCGTATCCCTGCAATTCCATGTGTCCCGGAACCTGAATGTTGTCAAAATTGTCAGTGCTGTCGCTTTCTTCATAGAACTTTTGCTGCCATTCAGACGGATTCTTTGCCCACGCAAATTTCCAGGTGCCGTTCAGATTCTGAATCAGAGAGGAATTGTCTGCATCGGCTTCCAAATGGTTTGCATAGATTCTGTGGTCGGAATGTGCTGCGATTCTGTTGACTGCAAACACTTCCGGATTGGTCAGCCAGTCGAGTGTATATTTCATATTGTTCCCTCCATTTGAAATGCTGTAAGCTACGATTTGCCTGCCTTTATCGTATGAACAGAATTTTCTGTATAGGGCAGTGAGAAGACTCTTATATAAGAGGTACTTTCTGATTTTATTATACCATATAAGCAGAAGAAAGAAATACACAAAGTTATAAAATATATGCACAAAATTTAGGATTTTTCTTGCAATCAGTGATCAGGTGTGATATACTATAATTATAGAAGCAAGGAGGTGCTTTTTATGTTTATGAATGTTGCCTATTTGAACAACTCTGCATCTACTGTAGTGGATAACACGAAACCTTTGATTGTAACAAGCTGTGGAAATTATCGTGTGAAAAATCGCTCTGAAGTAGTAACACGTCGTCCGAAGGGAAGAAAAGATTATCAGCTTTTATACATTGCCTCCGGAAAAGGACACTTTTTCATTCATGGAGAAGAAAAAACGGTTTCAGACGGAAATATTATTATATATTTGCCGGATCAACCACAGGAATATGTTTATTATCGTGCAGATCAAACCGATGTTTATTGGGTGCATTTTACCGGAAATAAAGTAGAAGAAATTTTAAAGTATTACAATATCAACCTGCAAAATAATATTCTCTATATCGGAACATCTCCCGATTATCATTGGTTATTTGGTCAGATGATTCAGGAATTGCAGCTTTGCAGACCACGGTATGATGAATTGATTTCTTTGCAGCTGCGAAATATTTTTGTTTTGATAAGCCGTGCAATCATGAGTGCAAAGGAAGTCAGCAGCACCAGTGAAAAAGAAGTTGCTTTTGCGATGCACTATTTTCATAAAAATTACAACACAGAAATCAGCATTGAGGAGTACTCCGAATCCAGAGGGCTTAGCAACTGTTGGTTTATTCAGTGCTTTAAAGAAATCACAGGTTCCAGTCCTCTGCAATATATCTTAAAGCTGCGAATCTCCAACGCACAAAGTTTGTTAGAAAATACGGACTACACCATTACTGAAATTGCAAATATGGTTGGATACACCAATTCGCTTTATTTCAGCAGACTGTTTCATAAATACATTGGTATGTCACCAAAAGAATATCGAAAAGTAAAACTCAAAGAATACTCAGGGAGTAAAAAACAAAACTGACGTGCTATAATAAAGTTGTAACGCGTTCCCCAAAAGTGATATAA
>UMHM01090572.1_pt1 | contig 10266 bp, 7 predicted proteins | sample 1965501 | NCBI WGS metagenome assembly UMHM01 (sample SAMEA4836095, study PRJEB28245) | human gut metagenome | biome: gut microbiome; material: fecal sample | place: Denmark | collected 2008
ATCGGCGGCGCGGAACCTGGTTCGTATTATTCCTGTCTGGCATTCCGGTCCGGCATGCCAAAAAACTCTACCCTTATATATCATACACGATACGTGTTTTGAAAAGCGGGTTGAACACCTATCGTGTTTTATACACGCTCGGATAATACTTTGCGTGTTTGCGAATGTCCGAATGACGGTCATGAGTTGTTTTGCGGCATGGCGGAAAAATTGCTTGATTTGCCTCCTCAACATAGATGGACATCGTTCTACCCCGCCGTTTGAGCGCTCCTGGCGGCGCATGAGCGAGACCGTGCTCCGACCGACGCATATGACAAGACGCGCCCAAGGGCGCGCCTCTTGAATTTCGGTGCACTTATCGTGTTTTTATCCCTCAGTCGTCATCGGCGTCTCATCCGCCGTCGCGCCGTCGGAGCCGGAGGCGGCGCGCGATGTCACAGTTTCCGCGCGTTTAAACCGCTGCCATTCCGTCGGAGACATCCCGGTGAACTGTTTGAACTTGCGGACGAAGTACGCAGGGTCGTCATAGCCCACCTCGTATGCGACGGTGTTGACTTTGAGCGTGCCGGAGAGCAACAGCTCTTTGGCGCGGGCGATCCTGAGTCCGTTGATGTAGCGCGGGAACGTCGTCCCCGTCACCCTGCCGAACAGGCGGGAAAAATAGTTCTCGCTCATGTGGCAAAGCTCAGCCATATCTCCGAGGGCGATATCCTTTGTGAAATTCTTTTCGATGTGCGAAAACGCGGGGCGCAGCCGCTCCCTTTCCGCGAGGTTCTCCGCCTCCTCCCTGCGCGACATCTCCACCACCGCGGTCACGCTGCCGAGGTTGCCTGCAAACAGCTCCACGAGTTTGGCGCTCTCAAAGAACCTTTCCGCGGGACGGTCCGGCATCGCCTCAAACAGCTCGCGCATCCTTTTCTCATCCACGCCGTATTCGTTGCGCCCGAAGAAAGGATAGACGAAATCCGCCCGCGCCGCCGCCTCCGTGGAGCGCACCTGACCGCCGCACACCGCGCCGAGGAACTCGCCGTCGTAAAATATGGGAGTGACGAAGTCCACCAGCCCGAAGGGACACACATAAAAATAGGTGCGCTTCTCCCGCATGGCTTCCAGCACCGAGTGCGAGGCATATTTTATGCATTGCGCACGCCCGTGCGCGCTTTCGCGCACGCATTTGCAAAGCGCGCAGTCGTTTGTCGGATAAATTATCGGATTGCCGAGGACGTCCAGCACGCAGAGGTTGATCTCGCCCGCTTTCGCGAGCGAAGTGAGCACCGCTTTGATGCGCGAGAGTGAAACGTCGTCCTTGAAAATGTCTTTCATCCTTCCCGTCCGTTCCCGCCGAAAGCAAAATTCGGCGGCGAAAATTGCACTTTTCTTGCCCGTACCTATGCAAATCAAAGATATTGCAATAAAAATGTACAACACCTTGCACGATTTGTCAATTGAATGTCCGCGCCCTGACAGTTAACATTAAATCGGGCTTAAACCGCACAAAAATCGAAATATGTCGTCTTTTCTCCGTCCCGAAGGGGGCGGCGGAATAGATGTGTAAAAACCGAAAAACTTATTTAAGGAGGAATTATGGGCTATCTCAAAGACAACATCGTGGGATACTTTTCCCGCAACAAGAAGTGGGTGATCTTCCTCGCCGTGTGTCTCATCGTCATCTTCCTCTCCAGCATGATCGCGTCCGGCATTCAGTCCGACGGCTGGAAAGTGGAAGTCACCGACCTCAGAGACGCAACCAATGCGGGTACGATCACGGTCACTTCTTATGATGAAGAAACAGACCAGAACGTCACCACGGAGAAAAAAGTCGCCGGCAAAGTGGTCAGCGGCATCCTCTTCAAGCCGGACACCGCGACGGCGGAAAATCCCGCTCCTGCAGTGGTGTTCACTCACGGCTATCTCAACAACCGTGAGATGCAGCTGCAAAACGCCATCGAACTCGCCCGCCGCGGCTTTGTCGTGCTGGCTGTGGACCGCGAAGGTCACGGCAACTACGATAACGCCACCAACACCAACGCTTTGATGGCGACAAACGGTCTTTACGACAGCGCGAAGTATCTTTACAACCTCGATTACGTCGATAAGGACAAGATCGGCATCTCCGGTCACTCCATGGGCGGCTTCACCACCGCGATGACTCTCATGCAGGACGCTTCCGTCGGCATCGTTTCCGCGGGTCTCATCCAGTCCTGGAGCACATTCATGGGCGCGGGCAGCGACGTCTCCGTCGGCTTCCTGAAATCCGTGGATGACGAGTTCTTCTACACCACCAACGAAAACGGCGGCACCATCTCCCGCGAGTGGCTCTCCACCGAGACCGCAAAGGGCTATGTCGGCATCGCAGGCAGCGAAGGCGACGTGGTCAACGGCGGCATCTATGTGAACGGCGTCCTCACCGAGGTCGCAGGCGGCGAGGCAGCTCCCGGTGCGTTCAGAGCCATCTACGAAGTGCCCGGCATCCATCCGCAAGTGCACTATTCCGTGGACGGCGCGGAGGCTGTCATCAACTTCTTCTACACCGCGTTCGGCACCCCCTCGGGACATGATTACATCGAGGAAAGCAACCAGACCTGGTGGGTGAAGGAAATGTTCTCCTTCATCGGCATGATCGCGCTCTTCGTGTGCATCTTCCCGCTGGTCAGCCTGCTGCTCACCACCCCCTTCTTCCGCTCTCTTGCGGCGAAGAAAGAGGCGAAATATGCCTATGCTCCCGCAGCGGCACCTGCCGAAACGCCCGCAGAAGCGCCTGTCTATGACGCAGCCGAAGCCTCCGCAGAGACGCAGGTCGCTTATGACGCCGCTCCCGCGGATTCCGCTCCGGCACCCGCGGCGACCGCTGCCACGGCTCTCCCCGCCATCGACGAGCCCAAGCCCCTCAAAGGCATTTGGAAGAACCTCACCTATTGGCTGGGTGCTGTTGCCATAATGCTGTTCAGCGGTTTCATCATCAAGGACATCTGCACGGAATACGGCGACTACGTGTTCCCCAACACTCAGCTCTACCCTCAGGATACCACCAACTGGGTGGCGATCTGGGCGGTGGTCGTGGCGCTGTTCTCGCTCGGAGTCATCTGCTTCATGTGGCTGGCAAACACGGTGTTCTACCGCATCAGATATAAGGAAAATGCGGGTCAGTACATCGAGAACCCCTTCGCGGCTGCCAAGATCAACGGCGGATTCGTCTCCGTGTTGAAGAGTTTCCTGCTCGCGATGGTCGTGGTGTTCTTCCTCTACCTCGTCACCTTCATCAACTGGTCGGCGTGGGTGGTGGACTTCCGCATCTGGACGCTCGCCGTCAAGGTGTTCAATGTCGGCGATATGCTGCCCACGATGGTGCGTTACGCAGTCTTCTTCGGCATCTTCTTCACCGTGAGCGCGCTCTTCAACGAGACCTACCGCGTGAAGAACATCCCCGACTGGGCGACCACCCTTATCAACGTGTTCTTCAACATCTTCGGCGTCATACTCGTTGTGGCGATACAGTACGGCGAATTCGGCGCGACGGGTGTGATGTGGCAGCCCGAAATGAACCTCGGCTACATCGTCATCATCCCGATGATCGGCGTGCTTGCCGTCGCCACCGTCATCTCCCGCAGAATGGCGGCAAAGACGGGGAATATGTGGCTGGGAGCGTTCATCAACACAATGCTCTTCACCATCATCACCTGTGCCAATACCGCAGCTTCATTCTCCTACGTAATGGGCTGATTCCCCTCCTTACGGAAAAGCGGGACGACGACCGTCGTCCCGCTTTTCTTTTCTGCCGGAAAAAGACCACCTTGACAATTCCTGCCTTCCGGCGCTTTTTCACAGCCGAGACTTGCCAATATGTATACTATTGTCTACGTTCCGCCTGTACACAATCATCCGAAAATCTCTTGTCCTCACCGCACCGCGCCACACCTCTCTCTCCGGCACTCCTTGACAAATTGTACCCTTCCGGCGCTTTTTCACAGCCGAGACTTGCGGGTAAGTAAACTATTATCTGCACCGCCTCGCCTGCGCCTCGCGCGCGTGTTGACATCTTTCCCGCAAACTCCTATACTTATAAGCGTCGGAAGTGCGAGACCTCCCGACAGGTGACATTATGATGTTCGAACAACCGACATTCTTTGAAAACGAGGTCAGTCTCCCTCTCGCCGCGCGCCTGCGTCCGCAGACGTTGGATGAGTATTGCGGGCAGAAGCACCTCCTCGGCGAGGGAAAAGTGCTCCGCCGTCTCATCGAGAGCGACAACATCGGCTCCATGATCTTCTGGGGCCCTCCGGGAGTGGGCAAGACCACCCTCGCGCGCATCATAGCCAACCGTACCAAGGCGAATTTCATCGACTTTTCCGCGGTCACCAGCGGCATAAAAGAGATCAAACAGGTCATGGAGCAGGCGGAGAAAAACCGCCGTTTCGGCGAGCGCACCATCCTCTTTGTGGATGAGATCCACCGCTTCAACAAGGCGCAGCAGGACGCCTTCCTCCCCTTTGTGGAGAAAGGGAGCATCATCCTCATCGGCGCCACGACGGAGAACCCGTCCTTTGAGGTGAACGGGGCGCTGCTCTCCCGCTGCAAGGTCTTCGTGCTGCAAGCCCTCACCGTGGACGACCTCAAAGAGCTGCTCACTCGCGCGGTGAAAGACCCCCGCGGTTTCGGCGGGCAGAAGGTGGACATCGCGGACGACCTCATCGAAGCCATCGCGGTCTTTGCCAACGGGGACGCGCGTTCCGCGCTCTCCACCCTCGAGATGGCGGTGCTCAACGGCGATGTAGCGGACGACGGCACCATCACCGTCACCCGCGAGAATCTCGAACAATGCACCTCGAAAAAGTCCCTCCTCTATGACAAGACGGGCGAGGAACACTACAACATCATCTCCGCCCTGCACAAGTCCATGCGCAACTCCGACCCGGACGCCGCCGTCTATTGGCTGGCGCGCATGCTGGAAGCGGGCGAAGACCCCCTCTACATCGCCCGCCGCGTGACCCGCTTTGCAAGCGAGGACGTCGGTCTTGCAGACCCCAGAGCGCTTGAGATCGCCGTCGCTGCCTATCAGGCGTGCCACTTCATCGGAATGCCGGAATGCAGCGTTCATCTGACGGAAGCGGTGGTTTATCTCTCGCTTGCGCCGAAATCCAACTCCTGCGACGTCGCCTATATGCGCGCAAAAGAGGACGCTCTCAACACCATCGCGGAGCCCGTCCCCCTCGTCATCCGCAACGCCCCGACCCGCCTCATGCGGGAGCTTGACTACGGCAAAGGCTATGTCTATGCGCACGACACCGAGGACAAGCTCTCCTCCATGCAATGCCTCCCCGACAGCCTCAAAGACAGGGTCTACTACTCCCCCACCGAACAGGGCGTGGAGGGCAGGTTCAAGACCCGCCTTGCCGAGATCAAACGCTGGAAGCGCGAGCATCCCGACAAATGACCGCACTCGCACCCGAATGACGGCTTAGCGCTTTTCCGCTCCCTGCGCAAGCACCCGGACAAATGACTGTGCCCGCGGGCACAGTCCGCGGCTCAACACTTTCCCGCCCCATCGAACCTCCTTCGGGAGGTTTTTGTATGTCGAACAAGAATAATACAAACCGTCCTCACCGCGACACCGTGCCTGCCTGCTTCCGATCGAGCCGACAGCCGCGCGCCTTGCCGTTGCTTGTGCGGGGCGAAAAACATTGTCAGCACCGACGGGACTTCAAAAAATTTCGTTCCATATGTGGACAGCGCGCCGCAAGACGGCTATAATGGTTTTGTTGACAGCGTGTCAGCCTTTGCGCCTGCGCCGATACACCACTCGGACATGACTTCATGCCAGCTCTCTTTTCGCCTCGCCCGGCTGCCCGCACGAGGCGGGAAAACGCGGAGAATGACGCAAATGTGCGCGGCGCGTTGCCGCACAAAACGGAGGTTCATATGCCAAAAGGATCGGAAGAACTCACGAATGCGCGAAAAGAAGAGATCATCGACGCTTGCGCGCAGCTCTATGCCGCACTCCCTTTCAAGGACATAACGCTGGGCGCGATCGGCGCAAAGACGTCCTTCACGCGCACGTCCATATACAACTATTTCCGCACCAAGGAGGAGATCTTCCTCGCGCTGCTGCAACGGGAATACGCCGCCTGGTGTGAGGATCTTGACTCTCTCGCCGAGTGTCCCCCCCTCTCCGCGGAGGATTTCGCTTCTCGGTTTTCGGACATACTCGCGGGGCGCGGCTGTATGCTGAAACTCATGTCCATGAACCTCTACGACATCGAGGACGGCAGCAGGCTCGAGAACCTTGTGGAGTTCAAGCGCGTCTATCACCGCTCCCTCAATGCCGTGTGCCGCTGCCTCGCGGCGCACTTCCCCGCCTCTACGGATGAGGACAGACGGGGCTTTGTCTACGCCTTCTTCCCCTTCCTCTTCGGGGTCTACCCCTACACCAATTCCACCGAGAAGCAGACGGAAGCCATGAAGATCGCGGGTGTCGCCGCCCCCGGCTACGACATAAGCACTCTCACCCGCGCGCTCACTCTCACCCTCACCCGCTCCTTCCGCTGACCGCCCGCGCGCTTCCGCGCGCTTTCACCCGCATCCTTAAATCAAAACGACCGGCTGACGGTCGTTTTGATTTTCGCCTATCGTTAATGAAAGAGGTCGCTCAACAAGAGCATGTTTTATCGGCACATGCCGGATCTGAACACGGGAAACAGCCGGCTCCGGCAGTCATGTTCAACTCTATCCTGCTGTTTGCGGTCTCATCATCGGTAAGTTGCAGCAAGTCATTTAACATCAGATCCATTGTGCACCTCAGAACTTATCTATGCTGTATATTAAAGTTATACCGCGCGCAAATAACCGGCGCAAGTCACATTTGCTTCATTTCCGACGGGTTTATGATCACCGGTTTGGCAAAAACCTATCGCTGTTCAACCATATTGGTTCGGGTTGCCATAGGCGTATCAATTTCTTTAAAATTTATTTGACAATTTCCCAACAACAACTATCAAAACTAAAAATAGATCTGGTTGTACCCATGTTTAATTCCATTACACTTCTACCAAGCTTACCATAAACATTACCATTTTCCTCAAAACTTTTTTGAGGATCTAACTCAAGCAAAACGTACCAGTCACTATAAATATTATGCGCTATCAATTTATCTCCCACCTTTTCATTCCATAACTGAAACAATGTTTTTCCCGGAAGCTGAACTTGATTACTAAATTTTTTTGTAACCATTTGACCGTTTTTATTATAAGTGATACTTACTATCCATTCTCCTTCTTTTTCAACATTAACTATCGATAAAAGATCTTGATATGTTTTGACTTTGGATTTTCCAAAACAATAGTCACAGTTGCACAATTCACCTTCAACGATTATTTCATTGTTTATACGGTAGTCACAATACCAACAATCAATATCTTGAACGCTATCCGAATATAACGGGCATGCAACATAAGAGTGTAAAACACCTTGTCCCGATTCCCCTATAGGCTCACAAACTTTCAACAAGATTTCTTTTGTTTTAGGTATTTGCTCGTGGTATAACCATTTCTTTTTCGTTACATCTGTCCGTAAAATATGTTTCATTTCTGCTTCGGTTATCCCATCTTTAGCCCACGATAAATCAATTTCTACTACATTAAATCCATCGTCTTTTAGCCTTGTTATTTCTTCTTTATCTATGCTTGATTTTATACGAATCAATACAGCAATATCATTATTTTTACAATGCAAAATTATGGCTTTTGGAGTGCGAGCTCTCCCTTCATAGCGATACTCCAATTCTAAAAATTCCTCTGTCCAAGCTCCTTTGATAATCATTCCTTTGCCAGCTGTCGGGAATACAACGTTCGGCAACATTATTTTTTTATCTATCTCAAATTGTGATTTTAACAGCGCATACAATTCTCCACATGTTTTATGCATTAATACCATATTGTCTGCATTTTGCTCATTGGGTCTAGGAAAATTAAACGGATTACTTCTTGTATTTTGCAAAGGTTTTGCTTCTTGCACCTGTTGCTTTGTTGTTGCATTTTCACTCAAAACAACTTTCAAGGCATCATTGGGAATAGTTACCGTTGTTTTATCGGGCTCTAAAATCTTTTTAGGTAAGCCTCTTTTATATATCCATTCGCCAAGTGAGCCGCCCGAATAAAGCGCATCACTTTTCGCCCAGCTTAACATTCTTTCTAAACTTCTAGCGGCTTCTTCCTTACTAACTGCACGCATCCATTCAAAATCTCGATCAACATAACTTTGTCGTAATTTTGAAGGATCTTTCAAAAATTCTTCAATACTTCCACAAGCCAATACTATCTTTTTTACAGTAATAGGATTTAATAGAATATTTTCAAGCTTTGTTATCCATCTCAAGTTTTCAGGTCGATTATTTCTGCGGTTTGTATCTATGTGATCAACAACGTGCTGCGGCGTAGGTGCTACGCCATGAAAAGCAGTAGCGACTATTCTATGCACACGTTCGCCCCCAATTTCTGCATATCCTGTTTTTGTATTATATTTCCCAAAAGTCCAAACATTATCTATAGGACGAGGCTTACTGCCAATATGAGGGTGACGCAAAACTGCCCCGTTATCGCGTACAGAATATGTTTCACCTTTGTAAATAACCTCTATTTCTTTTTCAAAATCATTTAGCATTAGAATATCCCCCCCCTTGCGTAGATTAGTTAGCCGAAAAAATCCAAACACGCGTTTTTAATATTTAACCGAGTCAAAAGTTCGTGCAACTTTATTATTGTCGAATATTTATAGCGTATAGCACCTATTACTTGTTTGAAGTTGTCGTCTGTATATGTTTTAGCCAAAAGTTCTACGACATTCCTATACGTTAAATAATCTCCACCCCGTATTCCAAAACCTACATCAAGAATTTCTAGTAATGAAACTAAATCTATAATCTCATCCGTAAATATTAAATCGACTTTCTTTAATAACAAATTGCCAATACTTTTTTGTTTTGTCATAATAACATTAGTATAAATTACTATCCGTTCATCTTGATAAAGCGTTAACCCTATTTTATTAAACAGCGAATAACCGACAACCATTCCTTTTCCATTGCTTGTATAATCAGAAAGTATCTTTCGCTCATCAATTTTCTTCTTGCCAATACTGTAAACGCCTTTTGAAACAGTTTTCACAATTCCTTCTTCTTCAATTCGGTTAAAGATTTTCAATAATGTTTTATAAGGAATATCCGCAAATACGGTATTACGAACAACTGAAATATCTATTAATCCTTTACTGTGCTTTCCGCAATACTCTCTTACTTGCTTGGTATAATTCACTTTTATTTCCCCTCTTTTGTTTCATTATAACATATTTTTTACATAAAGAAAAGTCGACACTTTCTGTCTTCAGAAAATGTCGACTTTTTATCTTGGTGCGGAGCGCCGGAATTTGTACGAACACAGAGGGAAAGAAGAAGCAGATCGGGAAGCCTCCCCGACCTGCTTTTCCAATTGCTCGACATAGGATTTGCAGAATCTGTCCGTCGTAGCATACTCTTGAAAGTTGTAAGTGATGACGATGTGGTCGCCGTACCAGAGGATGTCGCGGATAAAGGTGTTTACGAGCAGCTTGCGTGTTTTGATATCGTCCGGGTCTTCGAAGACTTTGGAGAGCAGATATTTTTCTACGTCTTCCACGGTGACATGGGCGTAAGTTTTCTGCGATTCCTTGTTTATCTCAATGTCCAGCCTGTTCAGTTCGTCCTGCAATGCCGCCAACCTGTCTTTCGTAAAGTCCATGATGATGCCTTGCTCTATGGCTTTCACGATGTTGTCGGCTGCTCGTTTTGCTTCGTCTCTCTTCTTGATGAGTATCTGCAAGCCTGAATTGTCGCGCATGATCTTTTCATGCACTTTGACTATAGTTTCCGCAATTTTCGTGATGATGCTGTTTCGTTGCAACATGGAGACGGTAGCGTCGATGACATAATCTTCTAACTCTTGCTTTTTGACGGCTTTACAATCGCAGTCCGCCTTTCCGCGCCGTTTTGAGAGACAGACATAGTAATAGTGTATCTCTCCGTTGCGCGATGTGCCGCTTTCTCCGCTCATGCGGTGTTTACAGTTTCCGCAGATGAGCTTTCCCGAAAGTATGTAGTCAAAAATCTCTTTTTTGCGGCTGGGTGCTATCTTGTTTTCCTGATTGATGGCGTCCACTTGGTTCCAGACCTCCTTTGCGATGATGGGCGGGAAAATATTGTAGTAAGTCGTTCCCTGATGAGTGACTTCTCCGATATAGCGT
>UMHM01044853.1_pt1 | contig 10251 bp, 9 predicted proteins | sample 1965501 | NCBI WGS metagenome assembly UMHM01 (sample SAMEA4836095, study PRJEB28245) | human gut metagenome | biome: gut microbiome; material: fecal sample | place: Denmark | collected 2008
TTTTGCAACATTAAACTCTTTCAATTTTTCTATTCTAAAATTTTAATTTATAGAAAAAGGACCTTATTACAAGGTCCTTCTTATTCTAACATAAATCAGTTAATTAATATATGTTTTTTTATATTTTTCATATAATTTTAACAATTAATGTTGCTATTTATCTTAACCAAATTAGTTTTCAACTGTGTAGTTTGGTGCTTCTTTTGTAATATGAATGTCATGCGGATGACTTTCTTTTAAAGACGCTGCTGAAATCTTAACAAACTTACCTGTTTCCTTAAGTGTTTCAATATCTTTTGCTCCACAATATCCCATACCTGATCTAAGACCACCCATTAACTGGAATACTGTATCTTCTAATGTTCCCTTGTATGCAACTCGTCCTTCAACACCTTCCGGTACAAGCTTCTTAGCACCACTCTGGAAGTATCTGTCTTTGCTACCATTTTCCATAGCTGCAATTGAACCCATTCCACGATATACTTTGTATTTACGTCCCTGGAATAATTCGAAATCTCCAGGTGCTTCATCACATCCTGCAAACATTGAACCCATCATACATACGTTTCCACCTGCAGCAATGGCTTTTACAATATCACCTGAGAATTTAATACCACCATCTGCAATAATTGGAACACCATATTCCTTAGCAACTTCATAACAATCCATAATAGCTGAAACCTGTGGTACACCAATACCTGCAACAACTCGTGTTGTACAGATTGAACCAGGTCCAATACCTACTTTAACTGCATCTGCTCCTGCTTCAATTAAATCTCTTGTAGCATCTCCTGTTGCAACGTTACCTGCAATAACCTGAAGGTCAGGATATGCTGACTTAATCTGCTTTAATGTATTGAAAATATTCTGTGAATGTCCATGAGCTGAGTCAATAACAATAACGTCAACCTTAGCTTCAACTAAAGCCTTAACTCTTTCCATAACATTAGCTGTAATACCTACAGCAGCACCACATAAAAGTCTTCCCTGTGAATCCTTTGCTGAAAGTGGATACTTAATCTGTTTTTCAATATCTTTAATTGTAATGAGTCCTTTAAGATTAAAGTCATCATCTACGATTGGAAGTTTTTCTTTTCTTGATTTTGCAAGAATTGCTTTTGCTTCTTCAAGTGTTACTCCTTCTTTTGCTGTAATAAGTCCTTCTGAAGTCATTGAATCCTTAATAAGTTTTGTTTCATCTGTTTCAAACTTAAGATCTCTGTTTGTAATAATACCAACTAACTTCTTTCCTACAACAATAGGTACACCTGAAATACGGAATTTTGCCATTAAATCATTGGCATCTTTAATTGTATGTTCTGGAGATAAGTAGAAAGGATCAGTGATAACACCATTTTCTGAACGTTTTACTTTATCTACTTCGTCGGCCTGCTGTTCGATTGTCATATTCTTGTGAATAATTCCAATACCACCCTGTCTTGCCATAGCAATTGCCATTCTGTATTCTGTAACTGTGTCCATTCCGGCGCTCATCATCGGAATATTTAATTTGATCTTCTTTGTAAGGTGTGTTGATAAGTCAACCATATTAGGTGTAACTGTTGAGTACTGTGGCACTAATAAAACATCATCAAATGTAATTCCTTCACCAATAATTTTTCCCATTGGTTCTTTCCTCTCTTTCTCTTTTTATTCTTAATGTATTGTCTGCATTGCAGAGAAAGTGCCATCCCGTATATCTATCTTTCAAGATACGTTAAGACGACACTTTTATTTGTATTTTCAACATACTAACAAAAAACAATAGTATTGTCAATATTTTTTCAAGAGACAAACCTGATTTATTTTAACGCAAGCACTTTATAATTGCTTATTTAAAAATATTATTTTATCTCTTTACTATTGATGGTCTCATATGACGCATTGCCTCAATAAGCTTTTCATCAGCATTAAATAAGACCTGTACTGCTCCCTTGTCAGTATTTGTTATCATAGAATAAAGATCACTACTTCCATATCCTGTTGAATAATCAAGTGTCACTATATTTCCTGCTCTGCTCTTAATTTCGTCAGATACAGCAGGTGCTATAATTTCAGCCTGTTTTATATCAAACTCATCAACATGTTTTCTTTTTCTTTGTCCCATGATTTTTTCAATTGTTAACTCTGTATTTAGAAAAGAATATTCATATTCTACACTAGTGTAAGCCCACACAAGATATGTTAAATATGCGAATAATATAGTTAATGTCAACCCAAGCATTCCTAAGAATAAAATTGTGCATAATGACAAAACTGTCAATACAACAGCTAACACTCTTAATAACATTCCCTTTATATCTACTTTTCTTTTTACTATTCTTTCTATAAAAATTTCATCCATACGTTAAGTCTCCTACTATTCTACTGAAGCAATATAGTAGTAAATAGGCTGTCCACCCGGATATACTTCTACTTCAATTTCAGGCAAAGCTTCTGCAATCTTATCTGCCAGCTTATTTGCTGCTTCCTCTGTAACTTCAGCACCATAATATAAACTTATGATTTCTGATTCTTCATCCTGCATCTCTTTAATCATATTAATTGTTGTATCGTCGATTTCTTCTCCTACTGCAAGGATTCCTTCATCGCCAATACCCATAATGTTGCCTTCTTTGATTTCCTTGTCATCAATAACTGTGTCTCTTACAGCGTAAGTAACCTCACCTGTCTTAACATATGACATACTATCAATCATGGCTTCTTTATTGTCTTCAGGACTATTATCCGGAATAAATCCTATCATTGCTGAAATTCCCTGTGGAATAGTCTTAGATGGAATAACAATAATATTTTTGTCTTCAACAAGGCTTTCCGCCTGCTGAGCCGCAAGAATAATATTCTTGTTGTTAGGCAATACATAAATATTGTCTGCATTAATCTTATCAATTGCGTTTAAAATATCTTCTGTACTAGGATTCATTGTCTGCCCACCTGAAATAATATGGTCAACATTTAATCCCTTGAATATTTCATCTAATCCTTCTCCTACTGATACAGCTACAAAACCATATTTCTTTCTTGGTTCGTCAGCTTTCTGCTGTTCAGCCATCTTTTCTGCATTCTTGATTAAGCGTTCCTGATGCTCTTCTCTCATATTGTCAATCTTCATTCTTGACAATGAACCATATGTTAAAGCTTTTGTAATCGCTACACCAGGTTCGTTAGTATGAACATGCACCTTTACTATTTCATCATCAGCAACAAGAACAATTGAATCACCAATTGATTCTAAAAATTCTTTAAATGCCTTTTCTTCTGACTTAGGCATTTCTTTATCAAGATTAATAATAAACTCTGTACAGTAACCGAATTTAATTTCAACATCATCCATAGGAACTTCTTCTGTAACCTTAGTTCCTGCTGTCTGTACAGGTTCTAATGTGTAATCTATCTCTTTTCCTAAAAGAGCATCAAAAGCCCCCTTAATAACTGTCATCAATCCCTGTCCACCTGAGTCAACTACTCCTGCCTGTTTCAAAACCGGAAGCATTTCGGGTGTCTGACTTAAAACATAATCACCATGCTTAATTATTTCATCAATTACATGCACAAGGTCATCACTTTCGCCTACAAGCTCGCATGACTTATCAGCCATTCCTTTAGCAACTGTAAGGATTGTTCCTTCCTTAGGCTTCATAACTGCCTTATAAGCAGTTTCTACTGCTTTTACACAAGCTCTTGACAAAACATCTACGTCAATCTGATCTACCTTCTTAATCTCTCTTGTAAATCCTCTAAAAAGCTGTGATAAAATAACACCTGAGTTACCTCTTGCACCTCTTAAAGAACCAGTTGAGATAGCCTTGGCAATCGTTTCCATTGTCGGTTCTGTAATTGCGCCTACTTCTTTAGCAGCGGACATAATTGTTAAAGTCATATTTGTTCCTGTATCCCCATCTGGTACAGGGAAAACATTCAACTCATTTATCCATTCTTTTTTTGCTTCTAAATTCTTAGCACCTGCAATAAACATTTTTTGTAATGTTTCTGCATTAATTGTTGTCATTTCCAAAATAATATCCTCCTGGGGTACTAATCAATGTTTCTTACGCCTTCAACGTACACATTAACTTTCTTAACTGACATACCCGTAAATTCTTCTACTTTGTATTTTACATTTGAAATAATATTGTCTGCTATTGTTGCAATATTAACACCGTAAGATACAATAATATGAAAATCTATAGTGATTTCATTATCTTCATCAATTATTACATTAATTCCCTTAGTTGAGCTATCTCTTTTAAGAAGTCTTACAAGACCATCTTTCATGCTTACCATTGCCATACCAACAATACCAAAGCATTCATATGCTGTTTCTGATGCGTATTTTGCAACAACTTCAGGGCTAATCAATACCTGACCTAAATCAGTGTTTAACTTACCTTTCATATATGTTCCTCCTAAAATCGAACTTCTAATAATTATACTATCTTTTTTAGAAAAAGGAAAGAGTTACATTTATATACTAAAAAAAGTTATCATTCATAAATGATAACTTTTTTTATTTCGTGCATACATGCTCTAACAAACTATGCTCTTTCAACTTTACCAGATTTTAAGCAAGAAGTACAAACGTACATCTTCTTTGATCCGCCTTCAGTCTTAACTCTAACAGATTTAATATTTGATTTCCACATTTTATTAGAACGTCTATGAGAATGGCTCACAGCGTTTCCAAAGTGAGCACCCTTACCGCAAATACTACATTTAGCCATAATAGCACCTCCTTTAATAAATTAGGTCGAACTCTCAATCGACCTGACACAAAGAGCATTCTATCAGATACAGACAAATTTTGCAAGTACTTTTTTTATCCTAAAACTTTCTTTGCTATGTCTGCACTCATTTTTGCATCCTTAGCATAATAATCTGCACCGATCTTCATAGCATAATCTTCAGTAAGAACTGCACCACCTACCATAATCTTGCAATCAACATTGTGTTCTCTTAAAAGCTTAATTGTTTCTTCCATTGAACCTAGTGTTGTTGTCATAAGTGCAGAAAGTCCAACTAAATGAACATCATTTTCAATTGCCGCATTAACTACTTCCATGCAATCCACGTCTCTACCTAAGTCAATAACGTTATATCCGTAGTTTTCAAGAATAACTTTTACAATATTCTTTCCAATGTCATGTATGTCACCTTTAACTGTAGCAACAATAATCTTCCCCTTTGATTCAGAAGAATCTCCACTATCTGCAAGATAATTCTTTATTTCATCAAAACATTCTTTTGCAACATCCGCCGCCAAAATCAACTGTGGAAGGAATATTGTACCTTTTTCAAACTTATCTCCAACAACATCCAATGCCGGAATCAAAATCTGATTTATAATCTCCATAGCTTCTTTTTCTTTAAGCAATTGAGATGTGTACCTTCTTCCATCATCTTTCATTCCTGTTTCCATCGCCTTAAGAATTTTGTCTGCCAGTTCTGAACCAAGGCTTACTGTGGAATCATTTGATTTTACGACTTCTGTCTTAGTTGTTGTAACTTCAGGCTGAACTTTGCTTGAATAATCAATAAAATCCATTGAATTTTCATCAATTGCAGCCAATACTTTATATGCCTTAACTGCCCATACCATTGACGGTACATTTGGATTGATAATCGGAAGATCAAGTCCATTAGCCATAGCTATTGTTAAGAATGTTTTATTAATTATTTCTCTGTTAGGCAAACCAAAAGAAATATTTGAAACACCAAGTACTGTTCTTAAGCCTAATTCATTTTTTACAATGTTCATAGCTTTAAGTGTTTCTGCAGCAGCTTTTTGTTCTGCTGAAACTGTAAGTGTAAGGCAGTCAATAATAATATCCTCTTTTGGGATTCCATAAGACATTGCCTTATCTCTAATACGTTTTGCTATTTCAACTCGTCCTTCTGCTGTTGGCGGAATACCATTTTCATCAAGAGCAAGTCCAATGACTGCCCCACCATATTTTGCAACAATAGGAAGGATTGTATCAAGAACTTCTTCTTCTCCGTTAACTGAGTTAACAATAGGCTTACCATTATAAACCCTTAGAGCCGCTTCAAGAACTTCCGGTTTAGTTGAGTCAATCTGTAAAGGTACATCTACTATTGCCTGCAAAGCCTTAATAACCTTTACCATCATTTCTTTTTCATCAATGTCAGGTGAACCTACATTTACGTCCAAAATGTCTGCCCCCGCGTCTATCTGTTCAATTGCCTGAGACAAAATATAATTCATATCATTGTCTCTTAACGCCTGTTTAAATCTTTTCTTTCCTGTAGGGTTAATTCTTTCACCTACAATTCTTGGCTGGTCAACAACTACAGTCTTTAAAGGTGTACATACTGCAAGCTGTCTTGGTTTCTTTTTCACAACACTTGCGTTTACTGTTGCAACCATTTCTTTTAGTTTGGCTACATAAGCCGGTGTTGTACCACAACATCCACCAAGAACTTTTGCTCCGTATTTTACCATTTCCTTACATGTATCTGCAAATTCATCAGGTAAGACATTATATGTATTTGTAACAGGATCAGGCAAACCTGCATTAGCCTTTACAACAATTGGAACAGTTGTCCACTTAGAAATTTCTTCTACAATTGGCATTAATTCTTTAGGTCCAAGTGAACAGTTTACACCAAGTGCGTCTACTCCAAGCCCCTGTACTGTAAGACACATTGCTGAAACCGAACAGCCTGTAAATGTTCTTTTGTTGTCTTCAAATGTCATTGTACAAATAACCTGAAGGTCTGAATTTTCTTTTGCGGCAAGAATTGCTGCCTTAGTTTCCATTAAGTCTGTCATAGTTTCAATAACTATAATATCAGCTCCTGCATTTCTTCCTGCAATAACTTCTTCTTTAAAAATATCATACGCTTCCTCAAAAGAAAGACTTCCTGTAGGCTCTAGTAATTGACCTATAGGTCCCATATCTAAAGCAACAAGTGTTTCTGTTCCTTTGGCTGCTTCTTTTGCATTATTAATGGCTGCACCAATTAATTCATCAACTGAATATCCCGTATTAGCCATTTTGTATCTATTTGCACCAAAAGTATTGGCGTAAACAACATCCGAACCTGCATCTATGTATTGTTTATGTATATCTATAATCCAATCCGGCTTTGTTATGTTTAATGTTTCAGGTACAGTTCCAAGCTCCATTCCTTTTTGCTGAAGCATTGTTCCCATAGCACCATCCAACAATATAAAATCTTTGTCAAATATATTTTTATTTGCCACAGTTTTTTCCATCCTTTCTAAAGGTACATTTTTCTCTAAAATTACATAAGTCACAGCTTTTAACATTAGATACTTCTAAATTATGACCAAGTCCTATTATGCATGTTACCGACTTAGTAGGCACAAGAGTCATTCCACTGTTTACGCATACGCCTATTCTTCTTCCTGCATCTAATATATCAAGAAACTGTTTCTGACCTGTCAAAGGAAAATCTCCATATCCCAAGCCAAATCTCCATGTATGTTCATATTCCTTAAAATCTTCAAGAATTTCATCTTCCGCTTTGTTGCATACCTGTTCTATTACAGCAGATGCAAGACTGTCAGTAAACATGGCATCAGCCATTCCCCTAATCTGCATCTTTCTTATAAGTCCGTCAACTCCTGCTGAAAGAGTAGCACACATAAATATTACCTTTTCACAATTTTTCAAATGGTTGGCAATAGACTTTCCTTCCAATGTAAAATTAATCCCCGGAACCTGTCCATCTACCAAATCAAAAACTTTATATGTATATTTGCCTTCCATTACTGACTTAAGCTGGTCTGCACAATTATACAAAATCTCTTTCGTTTTCTCATCAGGAGTGCTGTTTCCATAGCCTAAATATCTTAAAGCTTCACTAAAATCTATATTGTCTATAATAATATTTCTCTGCTCTGACATTTTATTTTCCGCTCTTTAATATATTTTTTACACCTTCAGAAATTCTTCTTGCAACATATGGATCATTCATTGTATAAATATGAACTCCGTCAACTCCATGAGCTGCCAATTCAATAATCTGGTCAATTGCATATGAAATACCTGCATCACGCATGGCTTCATGATTATCTCCAAATCTCTGAAGAACTTTTGAAAGTTTTGCCGGAATACTTGCGCCACACATTGAAACCATTCTCTCAATCTGCTTTTTGTTTGTTACAGGCATAATTCCTGCTTCAATAGGAACATTAATTCCTGCTATTCTTGCTTTCTCCTGAAAATCAAAGAATGCCTGATCATCAAAGAATAACTGTGAAATCAAATGGTCTGCCCCTGAATCAACTTTCTTCTTTAAGTTCTGAATATCTTCAATCATATTCGCTGCTTCCTGATGAACTTCAGGATAGCATGCGCCTGAAACATTAAAACCTCTGTTTTTTGACATAATATACTCTGTTAAGTCTGATGCATATTTGAAATCTTTTTCAATAGCAAAATCAGGATTTACATCGCCTCTTAAAGCTAATATATTCTTTACACCTTTTTCATCTAATTCATCTAAAATTCTATCAATGCTTTCTTTAGTATTATATAAACATGAAAGATGGGCTATTGTTTCAGTTCCTAATTCATTTTTAATATATGAGCATAAGTCAATTGTTGTCGCATTTGCAACGCCTTTTCCACCTGCTCCATAAGTTACACTGATAAAATCAGGGTTTAAGTTTTTTAACTCATTTAATGTTGAATATATTGTTTCTATACCACTTTCCTTTTTTGGTGGAAAAACCTCAAAAGAAAATACTGTGTGTTCTTTTTTAAATAAATCTGCAATGTTCATTAATCTCTGTCTCCTCTTCTTTTGTTTTTATGGTTTGCAGCAAAACAGATTAAATCCTACCAAAAGACATATTACTATTATGCACACCACAAAAAATGTACTCTCTATTAACAATGAAAGCGTCATTCCAACTGCAAGCCAAAATAACGCAAATCCACATAGTTTATGCATAACTCTTCCTAATTTATTTTTTATAATATTAGCATATGCATATAATTAGTTTTTAGTCGTTAATATCTTCATCCATTTCCTCAAAGTCACTAAAATCATCTTTTACATCATTCTTTGAAGTGAACTTGTTTACCACATCAGGTACCATATCAATAATCCTTGATAATCCATCCTGATCTTTAATGCTGATAAGCTTAGATGAACCATCCTTAATAACCAAAACAGCGCTTGGTACTATCTTTCCCCCAACTCCGCCTGATCCTGTTTCTCCTTTTGAAAAAGTACCTATTCCCATTCCAAAAGAAACATCAGCCATAGGAAGGATTATTGTATCTCCTACCACAACCGGTTCTCCAACAACAGACTTTGTTGTAATAAATTTTTCCATTGCCTTTAATAAATCATCTGTAGGTTTTTTGTTATCTGCCATAATAATGCCTCCCTAAATAAATTTCTTTATAATTCTCTTTATATTTTCATTAAAATAAAATTTCAAACAATATACTATAACCACGCCTAAGTAAATATGTCCCTTAAAAATAATGTCACCTTTAAACACTTTATTTTCAAAATCAGGATAAACCTTAAACCTTTTAGGATTAATATTAAATATTCCATATATCATTCCAAGAGCGCCTAATGCCTCTCCCGTTAAATAACTTTCTTCAAATCCCATATATAGATTGCCTTTTATCCTGTTAGGAGCTAAATGCTTTAGAAGTTTTAGAACCATTTTTTTGCCATAGTCATAAGCCTCTTTTGTTGTATTTGAAGTTATAAATTGCTTAACGGTTTTAATCTGATTTATTATTTCATCTATACTGTTTTTTTTATTTTTTGCATTTTCTTTTATATTATGAATTTTATCTTTTATATTTTCTACAATTTTCTTTATTCTTTGTTTTAATTTTTTAAAGAAAATCTGCATTCTTGTTATAAAAGACTTCTTTTCTTTTTTTCTATTATTTGTTTCTGTAGTTTTCTTTGAATCTTCACTTTTTATATTCTCATTATTTTGATTTTTTACATCAGTCTCTTCCAAATTGGAATTTTGAATTTCCTGCTTTTTTTCATTTTTGGAAGTTCCAATTTGTTTAATGTCAGTTTCTTTAACACTATCCTCTTTCAATTCATCCTGTGATTTTTCTTCTTCATTCTTCGGTGATTGCTCCTCAGACTGATTTTTTCTTTTTTCTTTTTTCTTTTTTTCTTTTGTTTCAGAAGATTTTATTTTTATTCCTAATAGTCGGATATTATAATGTATCTCTGTGTTCTCAATCCATAATCTGCAATGTAGCAGATGAAAAA
>UMHM01075752.1_pt1 | contig 10250 bp, 9 predicted proteins | sample 1965501 | NCBI WGS metagenome assembly UMHM01 (sample SAMEA4836095, study PRJEB28245) | human gut metagenome | biome: gut microbiome; material: fecal sample | place: Denmark | collected 2008
TGCAAATCTATCTTTGACTGCGGTCCAGCAGTCAAACGGAACGCATTCGGCAAAAAGCCCGCAAATCTCAAACTTATCTTTGACTGCGCCGAGCAGTCAAACGGTACAACTCGTCAAAGTCCCGTCCTATTTGCAAAGCAAGCATACGGTACAACCGGAAGCGAAACGCTCCCGAAAATCACCGGTCTGAGGATTTTCGGGAGCGTTTCGCTCGATTTTGGCGGCTCGATGCCGCCAAAATCGACTTGGCTTCGCAGAAGCCAACCCCTGTTCGCGTACTAAAAGCGCGGGTATCGCGAACTATCTCTTGCGCGCGGCGGTCAAGCGGTACGCGCCGTTGCGGTTTATCGCAGAGATTGTTTTTTCGACAACCTTAAAATGGGATTTTTATGCTCCAACTTAATTTCGGGCACAAAAAAAGCCCCCGAACTCATCGAAGGCTTTTTGGCGACCCGGAAGAGACTCGAACTCTCGACCTCCGCCGTGACAGGGCGGCGTTCTAACCAACTGAACTACCGGGCCATTGCACCCGCTTTTGCGGGCACTGTAAAAAGTTGGTGGAAGTTATAGGGCTCGAACCTATGACCCTCTGCTTGTAAGGCAGATGCTCTCCCAGCTGAGCTAAACTTCCACAGCGCTTTTCAGCGACTATTATATTATACACATTTTTCGCCGAAAAGTCAAGCACTTTTCAAAATATTTTTAATTTTTCGCATCTTTCAGCAATTTCAACATATCTTGTGCTGAAAAAACGTACTTTTTATTGCAAAAATGACAACAAACCTCGGTATCTTTCTTCTCATCAATAAGCCGCTGAATTTCCTCCTTGCCGAGAGAAACGAGAATTTGTTCGGTTTTTTCTCGCGAACAACCGCAAAAATAGCCGCACTCCCAGCTGTCGAGAATTTCTGCGCCAAGTCCCGAAAGCGCCGTCATCGCGATATGTTCGGGCGTAAGGCGCTTTTCAAGCATCTGCGAGATATCGTCCATATTTTGGAGATTACGTTCGAGAATTTCTACCGCTTTATCCGAAACGGGCGGTACAATCTGAACCATAAACCCCGCCGCAGCCTCGATTTCTGCGTGTTCACCAAAAGAAATTCCGAGCGCGACAACCGTCGGAAGCTGCTCGCTTATAGCGTAATAAGACGTGATATCCTCGGCAATTCCGCCCGAAATCAGCGGAACCTGTCCGCAATACGGCTCTTTCAGCTCCATATCCTTGATAACCGTAAGCGAACCATCGTTTCCGACCGCAGCTTCCACGTCAAGCGAACCGTCGGGCTTTGCGGGGAGATTTACAACAGGATTTGTGACGCTGCACTTCACGTTTCCGCGGTAATCCGAAACCGCCGTGAGCGTTCCGCACGGACCGCCGCCGTTAACGCGCAGAGTAAGCTCGTCGTCCTTATATTTCAGCATTGCGCCCATCATCGAAGCCGCCGTTGTCAGCCGTCCGAGAGCCGCCGTCACAACCGGCGACGAGCCGTGAAGCCGCGCTATTTCACGCACTATATCCGTAGAATCGAGAGCCGCGCAAAGCACGCTTCCGTCCTCGGAGAGAGTTCTTACAATTTTTCCCATAATTTCACCTGTTAATTATCTTTTCCGCGCCGCAAAAAGGATTTTTTCGCTGTTTTCGGCGGGATTTTCAAAAGTCAGATATTCATACGAGTTCACAATCTCAAAGCCGCTTTCTTCAAGCATTTGCGCGATTTTTTTCGCAGGGACTGCAATCTCCGAAAAGCTTTCGCCGCCCCGCGTATACGAGCCGTCGTCATCCTCAAAGAAAATGTCGAGGTCAATCAGAACGCGTCCGTCTTTTTCCTGAAATTCGTTCTGCCAAACGCAGTAAGCCCCGTCAACGTCATACACAAACGTGTTGTCGGCGAGAATTTCGCGGTGCTTGTAAAGCGTGTTCACGTCAAAAACAAACGCGCCGCCCGTTTTCAGGCAGTTTGCCGCGCACTTAAAGCAAGCTTTGATTTCTGCGGGACTTTCGAGATGATTAATGCTGTCGAGCGTTGAAATAACCGCGTCAACCTCTTCTCCGATATCGGCTTTCGACATATTCTGACAAATCCACTCTGCTTCGGGCATTTTTTCTGCGGCAAACGAAAGCATTTCCGCAGACCCGTCAAGCCCTATCATATCAAAACCGCGCTGTGCGAGTCTTATAGTGAGATTTCCCGTTCCGCAGCCCATATCCAGAACGCGCGCGCCGTCCGTTATTCCGCGGATTATTTTTGCGTAATAATCGGCGATTTCGTCGTATGGAACGTTTTCGGTTAACAGGTCGTAGACTGCCGCAAAATCCACATAACCGCGCTCGTCACACATTGTATTTTATCCTGTCGAGAACGATTTCATATCCGCCCGCCGTCTGATAGGTGAGCGTTTTGTTTACGCGGGAAATTGTCGCCGTGGAAGCGCCGGTTTCGGTGACGATTTTGTTGTATACGGCGCCCTCGTTCAGCATTACGGCAACGCTCAGCCTCTGCGCCATTGCGTCAAGCTCCTGCGGCGTACACAAATCTTCGAGAAATGCCTCGCATTCCTCCTCGGTTTTGAGCGACAGAAGCGCCTGATATAAAAGTCCGATATTATGCTTGCTTTTTTTCATATTCTTTTCCTCCATAACAGAGCCGAGGCAAATTCAAAATTCTTTTTTCACCAAATTGTATATTAATAATAAACAAATTTGAATTTACCTTTTAAACACTTATTTTATTTTAGCATAATAAAGCTGAAAAGTCAAGCGTTTTCACAGATTAAAGTGATTGTTTTTGAAAAATATAATTGATTTACAATTTTTGGCAAACGATAAGATGATATCTGTTGTTTTATATCGATATGTGGTATAGTTATATAGGAAGGTTATAGAAAAAGGATAGGGTTGAATCGGAGGCGCTCAATGTGGAAAATTACGGAGGACGAGGTCTGTTTGGCGGGAAGCAGTATTAAAAGCTATGGAATAAGCCGCGGAAGCGTTGCGATACGCGACATTTCAACGAATAGGGACGAGATAAGCGAGTTTGTCGAGCTGCTCAACAGATTGGACGCCTCGGAAATTCACGCATATGATTTGGTTGAGGATTTTTTGGGAAAATAAACAGAAAGCGCCGCCGAATAACTTTGGCGGCGTTATAATATCAGAACCCGTTGTTTGCTTTTAGCAGACGACGGTTTTTGTTTGTCAAAATCGGTCAGAAATGCACGGACGCAGGAAAGCGGCAGTCCGGCTGGGTCTTGCGCCTGCCGAACTGCCGCTGATAAATCAGATTTATCGCCGATTTTACTTCTTGGACTTAATATATTCGTCCATTGCCTTTGCGGCGGTTTTTCCCGCGCCCATTGCGAGAATTACCGTAGCGGCGCCCGTTACGGCGTCGCCGCCCGCAAAAACACCCTCTCTTGAAGTCTGACCAACCTCGTCCGCGATAAAGCAGCCGTGCTTGTTGGTTTCAAGACCCTTTGTGGTGTTGCGGATAAGCGGGTTCGGGGAAGTGCCTATCGACATAACAACGCAGTCAACGTCAAGCGTAAACTCGCTGTTCGGCTTTTCCACGGGTCTGCGGCGGCCGGAAGCGTCAGGCTCGCCAAGCTCCATTTCAATGCACTTCATTCCCGTAACGAACTTATGCTCGTCGCCGAGGATTTCAACGGGATTATTGAGGGTTTTGAAGATAATTCCCTCTTCCATTGCGTGCTCGACTTCTTCTTTACGCGCAGGCATCTCCTCAAGACCGCGGCGGTATACTATGTACACATTCTCCGCGCCAAGCCGCTTCGCGCAGCGCGCAGCGTCCATCGCAACGTTTCCGCCGCCGACAACCGCAACGTTCGTGTTTTTCTTGATAGGCGTTTCAGCGTCTTCCTTGTACGCTTTCATCAGGTTTACTCTCGTGAGGAACTCGTTTGAGGAGTAAACTCCCTTGAGGTTCTCGCCGGGAATATTCATAAATCTCGGCAGACCCGCGCCCGAACCGATGAAAATTGCCTCAAATCCGTCCGCGAACAGCTCGTCAACCTCAATTGTCTTTCCGATAACAACGTTTGTTTCAATCTTAACGCCGAGCGCTTTGAGGTTTTCAACCTCGTGAGCAACGATTGCTTTCGGAAGTCTGAATTCGGGAATACCGTATACCAGAACGCCTCCCGCAAGGTGAAGCGCCTCGAATACCGTCACGTCATAACCCATTTTTGCGAGGTCGCCCGCGCAGGTAAGTCCCGAAGGACCCGCACCGATAACCGCGCACTTGTGTCCGTTCTTTTCGGGAGCTTTGGGCGCTTCCGTTGCGTTTTTGTTGTGCCAATCGGCAACAAAACGCTCAAGACGTCCGATTGCAACGGGTTCGCCCTTAATTCCGCGAACGCACTTGCTCTCGCACTGCGTTTCCTGAGGACATACTCTTCCGCATACAGCGGGCAGAGAGCTGCTCTTCGAGATAATCTGATAAGCGCCCTCAAAGTCCTTTTCGCGAATTTTTGCGATAAAGTCGGGAATATCAATCGAAACGGGACAGCCGCCAACGCAGGGCTTATTCTTGCAGTTAAGGCAGCGGTTCGCCTCATCGACAGCCTGTTCCTCGGTATAACCGAGCGCAACCTCGGAGAAATTCTTGTTTCTTACGTTCGGCTCCTGAGTGGGCATTTCATTCTTTTTTAAGCTCATATTCGGCATTTTACTTTACCCCCTTGAAGAGATTGCAGACCTCTTCGCGTTTTTCCTTTTCAAATTCCTTATACATCGAGCCGCGTTCGAGAGCTTCGTCGAAATCAACGAGATGACCGTCGAACTCAGGTCCGTCAACGCACGCGAATTTCGTTTCGCCGCCGACCGTAAGACGGCAGCCGCCGCACATTCCCGTTCCGTCAATCATAATCGGGTTCATCGAAACGACAGTCTTTATCCCATACTCTTTTGTGAGCTTACAGACGAACTTCATCATAATGATAGGACCGATTGCGATAACCTCGTCATACTGATTTCCCGCCTCGATAAGCTCTTTGAGCGCGTCCGTTACAAGACCCTTCGTTCCCGCGGAACCGTCGTCCGTCATTACCTTGAGAATATCGGAAGCCGCCTTGAACTCGTCCTCAAGGATAACAAGGTCTTTGTTTCTGAAACCAACAATCGAGTGTACCTCGCAGCCGCCCTCGTGAAGCTTTTTCGCAACGGGATAAGCAATCGCGCAGCCAACGCCGCCGCCGACAACCGCGACTTTCTTTTTGCCCTCGGTTTCGGTCGCTCTTCCGAGCGGACCGACGAAATCCTGAATATATTCGCCCTCGTTCTTGTGATTGAGAAGCTCCGTGGTAGCGCCGACAATCTGGAAAATTATGGTGACTGTGCCTTTTTCGCGGTCGAAATCCGCAACGGTAAGCGGTATTCTCTCGCCGTTTTCATCAACGCGCAGAATAATAAACTGACCCGGCTGAGCCTTTGCGGCAACGAGCGGAGCGTCAATTTCCATCAGCGTAACCGTGGGATTAAGTACTTTTTTTCTTACAATCTTATACATTTTAATTCTCCTTTCGTAGAATACAACGTAATTATAACATATTCCACGCAATTTTTCAATAGTATTTTTTGCAATCGGGATATGCAAATAATACAAACGTTTGAAGAAATGTTGGTTAATTTTTTACAAAAAATCCCTTGACAAATTATTTAATTTGCATTATAATGTGGAATATCCAACAATTTTGCAAAGCGGAACGAGGTGAATGATATGGAGGAAAGTCCCGATATAGGGATACGGCTGAGAATGTTGAACAATGCCGTGCGCCGATATTTCGACCGCAATTCCGAATTTGCGAAGAAGCTCGACAAGCTGACCTGCTCGAACAAATGGATTATGGGATATCTTTTTGACGCGGAAAAAGAGGGGAGAGATGTTTTCCAGCGCGATTTGGAGAACAATTTCGGAATAACGCGCTCAACGGTATCGAAGGTGCTTTCGCTGCTTGAGAAGAAGGAGCTGATAAGCCGTGAAAGCGTTTCTCACGACGCGCGGCTTAAAAAAATCGTTCTGACCGAAAAATCCCGTGAAATCGGCAGAACAATGCGCCGCGAGCATGACGAAATGGAAAAGAAGCTGCGAAGCGGTTTTTCGGACGAGGAAATCTCGGTTTTGTGCGGATTTCTTGAAAGAATGCAGAACAACATCGCTTCCTCCGAAAGCGGCGCGGCGGTAAAGAAACAGAAAACCGCCCGAAAGGAGTAAACAAATGATAAAAACTTTGGCAAAATGTATAAGGGAGGCGAAACTTCCCGCAATTCTTACGCCGATTTTCGTGCTGTTGGAATCGCTTATCGAAGTTATGATTCCGACGATAATGGCGAAGCTTATCGACGAGGGAATAACGCTCGGAGATATAAACGCCGTTGTGAAATACGGCGCAATTCTCGCGGCGCTGACGCTTGGAGCAATGTTCTTCGGCGTAACGGCGGGATATACCGCGTCGCGCGCTTCGTCCTATTTTTCGAGGAACGTAAGGCACGATATGTACTATAATATCCAGAACTTCAGCTTTTCAAATATCGACAAATTCTCGCCCGCAAGCCTTGTTACGCGCCTTACAACAGACGTTACGAATGTGCAGATGGCGTTTCAGATGCTCACGAGAATTGTGTTCAGAGCGCCTGCGATGCTTATTTTCGCGTGCATTTTCTCGTTTAGAACAAGTCCTGAGTTGTCGATGGTGTTCGTGTGGGTAATTCCGTTCCTCGCGATAATCCTTGCGATAATCATAAAGGTTGCGTTCCCGATATTCAGAAAGGTTTTCACAACCTACGACGACCTCAACAACGTCGTTGAGGAAAATCTTCGCGGAATACGCGTTGTAAAGAGCTTTGTGCAGGAAGAACACGAAAAAAAGAAGTTCTCGAAAATATCCGAAAAGATTTTCGGGCTTTTCACAAAAGCTGAGAAAACGGTTGCGTTTAACGCGCCGGCAATGCAGATTGCCGTTTACACCTGTATGATTTTGATTTCTTGGCTCGGCGCGAACGAGATTGTCGCAAGCGGCAACAACGAGGCTTTCGGACTTACGACAGGCAGCCTTATGTCGCTTTTCACCTATACAATGCAGATTTTGATGAGCCTTATGATGCTTTCGATGATTTTTGTAATGCTCACGATGTCTAAAGCGAGCGCGGACCGCGTTTGCGAGGTTCTGAACGAAAAGAGCGATATAAACGACGGAGAGCGCAATCTCAAGGAGATTAAGGACGGTTCAATCGAGTTCCGCAACGTTTGCTTCAAGTACTTCAAAACCGCCGAAAACAACGCTCTCGACCATATCAATCTCAGGATAAACAGCGGCGAAACAATCGGAATTATCGGCGGAACGGGTTCTTCAAAATCCACGCTTGTGCAGATGATTCCGAGATTATATGACGCAATTGAGGGCGAGGTTTTTGTCGGCGGCGAAGATGTCCGCGACTATAACCTCGAAGCGCTGAGAAACAATGTCGCGATGGTTTTGCAGAAGAACGTGCTGTTTTCGGGGACGATTGCCGAGAATATCCGCTGGGGCAACGAAAACGCTTCCGACGAGGAGGTTGAAGCGGTCTGCCGCTCTGCCTGCGCGGACGATTTCATAGAGGCGATGCCCGAAAAATACAACACCTACATTGAACAGGGCGGAACAAACGTTTCCGGCGGTCAGAAACAGCGTCTTTGCATTGCCAGAGCGCTCTTGAAGAAGCCGAAAATCCTCATTCTCGACGATTCGACTTCCGCGGTTGACACGAAAACGGACGCGATGATTAGACGCGCATTCAGGGAGGATATTCCCGACACAACGAAGATTATTATTGCACAGAGAGTTTCTTCGGTATGCGACGCGGATAAGATTATAATTATGGATAACGGTAAAATCGCGGATATGGGTACTTCAGACGAGCTTTACGCGAGAAGCCCCATTTACCGCGAGATTTACGACAGCCAGACAAAGGGGGCGGGCGAAGATGAGTAATGAAAGCAAATCAATGACGCACGGCGGACGGCCTCCGCACGGCGCACGCGTCCCGATGAAGTTCGATATTAAGGTTATAAAGCGGCTTTTGACTTATATGAAGCCGTTCCGCGGGCTTTTGATAATCGTTGGAATATGCATTGTTGCAAACGCGGCGGCAAGCGTTTCTTCCTCGCTTTTCATAAAAACGCTCATAGACGACAATATTATGCCTATCGTTGAAGCAACATCAAACGGCGCGGCGGCTGACTTTTCGGGACTTATTAGAACGCTTTTCCTTATGGGCGGAATTTTCCTTGTGGGAGCGATAAGCGCGCTGTTTCAGTCAAGGCTTATGGCGACGATATCGCAGGGCGTTCTCAAAAAGATACGCGACGAGATGTTCTCGCATATGCAGACGCTGCCGATTAAGTACTTCGACACGCACACGCACGGTGATGTTATGAGCTTTTACACGAACGACGCGGACGCTATGCAGCAGATGCTTTCGCAGGCTCTTCCGCAGTTTCTGTCGTCGGGTATAACCGTAATCGCGGTTTTCTGCTCGATGCTGAGCCTTTCGGTTTGGCTTACGCTTGTGGTTGTGGTTGTTCTGGCGCTGATTATGTTTATCACCGCAAAAGTTGCGGGTAAATCGGGAACTTTCTTTATTCGTCAGCAGAAGTCAATGGCGAGCCTCAACGGTTATATCGAGGAAATGGTAAACGGACAGCGCGTTATAAAGCTGTTCTGCCGCGAGGATAAAGCGAAAGAGGGCTTTGACGAACGCAACTCGGAGCTTTCCGAGAACATCTGCAAGGCAAACGCTTTCGCAAACGTGCTTATGCCGATAAACAACTGTATGGGCTATCTGCTGTACGTTATAATCGCGATTGTGGGCGCGGTTCTCGCGATAAATAACGCTATGAACGTTGCGTGCTTCTCCGTGGATATACTCTCGCTCGGCTCGATTGCGGCGTTTTTGCAGCTCTCCCGCAGCTTTATCGGACCTATCGGTCAGGTATCGCAGCAGCTCAATTCCGTCGCTATGGCGATGGCGGGCGCAGGACGAATCTTCAAGCTGCTTGACGAGGAAAGTGAAACCGATAACGGCTATGTTACGCTTGTAAACGCAAAATACGATGAAAACGGCAATCTTACCGAAACGGAAGAGCGTACGCATATCTGGGCTTGGAAGCACCCGCACGGCGACGGAACGCTCACTTATACCGAACTTAAAGGAAACGTCGTGCTTGACGATGTTGATTTCGGGTATGTTCCGGAGAAAACGGTTCTGCATAATATCAGCATTTACGCCGAGCCGGGTCAGAAAATCGCGTTTGTCGGCGCAACGGGCGCGGGCAAAACCACGATTACCAACCTTATCAACCGTTTTTACGACATTGCGGACGGAAAAATCCGCTATGACGGCATCAACATCAACAAGATAAAGAAAGCGGATTTAAGGCGTTCGCTTGGCGTGGTTCTTCAGGACGTAAACCTGTTTACGGGAACGGTAATGGACAATCTGCGCTATGGAAAGCCCGACGCAACCGATGAGGAGTGCATTGCCGCAGCGAAACTCGCAAACGCGGACGGATTTATCAGAATGTTGTCGGACGGCTATAACACGGTGCTCAAAGGCGACGGAAGCGGTCTTTCTCAGGGACAGCGCCAGCTTATTTCGATAGCGCGAGCGGCTGTCGCAGACCCGCCGGTTATGATTCTTGATGAAGCGACAAGCTCGATTGATACACGCACGGAAGCGATTGTTCAAAAGGGAATGGACGCGCTTATGAAGGGAAGAACGGTGTTTGTAATCGCGCACAGGCTCTCGACCGTCAAAAACTCCGATGTAATTATGGTTCTCGACCACGGAAGAATTATCGAGCGCGGCTCGCACGATAAGCTTATCGCCGAAAAAGGTCAATATTACAGACTTTATACAGGCGCGTTTGAGCTTGAATAAAACAAAAACGGGAGAAAGCTGATTTCTCCCGTTTTGCTTTGTGATATCCTAGCTTTTTGGTACGCGAACAGGGGCTGGCTTCTGCGAAGCCAAGGCGATTTTGGGGGCGTCGAGCCCCCAAAATCGCGTGAACGCTCCCGAAAATCCTCAGGCTGGTGATTTTCGGGAGCGTTCACATTCAAGTTTTACCAACTGCTTGCTTTGCAATAAACATAGTTTTAACCGAGCTTGCTCGTTTGATTGCTTTGCGAAACAGGCAGGTTTTTGCCAACTCGTTCCGTTTGACTGCTGGACCGCAGTCAAAGATAGATTTGCA
>UMHM01085936.1_pt1 | contig 10247 bp, 7 predicted proteins | sample 1965501 | NCBI WGS metagenome assembly UMHM01 (sample SAMEA4836095, study PRJEB28245) | human gut metagenome | biome: gut microbiome; material: fecal sample | place: Denmark | collected 2008
ACTGTTTAATTATTAGAGAAGGAGATAAATTTACTTATGGATAGAAAAAGGGTATTGGTATTAATAAATCCTAATTCTGGTAAGAAAAATTCAAAGGGGCATGTTTTAGAGGCTTTAAATGTATTCTCTAGCCAAAACTATCAAATGGAAATTTATTTATCACAGAAACAAATGGATATTTGTCAATATATTGTTGAAAATGCGAATCGCTTTGATGTAGTGGCCATATTTGGTGGAGATGGTACATTAAATGAGGCAACCAATGGTTTGATGCATTTAGAAAAGAAACCTGTGATAGCTTATTTTCCAACAGGTACGATGAATGATTTTGGTACGAATTTTGGTTTAACCAATAATATGGAAGAATGTGCTCAAATTGCTTGTAAAGAAAAGATTGAATTTTTTGACGTTGGGAAAATGAATTCTAGATATTTCAATTATGTGGCAGGTTTTGGTGCTTTTTGTAACGTAAGCTATGAAACTAAACAAGAACTAAAGAAGCAACTAGGAAATATGGCCTATATTATTAAGGCGCTTCATGAAATTCCTAACCTTCATCCGTATCATGTCAAGATGAATATGGATGGAAAAGTCTTTGAGAAAGATTTAATGTTTGGTTTGATTATTAATGGCAATCGCGTCGCTGGCTTTGAAATGGTTGAGCAAGATGACAATACATTTAAGGATGGCTTGTTTGATATTATTCTTGTGGAACATACACCAAACGTTTTAGAGCTTTATAATTATCCTTTGGGTGTACTGCATCCAGAATTGAATATGAAGTATGTAGAGAGATATAGGGCAAAATCGATCACGATTGAATCAAATGAAAAGTTAGCTTGGACTCTTGATGGAGAAGAAGGCGAATCGACTTTATTTGCGAAAATAGAAAATCATTCAAGAGCCTTACAAATCTATTCAAACAAAGAAAAGTGATAATCAATGGATCAATAATTATTATTTTGGTTCAGATGGTAAAATGGCAACGAATACATGGGTTGGAAATTATCATGTAAGTGCCGATGGAAAATGGGACTATTCAAAATAAGATTTTTAATAAACCAAAGATAGAAATGTCTTTGGTTTTTTAATGTGTGTAATGGTTTATCAAAAATGGCGATTTTTATTTTGTTTCCATTCATTTTGGTTATATAATTTATCTATAGATATAGGAGAACAATAAGATGAACAAGTCTAAACTATTCGCAAGTCTAGCTGCATTGAGTATGACCATGACGCAGACAGGACAAATTCAAATATTTGCCAAGGAAGATGCTTTAAAAGAAGATGCTCTTTCGAATGATTCTTATAAAGATAATTTGCAGGAGCAGATCTTAAAGGCACAAAATAAAAAGGAAGAAAAAAAGAAAGCTTTGGATCAAGCACAAAAGGAATATGATACATACAACGAAGGCACTTATATTCCTACAAAAAGAATTGTAGATACATTAAAGAGCAACTATGATGCATCTTCTTTAGAAGCACAGAAAGCTATTGTGAGCGAGCTAGAAAAACAAGTGGCTAATCTAGAAGAAAATCAAAAGAAATTAGGACAAGCCAACGAACAGAAAAAGGCATTACAGACACAATTGGATGAAACAACAAATGCACTTACTGATGCTAACTCTAAATTACAAGAAGCACAGAAAAAATATGATGCTTTACTAAGTGGAACATCTGAAGAAGAGATTTCAAAAGATGTTGAAGAAAAAGTGAAAGTTTTAGAAGAAGCTCAAAAAGCTTTAGAAGAAGCACAAACAACTGTTTCAATCTTGACACAACAAAAGGCAGAAGCTGAAGCAAAAGTAGCAGAAACTACACAGAATGTAGAAAATGCACAAAAAGCTTATGCAGAAGCACAGACAAGTGTGAATGAGGCACAAAAAGCATTAGATACTGCCGTAGCTAACTACAACGAAAAGAAGGCAATCTACGATAGTGCAAGTGATCCTGCAATCAAAGCTCAGTATGAGGCGGATATTGTCAATGCAGAAAATGAATTAGTCACTGCACAGACAAATCTACAGGTTGCACTTGAAAATCAAACAGCAAAAGCAAATGCTGTAACAAGTGCAGAAAAAAGTCTTTCAGATGTCAACCAGGAAATTCTTAATCTAGATGCACAAATTGCAGAGAAGCAAAAGGCTTTAGATGAGCTAAATCAAACTATCAACGATGCAGAAACTGCATTAAACGAGGCAAAGGCACAATTAGAAACTGCAAAAGCTAATCAGAAGTCTAAAGAAAAAGAATTAGAAACTGCGAAAGCTAATCTAGAAAAAGCAAAACAGGATGTTACAGCACAACAGAGCAAGGTAAGTGAAGCTCAAGAAGCGGTCATTGCACAAGAAAAGGTAGTCACACAACTGCGTGCAGATAAAGAACAAGCTCAAGCAAAAATCGAACAAGGGTCAAAGGGGTTCTTCGAAGCTTATGGATACACTGATGCTTTAAAAATCTTAGAGGAACAAAGCACTGCAAATGGTGGAAGTACGAATATCGGTGCAGAAAATGATGCGACAAGCTTAGAAAACTTCAAACGTGCCTTAAGTATGGTGCGATACGGAAATGCTTTAAGAACCAGTGATACAAACTTCACAGGACGAGAAGATTTAAAGGTAAATCCAACATTGTTTGCAATTTCTCAGGTACAAATCAATGCGACTGCTAATGGAAAAACATTTGATCACTCTGGATTGTATAATGTTGGTGAAAATATCACTGCTGCTTCACGCCCACAAAATGATAAAGGGCTTTATGAGGGATGGTACGATTCTGAAAAGCAGGTCTATGATTATATTACCGCCAAAGGATGGACGATTGCAGATGTCAATAATGATGAAAATAAATTCAATGAAGTCATGGAAGCTGTTGGACATGGTAATATTCAAGTTGGACATTATCTAAATTTAACTGGGTTGGATCGTGATGCGACAGGAACAGCTTACATCTATTCAAAGACTCCTTCTCCAGATGGATACAGATGCAATGCGGGACAAGTATTTGCTTATGTATCTCGTTCCGAATATATTACAAATGTCAATACGATGACGATTGATGAATTTGAAGCTCAGTTCAATGAATACTATAACAAGTTGATGAATGCGGATGGTATTTTGAAAGACGGAGAGCTAAAATTGGAAGCCTTGAAGGTAGAGCTGGAAAATCAGAGACGAGTTTTAGGTACTAAGACTGCGGCTCAGACAAATGCACAAACAAATGTAGCAACTGTACAAACACAGGTTACACAAGCAACCAATGCGACTGCACGTGCTGAGGCAAATGTAGCAACTAAGCAGGCGGCATTCGACAAGTTGTGCAATGATGATACTGCTTTAAATATGGCAAAGGAAATCGTCGGCTTAAAGACACAGAAGACACAGTTAGAAACTGTTGATCGTGCAGAGGCACAAAAAGCTCTTGAAAATGCTCAACAAGAGAAGAAGGATGCAGATCAGAATGTTGAAAACAAAAAAGGTATCGTAAATGATGCACAGGCAACTTTGAAGAAGAGAAAAGATATCTTAGATGAAGCAAATAAGGGTATCGAAACTGCAAAAGCAAATCTTGATGTAGCAGAAAAAGATGTTGATGCTAAATCAAAGGCTTTAGGCGAAGCTAAAAACAACGAAAGAACTAAGAAAGCTTTATATGGGGCAAGTCAGGCAACATTAGAGACTGCAAAAGCAAATCAAGCATCTAAAGAAAAAGAATTAGAGACTGCGAAAGCAGAAGAAGCTAAAAAAGCAAGTGTGGCACAGGCAGCAAAAACTGATTTTGAAACAGCTACTTTAAAGCAAAAGAGTTTAAAAGATTTGAAAGCAGAGATTGCAAGTACTCAGGAACAAATTGGTGCATATCAAAAAGCAATTAAAGACTTCAACGGGGCTATTGCAAAATTAGATGAAACTATTGGCCAATTAGAAAATGAGCAAGTTTCTATCGAAGATGTCAAAGGACAAGTCGAAAAAGCATATGAAGCTTATAAGAAGTTATGTGCAGATCCAACAGGATTCATGGATGTTGTTGACAGTGACAATGATGTGGTGCTTGGATTGTATTCAAAAATGGGTTCTATGCGAACTGCATACGAGGAATATGCGACTGCTTTAAATGTGTTCTTGGGTGTAGAAGAACAATGGAACACAAATAAAGCTCAATTGGATGTGGCCTTAAAGGCATATGAAAAGGCAGATAAAGATTTAGCCAGTGCTCAACTTTCCTTAAAATTGTATCTTGTATCGCAAAAGGGTAAGGGCTGGCAGAAAGTGGAATCCAAATGGTATTATGTGGATTCTACAGGAAGAACAGTGACAAATCAATGGATTGGAAGCTACTATTTTGAAGCGGATGGAACAATGGCTACAAACAAGTGGATTGGCAACTATTATGTAGATTCAAATGGTCGTTATACTCCAGATAAATGGGTTTTGACAAATGGTAAATACTGGTATAGACATCAGAATGGTTCATACACAAAGAACAATTTTGAAGTGATTGCAGGTCAAACATATTACTTTGATGGCAATGGTTATATGATTTCTGGCTGGAAACAAGTAGGACAAGACTGGTACTATTTCAATAAGGCGGGTCATATGGTCAAGAATCAGTGGATCAATAATTACTATTTTGAAAATGATGGCAAGATGGCGACAAACAAATGGATTGGTAACTATTATGTGGATGCGAATGGTCGTTATACGCCAGATCAATGGGTTTTGACAAATGGCAAATACTGGTATAGACATCAGGATGGAAGTTACACAAAGAATGATTTTGAAGTGATTCAAGGACAAACATATTACTTTGATTCAAATGGCTATATGGTTAATGGCTGGAAACAAGTGGGTAGTGATTGGTATTACTTTAATAAGGCTGGACATATGGTAAAAGATCAATGGATTGGTGATTATTATTTTGGTTCAGATGGTAAAATGGCTACGAATACATGGGTTGGAAATTATCATGTAGGAGCTGATGGAAAGATAGATTAAATCATATCTATTTTTCATTTGAATCAATAAATTCATGATATACTAAGGTTAGAATATGTAGGAGGGTTTAACGATGAAAAAAATATATTCACTTATTTTATCATTTGTGATGGTTATCTCCATGTTTTGTGGGGCTACACCTATTCAAGCTTCCACAACAACGAGTGGAGATGGTTGGTCACTACAAAATGGTGTATTAACAATCACAAAGAATATTAAACGATATCTAGGCTATGGTTGGGATGATTACTCAGATGAAATCACAAAGGTTGTAGTCAAGGAAGGAGTTATAAGTTTAGACAATTATCAATTTGAAGGTCTTACTTATTTGACTTCTGTAACACTACCGAGTACTTTGAAGACAATTTCGGATAGTGCATTTATGGATGATGTTAGTTTGGAATCCATTAGTTTACCTTCAGGACTTACAAATGTGGGGTATCGAGCTTTTATGAATACGGGTATTAAAAGCGTTGTGTTACCAGGTGCTATTTATGGCAATCAAGTTTTTGCGGATTGTGTAAATTTAAAAAGTGTTACAATTCAATCAGGTGCAGAACTTTCAACTGCGATGTTTAATAAATGCACTCGATTACAATCTATAATTCTTGAAGAAGGCATTTCAACGATGCCGGTCAATGTTTTTGGATATTCATTTAATTTCTTTTCTAATTTACATTATATAAAGCTATCAAGAGATGTAAAGTATTATTCTGGAGCGATTAATAATAGTACAGTACCATCGGATTTAGTGATTGCAGGTCCTTCAGGTTATGCAGCTCAAAAGTATGCAGAAGAATTGAAAGTGAATTTCTATGATACATCGAAGAATCCAGAACCTAAGTCAAGATTTATTACTTGTAACGATGAAACCTATTACTTTGATGCGAATGGGTATATGGTGTTTGGAAAACAGACAATTAATGGAACACAATATAATTTTGGGACAAATGGCAAGATGGAAAAATCAAAATGGATTTCTACAAATGGTAAATGGTGGTATAGACATCCAGATGGTAGTTATACAAAGAATGATTTTGAATTGATTAATGGAAAATGGTATTACTTTGATGGCAATGGTTACATGGTCAATGGCTGGAAACAAGTAAAGAATGTATGGTATTACTTTGATGGCAGTGGCATGATGGTAACTGGATGGAAGGAATTGAATAAGACTTGGTATTATTTCGAAGGTTCAGGTGCTATGGCAACTGGATGGAGAAAAATCAATGGATATGACTATTACTTCAATGGTTCAGGTGTTATGGTTAAAAGTACATGGGTAGGCGACTACTATATGGATAGTAATGGTCACATGGTCACAAACACATGGGTAGGCAACTACTGGTGTGGTGCTGATGGTAAGTATGTGAAGAGTGCTTGGGTAGACAATAATAAATTTTATGTTGGATCCAACGGCATTTATATTCCTGGTCAGTGGCAAAAAGATGCGAAGGGCTGGTGGTATAAAGTTGGCAGCAATTTCGCTAAAAATATAACTTTAAATTTGGATGGTAAAAAATATACATTTGATGCGAATGGATATTGGATTCAATAATGGAAGATAAGGGTGTGAATTTTAAGGATTCACATCTTTTTTTAAGACTTTTTTAAGAAAAGTTTACATTTTGCTTTATTTATTAAACTATGATATCATGATGCGTGTATAACTATTTATTTTTAGGTGCTTAGTTTTACTCCGTTTTATTCGTTATATGTATAATACAAGGTCTTTTTTGATTATAAATATAACCAATTAACAGCCGAATTATTTACTTATTAATAATAGAGGCGCTGTTTTTGAAATGGTTGATCTCTATGAATAGGGATTTTTTTATGTCTAATATAGGAAAGGTAAAATATGAAAAAGGATATTAAAGTATGTTTAGTTGGATCATCGGGTGGTCATTTAACACATTTGTATCAGTTAAAGCCATTTTGGAATGATAAAAATAGATTTTGGGTTACTTTTAATAAAGAAGATGCGAATAGCTTATTAAATGGGGAGAAAGTATATCATTGCTATTTTCCTACAAATCGAAATGTGAAGAATTTAATTCGCAATACATTCTTGGCTATTAAAGTCTTACATAAAGAAAAACCGGATTTAATTATTTCAACCGGAGCCGCCGTTGCTGTACCATTTTTCTATTTAGGCAAATTGCGTGGGGCAAAGACAATATATATTGAAGTATTTGATCGTATTGATAAATCAACATTAACAGGAAAATTAGTCTATCCTGTGACGGATCGTTTTATTGTGCAGTGGGAAGAAATGAAGAAAGTTTATCCGAAAGCTATTAATTTAGGAAGTATTTTTTAGGAGGTATTTGAATGATATTCGTTACCGTTGGAACGCATGAGCAGCCTTTCAATCGTTTGTTACAAAAAATAGATGAATTGAAAGAAAAAGGAATTATCAATGAAGAAGTAATTATGCAGACTGGATTTAGTACATATGAACCAAAGTATTGCACATGGTCTTCATTGTTGCCTTATTCGCAGATGGTGCAAAATGTAAAAGAGGCTCGCATCGTGATTACGCATGGGGGACCTGCAAGTTTTATCATGCCTTTACAGATTGGCAAAACTCCCATTGTTGTTCCTAGACAAAAACAGTTTGATGAACATGTAAATAATCACCAGGTGGATTTCTCAAAAGCTGTAGCGGAGCGTATGGGAACCATTATTACAGTGGTGGATATTAATGATCTTGAAAATACAATTGTGAATTATGATTCAATCGTAAAAAAGATGAATCAGGGAATTACGAGTAATAATAAAAAATTTAATGAAGAATTAGAAAAAATTGTGAATGATTTATAGGAGGTACATCCATGAAAAAAGTTGGAATAATGTCAATGCAGCGTATCGCAAACTATGGTTCTTTTTTACAGGCCTATGGTCTTAAATCATTGATTGAAGAACTTGGATGTGCAGTTGAATTTGTAGATTATCATGTGGGAAGTCCTTTAATTGATTCTGATGTAAAAAATCAGAATCCTTTTACTAGAAAGATTGGAAAGGGACTGGAAACATTTAAATATAAAGCGCCATTAAAACATAAGTTTGAATTTATTAAATATAAGCAGCAATATGCCAAAAAATATATGCCATTACTAGGTATTTCGGAAAATATGAACTACAATCCAAAATTGGACTGTCTAGTGATTGGTAGTGATGAAGTATTTAACTGTATTCAAAAGAATACAAATGTAGGTTATTCATTAGAATTGTTTGGTAAAGATAATAAAGCGAATACATTGATCAGTTATGCGGCTTCTTTTGGGAATACAACGGTACAAAAAATTGAAAAATATCATAAGACAGAAGAATTAGGAAACTTATTAAATCAATTTGATGCGATTTCTGTAAGAGATAATAACTCTGGAAGCATTGTATCGACTATTTCTTCAAAGACACCCGTCTATCATTTAGATCCTGTGTTGACCTATGATTATATGCATAAATGTAAGGATATTCCAGAAATGGATATTAAAGAAAAATATTTAATTTTATATGCTTATTCAGGAAGAATTACAGAGCAAGAGGCGGATTGGATCCAGGCTTATGCCAAAAAGAAAAAGTTAAAAGTCTATGCGATTGGGGGCATTCAAAAGTGTGCGGATCGATTTATTGATTGTTCACCATTTGAAGTGCTTGCCTATTTTAAGAATGCCCAGGAAATTATTACAGATACATTCCATGGAAGCATTTTTTCTATTATTAACCATAAACCATTTACGACAATTATTCGTAAAAGTGTAGGGGATAGTTATGGAAATGAAGAAAAATTGAGTGATTTATTGAAACGATTGAATTTGGCAGATCGTATGACAACCGATATTGAAACGGTGCAGACAATCAACAGTAAGATGCCAGACTATTCCAATACAGATTCAATTATTGCCTCTTATCGTAAACAAGCTAAGGAATATTTGACGACAAACATTGTGGGTGATGTCAATGAATAACATTGAAAAGATTGGGGATCTTTGTTTTGGATGTAGAAGCTGTGAGCAGTCTTGTCCTAAACATTGCATCACGATCCAAGAAAATGATGAAGGCTTTTTATATCCTTTTATTGATATGTCGGCCTGTGTAGAGTGTGGTCTCTGTTTAAAAAAATGCCCGGCCAATGATGTAGATGTACATCGTAATCAGCCAAAACACGTATATGGAGCTAGAAACAAAGAGGATGCTTCCATTATGAAATCGGCTTCGGGTGGTATTTCTGATGTTGCGGCTACCTATATTTTAAATCGCAATGGCATTGTATTTGGGGCAGCTTATGATGATGGTTTACATGTGCATCATATAGAAATCAAGGATACTAAGGATAAGTATAAGATTCAGTCTTCGAAATATGTACAATCGAATCTAGAACATACATATTCGAAGGCAAAAGCTTATTTAGATCAAGATCGTTTTGTCTTATTTACCGGAACTCCATGTCAAATTTCAGGTTTATATGCTTTTTTGCAGAAGGATTATGAAAAGCTATATACATTGGATTTAATTTGTCATGGTGTGCCTTCACCAAAATTATTTGATTCTTATATTCAATATCAGTCAAAGAAACTGAAAGAGCCCGTGACTTCTTTTGATTTTCGTTCCAAAGAAAAAAGAGGCTGGGCTACACAGTATAAGATTACGACAGAACATCATACAAAATCGGATTTACTGGCATTAGATAAGTATGGAAAGCATTTCATGGATGGGGATTGTTACAGAATGAGCTGTTATCAATGTCCATTTGCGAATTTAAATCGTGTAGGCGATTTGACGATTGGTGATTTTTGGAGTGTGAGTCAAACACATAAAGAATTCTATTCGGATAAAGGTGTATCCAGTGTCTTTGTGAATACGAAAAAGGGACAGGCTTTATTTAATGAAATCGAGGATGATGTGTATCATATTGATTCCACGGTTGAAAAAGCTTTAATGAAGCAGGGAAATTTGGTTTCACCAACCAAGTATACAAGTGCTCGAAAAGATTTTTATAAGAATATTGGATCGAGTGATTTTTTTGAGAATATGAAGATTGGATGGAATGTGAAGGCAAGAATCAAGCGTATGTTGCCTAAAAAATTCATTCAATTCATTAAAAATATATAGTTTGGGGTACAGAATGAAAAAGATTAAGGTCGTATTTGTTACAACACATTTTGATATTACAGGCATTGGTTCTGTCATCATGAACTATTGTAAAGCATTAAATAAAGAGCAGTTTGATTTAACTGTTATGGCGGG
>UMHM01000024.1_pt1 | contig 10215 bp, 5 predicted proteins | sample 1965501 | NCBI WGS metagenome assembly UMHM01 (sample SAMEA4836095, study PRJEB28245) | human gut metagenome | biome: gut microbiome; material: fecal sample | place: Denmark | collected 2008
ACGGATCTCCTCCTCGCTCAGCCTGTTGTAAACGAAACCAAGGGTGTGCTCGTAGGACTCGCGGATGATCTCTCTTGCGGAGAGCAGCTTCTTGCCCGTGGCGATGATGAGGTCGAGGTCGAAGTCCTTCTGGCGGAAACGCGCCACCGTATCGTCGTCGAAGTCGAACACCGGGCAATATTTTGCCTCTTCCCAATAAGCCGCGAGCTTCTCGATGCCCTGCGACGCCATGACGGCGCCGTTGAGCGCGCCGATGGAAGTGCCCGTGACGGCACTGAAAGTATAGCCTTTTTCCGTAAGAGCGATGAGGGCGCCGAGCTCGTAAGCTCCCTTGACGCCGCCGCCTTCAAGCACAAGACCGATGTTTTTTGACATTATCCCCTCTTTTAGCGCCAATGTGCGCATGACGATCTGAAACTAATTTTAATAAATAACGCGCGCGATGTCAAGGGAAGAAATTCGGACCACATCGCTGCCGCGCGCGCATATCGTTCATTGCTCCTTTCCGTTTGCTGCGCCGGCAAGCGGTTTTTACGGACAGCATACACCTATGTTGCCGCAAAATGCGCCGCTCCCTGCGGAGCGGCGCCTGAATGCGTCAACTTTACATGCCTTGATCTGTCAGTCCTGATGCAAACGATCGATGAAACGGGTGTTCACGGTATAAGTCGCGCCGGGGACTATGTCGCTCTCATCCGCAGTGTAACACCACACGCGGATGGGACAGTTTTTCAGGTCGATCCCCGTGAAGGATATCGAACTGAGACCCGGCAGCATATTCGTGGACAATTCCGTGAACCTTTCATCCTCGAAGGTCGGTTTGAGATAGCTCTTTTCGGAAAGACCCGTCGATACAAACCCGAAATGCACATAGCTTATGCCGGTATACTTTTTTATGAGATAGGAAAATTCCTGACTATCGATCGCTTGTGCAAGTATGTTCATTGCAATGGGGATGAGAGAAGCGTATTTATCGTCGATGGTGGTCGTATCGATGAGATTGAGCGCATCCATAGGCTGCCAGTTATAGATGTCAAGGAACCCCGTCTGGATCAAAGTGGAAACCTGACCTGCCGCAGCCTTCTGATCGGCAAATTGCTTCTTATAGTCGTTGTTGGAAAAATCGACATACTGGAAACTCATGCCCGTGCCGATGAGGTTGGACATTACGAGATTATGGGTGCGGAGTATGCTGTACTTCACGTCTCCTTCTCTTCCGTCGCCTGTTTCCTCATCGTGCGCTGATGACTCATCTTCCATATTTGTGGGGACATAGATGCCCGTGCCGCCCGTATTGCGGACAATACAGCCGTCGATCGTGAGGTCGACCCCGTGAAGACCTATGCCTGTGCCCGCATTCTGGATTATGGAATATTCCAGGCGGCAGGCGGTCAGATTGTCATTGACGAATTCGTCATCATAATTCACCGTCCTGAATTTCAACGCATATCCTTTGATGCCTTTCGCGTCGCTCGTTGCATGTATCTCGTCGCCGATGTCGTTGTTGGGCGAAATGGTGACATTGCTCACAACCGCGCCCTCTTCGCGTACGACCACCAATGAGCATTTGTACTCCGTCATAAACGCCCGGCTTGCATAAATGCGGTGATTGTTGCCGTAGAGACTGCAGCAGATCTGTGCCTCATAGTCGGAGTATTGATACTTCGGCTCCGTGATGTCCAATGCGGTGAGCAGAGACTCTCCGGTTTCCATATCGCAGTATGCTATATCAGAGCCCAGCACGATGTCTCCGTCGTAGGCTGGAGTGCTCGCTTCGTATTTGTGAGCGGCGGTGCCGTCATCATTATACTTGTCGAAAAGTTTTGTAAAGGTCTGCGTCGAACGTGCAGCGATGAAGAACTCGTTGACGTCATTGACTTCGACCGCGGGATGCACGGTGAGGGTGATGCTCTGCGAGCCCACGGTGGCGCTCCTCGGATAGCGCGGCGAGACGGTGACGGTGACTTCCGTCCTCTCCGTTATGTTCTCCGCGTGGAAGACGAGGGTGTTGCCGGTGAAACTCGCGATCTCGGGCTTGTCCGTCTCGAAGATGAAGTCGGCATAAAAGTCCGCCTTCTCATCCTCGCTCTCGGGAGGAGTGGGCAGCACGGCTTCGACCGCGAAGACGTTGTCCACGAAATGCGTCATGCCGCTGTCGTATTCGGCGGGGTCGGAGAGGTCCGCCTCCGGGTCGAAACGGTAAGAGGCAAAGATGGTCTCGCGGGCGAGACCGACCGCAAGAGAACTCTGATCCACGGCGAGGCGGAAGATGGAGACTTTCTTCACGACGCGGATGTTGAGGGAGCGGGTCACTCCCGCATATTCGGCAGAAACGGTGGTTTCTCCCTCCGAAAGTGCGGTCACAACACCGTTTTCGTCCACTACGGCGACATCTTCATCGGAAGACGACCATGTCACTTCCACCTCTCCCGAGGCAAAACTGTCCAGCGGCACGGCGTCGAGATCGAGGGGGATCTCCCCTATGCCGAGGGTGAAAGGAGTCTCCGCGTCGGGGTCGTAAGAGAAGAGGTCCGCGTTGCGGATGACGAAGTCGTCCTCACCGCAAAGGACGAACCCGACTTCGACTCCGCCTGCGGATACGACCGCACTCGCCGCACCATCCGCAAAGCTCAGGACGCCGTCCGTCACGGTGCAGCCCGAGACCGCTTCCGCCCCTTCTATGCCCGCGTCCGCGAGCGTGACGTCGGATGACGTCGTATATATCACATTGCCGAAGAGGCTCACGCCCTTTCCGACCGTGACGGTGAACCCGGCACTCTCCACCCAGAACGCGCTGTCGTCCGCGCCTTCGGGGGCTTCCTCCGCCTCCTTGTCGCGGTGCGCGGACATGGTGATGACCGCGCTCCCCTCGCCCACGGCGGTGACGACGCCGTTGGCGTCCACCGTCGCTACGCTCTCATCGCTCGATGCCCATCTGCCCTGCGTGACTATGCTGCCCGCAGGAGTGTAGACGGGAGAAAGCATCGTCCTCTCGCCGGTGACGAGACTGCTCTCGCCCGTGAGAGTGATGCTGTCCACATCCGCGTCCGTCACCTCGACGATGACGCTGTCCGAGAAGCCCTCGGCTGATGCCGACACGCGGAAAGTGCAATAGCCTGTGAGCTCCGCGATGCCGTCGGTGTTGGTGTCGACGGGGACATAGTCTCCGTTGTATCCGCGCACGAGTTCGGCGCCCGGGATCTCCTCCGTCGCGCCTTCCACGTTGCCCTCGATGCGCCACTCCAAAGTCTTGTTGGCGGCGCGCTCGGGGAGGACGGTGACCGTCATATAGTCGTCAAGATCAATGATCTTTCTGCCGTTCGCGTCGGAGGAGACCTCGGAGAAGAGGATGGTGACATAGTCCTCCTCGATGGAAACGCTCTCCACGCCTATGTACGCCTGCGTCGAAACGAAGGACGTGACAAGACCCACGATCAGCATGATGAGGATGGGGATGAGCACCAAGACTCCGAGCATTATCTTCTTCATAGGACCTCCTTTTTTACGACGGGCGGGAATGCGGCGCCCGGAAGACAGCCTTCAAAGGGCGCACGCCCGCTCCGTCGCGGTGCGCGCGGCACCGGAGCGGCAATGGTATTCGCGGCATGAGCCGCGGTTTTTTCTGTTTTTCGGGAGCGCGGCTCATGCCGCGCTCCCGTTGCAAGTCATTGAGGGTCAGACCCCTATACCGTGCAGCCTGTCGATGAGCCTGGCGTTGACGGTGTAGGTCACACCGGGAACGAGGTCCGTCGTGTCGTCGTCGTACGACCAGACGTTGAGCGGATTATTGAGCAGATTCTCCACGAAATCGAGTGCGCCGGAGAGCAGACCCGCCAGATCCTTGATCGATTTAATATCATTACTGGTAAAACGCTTGAACCTCTTGTCCTCGAGGGTGATGTTCCAGCTCACCTGATCGGGGTCGGCTTTCTCATCCGTCCCTTCTATGGTCCCGTCCTCAAGCACTCTTCTGCCGTCCGGGAGATAGCCGTCATTGATGCGGGTGGGGCCCGCAAGTCCAAGCGAGATAAAGCCGAGGTGCATTTGGTTTTGTCCCAAATAACTGCGGCGATAACTCTCAATGAACGGCTCCGTGTCAAAGGCGTTCTGTATGAAGCCGAACAGCAGACCTTGCAGCCCTTCGGGCAATTTGACTTCTTCGAGGGTATCCGAGGGAATGAGGGTGAGGCTGTCGCTCGGCTGCCAGTTGTAGATGTCGAGGAAGCCCTTCTGTGTGAAGGTGGAGCGCGTCGTTGCGTCTTCGACGTAATAGTTGTTGTTGTAGTCGAAGTTGATGGCGGTGCCGACCATGTTGGACATCACGCAGTTGGTCATCGTGAGGTTGTTGTAATGCTGAAGCGTCACGTTGTTGCCCGCGTTCTCCCGCACATTGCGGACGTGGATCGCCACGCCGCCCGTATTACGCATGATGCAGCCTTCGATCTCGACTTCCGCGCCGGAGAGCTGGATGAGAGTGGCCGCATTCTCCATCAGGCAATACTCTATCCTCGCGCCCTTGGTCTGGGTGACCTCGTCGCCCTCGCCCGTCGTCCTGCGCCTTCCGCTGACATTGTACTTGATGCAATATCCGGTGGAGAAGGTGCTGGCGTCGTTGATAGTCAGATCGCCGCCCTCGATCTCCTCATCCGAAAACGCATTGGGGCGCATGGTGAGGTTGGAGATGAGAACGTCGTCCGCATACACCTGGAAGAAGGGCTCCGTCTTGCCGACGAACTGATCCTTCTCGGCTTCGATTGTGAAACCGTTGCCGTAGACGTTGTTGTAGGTGTAGATGTTGCTCGTCTTCGTGAAGTTGCCTTCGGCATCCTTATTGGAATTATTCTCCATGTGGATGTCATTGAGCAGCACCGTCGCCTTGCGGTCGGTCTGCTGCGCCTGACGCAGCTCGGGATCGGAAGTGACGCCGATGGCGTCCGCCACGGTCATCGTGAAGGATGCGGTGGTGTACTCGGGCAGATTTGCGTATTTGGGATATTTCGCCTTGACGGTGACGACGATGTCCTCCGTCTCTCCCCTCTCGAGATACTCGGTTATTGCCGCATAGTTGAAGACGAGCTCGTTAGAGAGCCTGCCTTCTCCGCCGAAGGAGATGAGCTCGGGATGATCGGAGGTGAACTCGAACGCTTCATAGAAGCTCGCCTCGTCCTCGCCCTCAAACATAGAGGGATAGAGCACGCCCACGGAGAAGGTGTTGGCGACGATCTTCCCGTTGTCATATTTCATGGAGGGGAATATCGTTTCGCGCGCCATGCCCACCTTGAGGGAGGCGTCCGTCACCGCGCCCACGAGCACCGCGACTTTGCGCTGCACGGGGAACTCGAGCGTTGCGGTGTCGCCCGCCGCGGTCTGAGCGGTCACTATCACTTCTCCGCTGGAGAGACCGCGCACGACTCCGTCCGCGTCCACGGTGGCGACTTCCTCATCAGAGGAGCTCCACGTCACCTCTACGCTCTCTCCGCGCCTGAACACGGAGGCGTATCTTGCTGTGAGATAGAGCGGTTCGCCGTTGACGGCGAGCGCATATTCGTCCGTGCCGAGCACGATGCCGCGCTCCACGATCTCGATGTCGTTCTCGCCCACGAGGTTGATGATGAGGACTTCCTCGTTCTTGAACTCGATGGCTGCTCTCACCTCGCCTTCGTCAAAGGAGAAATTGCCTCCCGTGACGCTGCAACCGAAGCATTCCGCGACGTCCGCCGCATCCACGCCTATCTCGGAGAGCGCAAAGCGTGAACGGTGCGTACCGATTATATCTCCGTACGCGCTCGCGCTCGCGGAGACGGTGATCGTCATCTCGTTGCTGAGCACTTCCTCGCCGGAGCCGTTGATCGCCTTATATCGCAGGGTGACCTCACCCTCTTTCGCGCCGGTGACAAAGCCGTTGCGGTCCAGGGTCACGACATTGGCGTCCCCGCCCGTAACGATCCATTCCCAACTGTCGACGGTGCCGTCCAACGGGGTGAAACGCGGGACGACGGACTTCTGCTCGCCGACTTTGAGTGTCATCTCGCTGTCCAGAGTGACGGCGGTCACGTCGCCGCCCACCACCACCGAGCAGGTGTCGGTGTAAGTCGCGGCAGTCACCTTGAGCTCGAAGTTGCAATGCACATTGGCGCGCAGTCTCGCGCCCGATCCCATGCTGTCGACATGGTTGCCGTTGACGTCGATGAGCTCCACATAATAGAACCCGTTCTCGCCGTTTTTCTCATCGGGATAATCCGCGTCTCTGCTGCGGACGTTCTCGATGGTCCACTCATAGCTGCGGTCGAACGCCATCTCGGGGAGCACCTTCACCTCGAAGACGCCTCCGTCACCGTCCAACTTATAGACGGTCTGCAGCTCGATCGTCAATTCGTGTTTATCAAGATGCACGCTCTCCACGCCGATGTAGGCGTTGACGGACACGAAGGTCGTCACCAATCCCACCACGAGGAGCACCACGAGGGGGATGAGGATGAGTATGCCTATCATTACTTTTTTCATAATGTATAACTTCTCCCGAAGACCCGTGCCCCGTCAGGGCGCGATCTTCTGATAGCGTCTCTCGAGGTTGGCAAAAAGAGCCGCCACGCTGCCTGCGAGGATGGCCGCGGACAGCGCTCCGAGGATGGCATAGATGTTGTTCATCTCGCCGAGGGGCACGATGACCAGTTCGCCGATCTGCAAAGGCAGGAAGCTGAACACCATCGTGAACACGCCGAAGAGCGCCGCCACCACGATGCCCACCAGCAGCGAGAGCACCATGTTCTTGTTGGCGGAGACCATTTCGCCGTCGCCGACCACGTTGAAGGTGGGCGACTTGACGTCCGCCGCGATGGCGAGACAGGTGAGCGCCATGGTGATCATCTCGGAGATGATGAAGATGCATCCGATGTCGAGAGAACTGAGCAGATATCCGGCCTGCTCCGTCCCGAACGCCGCCGCCACCACTATTGTGGAGAGCACCACGGAAGCCGTGCCCACCGCGCCGTAAAGGAAGAGCTTGGCAAGGATCTGAGTGGTGTAGCTCACGGGCACGATCTTGGTGTGATAGAAGGCGTTGCCTTCACGCGAGATCGAGGTGGAAGCAAACGACACGATGATGGCGCTGAATATGATGATGACGAGCATGGTGAGCCCGGGCACGATCGCCGCGCCGACGGTATTCTGCCCCATCGTCGCCGCGAGGTCGTTGCAGTAGTAGACCATCACGGGCGCCGCGACCGCCATCGCGAGATATTGGAAGGAGTAGTTGAAAGAGCGCAGGATGAGGAAGAACTCGCGGTGAAGCAGAGTGCCGAAAACGCTGCGCTTGATGTTGGGGATCTTCTTCTGGAAGGAGACCTTCTCCGTCTCGATGCCGTTCAGGATGATGTTGTAGTAGGTGCGGGTGGTGACAAAGTACGCCCCCACGCCGAGCGCCGCCGTGATGAGGAAGATGAAGAGGAAGGAAAGCCCCGCTTCCTGAGAGGAGTAGCCGGCAAACCAACCGCCCAGCATCATCGCATACCACCGGAAAGGATAGGCGCTGTTCGCGAAGTTCCTGAAGATGTCCATGACGGCAGGCGAGAACATGTTCTCACCCTCGTCGCGCATATACTCGAGCACGCCGGAGAGCGCGGTCATATAGAGGATGAACACGCCGCAGATCGCCGCGATGAGCAGGATGAGCACCAGGAGGAACTGGTTTTTCACCAGGTTCATCACCATCATGACGGGGATGGCGAGCAGGTTGGCGATGGCATAAGGCAGCGGGATGGCGACGAGGATGACCGCGAGCGCCACGAAGTAATAGCCCACCGGCGCGGACGCCACCACGCCGTAGATGATGCACACGGGCAGCATCACGAGCAGATTGATCACCACATTGTGGATGAAGCAATAGATGGACTTGGCAAGGAGGATCTCTTTGCCGCTCACGGGGAAACGGAGCAGCAGCTCGTTGTCACCGCTGAGATAGAGGTTCTTCACCACGTTGCCGATGGAGACCAGAGTGGTCACGCAGACCGCGAAGGTCATCGCCACGACGAGGAACTCGAAGGGCATGTGAGACCTTCTCACAAACATCTCCGCAAGGAAATAGATGCCCGTGACGAGGATCGCATAGATCGCCAGAGTGAAGATGATGCCGAGCGCCTTGCCTGCCTTGTCCTTGGGGGTGGTGTCCACCTTGGAGCCGAACCTGGCGCGCATCTCCAGCCTGACGAGCGATCTCACGCTGAGCCAGGAAATCTTGTCGTTCATCTCTCTTCCTCCGTGTCAGAGCCCGCAGCCCGGTCGTACGGTTGCTCCGGCGCGGCATAGCCGTAATAGCCGGGGTCTTGCGCGTATGTGTCGGACTGCTCGGGAGCGGCATAGCCGTAATAGCCGGGGTCCGCCGCGGGCGTCTCATCCGCCTGCTCGACGGGCATATCGGGACGCATCTCTGCCTGCTCCTGCGCGACATAGTCTTCAAACAGTCTCTTCTCGTAGGTGCCGGTGATCTTGAAGAACCTCTCCTCGAGGTTGGCTTTGTTCTCCTCGTTGCCCGCGAGGTCGAAGCAATCGATGAGGTGACCCTCGTTGATGATCGCCACGCGATGGCACAGCCTCTTGACGAGGTCAAGGTTGTGGCTGGAGAAGAACACCGTGTTGCCCTTGGCGCAATGCTCGCGCATATAGGCGATGATCTCCGCCGTGGACTGCGGGTCGAGACCCATCATGGGCTCGTCGAGCACCCACAGCTTGGGCTCGTGGATGAGCGCGGCGATGATGCAGATCTTCTGCTTCATGCCGTGGGAGTACGCCTTGATCTGCTTGTCGATGGCAAAGCGCAGTTTGAAAAGGTCGAGATATCTCTCCAGCCTCTCCGTCCTGTCCGCCTTGGACACGCGGTAGAGGTCGGCGACATAGTTGACATATTCCCTGCCCGTCAGCTTCTCGTAGACGGAGTGGTTGTCGGGGACATAGCCCATGTTCATCTTGGCCTTGATGGGATCCTTCTGGATGTCGTAGCCGCACACCTCGATGGTGCCGCCCTCGAAGGGAAGGATGCCGGTGAGGCACTTGATGGTTGTGGATTTCCCCGCGCCGTTCTGACCGAGGAAGCCGAAGATCTCGCCGGGACGCAGTTCGAAGGAAATGTCGTCGACTGCGACGCGGTCGCTCTTGGGATAGACTTTTCTGAGGTTTTCTACTTTAAGCATAACATTCTCCTGCTGTTTCTCTTGGTGGATTCCCCTTTCGGGGGTGTCCCGCCATCGGCGGGTGCGCCGAGCGGCGCTCGCGCTCACGCGCATACGTCCGTACGGTGCACACGTCTTTAAGTCATTTTACCGCGCGTTCATTACTTTGTCTTTACGCAATTCTTACAAAAGTATTACAAAAGAAAGTAACGCGGAAGAGCGCGCACCTGCGCGCCGACGTGTGCCCCGACGGATGCGAGGCTCATTGCTTCATGACGACGGAAAGTTTGGAAAAGGAAGGAGAGGCGGCGCCGAAAGCGGAATGAGTGCACAGCCCGTGCGCGCGCTCCGTCTTCTCCGGGACGATGTGGACGGCGTTGGTGCGCATGATGACGACGCGCTCGTCGCTGCCCGCAAGGAATTTCACTACCGAAACGTAAATGCCGCAGAACCCGAAGAGGACATACTTGCCGAAGATCCGCTGCAAACGCGAAAACCACACCTCCTCCGCAACGCTCTGCCCGCAAAACGCGAGTGCGTAAACGGAGGACTCGGTCGCGTCTTTCAGCGCGCGGATCCCGCGGGGAAGATTTTTGATCAGCGTTGCGGCACACACAAGGATGCTCGCTCCCGCCACCGTGACCGCAATGGCAAGCACGGTGAAGGATACGCCGATGATCGTAGTGACAAAATCCAGCATATCAACCTCTTCGGTCATCTAAATTTTACCATTTTTGCAATACGGGTGTCAATCATTTTGCAAAATATGCGGTTTGCACCCGATATTGCATAAAGTCCGAGTTAAAACTCTTATTAGGACAGATAAAGTGCGGGAATGTGCACTTTCTCCGCCGAGCAACGAAGCGTTGCGCAAGGCGCGGGACAAGTTCGGATGCGCGGCCTGCAAGGACGGGCGCCCGCCTCCGCCGCCCTCATGCGCCCGGGCGTCCGCGCCCGTTTTCTCTCCCCGCCGCCCCGACAGGACCGTGCTGTGCTGTTCCCTCGCCCATGCCAGACAGGAATAATACGAACCAGGTTCCGCGCCGCCGAT
>UMHM01002538.1_pt1 | contig 10160 bp, 7 predicted proteins | sample 1965501 | NCBI WGS metagenome assembly UMHM01 (sample SAMEA4836095, study PRJEB28245) | human gut metagenome | biome: gut microbiome; material: fecal sample | place: Denmark | collected 2008
TGCATTTTGTGGGGTCCCCGGGTTGGAGGGGGAATTCTAACTCCCCGCGAGACGAACAGTCTATTCGGAGCGTGCTTGAGCACGACGAATAGCTTATTCGAGGTGTGCTTGAATACGACTAAAACTCCCGCACGCAAAAAAAGCGCGCGTTCCGACAGTGACCCCGCCTCGTTGAGGCGGGGTCTTCTATTACAAAAAGCGCGCCGGCGGGCGCGCTTTTTGGGGTGGATCTGTGTGATGTTATTGTGCGGTTTTTCGCGTGCTTTTGTGCTACCGCGGTGTCGGATGTTTTCTCGGTTTTTGACGGAAAACGTGGTTTAGCGATACACTTTGAGCACGTTATGCACAACTTTGCAGGGGAGCACCTTGTCGTCGATGACTTCGCCGTCCAGTTCGATCTTGCCGTCGTCCAGCACTTCCACCGTGACTTCCTTGGCGGAGTAGACCTCGGTGTAATCCTTCTTGACGTGTTTGCCGGTGAGGAAGCCGGGCAGCTCGATGGGGATGCGGCTCTTCTTCATCTCGTTGACGATGACGACGGAGAGGAGCCCGTCATCCACCTTGGCGTCGGGGCAGATGGGCATCCCGCCGCCTATGCAGGTGCCGTTGCCCACGCCGATCATGAACACGCTCTTGTCCATGGTCTTGCCGTCGATGGTGAGGCGGAGCTTGTGCCATTTGACGTGCGCGAGGGTGTCGAAGAGGGAGGCGTAATATTTCACCTTGCCGTGGAATGCCTTCATGTTGGCATAGCGGATGAGGACGTCCACATCCATGCCCGCGCCCGCGACGTTGAGGCATCTGCGGGTGCCCACGTCGATGTAGTCGATATATCCGACGTTGCCTTTCAGGATGAGTTCCACCGCGTCCTTGACCTTCTTGGGGTGCTTGGACGCGCGGATGAAGTCGTTGCCCGTGCCGCAGGCGACTATGCCGAGGGTGACATTGTCAAAGTTCACGATGCCGTTCAGCACCTCGTTGAAGGAGCCGTCTCCGCCCATGACGATGAGCTTGGTGTCGGGTTTTGCGGAGAGTTCGCGCGCGAGCACGGTGGCGTGACCCGCGTACTCGGTGTTGTGCACTTTATATTCTTCGCCGTGCTCTTTGAGGAGCTTTTCCACGGTTTTGAGTGCCTTCAGGCTCTTCCCCTTGCCGCCCTTAGGATTGATGATTATGTCGAACATTGACACATCCTCCGTTTTGTATGGATTTGAAAACATTTTATCCTGTCGGTCGAAAACTGTCAAGCGTTGAACGATTTTCATGCCGCTCTCATCTTCTCGCGCGAGGGGAAAAGAAATGAGGATAGCCTCTTTCTTTAAGTTGCCGAGGGCGCTATTTGGCGAATAACTGCGTCAAAGCCCTCCCGCCCTGCGAGTTATGTACGACTAAGTACGCCCTCTTGTGCGGGAGGGCTTTTCCTTGTTCTGCATCCGAATATCGCCCTCGGGCTCGATAGGGGGGGGGGATATTACCGCCGTCAACGAACGATTTGAATGAGCTAAAGAGCCCGGCGAGACAAAATTAAACAATTGGGGACGGGGCAAAAATGTCAAAATTTTAAACAATTTTGCCCCGTCCCCAATTGTTTAACGGGGAGGCGGAGTGTTAAGGTTTCGCGACAGAGCAAAACTTCTGTTGATTTTGCGCGCGTGTGATGTTAATATTATTTTAATATCGGCATTCGTTTGCGCGCCCACCGCGCACGCGGGAAAGGGGGGAGTATGAAGATCCTGTTCAAAGGAGGCAATGTCATCGACGGCACGGGGGCGCCCGTATTCAAGGGCGACGTCCTGGTGGACGGCGAGCGCATAGCGGCGGTCGGAGCGGACATCTCCGCGCAGGCGGACGAGGTGGTGGACTGCACGGGTCTCACCGTTGCGCCCGGGTTCATCGACGCGCACTCGCACAATGACTTTTTCTACGACTATGAGGACGCGGAGAAGTATTACGCGCCATTCTTGAGGCAGGGCATCACCACTCAGGTGACGGGCAACTGCGGTTTCTCCCCCTTCGGAGTGGCGGCGGGGAGCAAGTTCAAGGACAAAGTGGGCGGAGGTCTCTTTCACGCCGTGAAGCCCGGCTCTTTCCGTGAGTTTGCGGAGCGCGCCGCGGGGAGGCTCTTTGTCAACATGATCCCGCTCGTCGGGCACGGCACGACGAGGATAAGCATCTCGGGCTACGATCCCACGCCCCTCACCGAGGCGCAGATCGCGGAGGAGATGAAGCTGGTGGACGAGGCGATGGAGGGCGGCGCGTTCGGCGGCTCCTTCGGCTTTATGTATGAGCCCGGCATCTACTCCAAACACGATGAACTCGTTGCGTTCGCGAAGCGCATCGCCAAGTACGACGGCATCCTCACCGTGCATCCGCGCGCGTGCAGCAAGGTGGCGCTCGGCTATCCGCTGCTCTCCAAGCCGCACATCGAGCTCGCTCTCGACGAAGTGGTGGACATCATGAAGGAGAGCGGGGTGCGGACGGAATACTCCCACCTCATCTTCGTGGGCAAGACCTCGTGGAAGAGCCTTGACCCCATGCTCGCCAAGTTCCACCGCCTGAACGACGAGGGCTGCCGCATCGCATACGACAACTATTCCTTCACCTACGGCGCGTCCGTCATCACGGTGGTGCTGCCGCCGTGGTATATGGCGCTCCCGGAGGCGGACCGCAAGAAGCCCTTCAACATGTTCAAGCTCAAGCTGATGACCAACATCACCAAGCTTGCGCTGGGGCTGGACTTCTGCGACTTCACGGTGGCGTATATCTCCGACGACCCCGCCCACAAGAAATATGAGGGCAAGACGGTGTCGGAGTGCGCGAAGGAGGAGGGGCTCTCCGACTTCGACATGTACATCAAGCTCGTCGATCTGAGCCGCGGGCAGGGGAGACTGTACCTCGGCAAATACTACAACGACGAGATTATAAACCGCCTCATGACGGACAGCCTCTCGGTGTTCATGACGGACGCATGGGTGGAGGCGGCAGGCACTCAGAACGGCGCGGCGTACCAGGGCTTCCCCTATTTCCTCGTGCGCGCGAGGGAGCACGACATCCCCCTCGAGAGCGTCATACACAAGATGACGGGCAAGACGGCGGAACGCTTCTCGGTGAAAGAGCGCGGCACGCTCGCGGCGGGGAATTACGCGGACATCACGGTGTTCGACTACGCGGGAGTCAAGGTGGATCCCGCCGTCCCCGATTTCACTCCGCAGGGGATCAAGCACGTCTACGTCAACGGTACGGCGGCGGTGAAGGACGGGAGTTACCTCACGCAGCGCGCGGGCAAGCTGATCCTGAAAAAGTGAGCATTTTGCCCGAAAAGCGGGTTTATCCCGCCGAAATGTCGGATCAAACCTCGAAAGGGAGAGATATATGAAAGAGAAAGTCACCAAGTTGTTCTCCACGGTGAAAGCCATGTGGGACAAGCCGTTGGAAGGCAGGTTCCTCAACCTCAAAGAGATCCTGTCCTTCGGGATGTATTCGCTGGGCAACAGCTGGATCTACAACACGATCATGCTGGTCATCACCATCACCTACATCCCCTATTTCTACGGCATCGACGCCATCCACGGCTACACCATCTATATAGGCGGTTCGCTCATCAACATGTTCCTCGTCCCCCTCATCGGGCAGGCGATGGAGAAAAAGCGTACCAAGTGGGGCAGATACAAGCCGTACATCCTGTTCAGTCTTCCCCTGCTCGCGCTCTTCACCATGATGTCAATGTGGGCGCCGCAGTATTCTTCTAAGATCGACCGCGTCATCTATGCATATTGTTCCTGCGTGCCCGTCATCGCCATTTCGACGTTCGCCAACAATATGTATCAGACCATGCCCAACGTCATCACTCCCAACACCCAGGAGAGGGCGGACATCATGACGCCCATCGGGCTCATCGTCGGTTTTGCGCCCACCATCATGAACATCATCGTGGGTCCCATCCGCAGCGCGTTCATGGGGCAGGAGTACATTGCGATGCGCATCATCGGCGCCATTGCCGTGGTCATCGGCAGCCTTTGCGTGATGTTCATCCTGAAAGTCAAAGAGCGCGTCTACGAGCTTGAGGACAACAACCGCGAGCTCATCGAGGCGCAGGAAGCTGCCGCCCGTGCCGAAAGCGGCGAGGGCGGTGTAGCGGGCGAGATCGCGGAGTCGGAGACCTCTCCCGCCGAGGTGAAGGCGGCGGAGGCGGAGACCGCGCGTGGGGACGCCGAGAAGCTCTCCTTTGCCGAGAGCATGAAGCTGCTCTTCAAAAACAAGCCTCTTTGGATCCTCTTTGCGGCGCTCGTCATAGGTTCCCTTCGCGAGTTCTGGATGCAGTTCCAGCCCCTCGCGATCCAGCTCCGTTTCGCGGCGACGACCACGGAGGCACTCAACATCTCCGGCATACCCAACACGGTCATCGGCTTCGGCGTGACGGTGTCCATGCTCCTGCTCCCGTTCTGCACCCGCAAGCTCAACAAGAATTGGATCATCATCGTCTTCAGCTGCCTCTCGCTGCTGTCCACCGCGATCCTCGGCTTTGTAGGCTTCGAGAACATCCCGCAGGGCACGACGTCGGCGGTGGTGCTCACCCTCCTCTTCTTCCTTGCGCGCGTCAATCCGACCTACCTTCTCATCCCCGTCATGCTCGGCGACCTCGCGGACTATCAGCAATATAAGACGGGCAGACGACTCGAGGGGCACATCCAGAACTTCATCATGGTCATCCCCGTGCTGATGTCCTTCGTCTTCATGCTCTGCGGCTGGGTGTGGCAGCAGGAGATCGGCTTCGAGCCCTCCAACTACACCGACATCGAAGTGGTGCCGCAATATCTGCAGGACATCGCCACCGAGTGGTTCACTGCGGCATTCCTGCTCTCTGCGGCGAGCATCCTCGGCATGATCGTCATCCTCATGTTCTATCCGCTTTCCAAGAAGAAGGTGGAGGAAGTGACGGCGGCGCTCCGCGGCGCGTCCGTCAATGCGGATGAGATGGGAGAGGGCGCCCTCAACTTTATGGCAGAGATGCGCGGCGAGAGCGACGCGGTCGAGGTCGCCGACAGCGAAGACGGTTCCGACGGTGCACCCGATGCGGACAGCGTGGCGGATACCTCCGCAAGCGCGCCCGACGTCGAGAGAGCGCCCGGAAGTGAGGACGAAAGCGGCGGCGGGACTTCCGATCGGCAGGAAGATAAAGAAGGATAAGATCATATCTAAACGCGCCGCCTGCGGGCGGCGCGCGTTTTAGAGGGCGGATGCCAAGGGCTGCATCCGCGTCACACCGCGCCGAGTGCGCGGGGGAGGTGAAAATGAGATTCGAAGCAAGAGACGGCGCGTTCTACGCGGACGGCAAAAAGACCGTGATATATTCGGGTGCGATGCACTATTTCCGCGTCCTGCCCGAGTATTGGCATGACAGGCTCTCAAAGCTCAAAGCCTGCGGCTTCAACACCGTGGAGACCTATATGTGCTGGAATCTCCACGAGCCGAAGAAAGGGCAGTTCGATTTCTCCGGGCGGCTGGACATCCGCCGCTACATCGAGACTGCGCGGGAGCTGGGTCTCTACGTCATCCTGCGTCCCGGTCCTTACATCTGCGCGGAGTGGGACGCGGGCGGGTTCCCCGCATGGCTGCTCGCGGACGAAAATCTGCGCCTGAGATGCAACGACGCGGTCTATCTCTCCCATGTGCGCGACTACATCGCGCGGGTGATGGAGGAGGTGGGCGACCTTCAATGCACCGAGGGCGGACCCATCATCGCCATGCAGGTGGAGAACGAGTACGGCAGCTACGGCAACGACAAGACCTATCTCGCAGCCCTCAAAGGCATCATGGAGGAGTGCGGCGCAAAGGTGCTCCTCTTCACGTCGGACGGCACCTGTCCCTATATGCTCGCGGGCGGAAGCACCCCGGGCGCGCTCGTCACCGTCAACTTCGGCAGCAATGTCGCGGGGAGTTTCGCCGCGCTCAAAGAGGTGCAGAAGGACGCTCCCGAGATGTGCACGGAGTTCTGGTGCGGGTGGTTCGACCACTTCGGTGAGAAGCACCACACCAGGGGATATAAGAGTGTGCTGAAAGAGGTGGAAGCCTTCCTCGACCGCGGCGCGAGTTTCAACTTTTATATGTTCCACGGCGGCACCAATTTCGGGTTCACGGCGGGGGCGAACTACGCCAAGCGTTATCAGCCCACCGTCACCAGCTACGACTATTGCGCCCTCCTCAACGAGTACGGCGGCTACACCCCTGCCTATCACGCAGTCCGCGACTTGATGTGGTCAAAACAAGGGGTTAAACCGCCTGTTCTGCCGCCTGAGCCCGAGACGCAGGACATCGGCAAGGTCAGCCTCACTGAGTGCACGGGGCTCATGGAGAACGAGGATACCGTGGGCGTGAAGCACCGTTCCGCCCTGCCGCTTTCCATGGAAAAGTACGGGCAGAATTTCGGGCTCATCCTTTACCGCACCGTCCTTCCCGGCGACTACGGCACGGGGTTCGTCTCCGTGCGTGATGTGAGGGATCTCGCCCACGTTTATGTCAACGGCGAGCGCAGGCGGACCTTCCGCCGCATCGACGAGGGCGGGCTCATTTTCAAGCTCACGGGCAAGCACGCCTTCCTCGCGCAGGGCATGAAAAAGGGGGACGAGATCGCCGTCCTCGTGGACGCCATGGGCAGGGTCAATTACGGCGAGAAACTATGCGACCGCAAGGGTATCTCAGCCGTCATGTTCAACAATCAGACGCTCATGGACTTTGACGTCACGTCCTTCCCCCTCGACAACCTCGAGAAGCTGGATTGGTCGCGCGGCGCCGCGAAGTTCCCCAAGTTCTTCCGCGGCACATTCACCGCCCGCCGTAAAGCCGAGTGCTTCGTCCGTTTCGACGGCTTCACCAAAGGCTACATCTGGGTCAACGGCTTCAACCTCGGGCGTTTCTGGAACGTCGGACCCCAGCGCGCCCTCTATCTCCCCGGCGCGCTGCTCAGTACCGACGCGCCCAACGAGATCGTCCTCCTGGAACTTGCGCGGGTGGGGGATAATGCTGTGGGTGGTGCTGGTGCCGGTGGTGCGGGTGCTTGTGTCTCCATCGTCTCCACCCCCTCCCTCTGACGGCGCTATTTCGCGAATTGCTGTGTCAAGCGCCTGCGGTCTGAACAGTCACGTACGCCCAAGTACGCTCTTGTCCATCCCGCAGGCGCTTTCCTTGCACTTCATCGAAATATCGCCGCCAGCGAATTGGGGGAGGGGCGCTTTCGCGTTCTGCATCCGACGCCGTCAGCGAATAGGGGCTTCCTCGCACTTCATCGAAATATCGCCATCAGCGGGGGCTTCCTTGTGCTTTATCCGAATGCCACCCTCGGCGAATAGGGGCTTCCTTGCACTTAATCGAAATATCGCCGTCAGACCTTCCGGCGCTTTCGCGTTCTGCATCCAAATGACGCCGTCAGCGAATTTTGAGGGGATTGCATAACTATGGAAAAGGTAGTAAGATGAATTTAAGGTCGGTTCGTATTATTCCGATCCGGCATGACGCGGATCTCGGCTGTTTTTTGTTTATATCAAAGATCTGCCGAAACATTATTGACAAACATTCGTTGTTTCGGCTATAATTTGTGTGCACCTAAAATCAGCCGAAGGAGAAAGGGATCATGGCGTATATCACAAGGCACATGGAAAAAGTTATACTGGATTGCAGCAAGGCTTTTTCGGCTTTGCTCATCACGGGACCGCGGCAAGCAGGCAAAACGACGATGCTTAAAATGCTTGCGGAGCGTGAAGGTATCGGCCGCGGTTACGTTTCGCTGGATGATCTCAATATGCGGGATATGGCAAAGAATGATCCGCAGTTGTTTTTGCAGCTTCATCGACCTCCCGTTATCATCGACGAAGTGCAGTACGCACCGGAACTTTTCACTTACATTAAGATCCATGTGGACAAGCACCATACGCCGGGCGCGTTCTGGCTGACAGGCTCACAAATCTATCGTCTGATGCGTGGCGTACAGGAATCGCTTGCAGGCAGAGTCGCTTTATTGCATCTTTCTCCTTTATCTCAAAGGGAGATCACGGGTGCGTTGCCTCGGGTGTTTTCCGTCGATTTTGAGGCGTTGCTTTCGGAAAGCAAGGCTGTCGCGCCGGTAAGCATCCCCGACATGTTTGAGCGGATCTGGAATGGCTGTATGCCGGGACTTATAAGCGGGCAACGATCAGAACGGGATATTTTTTATTCGTCATACATCTCAACTTATATCGAAAGGGATGTCCGCGAACTCTCCGGAACGATCGACGCGCTCAAGTTTAATCGGTTCGTAACGGCGGTTGCCGCCCGCTGTTCGCAGTTGATAAATTATACGGCGCTTGCCGAAGATGCGGATATCGACATCCAGACGGCAAAGTCGTGGCTGAATATACTTGAAACGCTCGGGATAGTCTTTTTGCTGCATCCTTATTCCAACAATGTGCTGAAACGTACCATCCGCACACCGAAATTATATTTCTACGACACGGGGCTTGTGTGTTATTTGACCCGCTGGTCATCGGCGGAAGTCGCAGAAAAAGGCGCAATGAGCGGCGCATTGTTGGAGAACTTTACCATATCCGAAATAGCGAAAAGCTATCAGAATGCCGGGCGGTCACCATACTTGTATTTTTACCGCGACCGCGATGCAAAGGAAATAGACGTCGTTTTGGAAGAGAATGGTAAGTTATATCCGTTGGAGATCAAAAAAACTGCCGCTCCCGACAGACGCATTACGAATACGTTTGCCGTGGTCAACAGATCTCCGCTCGAAAGAGGTACTGGAGCAGTGCTTTGCTTGGCGCAGGAATTTTCGGCATTTGACCGTGATGATCTGATCATCCCCATTTGGATGATTTGAATAATAGCCTGCACAAAAACTATCGAAACAACGCCGAAAAAGTCCTTTGCAAAGAATAATACGAACCGCGAATTCTGCTTCGGGTTCGTATTATTCCGGTGTGGTACACCCGGCAGGAGTCGTAAGGACGAAGCGGAGCGAGGACGGAATAGCGGGGCTGAGCGGTGAAAGTGAAAGAAGTGCGAGGGAGTTTGTTGCCGTGCCGTGGATCAACGGGATGTGGTGCGGAAAAAAGAGCAGCCGCCGCGCAAACCGCGTCAGCGAACGGTAAGACTCCTGCCCGAGAGAGCAGAAACTCCCGCCGTGTAACACGGCGGGAGTTGTGGTACACCCGGCAGGAGTCGAACCTGTGACCTTCAGAATCGGAATCTGACACTCTATCCGGCTGAGCTACGGGTGCGTGAGTGCGTGGGGGCGGGATGTCCTCGCGCGCGAAAATCATTGTAGTGCAAAACGGCGGAAATGTCCAGCGTCTCGACAAATGTTGCGCCTTCCGCCGGCGTAGGGGGCGCGGGGCGCGGGCGGCGGACGGGAGTGATGCGGAGCGGGTGCGACGCCGTCGATTTTCCTTCGAGCCGTGCCGTCCGCCTTGCGGTGCGATCGGGATAAAAAAATGCCGAAAGCATCTTGACCGCGCGGCGGAAGAGTGGTATATTAGATATGCTGACACGATGTCAGTATAATTTTAACGATCGGACTGCCCGCATTTTGTGCGGCGAGAGCGCTGCGTTGCGGGGCGTCCTGCGGCGGTGCGGGCGGGAAGGAGAGTGTTATGGCAAAGAAAGCGTTGGTGGCATATTTTTCGTGCACGGGGACGACGGAGCGCGCTGCGCGTGCGCTTGCGGAGGCTGTAGGCGCGAAGGTTTATAAGATAGAGCCCGCGGAGCCGTACACGGCGGCGGACCTTGACTGGACGGACAAAAAGAGCCGCAGCACGCTGGAGATGAAGGACGAGAGCTGCCGCCCCGCCATTGCAGGCAGATGCGCGGACGTGGAGGAGAGCGATGTGATCTTCCTTGGTTTCCCCGTATGGTGGTACACTGCGCCGCGGATCGTGGAGACCTTCCTTGAAAGCTACGATTTTTCCTCCAAGACGGTGGTGCCGTTCGCGACATCCGGCGGGAGCGGGCTGGGGAGGACTGCCGCGGCGATGCGCAAGGTGTGTCCTTCGGCTACGGTCGCGGAGGGCAGGATGCTGAACGGCAGGCAGGACGGATCCGCGCTCAAGGCGTGGGCGGAAGGTTTCATGCGCTGAAAGGAATGCCAGACAGGAATAATACGAACCAGGTTCAGCGCCGCCGAT
>UMHM01086272.1_pt1 | contig 10148 bp, 9 predicted proteins | sample 1965501 | NCBI WGS metagenome assembly UMHM01 (sample SAMEA4836095, study PRJEB28245) | human gut metagenome | biome: gut microbiome; material: fecal sample | place: Denmark | collected 2008
GATCGGCAATATAATACTTCTCATTGGAGGCAAGGATCTGTTTTCCCTGCAAATCTTCCCGCTTCACCTGATAGAACAGGTAAGCTTCGCAGCAATATTTGATATAGTTCAGGATCGTTTCTGGGGCAACGGTGCGCTGCTCGTTTTTCAAGAACTTCGCAAGAGAGGTCGCGGAGAAGGTCGTACCAACATTGGCAATCACATAGGCAATGATGCGTTCAAGCAAGTCAACATCCCGAATTTTATTCCGCTTCACAATGTCCTTGAGCTGGACAGAGTTGAACAGGTCGTGGAGATATTGCTTGGACGGAGCATCTGCATAGCGGAGGTTCGCGAGGTAGGGCATAGCTCCAGCAAGCAGATACTTTTGGAAACACTGCTGGATGGATGCATCGGGCGTGATCGAACGGTACAGTTCCATGAACTCTCCGAATGAGAACGGATATATCACAAACTCCACATACCGTCCGCCCAAGTAAGTCGCGAGCTCACCGGATAACAGCTTTGCATTCGAGCCGGTGATGTAGATATCGCAATCCAGCGAAACGCGGAAAGAGTTGATGCACTTCTCCCAGTCCTTGACCTCTTGTATTTCATCAAAGAACAGGTAGACTTTGCCCTCCATTGCGGCAGCTCTTTTGGTGATCTCATCGTGCAGAGCCTGTGCGGTTTGCAGGTGGGAATAGCTCATATCTTCAAAGTTGATGGAGATGAACTGTGTCGGGCTGACACCGGACTCTGTGAGTTCCTGCTTGATCAGTTCCAGCATGACCGACTTTCCGCAGCGGCGGATACCGGTCATGACCTTGATAAGATCCGTTCCGATAAACGGACGGATGCGGCTCATATACAGTTCGCGTTTGATCATGAATCTTGCCCCCTTCCATGGTTACTCGTAGTATACCACATTTATAAGTTAAACTCAACGGTCAAATCGCCATTTTATAAGTTATAACTGATAAAATTCAAAATTTGACATGAAATTTCAGATAAACCTTGGTGAAGCATGCACAGTGCCTATAAATGTCGATTATGCCCTTAAACTATACACTCGCTGCTGCTATAATAGCGTGGAGTGGCTTGTATTAGGTTGGAAAAGTAAACGGCATACTAGCAATATTTTGCCTGAATGGTGTTCACATTGTAGCTCTGAGCACGCGGAGGTTCAACTCAATAGAAAAACTAAATTCCGGTTGGAGCATAAGTCCATCTGAATTTAATCATGCAAAAATGTACCCGGAAGTAACTTTTGCGAATTTATATACAGCCATTGACTTGCGCTCAATCTTAACTTACAATATAAATGCTTTACTTATGCGCAGGATAGGGCAACGCTGAGGAGCGACCTGAGCGGCGCATGGGGTTTGCGTGAGGACAGCATCTTAACCGATGCTGTCCTTTTTGCTGCCTTCCCGGAAACAAAAGCGATAAACCTCGGGGTTCAGGGGCAGAGCCCCTTACCCTCCGAATGACGGCGGCAGAAAAACGGAGAAAATCATGGCTAAAAACATTCATTTGTCCCTCAGCGACCGAATCATTATTGAAGCTGGACTCAGAGAATGAAGAAGCTTTTCTGCCATTGCAGCTGAGTTAGGAAAAGACCCTACAACCATTTCTAAGGAAGTTCGTGCGCACATCAAACTGAACCAAGCCGGAGGATACAATCCGTGCATGATCCGCAAAGATTGTAAGCACTACGGCGATTTGTGCCATCCCTGTAAATTCACTTATGGAAAGCCTTGTCACTCTTGCTACCTGACTAAGTGTTTTGATGTCTGTCAGAACTTTCAGCCAGCACAGTGTTCAAAACTGGACAAGCCGCCATATGTCTGCAACGGCTGCCGGCAACGCCAGACCTGCAAACTGGAGCGCCATCTTTATGAAGCAAAATTTGCTCAGAAAGAATATGAAGCCATTCGCAGCGAATCTAGGCAAGGTTTTGCTGTAACGCCTGCAGAATTGGAGCGGATTGACCAAATCATCTCGCCGCTTATTAAAAAGGGACAGTCTATTCATCAAATCTGCGTGAACAATGCCGACGAAATTATATTGGATGAGCGAACGATTTACAATTATGTGGACGCCGGCCTTTTGTCCGTAGGAAACATTGACCTGCCTAGGAAGGTACGCTACAAGGTTCGTAAGAAGAAACCACCTGTACGTGTAGACAAGCAATGTCATCTTGGACGAACATACGAGGATTTCCTTGAATATACCGCATCCAATCCAGATGTTCCTATCGTGGAAATTGACTCCGTGGAAGGTCGCAAGGGCGGCAAGGTGCTGCTGACAGTATTCTTCCGCAATTCAAACCTCATGTTGGCTTTTTTACGGGACCGAAATACTGCACGGTCTGTCACAGAGGTTTTTGAATGGCTGTATGAGACGCTTGGGCACGAGCAGTATTGCCGCTTGTTCCCAATTATACTGACCGACAGGGGCAGTGAATTTACCGATCCTGTATCTATTGAATGCACTAAATTAGGAGAGATTCGAAGCAGAGTTTTTTACTGCGATCCGCAGCGGTCAGACCAGAAGGGTGGCTGCGAGGTCACACACGAGTTCATTCGCCGGATTCTCCCGAAAGGCACATCCTTTGATTCCTTGCAGCAAAGAGACATCCTGCTCATGATGAGCCACATCAATTCCTACACGAGAAAGAAGCTGAATAACCAGTCCGCCAACCGGCTGTTCAGCTTCTTATACGGTGAAACCATTTTGCCAAACCTCGGCATTCAGGACATCCCCGCAAACGATATTAATCTGACACCCCGCTTGCTTAAGAAGTAAAACTACGCTGCCGTCATTCGGAATATATCCATTTCCAGAGGTGGAAGTTATTTTTGCAAATTTTGCAAAAACACTTCGACCTCCATTTGGCTTACCCATTTTGGGGGTGGGTGTCTGATTGATATTCATGCTAACATATCCGCTGGCAATATTCAATTCCCTTTGTAAGAGTAAATTCCTGGTTGAGCAGTATTTGTAAAATTAACTTCCGGATTTTCGTTGGTTGTATTACTTTTCTGGAATTTAATCTTACGAGTCTTTGAGGAAACTAGAAGTAAATTGTGCAAACTGGAAGCCAAAGAATTAGAAAAATATTTTATTAACCCAACAGATATGCTGCAAACATGTTCTTCGGGTACGCGTGTAAAGCACGAAATGGCACTTGAAGCGGCTGTTGTGTTTGACCTGTGCCACAACCGAATTCATGAATTGGGAATTTGGGATTATGTTTCTCATCAGGTGATAGCTTCCCCATTTAAGCCAATTGACTATATGGACAAAATCGACGTATTAGCAATGCGGTATTTGCCAAACTCGAAAATCCCATGCAAGTATCTTGTCGCAGAATTGAAGAAAGATGTAGCGGACAATGCGACCATTGACCAAGTCCTAAAATATGTCGACTGGGTCTGTTCCGAATACGCTTATGGAGATTATGAGGCGATCCAAGCTTGTATTATTGCTGCAGAATACCCTGATAACATTGCTTCCTATTACAACGAAGTAGTTCAGAGATACTATCGACTAGCTTAAAACAGTTGGGGGCTGCTGCGTTAGCACGAGACAACATGGGCTTTGGAACTGATGACCAGACAAATCAGTGACACATGACGGTGAAATATAGGAGTGTCCTAAAAACAGTCCGAAAAAGGGAGCCGCGAGTTGACTATAAATTGTAGTCGACTGAAACTATGCTCGACTATCGGAGTGATCTAAAGAGATAGCTCAAATCCAAGAATGCAGGTGAATCGTACGAAAAAATCGTACACTTCAAAATGGCAGCTCCTAACATCAAACCCGCTGGCCGATGTAGCTGAGATTCACTCCTCCGCATCTTCCGTCACCAATCAAGCCCTGACCATTGCAAACTGGTCATAAGCACATCGATAGCTCTCTTTCCGGAACAATCCCCCCTCACCAGATACTCCGCCATAGACAATGAAAGACATGACGCTGACCATTAAACGGTCGACGTCATGTCTCTTTTTATTCCGAAGTCTTCAGCCAAGCGTAAAATTCCTCGGCTGAAATAACATTCCGGTCGCATTTCTTTTTCTGTTCTCTCGCTCTCTCGCTCCAGTCGTAGAACTGCTTGTCTGTGATGCGCCCGGCCTTGATCCAAGCGAAGCGCCGCTTGTATTCCTTGCGGTACGCCTTGAACACCGGATCCTCCGACTGGCGTATCGTCCACTGCTTCAGCGCGCCGATCTCCCGGCAGCGAGTCTGCCCAGCAGGAACAGGGCGCTCGCAGTACTCCGCGCTCACGCGGCCTGTCTGCGGGAAATAGCGCCCGCAGTTCTTGCAGCGGCGGACGGTGATGCCGCGCTCGACGCAGCTCCGCAATGAGTAGTCGATCATGTCGGCAATGCTTCCTGAGTACAAAACCGGAGAGCACTTCTGGTATTCCACCGGCTCAAAGCTGAGCGGAATGGGATGGAACCTGAACAAGTCCGGATCATTCGGGATGTCGTAATAATAGTTCTTCGATGCCTGAACTTGCGGTTCGCGTCCGGCAGTGTCAACATCCAGCACCAAGTCAAAAAACCGCTGCACCTGCTTCTGATACACCGGAAGTATCTCCGGCAAGCGCCGCAGCTCATCGAGCATCTGCTCGTCCTCGACGCTGCCCCGGTCTTCGGAAAAGGCTAATCTGGCCTGCCGCTCATAGAAACGCACATACAGGAGCTGAAAATATATGTGTCTTGCCCCAAGCTCGCCGAGCTTCATCATCGCAGAGGTGAGCGCATCCTTGTCATCGTCCGCAATATACCTGCCCCAGCAGTCGGCAATGTCCTTGAGCAGCGGAGTCTGCTCGGCTATGTCAAGCTCCTGAAACGAGAGAAGGCTCTCCAAGAAAGGAAGCTCCTTCTGTACAGTGGGAGCACCTTGAGTTCCCATAGAATCGTATTGAAAAATTTCTCTGTCGCCTGAGAAATACATCTTTGCATACCAAGACATAGCGTCCTCCAAATAGACAATCGCAAAATTTTTATAATATAAGTCTTGACAAATCTCGAGATACATGTTACTATGCAAATCCCAAAATAGACTGTCAAAATAAATTTGAGATAAGTCTATCACCGGAGGGGTCGATTGTCAACAGAAAATTATAACACGCCGCACTGAACCTTGAAAATTGAACACCCATCGCCAGAGATGATACTCACCGGGGAAGTAGCGCAATGAAGCGACGCTGAGCGTACCAAGGATGATGCAAACGCTGTGTTGGTCAAGCAAGGCCGCAGGGCAGGAACGGGTATGGCGCATGGCAAAGACGAAATCGAAGGGAGTGATGAAATAAAAAATGAAGCCGCCAAACTGCTGCAACAGTTCAGCGGCACGCTGCGTTTCGGAAAACGCAGACTCCATCTGCGAACAGTCTAACAGAGAGACCTCCGAAACGCAAGAAAAATTTTCTTGAACAAACGAAACTTGAAGGAGGGATCGAATGCAGGAATCCATATTCACTAACTACGATCAGCTTCCGCTGTTCCTCAACGCGAACACGGTGGCGCAGGTGCTGGGAGTGTCGATCTCCAGTGCATACGAACTGATGCACGAGAAGGGCTTCCCCGCTCTGCGGGTCGGGAACCGCATCATAGTTCCCAAGGAAAAATTTTGTCAGTGGGTGGATGAGCAGACGGGAGGTGGTGCCTGATGTTCCAGGGCTGGCCTAAACGCGACCCGGTCAAGCATTACTACCTTGTGCCCAACGAGGTTTTCAGTCTCGGTCTCAGTTCATACGAGATTTCGGTCTATAATTTTCTCCTGCGCTGTGAGGACCGCGTGACCTATCAATGTCATCCTAGCTACCGCACCATCGGCAAGGCGGTACGGTTGAGTGAAAACACTGTGCGGAAGTACGTGGCCAGTCTTGAGGAAAAGGGTCTCATCCGCACAGAGCCGAGCACGATCGTCACAAAGGACGGACGTGTACGCAACGGCAGTCTCATCTACACCATCCGTCCGATCCAAGAGGCGCTGGAGCTCAACTATGAGCGGCAGCTCCTGCAAGCGGAGCTCGACACGGAGCGGCTGCGGGTTGAAAAACATCTGGCGGAACTAAACTAGCGAAGGGAGTGTGACCGCGCATGATAGAGTACCTTGCAAACCATATTGTGGAGCATGATCCGATGGCGACCGTCTGGCGCACACGCGACACGGTGCGTTACATACAAGCGGAGTGGAGCAAGAGCCACGACGAGCCCATTGACGAGGGTGAGCTTCTTCTCTTTCTCTGCGATGAGCACCGCGGTTCTCTGACCGAAGAACAAAAGTCTCTCGCCCGCCGCTGCCGCGACGAGATGCGCACGGCCTACGGCGCAGCGGTGTTCAAACTGATGCTGTACGAGGAAATGCTGTGCCGAGGGATGGCAGCAGATTTTCAGACCTGCCGAAGCATATTTTTCCCGGAGGAAGGCGACGCACCATGGCTACCGAACCGGGCGGTATGAGGGTGTTTCCCCTCGAGGCGCGCGGCAGCGCCGAAAATTCTCGCCTCGAGAATGACAAGTTTCGCCTTTGTGGTACGGGACGGGGCGTTTGCCCCGTTCCCCGCCCATTTCGGCAGACAAGCGGGCTAAGCCCACACCCCTATCATCAGCAAAGGAGGCATGGTTTATGGCAAAAAATCAATTCATCCGCGCCCGTGTTGCAGGCTGGGAAAAGGAGCGCATCCGCCGCAAGGCGAAAACCGCCCACATGTCCGAGAGCGAGTTCGTGCGCCGCGCCGCCATGGAACGCGAGGTCGTTGTCATTGAAGGCATGGATGAAATCTTACGGGAGCTGCGCTATCAGGGCAACAACCTGAATCAGCTCACGGTCATGGCGCGGCAGGGACGCATCACGCAGGTGAACTACGAACCCTTCATGGAGGTGTACCGCGGGATATGGCAAACGTTAAATTCATTGCTGTCTCACGCAGTCTGAGCGGCATACTCGACTACGTCACGAACCGGGAGAAAACCGTAGACAGTCTCATCTCCGGCGTCAACTGCGTTGCCGAGACTGCGCAGGCTGAATTTGAAGCGGTAAAGAAACTGTTCCGCAAAACGGACGGACGCAGTTACTATCACATCGTCCAGGCCTTCTCCCCCGACGATCCGTTGGACTTCAAAACCGCCCACGAGATTGGTCTGAAGTTCGCGGAATACTTCAAGGGCTATCAGTGTGTGGTCGTCACGCACATGAACACGGCGCACATACACAACCACATCGTCATGAACTCGGTAAACTTCGAGACCGGGCGGAAATTCCATCAGACCGCGCGTGAGATGCAGCAGGCCAAGGAGTATAACAACCAGCTCTGCCGGGAGTACGGTCTGTCCTTCACCGAGACGAAAGCAGACCCGTTCCACATTCCCGTATGGAAAGAGCAGCTATGCTATACCATCAAGGAGGCCATGGAAAACTGCGCCACGCGCGAGGAGTTCATAGACTTCATGGAGCAGTTCGGTTACAAGGTGCGCTGGGAGCCGAACCAGAAATACATCACCTACACCACACCGGAGAATATCCGCTGCCGTGACAGCAAGCTCTTCGACTAGACGCTTCTGCGCAGCAGCATGGAAGCCTACTTCGACATGGGCGGCTGCGAATATCTCGAAAGCCGCATCGACGCCACCGAGTACGGCGAGCTCCTGCCCACGGTCGACGACGCCGTCTGCGGCCTGCTCTCCATCATGGATGCGATGAACACCGGTGACAACGACCGCTTCCATCTTGAGACTCTGCACCACAGCAAGGAGGAGATACAGCGCATCCTTGAGCGCGGCGGAAAGGTCGACCGGACGGTGAAGTACGTCGTCGACGATGACGAGGATGACGAGTACGAACAGTACCACGGTTTTAATATGCGGATGTGAGAATAATTCTCTCAAATTTCTGATAGCTATTTTCCGCAAAGTGTGGTAGTTGTTTGTGTTGAAAAAAATCTCAGTCAAAGGAAGTGAAGCCCATGGCAAAACGAAGGCCGTCAGGCGACGGCATGGTACGCAAGCGCGACGACGGGCGCTGGGAAGGGCGCATCGTCATCGGGCATAAGGATAACGGCGAGCCGCTGTTCCGCCACGTCTACGCCAAGACGCAGAAAGCGCTGCTGGACAAGCTCCATCAGAACATCGAGAGCTACCGCGATGTAGATCTGACAGAGGACAGCCGCATGACGCTCGGCGAATGGCTTGACCGCTGGCTCACGGAGTACAAGGCGGGCACGGTGCGCCCCGGCACACTCGAAAGCTATCGCCGCTATATAAACCTTTACATCAAGCCGCAGCTCGGCGGCAAGCAGGTCTCCCTCGTCTCACAGCAGGACATCCAGCGAATGTACCGTCGGCTTAAAACAGACGGACGCATCCGGGAGCATCCGGAGCTTGACCATCAGCTCTCCGACGCCACAGTCCGCCACATACACTCAACGCTCCACGCCGCGATGAAGGACGCGGTGCAGGCGCATGTCATTCCGAAGAACCCGACCGAGGGCACAACAACGCCGAAGCCCAACTACAAGCCGAAGCGCATCCTCACCCGCGCGGAGCTGGACGCTTTCCTCGAAGTGGTAGAGCAGGATGAAGCCTGGCGGGACTTCTTCCAGACGGAACTGATGACAGGTCTGCGCCGCGGTGAAATTTGCGGTCTGCAATGGGGCGACTTCGATGAGGACGCCGGGACGCTGAAAGTGTGCCGCACACTGCACAGCAAGAAGAAAGGCGAATACACTCTCGGCGAGACAAAGACCGATCAGGGCATGCGCACCATCATCCTGCCGAAGAGCGTGGCCGACATTCTGAGGCGGCGCAAGGCGGAAGCATTAAGTCAATGGATATCCCCCGACCCGGTAAAACCGGAAGACCCCGTGAACCCAGACACGGCGTACCATCACATGAAAACGCTGCTCCAACGTGCGGGGCTGCCGAGCATACGCTTTCATGATATGAGACATACGTTCGCGACACATGCTCTCACGAGCGGCGTGGATGCGAAAACGCTCTCCGGTATCTTGGGGCACACCAATGCGTCCTTCACGCTGGACACCTACACCCATGTCACATCGGATATGCAGAAGCAGGCCAGCAGCATCGTTGGCGGATTCATGGAAAATCTATTTGGTAAGGAGTTGAAACCGTGGCAAGAAAACGCAAAGCCGGAGACGGGACTGTAAGGCAGCGCAAGGACGGGCGCTGGGAGGGGCGCGTCGTCATCGGCTATGATGACAACGGCTATCCCAAAACGAAAAACGTCCTCGCCAAAACGAAGAAGGAGTGCTTGGAAAAGCTCCTAAAGCTCAAGGAGGAGTGCGGCGGGCAGACGCCCGCGAGGGTTCGTCCCGATATGCTCTTCGGGGACTGGCTGAAATACTGGTACGAAAATCATTCCAAGCTAAAGATACGCCCCACCACTCAGAAGAAATATGAGGATCGCATCCGTCTGCACATCATCCCGGAGCTCGGCGGAATCCCGCTCAACAAACTGACGCAGAATGACCTGCAGCAGTTTTACGGTCGGATCAAAAAAGACGGTCGGAAGCGCCTCACCGAAAAGTACGGCGAAGGGCTGTCCGACCGGACGGTACGTATGTGTCACGCCACCTGCCGCTCCGCTTTGGAGAAGGCGGTGCAGGAGGGACTCATCCGTGTGAACCCGGCCATCGGCTGCAAGATACCGCCTAAGAAAGCGCGGGAGATGCAGGTGCTCACAAGGGAGGAACTACAAAGGTTTCTCATTCAAGCAAAAGCCGAGGGCTACTATGAACTCTTCCTTCTTGACTTGGCTACCGGGCTGCGCCGCGGCGAGCTCATGGCGCTGCAGTGGGACGACCTGAACTTCAAGACCGGCGTACTGAACGTGAACAAGCAGGTCTACGATGTGTGCGGTGAGCTTCAGCTCAGCACACCCAAGACGAAAAGTTCGATACGAAAAATCGTCCTGCCGCCCGCCGTGGTTGAGGTGCTGCGTGAGTACAAAGGAACGGTGAACTCTCGCTGGATGTTCCCATCGCCGGTGAAGGAGGACTGCCCCATCACTCCCGGCGTGGTGCGCCGCAGGCTTCAGCTCATCCTGGAGCACGCGGGCTGCAAGCACATTCGCTTCCATGATATTCGTCACCCGTATGTCAAGCACACGACAAAAATTTTTAGCTT
>UMHM01023196.1_pt1 | contig 10080 bp, 15 predicted proteins | sample 1965501 | NCBI WGS metagenome assembly UMHM01 (sample SAMEA4836095, study PRJEB28245) | human gut metagenome | biome: gut microbiome; material: fecal sample | place: Denmark | collected 2008
TTCTAAATATTTAATTATACTTCTAAGACTATTACCATGAGCTACTACTAAAACATTTTCTTTGTTTTCTAAATGTTTCTTAATTTCATTATTATAATATGGAACTACTCTTTCTAGAGTATCTTTTAAGCACTCTGTAAGTGGTAATTCTTCAGGAGTTAAATCTTTATATTTTGGATCATTTCCTGGGTACCTTTCATCATCTTTAGTAAGCTCTGGTGGTCTTACATCGTAACTACGTCTCCATATATGAACTTGTTTTTCTCCGAATTTCTTTTTCATTTCATCTTTATTTAATCCTTGAAGAGCTCCGTAGTGTCTTTCATTTAATCTATAACTATAGTGAACCGGAATATCAAGATTCATTTCTTTTAATACTATTTCTAGTGTTCTATTAGCTCTTTTTAATACTGATGTAAAGGCTATATCAAAAGTGTATCCTTTTTCTTTTAAAAGTTTTCCTGCATCTTCTGCTTCTTTAACTCCGTTTTCTGATAAGTCTACATCTGTCCATCCAGTGAATCTATTTTCTTTATTCCATTCACTTTCTCCGTGTCTTAATAATACTAATTTCATTTTTTATTTCTCCTTTAATAATTTATCTAATTTTTCTCCGACTTTATATGTTTTATTGTAGAACTCATTTATATCTATTTTATCTTTATAGAATTCTTTATAACATACTTCTAAAGTTGTATATCCTTTGTAGTTTGCTTCTTTTAAGCCGTTAATAACTTTATCATAATCTAATGTTCCATCATATGGTATTACATGATCATCAATTTCTCCGAAGTTATCGTGTAAATGAAGACAAAATATTTTATCTTTAAATATACTAAAGTCAAAGTCATCTTTGAAGTGACAATGATAGTGTCCAGAGTCAAAACAAATACCTACGTTATCATTTTTAATATTCTTAAGTAAGAATTCTAAATAACCTTTCATCTTTGTATTTTCAAAAGCAACTTTAATACCTAGGTTTTCTGCATAATCACATACTCTTCTAAATCTTTCAAGACCTATTTCGTTTGGTTCTACTGCATCCCAACCAATACATGCATGCATTACAACCATATCAATATTATTACTCTTACATTCATCTAAATTTCTTAAATATTTTTTTACTAGTTCTTCTCCCATTTCATTATCAAGCCAAATATTATTTAAGTTTTTATATCCTAAATGAGCAAATATAACATTTAGATTCTTTTCTCTTATATATTTAAGTTGTTCTTCTTGTGAAACTTCAAAGTCTTTGTCATACCACTGAATAAATACATTTTTAAATCCAGCTTTAACTACAGCATCAATAGTTTCATAAGGAGAAGCTAAGTTATCATTACTTATACATACAGCTAAATTATTCATTTTTTCCTACCTTTCTATATATAATTATATCACTTTGAAAATACATTAAAAAGTCTAGTATACACTAGACTTTACTATGTTTAATATTTAGTTTTTTATAAGTTTAAATATAATTATATTTTTGAATTAATTAAATAATAATGGAATATTACCATACATATATAGTCTCAAAGCTCCAATTATTATTAAGTGTAATGGATAATATAAATAGAAGAACCATTTTAACCATTTAGTTTTTCCACGTTTTCCGTTATAGTTTTTTAGAAGTGGATAAACAAGAATTGCTGTCAGTGCGATCAGACCATAAGTTTTACTTACGAATAAATAAGATATTAAAGCATATAAACTTAGCCAAGCCATCATACTTATCATTTGGCTCTTTAAGTTACCTCTTCTATCATACATAAATAATATAGCCATTACTGCAATACTACTAAAGTCTGATGAGAATGTTATCAGATTTATAAGTATTATTAGTAACCATTTTTGATATTCTTTTAAATTATTTTTACCATGGATTATATGAAGTGCTACTACTGACCAAGCTAGAGTCCACATTATACTTGTTTGATTAAATATGTTTCCGGTACTAAATGGAATAAAATTAATACCAAAAGCAAAACAATATGCAAAGTGAGAAATAAGAGCAAATATAAATAATCTACTTATATACTTCTTTACATCTTTAGTATAATAATACCCTTCACAAATGAAGAAAAACATTATAGGAGCAGTAAGTCTACCAATTATATGCATCACGTTAGATATAAATATATTTGGCATACCTGGATATAATAAATCGGCTATGTGATCTATTGTCATAGCTATAATAGCAATTATCTTTAAATGATTAGAATTTAATTTCTTCATAACTCACCTTTTCCTTTATAATTATAATATTTATAATGGCTTGTTTCTATATAAGTCTAATGTTTAATTATTATCTTATTTTATTAAATAAAACTGTTTTATCTTTCATTGATATTTTAGCTACTTCATATCCATAGCTTATTAATTCTTTTTTATAAGTTAGAAATGAATGATCTATAGGAAAGCCTAAGATATTTTCTATTTCTTCATAAGTTAATTTATAACTATCTTTATTATTTTCTTTTATATAATTCCATAATAGTTCATATTTGCTCATAAATTCTCCTTTTTGTTTCTAATTATAAATAGAAAGATCGGTCTTAAGAATCCAAGGGACAATACACTTAATGCAGTCATAACATCTTTAAAATTCTTTGAATATTTATTAAATATCTTATGTGACAAGATTATATCTAAAATGAATGTTATAAGTACGCTTAGTAAGAATATTATTATTAATATAGGTTTTGGTTCCTTAAATATAAAAAATAATATAGCTGTAATCATAGAAATTAGTGTTGTTATTAATAGAGTTATTCCAAGAGGTTTACTGCCTCCTATTTTACCTAGTATATATTTGTTATAAAATGGTATCCAACCAGTATTAACATTTTTATATTTTAGATTTTTACTCATAGATACAATAGACAAACTTTCAAATATATAACTAACTAGTACATAAAATATAATTATAGCAATAAAAGTAATAACAAAAATATATATAAAAGATAATATGCCCATTAAAAATAATACGCTTATGCCACCCATAATTCACCTTCTTTGATGAGATTATTATAGCATACAAATGTATTATTTTTTACATATATCAATTAGTTTTTTATGGTATTTGCAGTTCTTACAGTTATTTTGTCTTTTATATCTTCAAGACTTTTGATGTGATTATATAAAGATGGTGCCTTAATATTTAATTTTTCTGTGATCAATTTTAATGATAGGTTATCTAATCCAACTTCATTTGAAAGTTTAGCTGATAATTCTATTATAACTTCATCACTAATATTATTTTTTTCCACATTTTTCTCCTAACTAATCATATTTATATTATAACTAATCTAATTAGTTTTTACAATAATAATAAAAAGAGACATTAATCTCTTTTATCATTAAATTTTTTAGAATATATTTTTTTGATTTTAGTGTTATTATTTTCTTTATGCATGAAACAGTCTTTATCGTGAGAATAAATTATACCTATTGCTTGTAAGTATGAATATATAATAGTAGAGCCTACAAACTTCATGCCTCTTTTAATTAAATCTTTAGATATTCTATCTGATAGGTCATTTGTTGTTTTACCAACTTCATAAAATGTTTTGCCATTTGTAAAACTCATTAAATATTTATAGAAACTCCCATATTCTTTTTCTATATTCTTAAATATTTTTGAGTTATTTATACTTGCTTTTATTTTAAGTTTATTTCTTATAATCTTAGGATTAGATAGTAACTCATTTATTTTAGTTTCATCATAGTTAATTATTTTATCTATATCAAAGTTATCATAAGAAATTCTAAAGTCTTCTCTTTTGTTTAGAACGCATTCCCATGAAAGTCCTGCTTGAAAGGATTCTAGTATTAACATTTCAAATAAGTATTTATCATTATTGTTTTGCACGCACCACTCTTTATCATGATATTCTACATATAATGAATTATCTAAGTTACACCATTTGCATCTTTTCATAGTTTTGTTCCTTTCTTTGGTATAAAGTATTTACTCATATCATTTTGTTCTCATTTTAATAATTCAATTTTATTTTTAATTCCTCTATTATTTTTTTTGCTTTTTGATGATATTTTATTGCAAACTAAGTCTATTGTTATGTAAGATATGGCGTATACAATAGAAGTTATTATTATCATTTTGAAATCAATATTCTTTGTAAGTAAATATGATACTAATGTATAAACTACTAGGAATACAATTGTACTAATTATATATTTCATATATTCTTTCATGAGTCACCTACTTTATTATTGTTACATAGTCTTCTTTTCTAGGTTTGGCTTCTGGAAGTGGTCCTTCAGCGTAACCTAAAATACAATGCCCTATTCCTACATAATTATCAGGTATATTCCATTCTTTTAATAGTTTTTTTCCGTCTTCTCTTTCAAATTCTTCTTTAGCTCTATGTATCCAACAAGAACCTAATCCTAGACTATGAGCTGCATTCATTAAGTTTCCTATAACTAAACTTCCGTCTTCTATATAAGTTGTTCTTGTTTTGTCAGCTAGAACTACTATTACAGTAGGTGCTCCATAAAATGGGTCAATGTCTCTTCCCATAATCTTAGCATTTAATTTTGATAATTTTTCTATTGTTTCTTTATTTTGAAGAACTACCATTTTAGGTGATTGCATTCCCATACCAGTTGGTGCATATTCTCCCGCTAGTAATATTTCATTTAATTCTTCATCTTTAATTTGTTCTTCTTTAAATTTTCTACAACTTCTTCTTTCTATTAAATTTTTAATTGTTTCGTTCATTATTTTTACTCCTTATTTTTTTTATTAATAATCATATATATCAATGTAGATATTATAATGCCTAATGAATTTAGAATAATATCATTAATATCAAACGCTCTTCCAAATATTGGTTCTAATACTTCTATTATTAATACGAGTATAATTCCTTTTATAATAGTATTTTTATAGTTAAATTCTTTTTGTGATAAAGGATACAATATACCAAATGGTAAAAACATTAAGAAGTTTCCAATATTTTCTTTAGTTAAGTTACTTATAAAATTTAGATTGAAGCTAAAGTTGCCATTAAACCAATTTATACTAGTACCTGGATCCATATGATATATCAGTTTATACCAAATTATATTTATTATGTCTAGACCAATAGTTAAGCATATTTGACCAGTTATATAACAAATAAATATACTTGAAAATATCTTTTTACTTAGTGGTGTCTTTGAATCATTTCTAAATTTTATTAAATAGTAAGTTACACTTGTGATTAGTGCTAGTGGTAGTGCTTGTAAAAAGTAACCAACATATGTATCAAAAAAGAAATATTGAAAAGTCATATTTTGTGGAAAATACATGCTTACCTCCTTTATATATTGAGTTATCAATACTTAAGTTATCTAACCATTTTGAAAATATTCCAAGAGCTATTCCTAACATAAATATTAAGATTGTATTAATTATTTTAGTTTTGGTTTTTATTTTGATATTTGAAGTTCTAGTTTTACTTAAATATTTTTTTAACATTATTCAAACATTTCATTAAATATATTTCCTTTTATATTTATAATGTCTTTCATACTTATAATAGAATTATCAGTGAATTTTACATTTTTCTTTACTAAGTCTATTCTTTTGATTATTCCTGTTTTTTGTAGATATTTTCCACCTGATTTTTTTTGATCTTTTATGAAGTATGTAATGGTTATCTCATTTTGATCATTTAAGTGCTCATTTAAATAGTTCAGTTTATCACTTATTATTTCTTTTTGACTATCATCTAAAACTATTTGCTTGTCAGTGAGTCTTGCTGTTTCTTTTATTTCACTATCATATCCGACTAATGCTGCGAATGGTGCGAATTGAGAAGCATGGGACTCCATACTTGAAGAAGGGCGTTTAGAAACTGGTCTATCTAAATTAATAATATCATCATAATTATTCATCCTCTATGTCCTCCTACTTCTTTATTTCTTTCTTTAGCTGTTGCTCCTTCCTCGTAGTTCATTGCTTTCAAAATAGAATTTTTACCATACTTTTTCTTTATATCTAGTAGTGTCTTTTGAATCTTTTTTTCTTCTATCTCGTCTTCCAAGCTTTTTTCTTTTTGTTTACTTATTTCTTCATAATTACTAAATAAGTCTACTTGTTCTATTATTGGTTTATCTTCAGTGTCTTCACTCACTAAATTGCAAGCTGTTAAGTTAAGTCTTCTAATTAATAAGATAGGATTTACTATTCTATCATAAAGTTTCATTATTTCACTTGTTATTACTTTTGTTGAAGAGGTTTTATGATCTATGTTTGCTGTTCCATGAGCATGTTTTGGTACTCTTCTTCCATATGCATCTAGTGTTACTTCGCCGTGATATTTTCTTGCAATTTCAGGTGTTGTTAAACTTTCTACGTCGTAACCTATAGTTAAAACAAATTGGTCTGTTTTTAGATGTTTTTCTACCAAGTCTAGTACTAAGTTATCTGTCATTTCTCTTACTATAAGTTTTGTTTTTTCATAATTATATGGGCAGTGTAATACTTGTCCTTGACTTATACTATTAGTTGATGGTTTATATTTTTTAGCATCTCTTATAGTACAAGGTTCATATCCCCAAGCGTGATCTATTAAGAACTCTGCATTTACTCCGAATAATTTATATAAGAAGTCTTCGTTATTAATGGACATTCTTGCAACGTCTCCCATAGTATGCATACCATTTTCTTCTAATTTTTTAGCATATCCTTTGCCTACTCTCCAGAAGTCCGTTAGTGGTTTATGACTCCATAATTCTTTTTTATATTTCATTTCATCAAGTGAAGCAATTCTTACACCAAACTTATTTGGTTTCATCTTTTTAGCTGTAACATCCATTGCTACTTTAGCTAAGTACATATTTGTACCTATTCCTGCGGTTGCTGTTATACCAGTAGTATTATAAACATCTTCTATAATCTTCATAACTAATTCTTCAGCAGTCATCTTATAAAAACTTAAATAATTAGTTATATCACAAAATACTTCATCTATTGAATAAACTAATATATCTTCTGGAGCAATATATTTTAAATAGACATTATAAATATTAGTACTGTATTTCATATATAGTTTCATTCTAGGAACTGCAGCTATAAAATCTAGTTCAAGGCTTGGATCATTATTTAACTTTGAAGCGATATATGACTTTCCAGTAAAGTTCCTGTAGTGATTATTTTTTCTTCTTTGATAGTTAACTTCTTTTATTTTTTGTCTTACTTCAAATAATCTACATCTTCCACCTAGTCCATAAGATTTAAGTGAAGGTGATACTGCTAAACAAATAGTTTTATCTGTTCTTGATTCATCTGCCACTACTAAGTTAGTATCTAGTGGGTCTAAGTTTCTCTCTCTACATTCTACTGATGCATAGAAACTTTTTAAATCAATACACATATATACTTTGTTCATTTTATCACCTCCAGTTTAGTTAAATTCATATAATGATTATATCATAAAAAAGACTAGTTTTTTATAACTAATCTTTTACTTAACTTCTACTACTTCTTTGATATTAATCATTCTATAATATAGTGTTTTCTTTCTTTTTTTCTTATGTTTCTAGTATCTTTGTTTCCTGCTATAAAAATTTCATATTTGTTGTCCGTTTTATCTCCTTTAATTTCAATATTCATAATCTTCTTTATCTATGAAATTAGGTATTTCTATATTTTTATCTTTTGTATCTAGCGCTCTATAGAAATCTGGTTGATTCATAAGGGACTCGCCTATATAATAAACCATTAAGAAGTTTTCATCTTTATCATTTGCTAGCGTGTATACTCTTGTATCTTTATCATTATAACGTATCATCTATATCACTTTTATATTCTCCCATAATGAAACTTATAGCATTTTCTTTTAATTCTGGATAGTTTGTTCTAGTAAGTATTGTAACTAATACTAGCACTAGTATAATTCCTATTACTATTAATTTATTTTTCAATGTAACCGCTTATTCCTTTTGTATACATATCATCCGTTATAGATTTATATTCATTTCCATCGTAGTCATCAGTAAATCCATTATATGCTTTATAAATTTCACCTGTATCTGTGTTATAAACTCTTTCGTATCCAAGTATTGCATCACTTTGTTTTTGACTCATTGTATCATAACTAGCACTTCTCTTATTCCATGAATCCATTATTCCATTACTTATTTGATTACAAACACTTCTCACATAGTTAAAGTCTTTCATTACTGCATCTTGCTCTTTGGCAAAGCCATTCATAAAAGTATCTGTGAATTCTAGTGATGAAACGATTTGATTTAATGTTTCTTCCCAGTTAACTAATTCATCTTTTGGAGCACTTATAAATATTGCATCATATACACTTAATGTATAAATGTCTATTTTCTTACCACCAGTAATGTTTTTAGTTACATAATATGGTCCAGCATCATAAACGTATGCTGTGAAAAGTCCTTCTAATTCTTTTTTATCTTTATTTGTAAAAGTTGCTCTTAAGATGTCTCCACCTATATTAGATGTTCCTAGCTTATCAACTACTTTAAAGTCATTAATAGTTGGAAAAGTAAATTCGTCTGTATTATTAAGTTTTCCTAAATCATTAAATATTTTATAGAATGCTTCAGTTGTCTTAGGGGACAACACTGATGTTTTAGCAAATATACTACTTGGATAATATTTTTGTTGCCATTCTTTTGCTTCTTGTGACTTATTGTATCCTTCGGTTTTTAAATTAAAGAAAAATTGGTAAGATTCGTCACTTGGATTATAAGCTTTTATGGTGTAATGAATATAGTCTCCTAATACATCTACTTTCCATCCTTCTGGTATTTTTAATTTTATTAGACTATTATCATAATCAACAAGTTTTATTTTCTTAGTTTCACTTTCTCTTATTTTAACATTTTCTCTTGTACATGCAGTTAAACTTATAATTAATGTTATGCATAATAAAATAGATAATATTTTCTTTTTCATATATTCTCCTTTTACTTGATTAAATAATTCTATGATTATTATATCATAATAATTTATTTTTTTTTAAATAAAATCACTTTTACTTTCTATTTATAAATTTTTCTTTATCACATTCATACGTATAGCATGTTAGAATGGTTCCATTTTCATCAAAGTATGTTGAAGTTTTTTCTCCAGTTCTTACGAATCCGAGTTTTTCCATTAATTTCCATGATCCTCTATTTACAATAGCTGCAGATGTTATTATTTTAGATATTTCTACTTCATCAAACATATATTCAAGTATTTTTGTAGCTGCTTCAGTTGCATAACCTTTTCCTTGATACTTTGGGCTTATAAACCAGCCAATGTCTCTTATATCTTTAGAATCAATGAATTCTTCTTTAGGTTGAACTGTTATTTGACCAATTACTTCGTTATTCTTAGTAAATATACTCCACGTAAACTTTTGACTATTATCTCCTGACTTAATACAATCAATCTTCTTTTCATAAAATGGTTTTTGTCTTTCCCAATTATTTAGTTCATCTAAAAAATATTTTCTTGCTTCTCTTAAATCATTTATATTTTCTTTTGACAAATTATATTTTTTAAATATTCTGTCTGGTGTTGGAAAATAATATTTATTTACATTTTCATCTCTAAGTATGTTCCATAATTCATGTTGTTCTTCTATAGTTGGCACTTTAATATACAAGTTTTTTGTTTCTAAATCTCTAGTTTTAATATCTTTCATTTATATCACTATCCTTTTTAAAAATTATAACATTTATTTTGATACATAAAAAGAAAAAAATAACTTTAATTTTCGTTTTTTAAATTTTTTGCTTTTTTATTTATTTTGGTGCCGTGCTAAAGTGCCATTATTACATCGAGTGCCATATAAAGTGCCATAAAATTTAATGCTTTATAATAAGTTATGATATTTTATAATACTTTTAATATAAATTAAAAACACGCATAAATTCTGGCTTTATAGCATGTTTTCTAATAATCATTATGGTGCTGAAAATAGGAATTGAACCCACAACCTACTGATTACGATTCAGTTGCTCTACCACTTGAGCTATTTCAGCATGGTTGCCTCAATAGGATTCGAACCTATGATGCTGGAGTCAGAGTCCAGAGCCTTACCA
>UMHM01094157.1_pt1 | contig 10059 bp, 11 predicted proteins | sample 1965501 | NCBI WGS metagenome assembly UMHM01 (sample SAMEA4836095, study PRJEB28245) | human gut metagenome | biome: gut microbiome; material: fecal sample | place: Denmark | collected 2008
CCATTTGTTTGCATAAAGGCTACATAGACTCTGTTTGGGTCATAATCTATATCTCCTTAAGCTAGTGTCCAGCCTTTGTTTGTAGCTATTGCTTTATCTTCATCAGTAAGTTTTGCAAGATTTGTAGCACCCATTGTTAATTTTTTCGTTGATGTAACTGTTGCTAGATTGTTTAGAATTGTTACTAGATCTGTACGTTCAAATTTTGTAGATGCTGATATATCAAAATTAGTTTTCATTCCTGTCATAAGAATTGATTTTAATTTTGAACAGCCGTAAAACATACTAGACATACTAGTCACATTACTTGTATTTAATTGTGGAACAGTAGTTAAATTTGAACAACCCGTAAACATACTAGACATATCAGTCACATTACTTGTATCATCATATGTGATCAAGCCATCTATAGATGTTCCTTCATATGCAATAAATAAATAATAGCAACTTTTAGTAGCATCTAATAGTTTCTTAACTGTTGTGGTATCTCCACCACCAGCAATGGCTTTAATCTCTTCCTCAGTCCACATACGTCTACAACCAGTTTTAGATGTAACAACACTATCATTAGCAATAGCTTTAATTTCTTCTGATGTATACATTTTTCTAAAAGTTTTTTCACTCATTGTCTTGTCACCTCTCTATTGTAAAAGGGAAAGCACAAGGCTCTCCCACTATTCAGCCTTCCATACGTGGATATAAGCAAACTTACTAATATAACCGATTTGTTTACTGTGAAGGAACATATTTCTATAATCTCCACCATTTACAGGTGTTTCACCAAATCTGAAATATTGAGGATGTAATTTAATAGCTCTACTATCAACTAAGATAGCCCAAGCACCTGTTGCATCAGAACCAAAGTCTTCAACAATTTTAACACGTGCAGGAATTGCTAAGTCATCTTTATTGAATGCACCAGCCATTGTGTCAACTTCTACAGATGGCATTACACCTTTTTTAACAAACAATATTAAACCATCTTCAGCACCTATAACGTTACCAGCAATACTATTTCCTTCAGAAGCAAATGAAGCATCTTCTACTTTTTCTTTAACTGATTTAATGAATGCTTCTCCAGTTGCTGTATCTTTAGGTGCTGCTAATGTTTCTACTAAGTGTTGTTCTACTAATGAACCATCTGCTAATAGTTTTGCAATTGTGTTAGCACTATTACCAGTAATTGCTTTTCTTACTACATAAACCTTACCTTCAGCATCTTTAATAACTTGACCTTTAGTATATGATGTAGCTGCTGCAAATGTTGTGTTAGTAGTCATTGCTCCTTCTACAAGTGCAATTGCTTTAGCTAAGATTTCTTTCTTGCAATCATAACGATATTGAGCATATGAGTCATAAAGACGTTTTAATACCATATTTGTTAATCTTGCTAATTGTTCTGGATTGTTTACTGCATCATTGTATTCATCATAAGTAAGTGTTGTCTTGAAATAAGTTCTATCCATACTTTGAGAATAAGCAGGATCTTCATAATCAGGGAATGCTGGTGTTAATTCAACATCTGCTACATTAGCATCAGTAATATCATTAAACTTTCTTACTGGAACTAATCCTTGATACCATTCTTCAATAATATTACCATAAGGTAATTCACTTGCATCTAATTCAGGTAATTTGTCATTGAAATTACCATCTAATACTACTTGTGCTGCTACTTTATTAAGTAAACCAGTTAATACATTCTTTTCATCTAAAGCATCTGCACCTACTTGAAACTTACCAGTAGTGATAATTCCTTTAATTATTTCTTGAAATTCTTTTAAAGTTACTCTTGTTGCCATATTTTAAATCTCCTTTATTTATTATTAATTTTGGCGTTAATGACATCAGTTATGATATCATCTAAGGATTTTTCTTTAGGTAATCCTGTACCTACTTCTTCATTACTCTTAGGTGTAAAGGAAGTGTGTTTTATAACCTCTTTATAATTACCTAAAAGTTCACGGTACTTACTATCAAGAGATTTGTTTTCCTCTTCGATAGCATTTAACGAATTAGTCATATTTGTGATATCACTAATCATATCTTTATCTTCTGTTTTGTCTAACATTGTAGCTAGTTGTGTTCTTAATTCTTCTATTTTATTCATTTATGTATTCCTTCCTTTGTATTTTGCGATTTAAGCCTTCAAATTCCTTGTATAATCAATTTTTATTACTGAGTAGTATAAATATAACCCTCTACATACAAAATTGATTATAACTTAAATTTCAAGGTCACTTTTAAATTATCAATAACTCGTGAGAATAAGCTTAATTTTATTTATCTTGATATTTATCTTTAAATTTATTCTCAACTGATTGTCCGAGGTTATTTACTTCATTTTTAATATCTTTTAATTCATCATCTGTTATTTTACCATCTTTTAATGAATGCTTCACTTTAATTACTATTGATATTATTCCACTAATAATAGTAGTAGTAAGACTAATTAATCCGATGATTATATAAACGATGTGTTCCCAATCTGCTAGACTAAATCCTAAGATTAATCCAACCCAACTAATCAAATCAAATATTTTACTTTTCTCATTAATCATAATAAGCACCTACTATAAATAAAGGTTTAAATTCTTTTAACCATTCATTATAAACATCAATTAATTTATATCTCAATTGAGTAAGTCTATTGATTAATGAATCGCCTTCTGTTTTATTTGTTTGAACTGTTGTTACGTAATTAACTGTATCTTCATATACATCTTGAGGTGTATCATTGAATTCTACTGTTGAGTCAATTGTTTTTAATAAATTATCAATATTATCATTGTAGTATTTAATTAACTTTGTATATTTAGTATAAGTATTATTTAAAATATTACAAAAATTAACAATCCATTCTGTATAATAATCTTTAACTTCATCTTCATATACGTATGCAATTATCTTTTGTCTATAATTATTTCCTACAAAATATTTATTCCAGAATTTATTAACTTCTATATCCCAATATATTGTAGCATCAAGATTTGTATCAGGGAAGAACATATTGATAACTTGAGGTAATTCTTCTTGTGTTTGATCAAGACCTAATAAATAATTATTATTCCATCTGTTGATTGATTCTAACATTTCTTTTAAAGTTTTATACTTCACCATTTTCTGTAACATCAATGTTATCTACCTCACTTTCTTCGTGTACACTTGAACTTTGTTCTACATTTGATTTAACTTCTATATTAATATTAAATAATTCATCTACTTTTTTAAATGCAGCATTCATATTATCTAACATTCCTTTTAACATATTGTTTGTTAATATATTTGAACTATTAACTTGATCAACTGTTAAATATTCTAATCTTGTATCATTTGACATATTGTTATCAATTCCAAGTAGAGTTTGTAACTCAGCTTCAAGACTATTTTTATAAGCGTATAATTTATCAATGATATAAGGTGTACCACTAACAAATGCTTGTAAGTTAGTTAAGTCTTTTACATCTGTGAATAACACTGGTTCATCTTCTAATAATCTATTAATAATATCTCTTGCTTTATCAGCATCTTGTTCACTGATTGTCATAAGTAATGGTAATTTGTGAGCGATTAAGTTTGTATTAATAATCATCTCAACACTTACAATTCTATCAATAAATGGATCTACTAAAGATCTAATTGATTGTTTACTATTTAATATCCACATCAACACACAATCTTTATTAATTATATAATTTTTATTTGCGTTAACAAGTGGTGACATATGTAAGTTAACAAGTCTAACTGTCTCAGGATATTCATATAAATTATAATCCATTACACTATAAGGTGTGTATACTAACATATCAACAAATTGATTTTTTGTTATTGCTATTGTACCATCACACCAAAGTTGTTTTAAGAGAAATTTCTTTTCCTCTTCACTAATATTATCTTCAGGTTCAAATTTAAAGGTGTTAAGAAATAAATTATAATATTTATTATCGTAAGATCTTTTTATTTGATTTCTTAATTTCTTAATCTCACCTGAATTATATCTAATTTTTTTACTCATTCTATTCCTCCACGTATTGATCTAAGATCCATCTTTCTGTATTATTATATCCATAAGTGTGTCTTGTAGTATCGTGCCAGATTGTTAAACCACTAGCAAGTCTAGCTTTGATATCTTCAATATATTCTTTATTAACAGTAGCATCAAGTGTGTTGTCAAACTCAGGATTAATCATTATAAAATTAAATATACTACGACTATATAAATCTGGTTTCTTTTGAATATTTGTTGCATATCCCATATAATAAAATAAGTCATAAATTGATTGTTTCATATTATCAGTTAATTCATATTTTATTTCGTGTAGTTTATTTTTATTATAAAAATTTAATAAATTTAAGTCATTTGATCCAGCTGTACTAGCTGATTGAGCTTGTAGTTCAGCAAATTTCTGACTCATATTATTTTCTTGTATTTGTTTAGATGCTATTGCATTACTAATCGAACCTATAATTCCTATTGAGTTTTGAATCATTAACTGAGTAGATGTACCAAACGATTGAAATTGACTAATTTTACCAGTGTCGTATTCTTGTTGTGCTTGGTTAGTTATATCAAATAAATCACTTCTAATTAATTTTCTTTGATAACTATAATCATCTTCATCAAGTGTAGATTTATATTTTTTCAAAGCTCTAAGTTTCTTGTTAGCTTCTTTAGTACTATTTAATAATTTATCACTCAATGTTTTAGATAATACACTACTATTTGAAATTATACTTCCTATATTTGATCCAACAGATATTGCTGATTGTACTGCAGAAGATAATACTCCTAATATTTGTTGTTTATCTTGAATTGATTGAGTCTTTTTATCGTAGTTATATCCTGTTCTCATATAATTAATATAAGCATCTTGATAGATAGTTACTTCATTATTTCTTGTAGCAAGTAATATATTTTCATTATCAGTTATCTTTTTATACTCAGCATCTTGATTATCTTGTACTCTAAATAATAAGTTACTTGTTATATTATTTGATTGTTTAAAGTCAATATCATAAGTAGGACCAGTTGTTAAGTCACCACTAATATTAAATCTTTCTCTATCTACATTTATTGAGAATGAATCATATACGTATTTTAATTGACTAAAATCACTGTGATATATCTTACTTTCTAATTTATTTTGATTAGTACTGAATGATGATATTTCATCGCCTATTATATTATAAGCCATATCAGGAATATTATATGATTGTTGAATATTTCTATAAAATTCAGTATTCATATTTTTTAATTTAAATTGTAAGTTATAATAATTATATTCCCAATTATCACTATTATAATTATATAATTGTGTACTCGATACAAATATAATATCATTTGTAGCACAGTAAGGTAATTCTATAATTGTATTTAAATTACTCATTGTTCTATCAACACTATCAATTCCATCGACTGTTATTTGTTGACCAAATACTGGGTCCTCATCACAATAACTTAATATTGTATAATAATCTGTTGTGATAATTTGTGATTTGTGAATAAATCCTAAGTTTAAATTATTAAATATTAATTCATTTTTTGTGTCATTTATTTCAAACGTTCCACTACCTGTTGAATAATATTCATATTGAGTAGTACCCCCACCAGTATATCTCATTGGTTGTATTTTCCATTTATTACTTTCATAAAATATTCTAATAACTTTCATTGTTGTATCAGGACTAGTCATTTTAGAACCAAGTGTATAAGTTACAGGTGATGTACCTTCTTGTGGATTATAAGTAACACTAGCCAATTCTGTTGCTGATTTATTACTTAGTGTATCAACAAGATAATAAGTATAATCTTTATTCAATTCACTTGTTTTAAAATTAACAACAAAATTATTATTTGTATTAAATTTAATACTTTTATCAGCACACATATAACATTTAATTGGAACATCGCTTAAATTATCTTTATTAACTTCTGTTCTATAAATAAGGTACCATTTATTAACATTAGTAGATGTATTAATATCATTAATAATTTTATCCTGTGTCATCACTTTATTAGCTACTTGTATACCTTCAGACACTGGATCTATTTTTCTAATTAATAAACTACCTTCGCGTAAATCTCCAGTTACTTTATAAAATCTATCTCTGTGTTCTCTTACTACTGTTGATTTATCAGTCATTGATGTTTGTATAGTATCCCAAAAAGTAGCTATCGTGTCCATACTTAATTCATATTGAATACAATTTGATGATCTCCAAGTCCCACTAACGATGTAATAATAATAAATTCTATCACTATCTGAATTCTTGATTGATACATAGTTGTAAGGTAAGTTAGTTGTTGCTTTATTATATAAATCAGTTTGTGATTCTTTTACTTTGATTGATATATCTAAGCCGTGTTTGATATATTGAAAATTATCAATTGTTTTCTTCAATGATTTATTTAAGAATGTTTCAAAATAACTACTTTCTTTTCTTTCGGAATACATAAAGTTTTTATCAACTCGTAACAAATCATTTTTATAAAATTTTATTGTACTTGTTGCCATTTAACTATTTAATTCCTCCTTTATAATTTCGGATAAATTGCTTCCATCATATAATAAGCTTCTAAGTCTTTAAATGCTACTTGTCTACTCATTAATGCTAATCTCAAACTTTGCCACATATCAAATCCTTTTATATTATATAGATATGAGCATTGTCCATCTAAATCACTAAAATTAATGCAATATACATTCCTTCTTTTACCAACTATTGAGTTCTTTGTAACTGACACCCAATAATTATAATCACTATTATTTCCACAGAAGATATTGATATAAGTGTTTTGTACTTTAAATATAGTGTTAAGTTGATAATTTTCTGGTTGTTTATCGACTAAATAAATATTTTGATCGTTTACTGATTCGCCTTCATACGCGTATTTTATATATGGATCTTCGTAGTTGTATAAAGGGTCGTGTTCTTTAATATATTCTAGCAATTCAGGTTTAAGTTCATAATTCTCAACTACAGCTTTATCATTTGATATAATTGTACCTCTTTTTATTTTACTAAGAGGAATATTAAATTCTGTAAAATAAGGATTATATTTTGAATAAGGATTTCCTAAGAAATAACATTTTAATTGTCTATTCTCTCTTTGGAAAGTTTTAAATAATTCTTTAAACTTGAATGTTTCATTAAATAAATATTTTTCGCCTAATAAATTATTAACAATAAATTCATCAAATATTATATATTTTAATCTTGGTAGCATTAAGGATTTAACTCTTTGTAATTTTACACCTAAAGCTATACACCAAATAAATGGTTCATATTCTGAATTATTTATTGAAATATCTACTTCAACCATACCACAATTAAGATCACCTTTTTTATATCTGAATTTACAATTATCTTCAGGATAAAATTTATCAATAATACCTAAGAGTGAATCTATATACATATCAGTAATATCAACGTTTAATCTCTTTAAATATATAAAGGTTGATTTATCTTTTTTAAATTGTTCATATACTTTCTTTAAAGTGATGTATGTTGACTTACCAGCTTCTCTTGCACTAATTATAAAATTAAATGGTTTATTATAACCATCTATATTTCTTGTCGTGTAATGTAAGTCATCTAATTTCATTTCATCCTCCTTTATATGGATTCGGGGAAGTTAATAGGTTTAAGATAATGACTAATTATCACACGTGTGGCTGAATCTAATCAGTTGTCATCCACTCTGCATATCGTGCTTTTACAACTCTAATATTTAACTTCCCGGAATTGACTAATTTAATTTATTTATAAATATTTGATCTATTTCACTATATCCAAATACAAATTCAAATTCTTCACCTGTGACTGGATCTTTAAATTCTGTAAATCCTTTTGACCAATTTTGAGGATTAAGTAATTGATCTACTGTAGTATCTAACTGTTCAGCTATTTGCTCTACTGTAAAGCCTGTGTTAACTAACATTCCCATTAAGCTATCATTATAATAGGATGCAATAACTCTTTCAGCCATTACTTTTGGATTCTTTGCAGTTAATCTTTTAATAACTCTTTCAAGTCTAAGTCTTGAATTTATATCATCTGCGTCAATTCTAATTCTTTTATTAACTGTTTTTTTATTTCTTCCATATTGTTGAATTGTTTTATATTCTTCTAAATAAGTATAAGTTTTATTACTTTTTTTATTTGTAACTGTCTTAATTTTAATATTACTTTTTTTCATTAATTATTCTCCTTTATATCTATAATTTCTTCTTTAATATTTTTATAAGTGTCATTTCTATCTTTATCACGTACTCTCTCAAAATGTATTGCTTTACCAGTTTTTCTTGGACTAATTATAAAATTAAATGATTTGTTATAATCCTCTATATTTCTTATCGTGTAATATAAGTTATCTTTTTTCATATTCATTCTCCTTTATATCTATAATTTCTTCTTTTATATCTTTATAACAGAATCTACCATCTTCAAGATATCTTGTGTAGTGAACAACTTTACCAATTCTTAAATCTACTTTATCTCTTAACTCAATTGGTAGATTACCTTTAATTTCATCTCCATATTGGAATATAGTATAATTTATATCTCTATAACTATAAACAGGTCCTTGATATTCAATTTTAAATTCACCTGCTACTTTACTGTGTTGAATATTTCTTTGTGGATCTTGAACAATAAATCCATCTGTATTAATATAAATATTATATCCATCAACAAACTCAAGAGCTTTTAACATCTTCTTTGTGATATTATCAACTATATAGTGACGAGTTTGTGGATAAATATCTCTTACACTCATATTATTATTAATTTTATAAGCTCTCTTCTCAGGATTTTCTGTTAAACAACCTACAAAATAATTAAATAAGTTTTTATATTTATTATTATCATCGTGTCTGTGATTAAACCAATAACTAAACTGTTCTTCACACTTTGGAAACATTTTAATTAATTCTGAAGCATAAGCTCCATTTAAATCATAATAAACACAATTATTTAATTTTTTAATTTTACCTAATTCTGCATCATTTACTAAGTGTAGTATTTGACTGCTTTCTTTTCTGTGAGAATCATATATATCAATAATTTCATCTTCAGTGTAATGTTTCTTTAATTCGCCTTTAACTACCCTACAAGCTACTGCAGGACTCATTGATGTTTCCTTAGTTATAGGTTCTTCTTGTGAACTTACTTTTTTAATTAAATATTGATACCAATGTCCTCTATCAAATCTGGTTTTATTATCTTCTAATAATCCCATTATTACTAAAGTATCTTCATTACATACTAAATAAGTATCTGTGTAATAAATTTCAATCTTTTTAGAATATCCATATTGATAAGGTTGAATTGAATCTACTCTGTGTGTTGTGTTAGGCCAATTAATTATTATTTTATCAAATATTTCAGCACTAACTGTTAGCATTTTTAAAGGTTTTTTAAACTTCCTCATATTTACTCCTTATTTATTCTACTCCTAGGCTAGAAACTAGAAGGGATCCCATTCCTAGCCTAGTTTCGAGATAGGAGAATATTTATTCGACTACTTTAAAACACGTCGATTTGTTTAAATTTATTTTAATTATACCCATCTTCTGTAAGATTCTGTTGCTGCGCTAATCATATAAATTTTCTCCATTCTTTGTTTTATCGACTTTAACAACTGTCTTTTGTAATAATATACAATTTTTTTTATTGTAAATATCACCTTACATATATTTTAGTCTTTTTTTTGTGTACGTTTTTTGTGTTTTTTAAAAAATTTATTTTAGAAATATTAATATTTTTAAGGTTATTTTAAGCTTCATATCATATAATATAGGTGTAATTTATAAAAGAGCTGATAAACTTTACAAACAGAGATAGGAAAATATTTATGTATCAATTAATTACATTTACAAAAAACACAGTAACACTTGCTGATGCTAAAACAGCAATTAAAAGTTTGAGAAAGATAGGAGATCAAAGATTTGCTGAAAGTCTTGAAATTGCTATAAAAGTAGCTAAAGAGAATCATGTTGTTGTATCAAGAATTTATAATAATAATTGTGGTGTCATAGTTACTAGTTGTGCAGATGA